>OFRE01000137.1_pt1 | contig 21164 bp, 25 predicted proteins | sample 1543061 | NCBI WGS metagenome assembly OFRE01 (sample SAMN07774218, study PRJEB24372) | wastewater metagenome | isolation source: Exp Tend NO 50WW | collected 2016-02
TCACCAGCCCGACCACCACCACCACCACCACCGGCAACGATGAGGTACTCCACCCAGCCCGGATTCGCGACGACGAAATCGCCGGATGACGCGAACGCGTGGATGCGGTAGCCATCCGAATCAGTAACCGATCCGCCAGACGCCTGAATGCGTCTCACCACCCCAGGGTCGATCTTCCCCGGATTGCGGGACCGTCCGTAAACCGTCACGACACCACCAGCCGATTCACATACCCGTGGACGGCGAGCACGTTCGCAGTCGCGGCGAACGCCCGCACCACCTTCGAGTTGGACAGCACCAGACCCGGCACGATCAGAAACAGGCCCGCCTCGCCAGCGACGCCGCACTCGATCGAATCATCCGGGTCGGTCGTCCCACCGAACTGCACCGTCAACTTCACCGACGATGCCGAACTGTTCACGCACCACAGCCACACTTCGTCGGTAGCGGTCGCGTGCGCCGTATGCACCAGCGTCCCCGGTGAGCCGGTCGCTGCCACCTTGATGCCCTGCCCGTCCGCCGAACCGGAGAACGGGAGTCGAGTGATCGCGGTTGTCATCGTCAGTCTCCGAACACTTGCGCCAGGAGAGCCACCTGGCCTTCATCGAGCGATGCCGAGTTGGCATCGACGTACGTCTTGGTCGCCTTCTGCGTCGCCACCTTCGTGTCGCTGTTCGCTGCGAGCGTGCCGTCAGCGTCCAGGGTGAAGTCGGGGACCCCGATCGTGATCGTTCGTGTCGCCACCTACGCCACCTTCTTCCACAAGCTCGGCACCTTGTCAGGCTCCCAGCCCTTCTGCGTCGTGTGCGCCTGCACAACCTCGTAGGTCGCACCGCCGAACGTGAACCGCTCACCGGCGGCGACCGTGATCCCCGCCACCCACGCAGTCATCTCCGGGGTGCGATGAACCTTGAACAGCGCCGGGACCTTGTCCGGCGTCCAGTCCGCCTGCGACTTGTGCGCCTGCACCACCCGGTAGAGGACGCCGTCATAGCTGGCGACATCCCCGACGCTGTAGGCGTGGCCGTCGGGATCGAACACGTCGAACAGAGCCGTGAGCTTGCCTACCTGCTCGTCGGACATCTTCGCGGTGTCCGCCATGAGCGGTGTCACCGTCAGGCGTGTCGCTGCCGTCTGCGCTGCCTGACGGGCGGCGATCCGGTCGATGCGAGGGTCACCCATTGCCGCCACCTCCGAGTGCTGCGAGCAGTTCGTCGATGAGCGCCTGCTGCGCTGCGAGCTGCGCCTGCATGTCCGCCATCGGGTCAGGCTCGGGTGGCGGTGGGATCGGCAGACCGGTGAGTTGCTCCACCGTGTCGACGGTGCCGTCAGGGTGGAACGTCGTGCGGGTGCCGGTGCCGTCACCGTTGTCGACGATTCGCCATTCCAGCGTCAGCCCGTCGTAACTGCTTGTTGTCGTTGGCATCACGAACCCCTCAAGAAGATCAGCGGGCAAACCGGCCGTAGCGCGTGGGAGGAGCCCAGCACGGTTGCTGCAGGCGTCGTGCCGAACGTGTAGGACGAGATCGACGACGCTGGCGTCGAACCCTGTGACGTAGCAGCGAACGAACACGCGAAGTTGCCGTATGCGCCTGAGAAGTTGGATGCCGTCGTCGCTGCGGGGTAACCGAACCGCATGGTCACGTTCCCGGCCAGCGTGGACGGGAACAACACACCCCACCACCCCCGGTTAGGGATGACCGACGCCGGCGTTGTAGTTGTCGCCTGCTGAACAGTGGCCGCATCGAAAGCTTGCGACCACAGCAGCGATCCCGGTCGCCCGCCCGTCCCCGGCGAGTAGACAACGAGATGGAGGGTCTGACCGCTCGTTGCTGATGTCGCCGTGATGTCCCACCAGAACCGAGCCACACCGGTCCAAGAGTGCGCCACGGGTGACAGTAGGAGAGTGCCGGGCGCCGTTGCGACGGTAGCAGTGGCGCCAGTGAAGGGGGCGATGGGCGCACCGATGAACGTCGACTGCGGCACGTCCGACACGACACCAGCAGGCTCGGCACCAACGTCCGCGGCGGTGGTGCCGTGCGGGTTGCCGGTCGTGATCTGCGAGTGGTCGTACGCGGTCTTCCCGCGGTCACCGCGGTACGCGGTCGTTGACGTTTCGCCGAGGGCGAGCAGCGCCGTGTTGTCCGGCAGCGCCCCAACCTGTGCTGCCGTGGGCATGTCGTGGACGTGATCGGCCCGAGATGCTTCGGTCGACACACCCGCTGCTGCCGTCCCGAGGTCGGCCGGGGTGGCGTTCGACAAGCCCGGCGCCCCCAACGCTGTCAGCGTCGCCGGGGTCCACGTGACCCCGTCCCACGCCAGGACATCATCGGCATCAGGCGGATCGGTCGTGGTGTCGACATCGGTCAGGTCGTCCAGGTCGAGTGACACGGTGCCGGTCTGGCCGTTGACGGAGTCGACGTTGCCCGCTGCGGCGAGAGCAGCCGACAGGCCGGTGATCGAGCTGATCGGATGCGTGTCGGCGTCGGAGCGGCCGGTCAGGTCGTTGTGGACCGTGACGCCACCACCGCCCGCACCGCCACCGCCGGTCATCGTGACCTGACGAACCACCGTCTCGTCCCCACCGAACTCGATGGACCACACAACCTGCGGAAACTCGATCGCCAACGCCATCAGCTACGCACCGCCGTCTGCGGAGCGACCACCAATGGGCCACCCACCACCGTCCGCGCCATGTCCAACGAGTCCGGCGGGATGATCTCCATCTCCCAATCACCTACCTGCGGCGACACGCTGTCAGTGTCGTCACGATCAGCATGCAGAGCGTGGTACCCATCCCATCGACCTCCCGTCACCGGCGATATCGACACCGGCACCATCACCGTCGCACCCGATGAACGAGCGACCCTGATCTGCGCCACCACCTGACACGTCGCAGTCACATCGACGTCGGACTCATCCAGCACACGGAACGGCCGAAACCAGTCGTCGCCTTGGGTCACGAACCACCGCACCTCGGCCCGCTGATCGTTCAACTCGTCGGCCACGTGCTCCTCCTCATGTCCCGAGCGGTGCCACACCAGCGGTGACCCGACTCAGCGCCGCATAGATCGTCACACCCGGATGCCCGCCATCGGACACAGGCGTCGCCGCATACGTCATCGTCGGCGACCACCCGATCCCCGCCGCCACCGACGTCCGAGTCGCAGCCGCGCCCAACGTCAAGTTGAACGACGACGAACCCACCGTCACCGTCGCCTGCGTCGAACCACTCCCGATGTCGTCCGCCTCCATCACGAACTCCGTCACCAACCCGACCGACAACGGACGACCAACTTTCGCCTCCGTGCCGATCGTCGCCCCCGCCGGCGCCGACACCAACACATCGAGGCCACCCACCGAGGACATCGACTCCGCCGGACCAACCACGGGAGCGGATGCGAACGCAGCCATGCCACCCAAAGCGCCGGACGCCGAACCGCGACGCATCGCCCGCTCCAGCATCGTGCGCCGATCCTCCACCAGCGACCCGACAGCGATCGTCACCACAGCCTCACCATCGTCATCAGCAGTGACCGTTACCGCTGACACCGGCATCGCCGTCGTCGTGTCGATGTCGGTAAGCGGGACATCCATCACGTCATGCGGCACCGGAACGGGCGACGGATCCAACACAGCGAACGTCGCAGACCTCTCATCGGCAAGCGCCAGCAACCCATCAGCGATGGACTGCGCGGTGCCGAGATCGGTGATGTGGCCGATATCGAGCGTCCCCCAGCGGGACCCTGACCCACGGGTGAACCTGCCACGAGCCCACCGCACGACCAACGCATCGAAGTCGGGGCGAGGGATGTCCCACTCCAAGTCCGTGACGTTCACCGAATCCGGATCCGCCAGACCTGCCGTCGAGTACCCGGCGACGAGCTCCAACGTCGACGCCACCCCCGCCGTGCCCTTCACGAACGGACGCAGCGTCCGACCTTCGGCGTCGACCACCACGTCGATGAACTGCTCGCACAACTGCGACACGACATCCCACGGCGAGTCCGACCCCAGCCGATACACCATCGGACCCGTCGCCGGGAACGTCGCACCAGAATCGTCGGTCGTCTCGGTGCCAGTCACGGTCCAGCCGTCCAGCAGGTCGTTGCCGATCATCACCTGGCGGATCTGACGTCCGATCGGCACCTGCGGATCCGACGACGGATACTCGAGGATCTCCGTGTCGTCGTCGCTGCGAGCGACGACGGTCCCGTTCGCGGCGCGCAGCGACCACAGGAGCCCGGTCGGGTTCCCGCCGGGGTCGCCGTCGTCCGCAGCGTTCACCAGCTCGAACGCGAACAGGATCCAGCCCGAAGCAGTCACCTCGAACTCGTAGCGTTGCGTCCGCTGCCAGATGCCGGAACCGACCTTCACACCGTTGACGTACGCGGTCACAGTGTTGTCCCCGGCGTAATCGAGGATGTGACCGCCCACACCAATCGGCACCCACCGACGAAACAGATTCCGGCCCGACGGCGCATTGTCGTCGTCGCCGGTCGACGGACCGATCCACAACGCCGCAGGGTCTGCCCACTCGGCGGGGAGGCCGGTGTAGAACGCGGAGCCCCAGCCCTGCACCGCGATGATGTTCGCCGCTGTCCAGCCGTCGCCCGTCGGGTCGTAGTCCGGTCCCTGCCACGCCATCACCCGGTCGTCGAGCACCGGCACCGTCTGCGCCATGTTCGACAGCGTCGGCGTCTCGTGCAGTCGACCATCAGCCCACTCGCCAGCCAGGCCACGACCAGACCACTTCACCGCCTCGACCAGCTCGTCGCCGACCGACACCATCTGAACCTCGGCCCGTTCCGCGATCCACGCCATCCGTGCGGTCCCATCGAGACGACCGAGGATCACGTCGCCCATCGACACCTCACCGCTGTCGTCGTTGAGCTCCAAGAGTGATCCGACGCCAATGCCGTTGCGTTGCTCCTGCCAGGACACGCCGAACGCGCCTGCGATCTCTGCGCCCGACGTGTTCGCCGCGTTGCGCAAGTCCGCAGTGACCTCAGCCGCCAACTACCCGCTCCCAGCCGTGATCGCCAGCTCACCGCGAAGGATGCACAGACTGAACGTCACGACCTGCGCCCCGATCCCCGGGTCTGCTCGCAGATCATCGACCTGCACTGGGCCGTCGTGAGTGGTGCCGGCGACAGCAGTCGTGACCGAACACGTCACGCATCCCTCGGCGTCGCCTGGGTCGTCGAGGATCGCAGTACGCAGGAACAGGATGTGTGACTGCACGGCCGCAACCGTCGCCAGGTGGACGGCCGTGTTCACGGGGTCGCCGTCGGCGTCCCAGCGGCCATCGAGGAAGACCTCCAGGGTCACGTCCCGCGGATCCTTGAAACCGCGAGACCCCTTCTGGCCGTCGACACCGGGACGCGTGCGATTCTTCCGGCGGCGCTTCGCCCCATCGGTCAGCACCCAGCTGTTCAACGTGAGACGACCGGGAGCGTCCAACTCGACGCCGTTCAGGGTGACGAGCCCCCACTCAGGCTGCGGCAGGCCGCTCACGGTCGACCACCTGAGCGCATCGCCCGGTCACGTTCCCGTGCCGTGATCGCCACCCCCGAGGTCGCCGTCACGTCGATCACCGGCGGCTGCTGCGGACGTGTCGCCACCGCCGCCATCGCATCGGCGAGCGTGCGAACTTCACCGGTCAGTCTGTCGATGCGTTGTTCGACGCCCGACATCGACATCTCCGACCCACTCACCGCCTTTGGATCGGAACCCAGCAGCCGCTCTGTCGTCGCCGCGTCGATGATCTGACCGGCCTTCGGGAAGTACCCCAACTCCGGGCCCTGCTCACCGACCTTGAACAGCTGACCGGGCCACACCGGGCCACCCGCCGCGCGGCCGATCGCACCGTTGCCGTTGATGTCGGTCCCGGTCACCTTCTCGATCTCAGCGATGACCCCTCCGACGGCCGTCGTGATCGTCGCCTTGATCGACACGACACGGTCACGCTCGAGCTTCGCGAGAAGCGCCTCTGCCTCGGCGTACTTACCCTGGTCGATGAGGGCCTGCACCTGCGTCTGGACCGGGACCTCGAGGTTCGCCTTCACCTTGTCGAACTCGGTCTGCACCTCAGCGAGCGACGTCTCAGCCGCCGACGTATCGGCCGACACGGTTGCGGTGATGTCTTGGTCGGTGAGTCCGTAGATCTCGATCAGGTGCTGCAACTCCTCGGCGGTCAGGAGGCCCTGGTTGGCGAGGTCCTGGAGCGCCTGACGCTGAGCGTGAAGCGTCAGCGTCGACTGCTGGCCGGTCGGATCGAGGAGAGCCTGCGTCTCGGCCAGCTTCTCCGACGCCTCGACCTGCGCCTTGATCGCGTCGGCGTTGCGGCGTCCGGCCTCAGTGTTCGCGTCGATACCCGCACCGCCCTCAGCGAACGCTTTCGCCACCCGGTCGCGGGACTCGGCCAGCCGGCGAGCACCCTCGTCCGCGTCCCGGGAGGCGTTCGACAGCTTGTCGATCATGTCGATGAGGCGCTGCATCTGATCGGCAGCGGCCTTCGCTTGGCTCTCGGTCACACCGAGTAGCGCCGCCAGATCATTGAAGGCAGTGTTCAGCTCGTCGGGCGTCTTGGCGCTCGAAATCTGCTCAAGGATGCCCGCCAACTCGTCGGCAGTGATCTTGCCGGCGGCGGCCGCTTCCTGGGCCATTGAAGTGAACTTCTCCTTGGCGCTCTGCGTCGACTCGGCCGTCCCCTGAGCGAGCTCGTCGAGCGCCTCGAAGAAGCGCAGCGTCTCCTGGTAGCCGATGTCGCCAGCGGCGTACATGTCGAAGATCGCTGAGGCGACATCACGCACCGGCCCTGGGAGTTCCTCGATTGCGTCGCGGAAGTCGTTGATGGACTCGGGGTCGCCGAACTGGCCGGCGGTGTTGATCTCGAACAGCTCGTCGAGCCCCTGGACCTCGTCGCTATACGCGGCGGCCACTTCAGTGAGGTCGGCCAGGCTGAGCTTGGCCTCGTTGACCGTGTCGAGCGCGTCCTTGTCGACGAACACCTGCCGGGATCGTTCCTCGGTCGTCTTCGCGAACTCCGAGCGCGTCTGCTCCAATGCAGCGGACAGGTCGTTGCTGATGTCCTTCACGTCGGCGACGTTCTGGGAGTAGCTCTGCCAGACGCTCGCGCCGAGGGCGACGGCCCCGGTGAGGGCGATCAGTGGCCCGTTGGCGGCAATGAACCCGCCCGCCAGTCCACCGACCTCCTTCACGGTGGCTCCCGCAGCCCCCTTCAACGCCTCCAGCTTCGACACGTTGTTCGTCGCTGCGATCTGACCGATCGCGTCGCGGAAAGATCCGACGCTCTCAGCGGCACCCTTGACCACGTCGCCGATGCCACGGAACTGGTCGGAGAACTTGATCGCGGCGAACGCGGCCAAGGCCGGCACCAGGAGCTCCGTGTTCTCTGCCAGCAGCCCGACGGCATCCGCGGCGATCGACAGGCCAGCGCCGAACACGTCAACCGCCGGCGGCAGGACCGTGCCAGCCAACTCGGCCAACTCGGGCAGCACCCCTGCGGCGAGCTCGCCGAGCGCTTCGAGGATGTCTGCGACCGGCGGGCCAAGATCCTCCATGGCGTCGCCAAGGACAGGCCCCAGCTTCGCGGCAGCGTCGAACGCCGCCTCGCCTACGTCAGACAGCACCGACGCCAGGCCTTCGGACAGCTCGTCGGCGAGATCCGACGCGGACCGCAGCAGACCGGCCCCCGGGCCGGTCGCGAACGCCGCTGCCTGCTTCCCGAGACCGATCAGCGCGTCGCGGCCGGCGTCTGATCCGAGCACGAGTCCGCCGAGGATCCCGGTGATCGGCGAGATCGTCGGCACGATCCCGCCGAGCGGCCCCAGCACCGACGCTGCACCAAGCCCGCCGATCGACAGGCCGACACCGGCGATCACGCCTTCGAGTCCGCGGGCGGCTTCACGGATCGTCGTGAACCCACCTTCGAGGCGACCGAACACAGCATCGACCTCAGAGGGCGACACCGCGTTCAGGACGCCCTGGAGGTCGTCAGCGAGGCCCGTGAGTCCACCGCCAACACCAGTCGACAACTCGGCGACGTTGCGGGAGATCGCCTCCCACGCCGGCGTGGTGGCGAACGTGTTGAACACGTCGACGAACGCCGTCGCGGACTGCACCAGCTGACGGCCTGCGACGTCACCGAGGTCACCGAGACGGATCAGCGACGTCTCGACCGCACCCGAGAACTCCTCGATGTCGCCCTTGAGGTTGTCGGTCTGGGTCGACGCCATCCGCTGCGCCGCACCCATGTCGTTGACCGCAGCCGTGTACTCGTCGACCTTGGCCTTGCCGCCCTCCATGAGAATCGACGCCGCCCGCACGGCATCGGAGCCGAACAGAGTGGTGAGCGCCGCGTTCCGCTGCTCGTCGGACAGTCCACCGAGCGCCGTCTGCAGCTGACCTGCGACCTCGTCGATGCCGACGAACGCTCCCTGCGCGTCGAAGAACTGGAGGCCCAGGTTCTTCATCGCCTCGGCCGCTTCGTCCGACTGTGGCACCAGCCGCTGCAGCATCGTCTTGAGCGACGTGCCAGCGTCGGAACCGACGAGCGCCGAGTCGGCGAACAGCGACAGAACCCCGACGGTGTCCTCGAGGGAGAGCCCCGTCTGGGCGGCTACGAGGCCGCCCTGGCGGAGCGCGTCGCCCAGTGTGCCGACGTCCGCGGCCGACTTGTTCGCCCCAGCAGCGAGCACATCCGCGATGTGGGACACGTCCGCGCCGCCAAGACCGAACAGGTTCATGGCCTGCGCGGAGATCGTGGCGGCGTTCGCCAGGTCGAGCTGGCCGGCGGCGGCGAGGTCCAACGACCCGGCGAGAGCGCCACCCATGACGTCCGCGACGGACACACCGGCCTTGACCAACTCGCTCTGAGCCTGAGCGGCCTCCGTCGCGGAGAACACCGTGTCAGCACCGGCCTTCAGCGCGGCCTCACGCAGCTGGTCGAGCTCGGCGGATGACGCGTTCGCTACTGACGCGACCCCGGACATCGACGCGTTGAAGTCGGAGCTCGTCTTGAGCGCCGCGGCGCCGATGCCAGCGACGGCGACGCCGGTGACCGCCGCGACCTTCCCGAGGTCACCGACGACGGTGCGAGCACCGGAACCGAGAGAGGAGCTGACCGCTGCCCCGGCGGCCTTCGCTCCGTCACCGACGTCCTTCTTGAACTGCGACATGTCGCCGCGGACGTCCACCCACACTGTTCCGGCCTGCGCCATGCGGTCACCCCTTCGCGAAGAAGGCCCGGATCTGGTCCGGCGTTGCCGGGGTCAGACCGTCAGGCGGGAATGCAGCCACCGAACGGGCCGGCGGCGGCGCAGGAACAGGAGGAGGAGCAGCGACAGCAGCGGCGGGGAGTTCCCGCCGCGCCCGTCGCTCGTCGGCGATCAACAGGAAGGCCTCGAAGAGGCCGGGGTCCCGGTCGCCGAGGAGGGCTAGTCCGTTGAGGTCTTGGCCTTCGTCGAGCGCCGCCCGGATGAGCCGGACGACTTGCGAGTCGGGCCCGAGGTAGGGCGGTCGTCATCCGCCACCCCGATCTGCAGTCGGTCGACGGTGGCGAGCCACTCGTCGAACGGCCGATCCTCGCCCTCGCGCAGCTTCAGGAAGGTCCACGCGGCGGTGTGCATCCAGTCCTCGCGGTCGAACGTGGCGACCTTCGAGAACTGCTCGTTGAACTCGGCTTCGATGGCACGAGTCGCCGAGGGGATCACACGGATCCCCTCGACGCGCGTGCCGTCGGCGTACTCGACCGCGAGGCGCAGGGTCGAATAGTCGATGGTCCTGGGGGTGTCTGCCATCAGACGGAGCTCGTCGGGTTGACGTACTCCGAATCGGTGAACATCGACCAGGGCTTCGTGCCCGAGCCGGCAGCCATGGACCCGAGGGTGACGGCGAGGCCGGCAGCACCGGACTTCGTCAGCGTCGAGGACGACGCACCCTGCTGCATGACTCGACGCATCACGATGCGCCACTTGGTCTCACCGTCGACGGCGTCGGCGACGACGACGCGCTCGTCGATCACGCCCGGCTCGGCCGGGTCGAACCGCCACCCGCTCGTGGTGGTCGACCACGTGCCGCCTCCGAAGGCGAGGGGGATCGTGTCGGCGTCCCACTGGCCGAGGGTGAAGGCCAGCGTGGTCTCGATGCCGGCAAGGACGTACCTCACCGGTTCGAACGACTGGTGCATGTTGATCGGCGTCACCGACGGAGTGCGGGTGAACACGGCACCGTCTTCGGTGGTGTAGCCGACTCGCGTGAACGCAGCGTTGAGAGCCGAGTCCACATCGGTCGGGATCGGCGTCCCGACGGGTGCGGTGTAGATCTCGAATCCTGCTGCGATGAGGATCGCTTCCGGGGTTTCGACTGCCATTTTGGGGCCTCCTTGAACGGCAAAGCCCCGCCGGGCTTCGGCGGGACTGATGGTTTTCACGCTCCGACCGGAGGCCGGCGGGTGATCTAGCTGGAAGTCAGGTCGGGCGCCGGATGCGCCATCACCACCGCGTCGAAGCGGCCGCGAGCCTTCGTCTGCTCGTCAGGGTCGAACCCTTCGGTGATTCCGCCTGCTTCCACAGACGTCACGACACCGGAGACACCGGTGAAGTGATAGATGCCGGAGAAGCGCTGGACGAGCGCTGCACGGCAGGTTTCGGTGACTTCGAACGCCACGGCGGCGGTGTCTGCCCAGGCGTCGACCTGGAACAGTGGGGCGTCGAGCCAGTGGGCGAACCGTGTGCCCGCGGTGCCGCCGATGCGGCGCACCCGCACAAGCGGGAACGTCTTGCTGTTCGGCAGGATCGTGTAGACACGGTCGTCGACGAGGTCCGACACTTCGTCCTGGGCACGCAGGAACGCCGAGGTGAGCGCTGCGGTATTCGGCAACAGGACGAGACTCATCGGGGTTCGAACTTCCCGTGCTCGGCGGCGGCACGACGGATCGGCGCCTGCGGCGCGTTGTTGATTGACCCGAACTCGATGATGTGCGCGGCGACGTCGTGGGCATCGACGCCGACGCCTCGGTCGTCGTCGAACGTCTGGACCTCTTCGGCGTAGTGCCCGGTGTTCGGGTTCACGTTGTGGCGTGCGTCGATCGCCATGTGCTCGGCGACCTTGAGTCGATCGTCGTGCGTGGCGTGATCGAGGACGACGTCAAGGTTCGCTGCGGGCACGAAGCGGCTCACGTCACCCTCCGCACCGTGGCCTGCACGTGGGAGAACTGCTGAGCCCGCGGGTTCCACTTGCGCTCCGGCGGCCCGACCAGTTCGTACTCGTCGTTCTGGTCGTCGATGAAGCGATCCCAGCCAGTGACGGCGGTCCCTGACGGCAGATAGAGGCTCCATGCCCCGATCTGCCAGTTGTCGGGGTCGCCGGCCTCGTCGCGACGCTGCTGCTGCAGCTCGTAGCGCACCGTGGTCTCCACCTCGGTCGGTTCGACGTTGCCGTACACGTCCGTCGCGTCGCCGTCGGCGACCGTGACGATCTTGCCGAGGCGGGTCATCAGGTGCTCGGGCGTCCTCACGGTCCGATGCCGATCGTCCGGACCCGCTGGGTGTACCGGTCAAGGACTGCCCGTTCCGGCAGCAATAGGCCGAGCGCACCGGATGAGGCCGCGGCACCGGCCGAGTAGCTCCAGTCGCCGAGCTGTTCGCGTGCGGCGCCCGTGTCCTGTGGGGCGGTCCCGTAGGCCCTGCCCGCGACCTGGCAGACGACGGCGACAATATCGTCGGGGATGGCGTCGAACCCGTGGTCGTAGGTGACGTTGACGGTGTGGATCGGGCTCGCCCACGGCTCGAAGCTGAACGAGTCGAGGTTCACCGTGACGTGCACGGTGTCGATGCCGTCGAAGGTGAACAGGAGCTGGTTGTCGTTCAGGTCCGTGACGGCGTCGACGTCGTGAACGGGGAGCTGCCCGAGCCGAACCTTCCAGTCCGACGGCACCCGCACTTGGACGGTGGTCGTTGCCCGCACGAACTGCTGGCCCGTGTACGAGATGACGGCGGCTGAAGCATCGGCGAGCAGCGCGAGTGCGCGCTCACTCTCGACGGTGATGCCCATGCGGCGAGTGAGATCATCCGGGGTGGCGAGCCTCGTCGTCATCGTTCACCTCCTGCGAGCAGTCGAGAGTTGGCCTGCTGATCAGGGTTCGTCGGGTCGCCGGCGTGCGGGTGCCACAGGTGGACCGCGGGCCCGTCGACACGGAGCACCGGGCCGAGCGCTGCGCCGGCCGCGTCGGCGAACGCGAAGTCCTCACAGCCCCAGTCGACGTACCGCTCGTCCATGCCGCCAGCCGCCCACCAGCACTCCGGCGTGATGGCGAGCACCCCGCCGACCGAGAAGTCGACGAGCTCGTCGATGGGCTCGAGCGCGAACGGGTCGGCGCCGCCGAACGCCTCGACCGTGCGCGCCTTCGACAGCGGCCGGTACCGGTTGAACCCGATGACCAGCCGGTCCGACGACAGGGCGAGTTCGGCCGCCTCGAGGTACGCAGCGGCGGGCATGACCATGTCGGCGTCGTGGAGGATGACGACGTCGGCGTCAGCGCAGCGGACGGCGAGGTTGCGGGATCCGGCTCGGGAGAAGATGTCGGCGCCGTTGTCGTACGGGACCGGGTCCAGGCCGGCGCCGCGCAGGTGGATCTGGACGTACGCGAACGCCTGCTCGCGCCACGGGTCACCGGCCCGCCACGGGATCCCGACGTGCACCCTCACAGCCGGTCCAGCCACGAGATGAACGACTCGAACCCTGCCCGGTAGGACCGTTGTGGACCGGGCCCGTACAGGGCGTCGTAGCGGGCGTTCGAGCAGTCCCGAGCGAGCACACCGGTCGGCTCCGCCGGGTTCGTCACGATGTCAGCGTCAGCCCCGACGATGTCCAGGCACAGCTCGGCGATCTCCCGGCACGTCACCGGGCCCGCGGCCCCCACGTTCACCGGCCCGTCGTAGCGGTCCGCGGTGGCGATCGTGATGATCCGATCGACCGCGTCATCCACGTGCAGGTACGAGCGGAGCTGCGACCCGTCGCCCCACAGCTCGAGCGTGCCGGACGACCGTGCGGCGAGCGCCTTCGTCGCCACCGCGGCGGGGAACTTCATGCGGCGCCCCTCGTGCTCCTGCAGCGGCCCGAACACCGTGTGCAGGACACCGACCCGGGCGCCGGGCACCTTGCCCATGATCCGCAGCCCGTGGAGCTTCTCCGCCCCGTACAGGGCGTCGGGCGTGCCGTGACCGATCAGGTCCTCGGAGAGCGCCGGCGCTTCCCCCGGGGTCTGCTGCAGCTCGACCGGGTACGCGCACGCCGACGACGCGTAGAACGTGGTCGGTGTCTCGTGCGCTTCGACGGCCTGGGCGACGTTGAGGGTGATCTGACCGTTGACGAGCGAGGCGCCCAGATCGGCGTTGCTGTGGAAGTAGCCGACGCCGCCCATGTCGGCCGCCAGATGGAACACGAGCTCGGCGCCGACGATCGCGCGGACCGTCTCGGCGAGCGACGTCAGGTCGGCTCGGCGGCACATCACGTCAGGCCGACGCCACGACGGAAACACGGTGTCGACCGCGGTCACGTGCGCGCCGAGCGCGTACAACCGGTTGCACAGGTTCGCTCCGATGAAGCCGCCGCCGCCGAGCACGACGACATGCCGGCCGGTCACCTGCTGATCGAGAACCACAGGTCCCTCCGGGAGTCGTAGAGCTCCGAGTCGGTGTCGATGGCCCGCATCGTCTTGCGGGCCGTCGCGTCGACCTCACCCTTCGGTGACCAGGCGTTCAGGTGCTCGACCACAGAGTCGAAGCACGGACGGAACCTGGCTCGCATCTTGGCGGTGCCGATGAACTCGGTGTCGGGGTACTGGTGGTCGTACCCGTCGAACAGGAACGAGCCGGGGCCCTGGTCGACGACGCCGCCGACGTCATCGAGGTAGCGGCGGTCCACCAGGTAGTGGGTGGCGTGCAGTCCCGCGGTCACGTACGGGTTGAGCAGGTCGTTCGTGCCGACCACCTGCACCCAGCCGTCCATGACGGCCAGCGCCGCGATGTCCCACCCGGGATGGAAGTTCAGGTCGTCGGCGCCGGCGAACACGTACTCGGCCGGAGTGGCCCGGTACGCCGTCGTGATCGCCCCCGAGTAGTTGGGTCGGCCCTCGTTCACCACGACGTCCACGTCGAGCTCCGCGGCGGCCGCGATCGACGCCACGTCCTCGGCCTCGACTGCGAACACGACGCGGTGCTCGGTCTCGGTGTTCTCGGCGATGTTTGCCGCCACGCGGGCGAGACGATCGGCCCTCCCGAAGGTGGGCACCAGGACGGCGATCACGCACAGGCCTCCACGTAGTCGGCGAACCGGTCAAGGTCGGCGGCGGTGTCGAGCTCGGCCACCCTGGCGAGCGCCGCAGCGGACCGGCGGGCGTACTCGTCGGGGTCGTCCAGGCGTCGGATAGCGCCGACCCAGCCGGCGAGGTCGTTCCGGTCGACGAAGATGCCGGCGTCGCCGAGCGACTCGACCAGGCCAGGTGTCGGGTGTGCGATGACGGGGATCCCGGAGCACATAGCTTCGACGCCAGTCCGACCCCACGTCTCGGCGATCGACGGCATGAGGAGCACCCGGGTCCGGCTGTAGACGTCTGCTGCCATGTCGGTGGTTGTCGGGACCATCTCGACATTCGGGTCGGCCGGTATGCGTTGGCGGCCGTAGCCGCCGCGCACGCCGAGGAACTTCCGTTCCGGCATGGCTGCGACGATCTGGCGAAACAGGTCGCCACCCTTCTCTCGCGAGAGGTTGATGAGCGTGACGTGGTCGCCGGCGGTGGTCCGGTAGATGGCGGGGTCGACGTGCGGGCGGACCACGATGCCGTTACGGCCAGCCCGGGATGACTCGCTGTTCCACACGACCGGCCCCTCGCTGTCGTCCACCTGGTCCGGGGTTCCGTGCACCATCAGGACGTGCGGGATGTCACGCTTGATGCAGAGCTGTCGGACGCCGGAGGTGGTGTCGCCGTGGTGTGAGACGACGGCGTCGTAGCCGGCGACTGAGCGGTCCCATCGGCCGAGCACCCGCACGTCACCGTGCGTGTAGTCCGCTGGGGCGAACACGGTGCGGACGTGAACTTCATGGCCCCGTTCGGCGAGGCGTTGAAGGCACTCGTGGGTGGAGAGCCACGCCCCGACCCGCGACGACGGCGGGTAGAGGGGCGTGACTCCCAGCACCTTCACGTCGATCAGCTCGAGGTGACCGGCGTGTTGTTGGTGTTCGTCAGCTTCGTGAAGGCGTCCACGTCGTTGACGAGGAACCCGTACTCCGCCTCAGCCAGGATGGCGACGAGGTTGTTCTCGAACAGCGACACCAGCGACCCGTTGATGGTCACCGGGGCCTCGGTCGAGATCCGGTAGCTGATGCCGCCGACGGCACCCCACGCTGCTTGGGTCCAGTCGCCGCCGAAGCCGACGACGCTGGTCAGGTTGGCGGAGGCGACGCCCTCACCCATGAACGACTGGCGGCCGAGCAGCCGGCCGGCCGAGGAGATCGCGGGGGCGTTCTTGTCGACGGGCAGGTCGGTCCAGATGGGGCGGCCGGTCGTGTCGACCGAACCCCACAGGAGCGGCTCCACGACGGAGTCGAGCGCCCAGCCGTTCAGCTGGTAGCGGCGGCCGGTGGCGTCGGTGTCGGACACGATGTCGGACATCGCCTCCTTCAGGTCGACGAAGATGCCGCCGTTCGCCTGCGAGGTGCCGCCGAGCTCCTGCACTTTCGTGGTCTGACCGATGTAGGTGGAGAAGGGGCCGTCGCCGGCCGCACCACCAGGGCCCTCGTCGTGCAGGGCTGCACGGTCGAAGGCGACGGCGAACGCCTCGGCGAGTCCGTCGCGCATCCGGTCGATGAACTGGGCCGGGTTGAGACGGATGACCTCAGCGGAGTCCACCATGATCGCCGCGATCTTCTTCGGCGTGATGGACTTCGGGGTGATCGAGCCGGCGGTGGCGGGCTTCTGCTCACCCTCACCGACCCACGCCGCCTGGGGGCGGGTGGTGATCACGGGGATCCGGGTGCCGGACGGGCCAAGCGGGACCCGGCGAACGAGCTGCTGCACGACGCTGTTGCGGGCGCCTCGCTCGAAGATGTAGTCGGCCTGGACCGGGTCGATGAACCCGGACAGGTCGCTGGTCTTGGTGGGGGCGGTGATCGCCATGGTCGGTCCTCCTTGGACGCGACGGAGCCGCCCGTGAAGGCGGCTCCGGTCAGATGTGGGTTGGCTTGGGAGTTGGGCTCAGCTGATGCCGAGCTTCTGCTTCAGGTCCCGCTCCAGCTGTGTGCTGTTCAGTCCGGGGACCTGATTGCCACCGCGTGCGCCCTGGCCGAGGTCCAGCGGTGAAGCCGGCTCCCGTTCGGGTGCGATCCGATCCACGAACGCCGCCACGGCGTCACGGTCCGGTGTGCCATCCTCACCGACGAACTTGGCGAGGTTGATCCCGTCGATCACTTCGTCGACATCCAGGCCACGACCGGCGGCCGCGACTCGGAAGGCATCGGCGACACGTTCGGCCCCGAGCTCGCCGAGCACTTCACTGCGAGCAGCTTCTCGAGCCTCACGCACAGCACGTTCCTGATCGGACTCGTACTGCTTGCGGAGACCCTCGAGCTCCTTCGCAGCTCCAGCGTTCGTCTTCGCTCGCTCCTCCCACTTCCGAGCCTTCTGCAGCTCGGAACGGAGGCGGGCAACCTCGGCGATCGGATCGTCGTCGCCCTGTGCAGGGGTCGGAACGTCGGATGCGTCGGCGGGATCGTTCGGCGTCGGCTCCTGTGCAGGATCCGGCTGGGTGTTACTCACGGTGGGTTCCTCCCGTGCGGGTGGTTGGTTGTGCCCCGTGCGGGGCGGGATCTCAGACCCGGATGCCGGGAACGTCCTCGGCGACAGTTGCCAGGTGACGTGCGTTGATCACCTGGCCGGGGTCGGTGTCGCCGTAGATCGGCACGACGATGCAGTCGCAGTGGTCGTGGCCGAACGAGGCCGAGTCGTTCGAGCGGTACCGCTGCGATGCGGCGGTGGAGCAGAACGTGCAGCTGTTGCCGGTGAGCACTCGGCGCCAACCGACGACGCCGGTGCCAGAAGTGAGGTTCGCGACCTCGCGGGACGTGCCGGTGACGAGGTCGGCGGCCATGGACTCGGCTCGCCGGCCGCCGGCGGCGAGTGCCTCGGTCCACTCGTTGCCTTCTCGGAGGGCGTGCCAGTACGCGTGGAACGGTGCGTCGGTCGCCGGCACGGTGCTCACCGCGGGCACCACAGCGGGTCGATCAGCGAGGAGTGCGTAGTAGCCGGCTGACGTGTTCGCCGTTGCCGTACGTGCCGCCACGAACAGGTCCGAGGTGGCGTCGGTGAATCGAGCGATGTCGACCCGGTCCCATGTGCCGAGCTGCTCCCAAGCCCGTAGCGATGCTGCCGTGGTGCGGTCGGTGATCGACGCAAGGCGCCGCTGAAACCGTTCCGTGACCGTGACGGCCTGGGACTCAGAGAGTGGCACCGGTGTCGGCCTGATCGACATCGCCGACGAGCAGGCTCTGCGCTGCGAGCTCGCCGCGCATCCGGGCGATCTCCTGCGGCGACTTCTGCAGCACGTCCCGAGCGATCGTCTCCAGGCTGATGCCGGCGGCGTGGTACTTGGCGACGGCGTCGGCCTTCTGCTCGAGGCTGTAGCGCACCGTCGGCGCCCAGATGACCTCCATGTCGCCCCGCGACGCCCGCTGTGCGTCGCCGGCGTACGCGAAGGCGAGCGCCATGACCTGCTCGTAGGACTCGGCCTGCTGACGGTTCCGGTCAGCGACCTTGAACGCCCGGGCCTCACGCTTCAGCTGCGCACCCTCGGCGGAGCCGCCGTTGTCGTCGGGGAACAGGTACTGAATCGGGGTCTGCGTCGCGCCGCAGATGCTGACGACGTCCTGTTTCTCGGCCTGCAGGATCGGGCCGAGGTCGATGATGCCCGACTCCCAGATCTCAGCCGTCTGCGGCAGCTGCCAGAGCTCGCCTGGCCCGTTCATGAAGTTGCCCGAGTAGTCGATCTCCTCTCCGGAGATCGGATCCACGTTCGGGAGGCCCTTGATGCCGCGCTGACGGAACGCCTGCATCGTCATCGCTTCGAGCCGGTTCAGCACCGTGAACGTCACCCGATCGAGCGCAGCAAGGTGTGCCTCGAACTCGCCCTCGGGGGTGCCGTTGATGCCGGCCAGGTTAAGGAACTCGACGACCGGTACCTGTGGCACCGGGAGCTTCTCGGGGGAACCATCGAGCGTCCAGCCGCCCATGGAGACGTCCTCGACCCAGGAGCCGGTGTCGCCCGATGCCCGCTTTCGAGAGGCCTTGACCATCCATCCGGGCTGGGGGAAGAACACTGCCCGGTCGAACCCTGCGTCCTTGTCGACGTACAGCTTGAGCGCAGCGGTCGCCCTCCGCCGGCGCTGCGGGTCGTGACGGACGATGACCTCCCGAGGGTCCTCCGCCGTGATGAGTGGGGCGCCGGTCTCCGGGTCGACGGGCCCGACCATCATCGCCGCTCGACCCATTGACAACGTCGCCCGGTCGACGAGCATGTGGTCGGCGTCGAGGCTGTTCGCCTGCCAGATCCGCCACGCCTCAGCGTCGCCACCCTCGTCGCCGGCGGCGCCAGTGCGGAACCCGATCGGCTCCATCAGTTCCCGGGTCGCCTCGACGATCACGCGGGCCAGGTTGAGCCGGGAGATCTGCATGAGCCGCTGGTACGACTCCCGCACGTGCCGGCCGGCGTGGACGGGGATGCCGTTGACGCCCCGGTAGTAGTCCTCGAGGTTCGTCAGATGCGCCCGACGATCGCTGAGATCCGTCGCCATCTTCTGCAGGAGTGCCCCGGCGGGCGAGCTGGTGTCGATCACGCGCTCACCCCCAAGGGTCAACTCAGTCGGCGAGGCCGGTACATCTCTGCGTCGGGGGCGGTCACCCCCCTGCTCACTGCGTCGAGCCGTGCCTGCCACGCCAGGATCGCCGCCACGCAGGCGTCGATCTTGCGGGAGCTGTAGTCGTGCTCCTTGGCGACGGTGAGCTTCCCGCCGCGGGTCCGCCGGCGTGCGTTGAGCACGTGGCGGGTGAGGGCGTAGGAGCCGTCGTGGGTGAGCTCCGGCGTCTCGACGTTGCCGATGGCCAGCGCAGCGTTGCGGATCGACCCGTCGAACTGCTCGACCGCCCGCTGGATCAGCCCGGTGCGGCCACCGGACATCCACCATTCGAACGGGTGGTCCTTCGACACCTTCACGGTGGCCCGGGCGCCGTAGGTGGCCTCCCATGTGTTCACCGTCGATCGCCAGTCCTTCGCCGGATCCGCGTAGAACGCTGCGACGTTCCACCGACGGAACGCGTCAGCGACCGCCGTCTCGACCTCGACGAGCGGCGGTTGCCAGTCCGGCCACGTTGCGGTGTCGTCCGGGGCCTCCCAGACCCCAACAGTGAACAGGTGACCGTCCGACACCCGGCAACCGATCAGCGCCGTAGCGTCCGGCTTGCCCTTCGCTCGACCACGGGATCCGTCGAAGCCGAGCACAACGACGTCGCGGTCGGCGATCACCTTGCGGGCATCCAGGCAGGCCGCCCAGTCGGTCTGCGTCACCAGGGCGTCCGAGGCGTGGGTGATCTGGTTCAGGAAGTCGGCACGGGCCACCTGTGGCGCCGTCGACGGATCCCAGATCGTCGCGATGATCACGTCGAGGTCGACGTGACCGCCCTTCGATGCCGCCGAGTCGCCGTACACGTACTCGAGGCCGGCGAGTAGCGACTCCCGGTCCGCCATGTCCGTCTCCGGCGGCGCTTCCCGATGGTCGTAGTAGAGGCCGTCGTCCTTCGCCTTGCCCTCACGGATCGCCGCCCAGAACGCTGCGGACTCCTCCGCCACCGACTCCTCACCGGGGATGAAGGCGTTCGGCGACTCGATCGTCGACCCGCCGACCTTCGCAGCGTTGATCCGCATCGTCGACGCCAGCTTCGGCCCACCGTTCGACTGGACCCACTCCTCGGTCTGGTCCAGCACAGCGAACACGGCTCGATTGCCCTTCACGGTGCGAGCCGACGACGTGACCGTCTCGATCCTGCCCCTCGGCAGGTTCACGAACGTGTCCAACGGCTCGAGCCCGGGGTACAGGTCGAGCGCCGGGCCCTGCAGCATCTCGAGCAGCGGCGACCACGTGTTCTTCGTCTGCGTCTCCGACACTGCAGCGATCTGCACCAGCGGCGTCCGGATCGACGCCCACGGCCGGCCAACCGGTTGACCATCGGCGTCCCATCCATCAGGCACGACATCGCCTAGCGCTTCAAGGCACGCCGCGGCGGACAGCATCGGCGACTTACCCCAGCCACGTGGCCGGGAGATCACGCCACGGCGGTACCGCCGACGGCAGGTTCGCGGGTCGAGCTCGTAGAACCGGAGGAAGAAATCCTCCTGCTCGGGGTACAGGCGGAACGGCTCATACTCAGCCCGGTCCGGCGCGGCGAGCACCTGGGTGATCCAGTCGATTGCGTACCAGCCGAGTGTCGGGACCTCACCCGGCTCGGATGGCTTCCACGGCATCAGCCGGCGTCGGCGTCAGGTTCCGGCAGGGCACGCAGTGGGCCGCGACGCTCACGAGCGGCAGCGCCCGGCTTCTCGACCCGGCGATCCTCGGCCTCGTCAGCCTGAGCGAACGTGATCCGCAGCCGAGCCCGATCCTCTGGCGTCGCACCGAACTTCGCGACCCGCAAACGGAGCTCGTTCGCCACCGACGTGCGACCCGACCAAAACGCCGCGTGCAGCACCGCCGTGTCGAGTAGCTCCGACCAGTCCGTCGACGTGAACTCGGCGGCCAACGGGGACTCGCCCCACATCTGCCACCACTCCTCGGTCCGGGCCGGCCACCGGAACTCGACGAGCTCGCCATCCTTCTCGACGTGGAACGACGGCAGATCAGGCTGAGCGGCAGGCTCCGCCGTGATCACCTTCAACGGTGACGGCTCGGCGTTGCGGCGAGCTCGTCGGCTCGGATCCTTCGGTGCAGGACCTCGTCCAGCCATGGTGCTACCTCCCGTGCGGGTGGCCCAGGAGCCCCGTGCGGCGCCCTTGGAAGCGTGAGTTGCCCAGACCCGTACGGAGCCCGATGAGCAA
>OFRE01000138.1_pt1 | contig 21140 bp, 21 predicted proteins | sample 1543061 | NCBI WGS metagenome assembly OFRE01 (sample SAMN07774218, study PRJEB24372) | wastewater metagenome | isolation source: Exp Tend NO 50WW | collected 2016-02
GGCTTTTAGTTGTGATTATTGCCTTTGCTAGATGCCATTAGACACGCTCCGTAGATGCCTGTTATTTGCGTCAGGATGCCCTATGGCGGGGTTTTAGGGGCAGGGTTAGGGCATTGGATAGGGTAGTGGTAGCAGGTAGGATATGGATAATGCACATAACATATTGATACACATACACTTAAGCTATATTGTTACCTATAATTGATATTATGTTAGCTTGCGTACTTGACATAATATGGGATGCGTTCATGTGTGTGGTCACGCCCTGGCTTCGCTTGCGGTCAATGGTCATTAGAGTCTCATCAGGTTCATGTCATCATAGTACTACCCACCACACACCCACAAATACCCAAGAATACCCATCGATGCCTAAGTATGCCTATAAATACCCACAGGAATTTCAAAACGGTACTAGTACAAAAAAATATTGTATAAAAAAGTGAACAGTGGTATAAACAGTTATGGAAGAAAACAAAGAGATTGATAGGGTTGGTAGTGTTGAGCAGAAAGAGCGAGCACTGGCGAAGGCTGGGGCTACTAGGGATTTACTTGCGCAGAAGATAATGTTGTTGTTAAATGCGAAGAAGAAGATTGAGAAGATAGTTGGCGGGCAGATAGTGGTTGAGTATGAGGATGATTTGGATAAGATAGCGAAGGGCGTAGAGTTGTTGGGTAAGGCGTTAGGTGATTTTAAAGAATTTGATAAGGCGGGTAGTGTGACGAATAACTTCACGTTTGCGACGATGGTGAAGTTGGCTAGTACTGTGCATAATAACGTATTACCGGAAAAAATTTCGGACGTTGCCGTAGATGCCGCCTTTAAGAACAGGGTGATAGATGCAGGTTAATGGCATAGATGCTGGTAAAAGCCGAGAGATAGTATCGCTATATCAGGACGACCCTGTGCGGTTCATGGTGGATGTGTTGGATGTCCGTCGGGATTTAGTCTGGGCGAAGATGGAGGAGATAGCGATTGCGGTAAGGGATAATAAGTTTACCGCAGTAAAGGCAGGGCATGGGGTTAGTAAGAGTTTCACAGCGTCGAGGATAGCTTTATGGTTCCTGTATAGCTTTTATCCGTCGACGGTAATTACAACGGCTCCGTCGCATACGCAGGTTGAGGAGATATTATGGCGAGAGATACGGTCGTGTCATGCTAATGCTAAGGTCACGTTAGGTGGTAACGTGACTAAGACGAAGATAGATTTGGCGGAGAAGTGGTTTGCTTATGGGTTTGCGACGAAGAGCGATACGGTAACGCAGGAGGCGACGAGGTTTCAGGGTTATCATAACGACAATGTGTTGATTATCTTTGACGAGGCTGCGGGTATCGAGCCTGTTATATGGACGGCTAAGGACAAGCTGATGACGGCTGGTAATTGCCGGTTTTTGGCGATAGGGAACCCGACGAGCAGTAAGGGTGATTTTATAGAGTGTTTCAAGGATAAGCGGTATAAGAAGATAACGATAAGCGTTATGGACACGCCGAATTATGCGGCTGGTAAGGAAATAATTCCCGGTGTGTCTGGTCGAGAGTTTGAGGAGGATGCTAGGACTAAGTACGGTGTTGACAGCAATTATTACAAGGCGTCGGTGTTAGGTGAGATACCGGATGACGATGTAGATAGCCTGATACCGTTGGCGTGGATAGAGCGTGCTGAGAGGCGTGCGCCTTATGATAAGTACAGGTTCACGAAGCGTTTTTTGACGGTTGACGTAGCGGATGGCGGTGACGACTGGACTGTGATAAAGGCGTGGGATAATAAGACGGAGATAGACAGCTTGGTGTTGAGGCAGAAGAAGGTCGAGGAGTGCGAGCCGTTCGTTTGGAGGATGGTGCGTAAACACGGCTGTAATGCCGTTATTGTTGATGCTGATGGTATTGGGCGTGTGATGATCGGGTTATTGAACGCCGCAAAGGAAAAGGATTTTACGGTTATACCGTTCGAGGGAAGTTCTACGCTTGTTCGTGATACGGCGATGTTCCGTCACCGCAGGAGCGAAGGGCATTGGGCGATGCGTAACGACTTTAACGATAATATAATTTCTATCAGTAAGGACGATGAACAGCGTGAAGAGTTAAGTTCGATAAAGCTGGACGATAAATACACGAAGGGTTTTATTAAGATAGAGCCTAAAGAAGAAATAAAGAAACGTATCGGTCGAAGCCCGAATCTGTCGGACGCGATAATGATGATGAGCGCGGAATTTGATAATGTGCCTGTGACAGTGAAGAAGGTAGACCGTTACCGCAGAGAAAGCGTTGAGTATCAGTTCACACCGGAGACGGTATGAACAGCAAGAAAGCAAAAGCCATTAGGAAGATGTCACGTTTAATAGCCGATGAGAAGAAATTGTCACCGGATATTGTTTATGACAGGCTGAAGAAAATTTCTTATAAGAATAAAAAGTTAAAAGTTTAATTGACATTTACTGGAATAAGTTGTAATGGTAAATACGATGAATATGACAAGAAAGAATAAATGAACATCATTGACCGAGTTTCGCGCGACTTAAAATATTCTGCTGAGAAGATGAATACTCTCCGCGAGAAGATAAAAGAAGATTTTAAGTTCGAGCTTGGCAAGCAGTGGGAAGAAGATGACGTCGAGGAATTAAGAAAACGCGGTGTTAAAGCCCTCACCATAAATAAAATTAAGCCCATCATAAAACTCCTTACCGGTATTGAGCGTCAATCCAAATCAGATTTTAAAGCATATCCCGAAGGTCAGGAAGATTCTATCGTCGCCGAGATAACGACGAAACTCATTAAGAACGTCGTTAAGAACAGCATGCTCGAGATAAAATTCTCTGAGCAGTTCAAAAACGGGTGTACGGGCGGGATGTGTTTTCTTGAGCCGTATGTTGATTATTCGTTTGATATGATAAACGGCGACATGAAGTTCAAAAAGATAAGCCCTCTCGATGTTTATCTAGACCCTAATTTCAAAGAATACGACTTAAGCGATTCAAAGTATATTATCAAGATAACATCTGACCTCAGCAAAGATGACTTGGTAGCGTTGTTCCCTGAGGGAAAGGAAAAGATAAATAAAATCGGTAATGGAAAGATAAATTTCGATAATGTCTCCGACGGTGTTCATTTCCAAAAGACGGATTATCCGTCGCTAGCTTCGGGTTCAAATTCCTCAACGACCGAAAAAGGCGAACCGATGTACGACCTTATAGACTATTTTTATAAGGAATTGGGGAAAAGATATTTCTGTGTTATTCAGGAGAAAGGTATCATCGAGGAGTTTGAGACGAAAGATACTGCTGACGAATTTAATTCAAAGTTTGGCGGTCTGATAATTGAGCGTGACATACCTGTTATCATGCACGCCCAGATATGCGGAGGTGTTGAGCTTTATAACGGCGTCGCTTGGTCATATCCGAAATACAGAATGTTTCCGATAATGCCGTTTTTTGCTGAGCTTGTAACCGAAGATATTAACGATCTATCGCTGACGATACAAGGTGTTGTGCGCGGTTTGAAAGACTTGAATCTTGAGTACAACAAACGAAGAACTCAAGAGTTGATGCACTTAAATTCTTCTGCTAACTCTGGTTTTGAAATAGAAGAAAATCAGCTTACGCCTGAAGAAGAAGATAAGCTAAAGAAATTTGGTTCATCTCCTGGTATTGTTATTAAACGACGCCAAAATTCTCCTCCCGTCGGACGAATAACTCCGATGCCGCTTTCTCAAGGACACGCCCAACTTGCGATGGAAAACGCACAAGACTTGAAGGAAGCATCAGGGGTTAATCCAGATTTACTTGCCAACAGTTCTCAGTCACAATCCGGTCGGGCGATACTATTGAAACAGCGTCAAGGATTGGCAATGATACAGGAGATACTTGACAATTTCAGCGTTACTAAGAAACTTACGGGCAAATTCATCCTAACTCAGTTACCTGAGATTTTTACGCTTGAGTCCGCTAAACGTGTTCTCGGTAACGCTTTTATTCATGACAACTTTAATGTTCCTGTGAACCTTATTTTGGAGCGTGGGTTGTCCAAGATTTCTGATGGTCGTGATAATGAGGTCACTGAATTAGAACGACAGGTAATGTTGACATACCCGAATATCTCGCAAGGTCAACCTATCACAGATGAGCAGGGCGTTCTTGTAACAGCCGTTGATACCGATACTGCCGATGAAGTTATTATGAGTGTTCTGAACAATAAAGAACTTGGAAAGTATGACATTGCTATTGGCGAAGGAGTTTATCAGGACACGATACGTTTGGCTAATTTTATGGATATTAAAGAACTTGCTCAGCAGGGTGTTCCGATACCTCCGAATGTTTTAATAGAACTTTCGATGATACCTGATTCGGATAAGAAAGGTATCATGCGTCAATTAGAGGCTCAGCAGATGGCTATGCAGAAGGCACAGGCACAGCCACAGTCACAAGATAAAGTTGGTGCAAATGCATGATTTCTCTTCAAATTGTGATTGGGTAAGAGCAAGGTTTAATCTGCCTGAATCGGTAAGCATATACGATTTAGTTAATACCATGACGGAACACGTCAAGAAAATTGACTTAGAAAGTCAAAAAGGAGAAGAGCAATGTCAGATACAACAGGAAACAACACTGAAGAACCAACAGTCATTATCGACGATGAAACAGAACCTATTGAACAGGCAAAAGAGGGGCAGACCGTCGATGAAGAGCTTTCACCAGGAGAAATTGAGTTAGCAAAAAAGCATGGGCTTATAGTTGCTGATGAAAAAGAGAAACTTGAAGATGGAAAGATAGAGGTCGAAGATGGCGAACACAAAGAGTTGCCCGACGCTAAGACCAAAGAAGATGGCGGGAAAAAAGAGGAAGTAGAAAAGCCGACGTTCGATCAGGTCGAGGCTGACGAGAAACTTATAGATAAGTATGATAAGAATGGTAAAGCACTTTACTGGAAGTGGAAAACAGACAAGCATAAAAGGCAAGAAGCGCAGAAGAAAGTTAGTGAGTTAGAAGAAAAACTTAAAGAAGCGGTTGACAGTGGTGTCTCAGGCAAGAAGTTAGATAAGATAAAAGATTTATTAAAGACACCTGATTCTTTGACAATAGAAGCATTGCAAGCCGTCCTTGAGGAGAAAGTCGAACCTGAGAAGAAAGACCATGAGCTGAACAATGCTCAGGCGATACAGCAGAAGGTTGCTATAAAGGCTCAGTTCGCTGAGAAGATAGGCTCAGCAAAGTACGATAACTTCGATAAGATATCGAATCTTGCGAAAGAGATCATACTCGCTGATGCTTCCAAGACATACCAAAAACTTATCGACGAATCGTTCTTAAACGATGATGTTGACGAAAATATGTTGGTCGAACGGGTTGTCAGTATAGCCCGGATGAGTCCAAAATTTAATGATGTAGTTAATCAGGTAGACCCTGAAGCAAAGAAAAAAGCAGATAGAATTATTGAGAATTCTAAGAAAAAAGTAAGTAGTGCGTCTATGACGGGATCAAGCGGTAAAAGAATCATTAGTGAAAGCGAACTCACCGTCGAGCAAGCCACTAAACTATCCACGCAGCAGTGGAATAAACTTAAACCAGAAACAAGAGAGAGAATATTAAAGGGTAATAACCCTTAACATAAGGAGAAACTAAAATGTCTTTAACAGCAAGTGCAAGTGGAAATAGGATGCAACTCTGGAGTAAAGAGTTGTTCAAAGATGTCATTGATGGGATGTATTTTACCCAGAACGGTTTGATGGGAAAAGGTGATAACAATATCGTTCAGTTATTCGACGATTTGAAGAAATCACCCGGCGACAGGATTACCGTTCCTCTGACGGCAAAATTGACCGGTTCTGGTGTAACTGGCGATTCTGAGTTGGAAGGAAATGAAGAGTCTATTTCTGCCTATTCAGAATCTGTGTTGATCGATCAGATCCGTAATGCTGTGCGTTTGACTGGAAAGTTAGACGAACAGAAAAATTCGTACAATATGTATATGGACGCAAAAGATAAGTTGTCCATCTGGGCGCAGGAGTTTCTGGAGAGACAAATTTTCATGAAGCTCGGCGGTGTGTCTGCTCTTGATTTAACCGATACAACTGGTGCTGTTTATTCAGCCAGAGCAACGTGGTCAAATACAGCAGATGCTATTCCGACGGCAACAGAAGCTGGGAACGTAGCGGCTGATTACACATACCGTTATTTGAATGCTGACGCTGCCGCTGGTCTGGATGGTATTGCTGCAACTGACGTTCTTACTCCTGCTTTGATTTCAAGAGCTAAGATGGTTGCAAGGTTAGCAAGTCCGGCTGTCCGTCCTTTGCGTGTTAATGGTAAGGATTATTACACTATGTTCATTCACCCGAAACAGGCATGGGACTTAAAGAACGCATCCAGTTCTGTTTGGGCGCAGGCTCAGCGTGATGCTCAAGTTCGTGGGGATAGTAACCCGTTATTCACAGGTGCTTTAGGCATCTGGGACGGTGTTATTCTTTTTGAACATGAGTATGTCCCAATGTTGACTGGTAATGGTTCATCTGTTGTGTTTTCTGCTGGAAATACAACTTATGCTCCTAACACAGTATCTGTTTACCGTTCAATTCTGTGCGGTCGTCAGGCTGTGGCGATGGCTCTTACAACTGATTCATTCAAAATGGTTGAAGAGACGTTTGATTATGGTAATAAAAAGGCTTGCGCTACCGGGATTATCGGCGGTGTGCAAAAGGTTATGTTTAACAGCAAGAATTATGGGGTCGTGACTGTTGATACGAGTGCGACTGATTAATTATAAGTATTAAATAAGGAGGAATTAAGATGGCAAACGGTACAACGTACGCAACAGAGTTCTCAGGTAATTACAAGATTGTAAATGTTCTTGTAGATGCCGGAACTAGAACAAATACGGTGAGTATTGAAGGTATTACAACCATTCGTTCTGTTCAGGCGACTTTAGCGGAAGCTCCTACAGCTAACGCTGCTTTGCTTGAAGTTACCCACAATGGCGGTAATATTGCAACGATCAGAGAATATACTCCGCAAGGAACTCTGAACACACAGACAGCTCTCGACTTTTACCTTACGGTAATTGGCGAATATTAATGTATATGGACTGCGGGGTGGGGATTCCTGCCCCGCAGTTCTAAGTTGGAGATTCGCTTATGCGAAAAGAGTTACTTCTCGGCTGTGGAAGCCGAACAAAGAAAGACCTGTTCATTGAAAATAGAAGTGGGTTTGAAGGGCTTGTGAGGCTTGATATTAATGCCGACCATAAGCCCGACGTTGTTTGGGACTTGACAGAACACCCCCTGCCATTCCAAGACAACGAGTTCGATGAAATACATATCTACGAGGTTCTGGAACATCTGGCGTATCAGGGCGATTTCAAGTTCTTTTTCAAGGAATTTACTGAATACGCAAGGATTCTCAAACCTAGCGGATTGTTCTTTGCTTCTGTCCCAAGAGGGATTTGGACTTGGGGCGACCCGTCGCATAGAAGGGTAATTACCGAAGAAACACTTATCTTCCTTAATCAGGAAGAATATAAACAGGTCGGAGAAACGAACATGTCGGATTTCCGAAACATTTATAAGGCTGACTTTAGAAAAGTCTATGCCAATAAAACAGAAGATAAACTCTTCTTTATTCTGGAGAACAGAAAATGAAAATCCAAGTCTTAATGCCGATGTACAAAATGATGGATGCTCCTTGTGTAATATCTTTAGTTGACTTCATGCAGTCGCTCTCTAAAGAAGGACACGACGCAAATATAACATTTGTAAGCGGTTTCAACGCTGCTAAAGCAAGGAAGCAGTTGACGGAATACGCTGTTAGTAAATCAAGCGAAGCTGAGTATGTCCTTTGGCTTGACACAGATCATGTTTACAGGACAGAGACACTTTACAAACTAATCGAACGGATGGATAAAGAGAATCTTGGGATGATATCAGCGACATACACACTTCATGGGTGTCCTGATACCGCGCATGGCATAACAGAATATGGCAAATTCAGACATTTTCGGCAGGACGAGTTGAAGAAGGGCGTTATAGACTGTCAAGTTGTAGGGTTTGGGTTTCTTGTTATAAGAATGGATCTGTTGAAAAAGTTATGGGAACTGTATGGAGAAAAGTTATTCATACTGGACGCTCAGGAGAATTGCACAGAGGATGTAAAATTCTGTAAGTGCATATTGGATATTGGCGAGAGGGTTTGTTTTGATTCTGATGTTAAAGTTGGTCATATTGAGTTAGCGGTAAGGTATTGATGAATTTCAGCATAGTTTTGCCAAGTTCTGGCAATAAACAACAAATTTTGAAGATGCTCAGTTCTTTTGAGAGGACGACACGGTATAAAGACAAGATTGAGTTTCTTATTGCGATTGATGAAGGAAATTCAAGAATTATTGCTGATGTTCCACGTGGAACATTTTCGTTCGATATTACGTTCTTTGAAAGACCTAAGACAAAAGATTTTACCAACGATTATTATAATTGGCTTGCTGACAGGTCTACGGGTAAGAACATTATGGTATTCAATGATGACGCGTGGATGCGAACACAGGATTGGGATGCCAAGATATTGAGGGAGATAGCTGACAGTCGATGGAGTATTTATTGTCTGGATATACCTGATACCGCAAGAATGAAGTACAAGCACACATTCCCATGCTTTCCGTGTGTGTCAAGACGGGCGTTCTGCACTCTAGGATTTGTTCTTTGTAAAGACATAAAAATGTACCCGGCAGATAAAGTTACGTTCGCTATATATGAAAATGCTCAAAGGGTTATACCGATAAGAAATGTTATAATCGAGCATGAACACGTTACAGAGACAGACGAAAGCAAGAAGCATATGTATGAAGCATTTTTAGAAGATTACAAGAATAAAGCGAACGTGGACATATCAGATTATGTTTACAAAATTCTACTGGCAGGACAGTCTGACATAAAGAGGTTTGGGAAGTTGAGAAGGATAATCAATATCATTAAGGAGAAATAGGATGAAAGAGATCATTAATAAGATGAACGATTTGGTGTCGGCTCTTGACAAAAAGATTCTTGAGTTTGACAAGAAGAATCTTGAGCTTGATAAAATTATTGACATGAACAATAGTTTGGTTGAGAAGAACAAAGAACAATCCGAATCTCTTGATAGGCGTGAAAAGAAGATTGCTCAGATTGAAAATATTGTAAAAATTTCAGATGAATCTAAGGAAAGACTTACTGCTGTTAATGATATCAGCGTCGAGAACAACAAAGTGTTGAAACAGATCGCCGTTGAAAAGGATGCTTTATTAAAAGAAGCGGAACGCTTACAGAGCATGATTGCTTTATATCGTTCCAAGAATGAATCTCTCGAAAAAGAGAGGGCAAAGCTGGAAGATGACAGAAAAGAGATGCGTTCCAAAATACTCGAAGAACTGAGCAATATTGGAAAGGCATTGAAGAATGTCTAGTTTTTTCGACGTGAGAGGATTCTCGCAGATATTATCAAACGCAAATATGGAGTTTCATGCACACGAAATTGATGAGACTTCAACTCCTTATTACTATGGTTTTGTCAGTCATATTGGGTCATGGATAATTATGAGACATAATGAACCGACAGGGCAGTTGCGATATGCGGCAGGTAAACAATTCTTCTCGACGAATTGGGATAATCGAGCGTCATTAGATTACAAATATATAAATGAGTTCCAGAGTTAGGGGATAATATGACTGGTGCGAATTTCTTAGCGTATGTCAAACGAATTTTAAAACGCACAGATAAAGATACAGAAATTTATGAAGCCACGACTGATATTATCTCGGATATTCGGTTACAATTAAAGACAGAAGATTTTAAAGAGCAGGAGTTCATTACTGGCATTTCTTCTCTTGGCGATTATGAGTTAGACCTTCCTGCTGATTTTGGTCATATTATCGGCAATGTCACACTTGTTGACGATTCTGCCGGGCATACCAGAATATTGGATAAGATAAGCAAGCAGACCTATGATGAATTGTATGGCGATAGACTCCACGCAAGCGTATCTCAGGTTGATGATGCTATGCCGATTCATTACTGCGTCTTTGCGAACAAAATATTACTTGGTCCTGTTCCCGACGATACTTCCTACAAATATAATATCAATTACACGACTGAAAATTATGCAGCAATAGTTGCAGGTACCACTAACGTTCCTTTTTCTGATAAATACCGTTTAATACTGAGGAATGGCGTTCTTGCTGAAGTTTATACAGGATTAGAAGCGTTTGATGAAGCTAACTATTGGCGACAGCTTTATGTCGAAGGTTTAATGAAAATAAAGAGCAATGAAGATGGCAACATTGCTGATACTGAGGGTGTTGTTTATCACGGGATATAATATGGGATTAGAAGAACTAACAAGCATAAATAACGCTGAAAAAGTATTCACAGAATATGCTAAAAAGGCACAACAATACCTTGATAGGGATGTTTTTATTGGGACTCCTATTACTGGAGAAATGTTAGCAAAATCAGCGCGTGATACTTATGCTAAGACCGGAAAGATAGTTCCATTGAATTTAGCGTTGGCTCAAGCACAGTTTGAATCTGCTATGGGTATGAAAGGAAGAAGCCCGTCTACAAATCCTTATAATGTAGGTGAGTTTGATGAAGGAACAAAGATGAACTTCTCGACAACCCAAGATGGGGTTTCAGCATATTATGATTTGATGGCAAAAGATTATTTGAATGATAAAAGCCCTGACGATCTATTAAAGAATTTTGTCAATAAGAGAGGCGATAGATATGCTTCTAACAAAGAATACGAAAAAGGTTTAAGTGAGCAGGTAGCTTACATTGATAGATACTTGGGTAATCCTATCAAAGAGAAAACGCCGTTGTCTGATTTGTCGTCTGTAAACAAAAAATCCAATTTCGATAAAGCGTTTGCAGAAGCTAGAAAATCTGGCAAGAAAACATTTGAGTTTAACGGTAAACTTTACAAAGTGGAGATGAAATAATGGCACTACCAACAGTTGCGCTTTCAGAAGCAACACCAGCAGGTTCTGACCAGATAGCTCTTGGCGATAATCGCATAAGGGAGTACAAGACACAGAACCGTGAGATTTTGGAAGTTGACCATACTTATCCATCTAGCGGTCAATCTAATGATGCTGGTACTCATAAAAAATGTAGTTTCATTGAACAGGCTGATTTGGGTACGGGTGCGGTTGGCAAGACTTTATTGGGTTCACAGACTGTTAGCGGTAAGGGTGAGTTAGTTTATTCCGACGAGGATGATAATGATATTCAGTTAACTAGCGGAGGAAAAGTAAATTTAAATCAAGTAAGTCTTGCATCTGTTGCTGGAATAATGTCATTAATTTATCCCGTCGGTAGTTATTACTTTAACGATTCTGTTTCAACGAATCCGGGAACATTGTTAGGTATTGGAACATGGGTTGCTGTAGAAGAAGTTGTTCTTGTTGGTTACAAGTCTGGTTCTGCTGAGTTTGGTACTGCTGGTGGGGCGTATGGTTCTAAAACACATACGTTGACTGTAGATGAAATACCATCACACGCGCATGAGACTATAATCAAACAATCTGTTGGTTCTTTACTTGGTTCTACTCCTGGTGCTCAATGGCGTACAGATTCTATTGATACAGATCCTACTGAGTCAACTGGTGGAGGTGGAGCGCACAATAACTGTCAACCTAGTAGAACTGTTTATATGTGGCGTAGAACCGCATAAGGGATAAATGGCAATCCGAGAAAAAAAATTAGGTTCGATACTTCTTATCCGCGGGATTGACATCTCTGTTCCAGCAGAGTTCATTGACGATTCATCCGCCCGTAACAGCGAGAACTTTGAGATTAGTCGTGGTGTATTGACTAAGAGAAGTGGCAATGCAAAACTCGGCGGAGTAATTGGTGGTACGAGTAAAGAAGTGATGGGTGGTCGTGAGTTTATAAGAGAAGATGTTGCATATAATGTTCGTATCGGACGAGAGAAAATCGAACGATATAACGTAGGAACATCGGCGTGGGTTGATATTACTGATACAGATTTAACAGGGGCAACAACAGATTTAGTTAGTACAGCAATACCATTATTGTCTGGTCAACCAATACTGTGTATCACGAATGGCAAAGACCCTATTCAGAAATGGACAGCTTCTGGAGATGTCGCTGTTCTTGGAGGTACACCTCCTGTCGCAAGGTTCATTCAAGAATATAAGACTTATCTCGTCGGTGCGAATATCGGTGGTGGAGTTGACGTTAATCAACGTGTCCAATGGTGTGATACGGCAGACCCTGAGAACTGGTCAACAGGTAACGCCGGGGAAGTTGATTTAGTTGAGGATGGCGAAGGAATTACAGGATTAAGCCTTTTTGGTTCATATATATGCGTCCATAAAGAACGGTCGATATATCTTGGATATCTTGTTAGTTCAACGGCAGTATTCCTGTTTGACCGTAAAGCAACTGGAGTCGGAACTATTGCTAATGGTTCGATACAGAATTTACCGTCTGGCGAACAGATATTTTTGGCTAAAGATGGACTCTATTTATTTAATGGCGCAAATTGCAAAACTTTATCGGAAGCAATTAACGAAGAAATAAGGGATAGTATCAACGCTGAATATGCAAAAAAAGCATGGTCTGTTCTTGTCCGAAGTAAGAAAGAAGTTTGGATAGGAATACCGTTAGGTGCTGATTCTTATGGCGAGACGGTTTATAAATATAACTATGAGAATAAGACGATACTGAAAGATATTCGTCCGTATGTTAATTCATGTTGGATAGGAGTATCAACGGCAGGTCTTACATGGGATGGAATGACAGGTACTTGGGATCAACAAACATCACGATGGGATGGTTCTGGACTTTCTAAAAGTTCTGATGTTGTTAATATTTCGGATGTGAATGGATATACCTATGCTATTTCTCAGGTAACAAAAGATGATGATGGTGATGCGGTAAGTGCTGTTTGGGTTACAAAGGATTATCAGGATTCACAGCAAAGGATTTCAAGATTCAACAAACTTGAATTATGGGCTAAAGGCTCGTCGGTTAAAGTAGAATATTCTATTGACCACGGTAATACTTGGGATGAAATGATAGACAGCCCGTTCACATTAACAGATGAATACCCTGATATATCATCTCCTGACATTTTTTATTTTGATGTTGTATCATCGACTATTCGCTTTAGGTTCAGCAACAACTTTTCTGAACAATCATTATCTATAAAACAATTTATCATCAGCTATATCCCAAGAGAAATGAGAAATTAATGGCTAATATTGATATCCCAAGTGATATTATCTTTCCAGTGGCAAAAACTGAGGAAGAAGCGCGGTTGTATCAAATTTTAAATGATTATTTTACGAAACTTCGTCAGACTCTCATTGAAATTGAGAGTAAGTTGCCTTAGGAGATTGACATGGGTATATTCAGCGCAAAGAAAACAACGTATGACCCGATGAGTGCTTATACGCCTCAACAGAGACAGTCAATAGAAGCATTGATGAGCCTTGCTTCGACTGGTTCTGGTGGCGGTATAACGCTTGGTCAGCAGTATGGCGGTGATTTAGGGTACTACAATCAGACTCAGGGTGAACTTGATTCGCTACAAGGATTGCAGGGTCTTGTGAGTGGCGGTGATATCTCAGGCGCAAGAGATGTCTATTCACGGATGGCTAACAATAAATTTAATCCTGATGACCCGTCAAGCGGTTATGCATCGTTTAGCAGGGCTTTAGCAAAAGCTGGCGGTGAATCGCAAGACGCTATTAATAGGGAAGCGGCACGTACAGGTGGTGTATTTGGTAGCGGTCGAGGGCGTGATACGGCGAGTTTACAGGCTGATTTGGCTAACCAAAGAGGTACATTTCTGGCTGATTTATTCAATCAGGGTGAGAATCGGGCATTACAGGGAGCGAGTGGTTTACAGAGTTTGGTTGGACAACAGCAGGATTTATTTCAGCAGTTAGCAAGCCAGTCGGCTATTGAACGTCTTTTAAAAGACCAACAGGCTAAAGAACAGTATAGCGAATTTCAGAGGACTAGGGGTGAGGAATTATCAAGGCTTGGTTTAATGCAAGAACAGTGGATGAATCCGATGGGTTCGATTACAACTAAGACCCCAAGTTTATTTAGCCAACTAGGTTCTACTATTCTAAATAGTGCTGGTCAGTCATTAGGGCAAGGGATAGGAAGTTGGATGAGTGGCGGGATAGGCAGTCTATTTAATGGTAATGTCTCCGGAACAGGGATTGGCGGTTCTCGTGTTGGTGGAAAAACGCAATCTGAAATACTAGGGTTTAATACTGCCCAGTATAGGAGCAAATAATGAGCTTACACGACATTTTCTTGCAACGAGCAGCACTTGAACATCAGAATATGCTTAACTCTGATAACGCCGGAATTGTATTGCAATCTTTGGCTCAAGGGGTGGCAAATGGTATAGCTGAAGAACATCAAAAGATGAAGGCACAGAGGGATGCTGAAGAACAACAGAAGAAGTCGATTGAACAATTTAATGCGTTAGAAAAGTCTGGTTATAAGATTAAAAGAAGCATTACATCTGTTGATGGAAAGACTACAATCAAAAGTGAAGCTATTGACCCACTAGATTATGCCGCAGAAGAATCATATAAACAAGAATCTCTGAAAATCCGTCGAGATAATTTGGATCAAAAAATAGAAGAAGAAAGAAGAAGGATTTTAACTCAGAAACTTATTAATGCTAGAAATATTGGTGGAGTAATTTCTCAAGATGAAATGACCAAGTTGAATGAAGATGTCGGGTTTGATTTAGGGACAGACTTAAATACTGGTAGGATTGAACAAACTCCAGAAGGAAATTATAGAATTTTAAGCAATGAAGAATATTCTAAGAAGTCTGATATTATAAAGTCAGTTAAAGATTCTGAGTCTGGTTTGAATATTGTAATGAATGATGTTGCTCAAGTATCGAGGTTATTTGACGAGATTACTCCTAATCTAAAAGGCCCGATTGAAGGAAGAACGAAAGGGCCTATTCAAGGATTTCTTGGGAATACTGGCGTTCGTGTATATGACGATATGAAGAAGGCATTTATTGGGAACATATCAAGAAGTATTTTGCTTGAGAAAGGAGTCCTTACAGATAAGGACGTTGAGAGGGCCGCTGGCTTATTGCCAAAACTAGAAGATACAGATGAAATTAAGACAAAGAAAATAAACGAGATAAATAATCTTCTTCAGACGAGATATAATGAGTTTAAGAGAAGAAAAGGTGGCGAAATTAATTCTGGACAAACCGGTGGGATGAAAGTCGGAAGATTTACTGTGGAGCAAGAATAATGCCTACATATCGTGTTACAGACCCTGACACTGGGAAGGTGCTAAGATTAACTGGAGATTCTCCTCCTTCAGAGGAAGAATTGAACCAGGTTTTTTCTAGTGTTAGTAGTAGCGCGCAACAAGAAACGCCACAGTCACAGAGCATTGCCACGCAAGGATTAGGCTATGTCAAGGAACATCCGTTTAAGACGGCTTTTGATCCTATTGCTAAGACTCTTACAGGTAAGTCTATAGCACAAAGGATTGAGGAAAAAAGACCTATTCAAGAATTTACAAAGAATGCTGACTTATACGGCAATAATCCATTTATGAATGCTTTAACAATTGGTCAACAGACATTAGAAGGAACTGGTGCAGAGTTGGCTGAGATGGCAACGGCTCCGGCTTCTATAATCGGTTATGGATTGTCAAAGATACCTAAAGTTCAACAAGCAGGACAAGTAATTGCTAAAAGCAAAATCGGTCAAGCTATTGGTGATTTCGCTACTAAAGAACGACATTTGTTTGGTAATAAAGCATTGGAAGATAAAGTATTTAATCTTTACAATAAAACAGTTGGTGGGACAAAGATACGAAATTTAGCAGACACAAATAAGATTAAGACTGAACGACTTACAGCCGTAAAGACAATTCAAGAGAACGCCGATAACTTAAAGTTTCCTGATGAGAATACGGGAGAAATGATATCTAGACTACCTTCTAACCGCTTTGAACAGGCACAGGCTTTAAGACAGACAAAGCAGTCGGTATGGAATGAGGTTTCTAATTTATCTGGTGGTGCTACTGATGCCGGAGCGACTATTAATATGAACACTGTTGTCGATAAGGCATTTCAAGACACGTTAAAATCTATTGGTCATGATGCCTTGAAAGCAAACCCAAGACTATTACGTTCAATTTTAGATGAAGCAAAGGCTGTCAGAAAAATAAAGACAACTAATCCCACTAGGGCTGAAGAATACATGAAGTCCCTTAATGATGAACTAAAAACATTTCGTCAGGGGGGTCAAGCTGTTAATTATTCTGTCATTGATTTTAAAAATAATCTTATCCATACATTGAATCAAGCTACGGATGATGCAATCGAGAAAGCATTATCACAATCTGGTTATTCAGCACAAAGAGCTAAATATGCGGCTTTAAAATCAGCAGAAAAAGAAATGATCGGCGCGGCTAATAGATTTCTGAAACAAGAGTCTGGTGGCGGTGGAATTGCTCATCCTATCGTTGATTTCTGGTCGCTAGAAGAATTTATGTATGGCGGTGGTCAGATGCTTATGGGGAATGTTTCTGGCGGGGCAAAGACAATGGCTAAGGGTGCATTACTAAAGACTGCCAGTAAGGTTAGTGATTATTTCAGAAGCCCTGATAGAGCAATGAAAAAAATGTATGAATTGGCTGGTAAATACAAGAATCCTATTGTTCCCGGAAGCAAGGCTGTTCCTGTTGAGGCAGAATTGATGGGGAAGAATATTCCTACGGATGTCAAAACTGGTATTCCTTATTCTAAATCTATCAAGAGACCTGATAGGTTAATTGGTGACGTTGGGAACAAAGACGCTTCGGTTATCCCAATGGGCAATAAATATCGTCCAGATATAATCAGTAAGCCTTATAAGATCAAATCTGTTAAGGAAAGAATATCGGTTGGCAAGCAATTCAATAATCCTAATGATGCACAAATGTTAAACTATCTATCCGAATATCTTTCTCCTAAGCAAATTGCATCAATGTCACCAGAAAAGAGACTTCAAATTGGTAACATGAGCGCAAATGAATTAAGGGATTTTGTATCGAGAATCAATTCTCATGTCAACAGAAGCCCAAAGAGGTAAATTAAATGTCCCTCTGGACAATCGTACCCAAAATACATCCCCATTCGACGCAAGGATTCTTCAACGAACCTTTCTTCGATACCCCATTTTTTGCCGAACAAGAAAATTCCGATGGTTGGACTAAAGTTCCAAGAGAGGACGAAGATGATTGGAATATATTTCTACTGGTTTTTTTATTAATTGCCAATGTCGCCCATAGTGCATGTGACTCTACGACGAATGGATATTTCTGTTTGCCACAGCAGGGGACGTCGGGAGCGGCAGAGCGTCTAAAGTTCTTCAATTCTCTACAGTTTGCTGATGGAATTATCGGTCTGATGCGTTCGGCTAATTACTGGACGAACGGTGTTAATTCAACTTTAGCCGGAGAAACCGACCTAGAATCTGCTGACTTAGACATTACTGGTTCTTGGAATTTCTCTGCTGGTAAGCTGATGAATCCTAAAGGAACGACTTTACCGACAACGGACTGCGATGCGGCAAACGAAGCCGGACGTATTTTTATTGATACCGATGCAACAACAGGTCAGCAGTTATATGTCTGCGAAGGTTTGGCAGGCTGGGTGTTGTCTAGCGGTTCTGGTACTGGTGGGTCATCTGCGGGTTGGAGCATAGACGGAACAAACGTTTACACGGCAGACACGATTGCAAACGTCGGCATAGGAACTTCAATCCCTGAGTATACACTTGACGTTTCTGGAGACATTAATGCCGATGCAATAAACGTGAATGGTACAAGGGTTTGCGTTCAAGGAGATTCTACCTGTTTACCTCCTGCGGGCGGATGGACGGATACCGGAACAAATATATTCACGACTACATTGACTAGAAACGTCGGTATCGGTACATCTACTCCAGAAGCCACGTTACACGTTGCTGGCGGTGCGATATTTGACGGTTCATTTTCAGGTATGATTTTGCAGAACGGATTTAAGATTAACGGCGGAACGACCAGAAAGTTTATTATCGAGCAGACAGGTGGAACGCACGACTCTAACCTGAGAATTGACATGGACTCTACAGAAGGCGTTGCTTCGGTTGATTCAAGTTCCACGACCCCGATAGACACGCTTCAGCTTGTAGATATTGACTTTGAGACAAATGGAACGGTCACGGCTAGTAGTTTCATTGGTGATGGTTCTGCCTTAACGGGTATCGGGGCATCGGCAAGCGGATGGACAGATAGCGGTACAAACATTTACAACACGGCAACCTCTGACCGTGTGGCGATTGGAACGACAAGCCCGATTACTGGCTCTAAACTCCACGTTGTCGGAACGATTTCAGCAACATCTTTTGTTGGTGATGGTTCCGGCCTTACTGGAATATCTGGCGGTTCAGGTGACGGTATCAACTGGTCATCTTATGACGACATTACTGCTTTGGCTCAGACCGATGAATTTCTGGTCAACAACAGCGGTACGAACAAGTCAATCAACTGGCAATATATTGAGAATAATTTACCGTTTAATCAGGGTTACATGGGAGCCGTTGAATTTGACCTTAATAACCGTGAAGCTGTCATGGCAACATCGAGTACAGCGACTTCGATTTATAACGCTTCTACCGCAAATGCTCCGATCAGCTTCGGTGCGTGGATTTATGCTCGTTCTAACGGTCGTGGGAACTTGGGCGAGATTATCCAAAAAGGGTTAGGCGACGGCTCTGGTAAGGGCTATCACATGCACTTGTACGCTGGAAACTCGTCGACCACAAAGATTGGTTCTAACGTCGGGTGTAACGATACCGACTCCAACAAGGCAACTGCGGCGGATGGTGCGGCAAACGGGTCTGTACCGCTAAATCAGTGGGTTCGTGTTATCGCTACTTTTAACGAAGACGCTGATAAGAAGATGAAAACCTACGTCAACGGTGCGGAAATTTCCTACGCTTCCAATACGGCTTGTACCGGCAACGTCGGGGACGACACGGCTTTAGACTTTTACATTGGAAACAAGAAAGACGGGAGTGTTACCTTTGACGGTTATATCCGTGACGCTTTCGTGACTCGCGGAAAGGCTTTAACATCTGCTGAAGTATTGGCAGATTATAAAGGCCAGTTGCCGTCCGGTGTTACCGCTCGGTATGCGTTTACTGAAGGAATTGGTCAGTACGTCCATGAGTTCTACGGTGGAACGACTGCACAGACCGGAACGATTGCTTCAAGCGTGTTTACTCAAGGGGCTTTAAAATGGCTGTCTCCCTCTAAGAGCTTTATCGGTGGGAATCTTGGTATCGGAACAACCATTCCAACGGCCACAATGCACATCGTTAATCCTTTGACGGTTGATACCTTCAGAATTGACGACAGTAACGGAGACACAACTCCTTTCGTTGTGACATCTTCCGGAGCAGTTGGGATTGGTACATACAGCCCTACCGCATCTTCAAAAATGCAGGTTGTCGGTACTGTTACCGCTACGGCTTTCGTTGGGGATGGTTCTGGTCTTACCGGAGTACCTGCGGCGTCTGGTTCTGGTGGGTGGGAAGATGGCGGGACTAATGTTTACCTATCAGCTACTTCCGATATGGTAGGTGTTGGAACAACAACTCCGAACGCTCAACTAATGATTAGCAACGTCGGCACAGAAGCATCTTTCAGGGTTGATGATTCTTTAATTGATTCAAGTCCTTTCTTAATTAACTCGGTTGGAAACGTAGGGATTGGAACAACAACTCCGACGCAGAAACTTCACGTTGTTGGAAATGCTCGCATAACGGGATTGGTTTCTTGCGATACGATTGACACAGATTCAAGCGGTAATTTATCATGCGGTACTGACGATTCGAGCGGTGCCGGATCATCTGGATGGACGGATAACGGGACAACCATCAATCCAACCACGTCAACCGATACCGTTGGTATCGGTACTACCGGAGCAAGCGGAAGCCTTGAGATCGTCAAGCAGGGTTCGGCTGTTCCTTTGATGGTATCGTCAACGGCAACTGGTGACGGGGATTATTTGATTGTTAATTCGGCTGGTAACGTTGGGATTGGTACTATTTTCCCAACTGTCAAATTCCAAGTCAATTCTTCAGACACAACAGTATATTCTCCAACAGCTATAGCTACAGCAAATGTTAGTATTGTTAACCCAAACACAACAGTAAACAATATGTCACAAATTAATTATGTAACAGGTACAAGTACTGGCGCAGTAACATCTGCTGTTCGTACTGGAATGATAGTGACAGACCATACAAGCGGTTCAGTTGACGGAGATTTTTTTATAACAACCAAAGCAGCCGACACGCTAGGTGAACGTTTAAGAATCAAGAGTGCTGGTAACGTAGGTGTCGGTACTGTCGAACCAGCCGCATTATTTCATGTTGGGGGCGATGGTCGCTTTGGAAACGGCACTTTTACAAATACCTCAGCCAACGAAGATTTATACGTTGAAGGAAACTTAGAGGTTGACGGAACAATCTACGGAAGTCTGTCCGGTAACGCAAGCACGGTAACAACCAATGCGAATCTCACGGGTGACGTAACATCGTCTGGGAATACAGCCACGATTGCTGACTCCGTAACTGTAACAGGATGGGCATTAGGTGCTTCTACAGCAACAACTCCTTCCGGCGGGGACAACGATACATCATTAGCTACTACAGCATACGTACAGACTGAATTATCTGGCCTTGGTTCGGGGGGCTGGACAGACGGCGGGACAAATATCTATCCGACCTTGACCTCTGACCAGGTGGCCATCGGCACAACTACGCCTATTTCCGGTGCTTCGCTGACTGTTCTAGGAACACTGGCCGGAGCAGGTACAGGGCCGATTGCGTTTACCAACGCCAACGTAGGGATTGGAACGACAACAGCACCAGCCCTTCTCACGGTAGGCTCAACAGGTTCTTTTCAGATTGACACATCCGGCAACACAAGAGTCGGCATCGGCACGACCACAGCCGGAACGATCATCTGCGTTAAGTCGATTTCTTCCGGTACGGCTGTCTTGGGATACTGCACAGGTTCATTAACCAACTCGATATGCGGGACGTGCAACTGATGAAAAA
>OFRE01000139.1_pt1 | contig 21087 bp, 24 predicted proteins | sample 1543061 | NCBI WGS metagenome assembly OFRE01 (sample SAMN07774218, study PRJEB24372) | wastewater metagenome | isolation source: Exp Tend NO 50WW | collected 2016-02
GGCGATCGCGGTCTTCATCAACGCAACCTTGGATCCGGTATCTCCGGCTGGTCCAAAGTACTTGTTGTATTCTTCTTGGTTCATATTATTTTAATTCTTCTGGTAAGTTTTCTATCGCATTAGTGCATTCTTCCCATGACCCCATACAGAACATCGGCCAATCTAACTCATTATACGGATTTTCACGCATTCTATTTATCTTTTCAGAGAATAGGTGAACGTGAGGATTTTTTTGTTCACGATTCCATTCAGCCACATACACCCCTGTAAAACTTTTCTTGATCTCTTCAATCTCTTGTTCTATTGTCATAGTTTTTTAGTCATCTGATAATCTCCCTTCAAACATGTCGAGTGCGTATTTAACCTGTGGGTGAATTTCAAGAGGTGGAACGTCAACAAAAGTACCTTTGATGAAAAATACTTGAGCAACATGCTCTGGATATCCACGGCCTTTCTGAAGATAAATCTCAGTCTGGTATTTTACTGGGTAGACTGCATCTGGATCGTAGTTCTTTTTCACCCGGATCACTCGGTCGGCGTTGTCTGCAATTTTCCCGCTCCCCCCGAGTTCGTCCATTCCCATATCCACCTTCCCCGACTTTCGGTAGTGATGAATGAGAGCGAGCGGTATTCTGTTCTTGCTCGTGAAGTTCATGATACTCGCAGTAATACGCTTCTGACGGTCAAGGTCTGACTCTTTTGGCTCTCCTGCTATCAAGTCTAGGTTATCAAGAAAAATCATATCGCATGGATTCTGCTTGATAATTTCTTCAATCATCTTCCAGCTCACCCCTTCAGCCCGGCGTACTCCTGCAAACACGAGATTTTTAATAGATTTTATTTCTTCAATTCTCTGATCGTACGCCGAGCGCTTATGATGCGGTATCTGCATATCAAACTCCTCTTGTATTGTTATTCCAGCGTATTTTCTCCCAAAATCATCATGGAGTTCTTTCTCTTCCATTTCGAGCGAGATAAACAGGACTCTATGCCCCATGTCTCTAGCGTTCTTTATCGCCATGTCGTACGCGAATGTTGTCTTACCACTCCCTCGTTTCGCTCCGATTACGATAAAGTTGTTTTCTTTTATGATGGCGACATTCGTGTCTAAGAGTCTTGTACCCCAAGTGAACCTCTTCTTCTGGTCGATTCCTCGTATTTCGACGGTTGAGGTGTCTATCTTTTTCATCTCAACCATCTCATCAACTTTTTTCTCGATCTCTTGGGCCGCTTTTTTTACTGGATCGTACTTTGATGCCTGTTGGTAAATCGCTTCCAGTTCCTTGATCGACAGCTCACCTTTTGCGAACTCTTTATTGGCCGTAACCATCCTCTTAAACACCTCTTCTTTCGGGTATTCGTTTATCCACGCACACGCCATCCGAAACAGGTCATCATTTCTTGTAGTTGTATTTTTCAGGTCTGAAACTTTCTTATGCGTGATAGCGAACGGTCGTATCGCCTCAATAGCTTCTGTAGTAAGTTCGGCTATTTCTAAATCATTTGTTATTTCGTAGTTCGGAGTTGGCGGAGCGAAAATTATCCCTCCATCATTCCGCACGTCTACTCCTCCTTGAAACCGAGTAGTCCCCTGAGCGAACATCGGATCATCTATGTACCGGTAGTACATGTGAAACCCTTTGCGACTCATCACTACCAGAGTAGGGGCAATATCGTAAAGGATCATCATGAGTTCGTTATCCTTGGTATCGAAGTCTATGACGGTTATACCGTTGATTTTCCCTGTGAGAATACCTATGGCTGGATTTGTTTCTTTTTTAAAAAAACTATCTATCTGTTCTTGAGTTCTTTTTTTAGAGTCCTCCTTCCATCGGTCCATCCCGTACACTTCCTTTGTCCCATCGTCTTTGAACCGTATATGTCCAAACACGGTATAAAATTCTGTGATATCCATAAGATTTTGTTTTCAATATCCAAGTAATTTCCTGTACGGCTTAATTTTCTCCCACCACTCTGGATCAGTGGTTAGTATCCCTGAAACTTCACCGAACCGATTCGCAGCACTCATTCTCGCTTGGTCTGAATCATCAGGCCATCTCAGACGTTCTTCCTTGGCTATCCGTAGAGCAGCATCTTCTAGAGTCTCATTCACTTTTATGCTTTCCATCTGCCAATCAACCAGCATCCTATCCGTGAGGCAGACGAGTGGGTTGTATTTCTGCTTCCGAGCATATTCGCTTCTCTCGAAGATATATTCATAAAAATCATCCATTACTTTCCCTTGCTTACTCACTTTCGATATCGCCAAAGCCATCAAACGCTTCATCTGTGGGTTAAGACTATCATCCAGGAGAGAGTAGTCCTCTCCGGTTTTACTCTCTGCCCGTCCTCTGTACCGCTTGAACTCATAGTCCACCTCAGACAACTCATCCCATGCTTTTTTGCTCTTGATAGTTTTTTTAGCCCGGAGCATAGGGAGCCTACCAGTTTCAATCCTCCTTTGGTCTCTGAAGTTAGAAAAAGTTTTCGGCTTTGCCGACATCTCTTTGTTATCTATACTGTTATCTAATAGAAGGGTAGTCGTTTTCGACGAGTCTGCCTTGTCGTTTTCGACTAGTCTGCCTTGTCGTTTTCGACTAGTCTGCCTTGTCGTTACTAAAATTCTTGACCGTCCGTTAAAGGATAATTGGATAACTAAATCCATATTTTTGAGTTTAGCTAAAATTTTGCTAATCCTCGTCTCTGATATATCAAGCCTCTTCGCAAAAAAAGCGTTTGAAGCATAGCATTCGGTATAACATGATATTTCTGCGTATAAGGCTCGATCTGTCCAATTTAAATTTTCGTCTTCAACAACGAATTTCGGAATCCATACTCCTGTAAAATCCCTTGCCGTCCGTGGACGGTCCATATTTTGTTCCTTCATATTTTTGCTTCTTAAAGCTGATTAACCAATAAAAAAGACACGATTTCTCTCGGTACCGCGCCGTTGCGAAGCTCTGGAGTAGAGCATTGGCATCGGCACCGAGACAAATAATGTCTTATTTTACTCCACTGACGGTCGCAACACCGTGTTTCATCTCTATACTAGCACAACTAAAAAGAGCTGTCAAACTATCGAATAACTAACGGATAATGCTTCTCCCACCACTGATCTCTCCGATGCCACTCAATAACCGTCAATCTCATCCACTTTACCCATTTTAGTGCTTGGTACATAGGTTTAAATCAATTTCTTATAGTGAGATATCATGTCTTCCAACTCCTTACTGGACCAGCGGGCTATCTCTCGGCCTCTCCGATTGAGTTGTTCTATAACCTCTGGACCGTACAGGTGAATCATCCGTTCAGCGTAGACTGGATAGTTCCCATTCCGAAAGACGTTGCAACCTACGCATTGGCAATGGCAATTACGTTCATCCCACCGAGTAGAGAACTTTCCACGTGAAACAAAATGGCCATTCTGCATGTATTTCCATTCCTGTCTGGTACCGCACGTAAAGCAAACCCCATCGTCTCTTTGGCGGATAAATATGGAAAACACCTTATCAAGAGACTTAATCAACTGCGTACGGGTAGGCTTCTTCTTAGAGGTTTTCTTTTTGGCTATCGGTCTTTTTTTAAGATTTGCCATAGTTACTTGTTTTTATTAGCACAATAGAGCCACGCTCCGAAATTACCCCGAGCGTCAAACTTCTGTTTGGCGATTTTCAAATTGATTTCAGGGTTTTCCGCTGCTTTGACACACTTGTTATACAGCTTTTCGTCTACAACCGTAGCATTGAAGTTCCGTCCGGAGAAAGCCGCCGGGCAATTCAGCCCATCAACCGCAGTAACAGAGAGGTTAATCTGCGCCAAACCGATAGAGAATGGACGACCATCAGCGGTAATATCCACTCCAGAATGACGGAACGGGTCAAGGTGGGACTCACAGTTGAATATACGGACGGCACGTTCAGCGTGTTCTCCGAATGTTTTGTTAATTAACCCAGTCAAACCGACCAGGCCGCCGTCTTTCCCGTTGTCTGGATGAGGGGCTGTATCCCTCGACTCGGGTGCTTTACGAACGGCCTCGTTGGTTTCAGTAAGGATAACAGGCAAAGTAACAGGCGGAAGTGCTGCCAGAGCCTCATTGGTAAAAGTCCAGTCTTTCTTGTGTTCAGAGTGCAGAACACCCCACATATGGAGATTGAAAGCCCAAACGAGTACGCAGAGCAACGCCAGCATCACGCTACGATGCATATAATCGGTCCAGGCTGCGTTTGAATACAAAACGTGTGACTTTATATCATTCTTAACTTTTTGTTTGTTGTATGTCATTTTATTGGTTTTGTTGATTAGGTTGTTCACCCGTGTCTCTCACCCAGCTGTTCACCCTGATACCAGTATACACCTCCGCGGGGAAAAAGTCAATAAGTAGGTTGCATGTTTTTTAATTATACTGTATAATATAAAAAATTAGAGTAAAATAAATATGGATAGTCTGACCATTGAGGTATTACAGACTTGGTTCCCAACCCTCCAAAAGCAAGAAGAACTTCAAAAGCTTGTTTCTGTATATACCGCATTGGAGCATATCCCAGTTGATCGCATCGATAAATACGCCACTATCATCAATGAACTCTCAATTTTACAAGACCACGGAGACGCAGATATAGAGATTCAAATCAGAAATGGAGAGATACAGAATGAAATGTACGGTAAGAGAGTGAGAAGATGTTGACAGGTATTCTGTATAAATGGTAAAATAATTAAAGATTGTTATCTTACTGCGATCGGATAAACCGAATCGAACGGCACAAGGTTGAGCCAGACTTAACCGCTCGCCGTAAGAATGCAATATGACATGGATCGATGAGGCAGTAGAAAGAGAAGCAATACCAAAACCTTCACGAGTAGATACCGTAGAGGCGTTTTGTAACAAACATGATATTGCAGAGAACACTTATTACTACCAAATCCGCAAAGAAGAGAATAGAAAGAGAATACTAGATATAACGCTTAACAAAGCCAAAGACGAAGCACCAGAAGTACTGAAGGTTTTAGTAGACAGGGCAAAATCAGGAGATATGAGAGCAATGGATATATATGTTGACTCAATTCTCAAACTCGCAAAGAATCTGGACCTTAAGACAGACGGACGGCCACTCATACAACTCGCTAGTGAAATAGCTCAAAAAAATGGCATTACACCAAGCACAACGGGAGATAGCGAAGGACAGGCATAGGTTTAGAGTGATAAACTGTGGACGGAGATTCGGCAAGACAACACTCGCCGTAGAAGAGATCAAAGGAGTAGCTCTTTCAAAAAAAGCGCGGATAGCTTATATAGCCCCTACGTATCAGCAGGCAAGAGATATAGCCTGGCAGATGCTCGTTAAGGAACTCAAGCCTATAATCAAAAAAGTGAATGAGAGCCGGCTCGAGCTAGAGGTGCTTACGAAGGACGGAGAGTCAAGTATTATTCAGCTAAGAGGTTGGGAGAGTATAGAGACGCTCCGAGGGCAGTTCTTTGACTTCATTGTCATCGACGAAGTAGCCAGCATGCGAAACTTCAATGTGTACTGGCAGGAAGTAGTGCGCCCTACCCTCACTGATAGAAGAGGGCATTGTATGTTCATCAGTACTCCAAAGGGATTTAATCACTTCTACGACCTATTCAATACGAAAGACGAAGACTATCAGTCATTCCACTTCACAAGCTATGACAACCCATTCATCCCCAAAGAAGAAATCGAAAAAGCCGGGAAAGAGATCCCCGAGGACAGATTCGCCCAAGAGTACCTGGCAGACTTCAGGAAAACAGAAGGTTTGGTCTACAAAGAATTTTCACGGAGGATACATGTCATTGGAGATGGAACCGATTCTAACAGGGGTGCTGATGACGCCAGATATACGGATACAATCCTTGGAATCGACTTTGGATACACAAACCCATCGTCCATCATTCCTATCAAAATTGATGGAGATAATCACTACTGGATTCTCGAAGAGTTCTACAAAACCCACCAAACCACAGACCAAATAGCAGAACAAGCGAAACTCTATAAACCGACAAAAGTTTATGCAGACCCAGCTGAACCTGATCGCATCGAGATTCTCCGTAAGTCTGGACTTAATTGTAGAGATGTATCGAAAGACATTGTCGCCGGGGTGGACAGAGTCCGCGAATTGTTCAAGCAGGGAAGAATACATATCTCAGCAGATTGCAAGAACCTCATACACGAACTTGAAACATATAGATACCCAGATAAGAAACCAGACCAGAACGAAGTAGAAAAGCCAATCAAAGAAAACGACCACGCCCTCGATGCCCTCAGATACGCACTATATATGACAGAACCGGAGAGTTACCAAGAACCAGACCAAATATTCGAAGCCTATGGTACTCATTATATCGACAACTAACTATGGAGGAATATAAAGAGGACAAAGAAACAGCTGTTCACGAGAAGGAAGAGCAATCAGAAAGTCAGATTGTTAGTCGTGTCTTAAAGCTCAAAAACTCGTACGAACAGGCAACTGTTGACTCTCGGAATGAGTACTCCGAGGTTTTCAACGTGTACATGGGTAAAACTGAGAATGTACAGTCAACTCCATATGATACGAAGGATGATATTCCGAAGCTCCGCACTGAGATATCCTATATCAAACCATTTATCTATTCCGGAGACCCAGTCGTAGAAGTCGAAGGTATCGGAGATGAGGACAAAGCCATATCCAAGATATACGAAAAGATTATAAATCATCGGTTCAATACTATCCCGAAGTTCAAGGATAAGATTGAGTCGTGGGTGAGTCAGGGCGTAGCTTTCAACGCCTCAGAAATAAAGGTTATTTGGAGATTCCAGACAATCAAGAACGAAGATGGAACTGAAACACCAGTCGTGGATGAGCCAGATGTCGAGGTCCCGAATCACATGGACGTGTACTTTAACCCGATCATCTCGGAAGTAAAGGACCAGCCGTGCATGATTTTCCGCTCGGTGCTTCCTCTTGAAGATGTAAAAGCCAACGAGTCATACACATACGTTAATAAGGAAGGCGTACGCAATGCGGATATACTTGAGGCAACAGGGAGTCACCCAACGAATCCATACGACTCTTCTAACCTACTTAATACAGATATCCCGAACGCTCAGCAGAAAGCAACCGTCGGTATGGTGGAGATTTTTGAGCTGGTAGATAACGAGCGTATCCAGACGATTGCCGGTGATAAGGTACTCCGTGATGTAGAGAATCCATACGGTTTTAAGAACGTGGTAAAGTTCGTCTTTGAGCCAAATGTCATCCCTAATCGGTATGAAGGTTTCGGTGTTGGACTCAACACACTCGGACTCGGGAAGATGTCATACAAGCTTTTTAATCAGATCGCAACGAACGTAAAGCTCTGCAATAACCCGATGTCAGTTGGTGCTAAGGGATCAGTACCTGACAAGAGACAGCTTGTTTCTAAGCCAGGCGGGCACGTTGAGCTAGACACTAAGGGGAAAAGCTTGAGTGAAGTGTTTCAGTGGCTCCAGTTTCCTGACATAAAGCAAGGAGCACTAGAGATTCTCAACAAGGTAGACGACGAACATAAACGTGCCTCTGGTGCTTCCGACCTCGTACAAGGGTCGGCTTCAAACGATACACTCGGTCAAGATGAACTCGTACAGGCCAACATTTCTAATCGTTTTGAGCTTATCGTAAGGCGTTTTAAGGAAGCATTATCGGAAGTTGCCAATATGATTCTTAAGATGGAGCTCCAGAATCTCCAGAGTCCGGATGCTTCTATTCTGCGCATATTCCCGCAAGAACTGAGACAGCAGATTTATGAGCTGATCATTAGCGAGAGGGATAAGGTAAAATACAATGTAAAGATTAAGGGAGAAACCAACGTATCACGCAATAAGAACCTTGAATCAAAGCGTCTTGTTGAACTCTTTAACCTATCGCAGAACTTTCTCACAGATAAAGAAAAGCGAGCGTTCCTACGGAGGATCGCTGAGAAGCAGGGGGAAGATAACATAGATGAAATTATCGGTGAAAGCAATCCTATCATGAAACAGCAAGAGCAGATTCAACTGCAGCAAGGACAAATGATGGGTCAAGAACCGAATCAGCAGATGATTGGACAAGGATTGCAAGATAATCTCGCACAGCAAGCCAATGGATGAGCTACAACAACTGAAGAAAGATATTGATGAGCTAGCAGCAATGAAAGAGCTCATCCAATCAGAGAACTTCCAGAAATATTTTGCTCGCCCGATGAAAGAGAAGAGAGATGAATTACGAACAGCTTTCTTCTCGGACTCTCTTAAATCGAGCTGGCGAAAGGGTGGTAAGCAAGAGGGAATCAATGAATTTCTAGAACTCGTGAAGCAGATACCGATAGACCTTAAAAATAAAATACACGAAGCAGAACAGATTGAGAGTTCTCAAAGGGGTGAATAACCCTTTTACAGAGCTTTTAATAAAGGTCGAACTGCTCTATACGGTATGTAAATTGAACCGTATCACTCAATCTAGAACTCTATTCTTAAAAATGGATACCATCGAAAACAACGAAGCACCCGCAGGGAGCGACGACGTCACGTCCTCTCCGGATACTGCCTTCCAAGTAGATGCCCAGCCTGTAGAATCTGAAGCAACCATTGACGGTGGAAACTCAGAGGAAACAGGAGCACCTGAAGTCTTATTGGCAGGTAAGTACAAGAGTCCTGAAGAACTGGAGAAAGCGTATATCGAAAGCCAAAAGTTACATGGCACACTTGGTCAAAAAGCCAAGGTGGCAGACTTGATACTCGAGAAGTACAACATGACACCAGATCAATTCCAGGCAGCTCTTGAGGCAGAGGAGCAAGCACGACTCGAACAAGAGTATTCGACTAACCCAGCCGGGTACGCTCTTCGAGAAGTACAGGAACTAAAAAACCAGCTCGCTCTCAAGGAAGAAGAGGGGAAACTCAATTCTTTCTTAGCCGAAAATCCAGAATATGCACCGTTCAAAGATAAATTGTTCAATCTCTATCTAAACGTAGAGAAAGACAAAGAACTCGGAGAAATCGCTGTGGATTATTTTGGACAAGCTATAGCCAGTGGACAACAGATTGCCTACAAGAAGATTGACGCAAAGAAAAACACACAAGCAACAAGTGTCTCTAGCGTCCCGAAAAGGCAAATCACTGAAGAAGACCTTAAAAATCTATCTGTAGCTGAATTGGAGGCTTTACTGCCTCACGCCGACATTTCGCATCGCTTGTAAAATGTTATGGCAACAGTTTCTTCAACAACCAGTCTTACCACGCCCGGTAACCTGACCAGCACCATGCAAGTGTTTTACGACAAGGTTTTCCTTGATCGCGCACTGCAGGAGATGGCCTATAGTTTCCTCGCTGTGAAGAAGGTTGTTCCGAAAAACTCGGGCAAAGTCGTGTACTTTACTCGTTATACGCCTCTCACTATCACTGGCGCAGCCCTTACTGAAGGTGCTAACCCAACTGGTATCAACTCAACTGCCTCTACTGTCATTGCGACTGCCGCTCCTTATGGAAAGTTTGAACAGGTTTCGACCTTCTTTGAACTGACCTCTATCGACGCTGGTCTCAAGGAACTCATTGAAGTTCACGGACAGAACGCTGGTGAGGAAATGGATACAGTTCTTGGAACCGTAATGTGCGCTTCCGGAACGTACCAGTGTGCAGGCCTCGTGCAGCTTACTGCTTTGGCAGCCACAAACACGCTCTCGGTCGCTGAACTGCGCTATGCAGTGAAGACCTTGAAGGTGAACAAAGCTCCGAAGTGGGAGAACGGCAAATACCGAGCCGTCGTATCTACTCAGGGTTCTTACGAACTTCAGGGCGATACCGCTGCTGGTAACTGGATCAACATCGGTCTCTACAATTCCAAGGAAAACGCGGAAATGCTCAAGAACGGTGTGATTGGTTCACTCTATGGTGTAGACATCAAAGAGACGAACAATCAGTTCCAGGTCGCGTCAGGAGTCGGTGGTTATGTCTCTTTCGTCGCTGGCAAGGGTGCCGTCGCCGAAGTTGACGTAGCTGGTTCTGGCAACTTCCGTACTATCGTCAAGAAGCCTTCGTCAAGTGACACGTCCAATCCGTTGGATATGTACTCGACAGTCGGGTGGAAAGTCGATGCCTACGCCGCAGTTGTTTTGAACAGCTCTTGGCTCATCAAGATCGTTCACGCCTAGTCTTGAATGGATTGTTTGGAGGGGTAACCTTAAAAGCCCCTCTGAATTAAGGAAATAATCTGAACTCTATATTCTATGTACAAGCCAACAGAAGGACGTGTACTCCTGCAAGCAAAAAAAGTATACAAGTTTGAAGTCGAAGGGAAGAAAAAGAAACCAGTCTTAGACGGTGAAGGAAACGCTCTCTATGACTTGACCGATTTTAAGGTAGTTGAGTCTGCCGTCGCTAGCATTAAGAAAGGAAAGAAGGTTGTGACAATTTTCCGTGGTGGTGTTCCAGTCGTTGAAATGGAAACCAAGACGCATGTTTTTCTCGTGATTGACGCAGAAGACATTTATGCTGTCTCGGCTTAAAAGATTAGCAGAGAGAAGAGGGTTTAAGTTCGGTCCTGTGGGGAACTTCATCAACGGAAGATTCCAGACTCGCCCCGATATTCTCTCTATCTCGTACAAGGGGCTCCACATTATGACATGCCCGAAGCGGATATACGGCTTCCCGAACGCCTCGCACTGCGACCTCTTAGGCGGACAGCACCCGGACTACTTTGAACTCGAAAACAGACTGCTTTCATGGGAGAGCACGATTAAAACAACTGGCTGGTTAGCCAAGCAACATGAACTCTACAAAAAAATCTCAAACTAACTATCGGACTGATAACCACGTCTTAGGTATCTATACCGACTGGAATCGTCCGAATACTGATAACCAAGACCCAGGAGCTATCGGTTGGTATCGGATTGTTAATCCTATCGCTAAACTCGGTGGGAAAATAGTCGGTAAGTTTGTTTTCAAGCCTACCGTAGAAAATGCCCTTGAAATGAAATCAATGGGAGATATTTGGTTTTCCAAGTTAGCGGACAATGAAGGGATAAATCTGTTCTATGGAACTCATAAAGAAGTAACTGGGGCGAAGCTCGTCATCGATTTAGACGACGATCCTATCACAGTAAACAAAGACCATCCTGAATTTGAGAAGCTCGAAGCAAAGAAAGACATGCGTATTAAGATGCTCAAGGTAGCCGACCACATCGTATGCTCAACAGAGGATATTGCTCAGGTCGTTAGGCCTATCAATCCATACGTCACAGTTATTCCGAACGCTATCGACACTAAAATCTGGGATGTGAAAAGAAAGAAGCGAACTGACGGTAAAATCCGTATCGGCTGGATGGCTTCAGGGTCTCATTTGGTAGAGTTCCCATTCATTCTACCTGTATTAAAGGAAATCACAGAGAAGTATCCTCAAGTAGAGGTACATTTCGCTGGGATAGTTATGGAGAAAATCGAAGGAGAACAGACATTTCACCATATTGGGACGAAGAATTATGCTGATTTCCCTCAGTGGTACGCTGACTTAGACATAGATATCGCTATTGCTCCGCTTATTGACTCACAGTTCAACCGATGTAAGTCGAATATTAAGTGGATGGAGGCTGCGATGCTTGAAATCCCTTGTGTGTGCTCTCCTACTGTCTATGAATCATCAGTCGAACACGGAAAAACAGGGTATATAGCTAAAACAACAGGACAATTTGTGAAGCATCTCTCTTGGCTTATCGAGTCTGAAGAATTACGAAAGAAAATCGGTAAAGCTGCAAAAAAAGAAGTCATCGAAAACTGGACTATCGACAAATTCCTACCACAATACCAAGAACTGTTCGAAAAACTTATGGAAAAGAAGGATATTACAGTGGTGACGGCTATTACTGGAGGAAAGGACACTCTTCGCAAACAGCCAGAGTCTAAAGGAGTCGAATATGTCGCTTTTGTGGACAATGACCAGAAAAACGACCAGTGGAAAACACTGAAAGCCTGCGATAAATTCAAGCGGGACGTGATGAACGCTAAGATTCACAAGATTTTGACACATAAGTACGTCGATACTGAGTTCATAGTGTGGATAGATGGAAACCTGACGCTTAAAACTGACCCGAGACGGCTCGTAGAAGCAATGGGGGATAAGGATTTCGCTTTCTTCAAACATCCAGGCAGAGACTGTATTTATGAGGAATCAGACGCTTGTATCGGACTCGGTAAGGGTATACCGTCTGAAATCGGTGAACAGATGAAAACGTATGCACAGTTTTTCCCAGAACACGCCGGACTTTGCGAACTAACAGCATTTGTCCGCCGGAACACACCGAGAGTCAACGCTCTGTTTGAATCCTGGTGGGCTGAAATATGTCGGCACTCAAACCGTGATCAGCTTTCATTCCCAGTTGTGTTCAAAGATGAAGAATGGGCGACACTTAAAGGTTCTATCGCAGAACACAAAGGGCATCCACAGCTAGTAGGGAATGAATACGTTACCTACTCGAATCACAACCACTATGAAAACCAATAGAATGAAGATAAACATCATAAATTACGAGATAGGTATTAAAGAAGGTATACTCACTAAGTATGCCAATGAGATGGCGAGTGAATTAGAAAAACTCGGGCATAAAGTAAATATCTCGAATAAAGGTAATAAGAATGTAGACGTGAACCATCATATTAACTACCTTGCCTATCAGTATGTACCTGGTACGGTAAATACTGCGATGGTTACTCATTTCACTGAGGGGACTGATGAGAAACTCAAAGTGATAAAGGAAGTGATGAAGACCTGTGATAAAGGTATTTGTTTCTCGAAAGAGACAAAGGACTGGCTAAAGAAAAAAGGAGTCGGTAACCAAGAAGTTGTCCATCCTGCAACGACAGTCAAACGCCGGCCAAGACTGGTTGCGATTATGACAGACCTATATCCAGATGGAAGGAAGCGTGAGGATATGTTTGAGCAATTGGTATACAGCTTGAAAGATAAGAAGAAATTCGTTTTTTCAATTATTGGTAAAGGATGGCGGCCCATTCTTGAAGAGCTTACAAAAGATGGAATACAGATGCAGTGGCAGCCAGAATATAACCAGGAACTCGGACAGGCTATTCTCTCAACAACCGACTACCTCCTCTACCTCGGGAAAGATGAGGGGGCTATATCAGTCCTCGACGCTACTCAGGCCGGAGTGAGGACTATTGCTCCACTGGTAGGGTTCCACAAAGAGATAGGGATTGACTTCCCGTTTGATACTCAAGAGGAACTCAACTCTATATTTGGGCAGTTGAGTATCAATCCGGTAGAAGATTGGACATGGGAAAACTACGCTAAACAACACGAAAAAATATGGCAAAAACTGCTCTCATAATTTGACCGACTGGACAAGTATTGAAAACGAATATGCGCCAAGAGACAAAAAAGGTAGGTACAAGAAAAAATAAGGTTGCTTTAGTTATCGGCTGTAGCGGGCAGGATGGAAGTTACCTCGCTGAACTTCTCCTCTCTAAAGGCTACGAGGTACACGGACTTGTTCGCCGGTCTTCTACATACCCAGCCGGAAACGAACGGATTGAACATATCCGAGATAAACTTCACCTGCATTACGGCGATCTGATGGACCCGTTCTCTCTCATGTGGGCGCTCAAAACAAGCCAGCCAGATGAGGTGTACAATCTCGGGGCAATGAGTCATGTACAGGTAAGCTGGGAAACTCCTTACTACACCGCTCAGGCGACAGGGGTTGGTGTACTGAACCTTTTGGAGTCTATTCGTGTCCTAGGTCTAAAAACGAAGGTATACCAGGCTTCTACGAGTGAGATGTACCGAGGAGACGGAACGATTATAGATGAGAACACGCCATTTGACCCTATCTCTCCTTACGGATCAGCCAAGATGTACGCTCACAACATCTGTAAAAACTATCGAGAAGCATACGGGATGTTCATCTCTTGCGGAATCTTGTTCAATCATGAAAGCCCACGGAGAGGAAAGAACTTTGTCACCAAGAAGATAGTGGACTCAGCAAAAGAAACAGGAACAGTACACCTTGGGAATACCGATTCAGCCCGCGATTGGGGGGCGGCCTGGGAGTATGTCGAAGCGATGTGGATGATGCTCCAAGAAAAAACCCCTGACGACTATGTGATTGCTACTGGAGAAACCCACACTATCAAAGACTTTATCGGATATGTAGAGAAGCATCTCGGGAAGAAGATTAAAGTCATTATCGACAAAGAATACAAGCGCCCGAATGATGTCCACTGCCTCAAAGGGAATCCAGCTAAGGCGAAGAAGAAACTCGGATGGACACCAAAGGTAAGAGCAGAAGAACTCGCTCAAATAATGTGTAAAGAAGCAATATGAAAGCAACTAACTGCAGAATGTGTGGGAGCGTAAATCTTAAGCAGTGGTTGGATCTCGGAATCCACCCGCACTCCGACCATTTTCACAAAGAAAAGGAAGCCGAGATGTTCTACCCGCTCGGTGTGTCGGTCTGTGAAGACTGCGGGCTGAATCAGCTCACCTACATCGTCGCAAAAGAGGAGCTGTACCTCAAGGATTACCTCTACGAGTCGTCCATCACAAAGACGGCAAGCGACCACTGGCAGGAGTTTGCCGATACGGTGTGTGATAAAGTTGGACTCAAGGAAAACTCGCTCGTGGTAGACATCGGAAGTAACGATGGGACGCTTCTTACGAAGTTCCAAGCACTCGGACATACAGTACTCGGAATTGACCCAACCCCTGAAGCTACGCAGATTGCTATTGACAGAGGTGTTCCGACTATTCAGAAGTTTTTCACCCGTGAGGCTATTGAAGGACTCAATAAGGCTGAGCTTGCGGTAGGAACTAACGTCTTTGCCCATGTACACGATCTTGATACATTCATGGATGATATCGATGCGCTCTTGAAGCCGAATGGTGTCTTTGTTTTCGAATCCCCATACTTCGGAGAATTCCTGAAAGGAGTAGAGATGGATACTGTCTATCATCAGCACCTTTCCTACCTCTCACTCAAGCCACTCGTCCCGTTCCTAGATAAGCACGGAATGGAAGTGTTTGATGTGGAACAGCGTCCACTCCATGGTGGAGTATTTAGAGTCTATATCGCACGCAAAGGAGAGCGCGAGGTAACGACAGCGGTACATGCTATGCTTGCGAGTGAGACATGGACTTTTGAGCAGTTGGAATCGGTTGCGGAGCAGTTCAAGGACACTATGACAGAACTCCTCCAGACCGTACTCGATATCAAGAAGGAAGGAAAATCTATCGCACTCATATCGACACCGGCGAAAGGAAACACGCTCCTCAACTACTCTCATATCGGACGATTCATTGACTTCGCTACTGACCGAAGCAAGCTCAAGCAGGGGAGGTTCCTTCCTGGGACTGGTATAGAAGTATTCTCAGATGAAGAGTTGATTAAGAGAAATCCGGACTACGCCATCGTGCTAGCATGGAATTTTTTTCCTGAAATCACTGAGAATGTCAGAAAGGCAGGATACACCGGAAAGTTCATCCGACCACTTCCTAATCTTGAAATTATATGACACACACAGACGATCGAGGAACAATCGAAGACCTGAAAGTAGGAAATGACTGGTCTGTTACCTACATCTCTTTTAAGAAAGGGGCAGTAAGGGGGAACCATTACCACTTGAAGACGACCCAGACCGACATCATCCTCTCAGGAAAGTTTGAGTGTTACTCGGAGAACAAGATGGTCGAACTCGAAGCAGGAGACATCATCGAACACAAGCCAGGAATGAAACATGCTTACTGCGCCATGACAGACGGGGAAATGGTCTCTACCTGCCACGGAGTACGTATTGGTGAGAACTACGAAGAAGATACATTTCGCTTGTCAGATAATGAAAAATTATGCTAATGAGCAAACCAAGCATCACTGAACTTGAACGGCACTTCGTTGAAAGGGCTATGGCTCTTTCTGATATCGGAGTAGGACCTTTCATCGGTCAATTTGAAGAGTTCTGGGCGCAAAAAAACAAGAGGGCATACGGGGTATCGTGTAATTCTGGTACCAATGCTATCTACCTCGCGTTGAAGGCTCTCGGTATCGGTCCAGGAGATGAAGTAATCGTCCCTGAGTACACCATGATCGCTACAGCTTGGGCGGTTTCCTATACTGGAGCGACGCCAGTGTTCGTGGACTGTGATGATGATCTATTGATGGGGACTTACCTGGTAGATAAGGTAACACCGAAAACTGCTGCGATAATTACAGTACCGATATACGGAAGAAAAGCGCTTGTTCCATTGACTATAGGGATACCTGTCATTGAAGACATGGCAGAAGCTCATGGTATCGAACCACAAGGAGACATCGCTTGCTACTCTTTCTATGGGAATAAGATTCTGACCACGGGAGAAGGTGGTATGTGCATCACAAACAACAAAGAATGGGCTGACGAGATGAGAAAGCTCTCGAATATGTACATGGACGAGAAGCGAACTATGCTTCACCCGAAAATGGGCCATAACTTCCGAATGACGAATCTCCAGGCGGCTATTGGACTGGCTCAGGTGATGAGGCTAGATGAAATACTCGAAAAGCGCTCAAATATACAAGAATGGTACGACCAAAACCTCCCTGAACACGTTAAAATGCCTCCTAGGGACGTTTTGTGGATGTATGACATACAAACAGACCACCAAGAAGAATTGAAGGCTTATTTAGAGAGACACGATATACCAACGAGATATGGATTTAAGCCAATGAGTATGCAACCAATGTACTCAAGTAAAAAATGCTCAATCCACGAAGAAATAATGCCAAAAAGTACTGGTTGGTACGGTGAGAAGTGGGAGTGCGCAACATGCCTCCAGGAAGGAGTTCAGCCTAACGGTGGAAACGCTGGGTATAGACACTTAAACGCCTATAAATGGTCGAAAAGAATATTGTATCTACCAACGTGGACGGAAATGTCCCTAGAAGATGTCAAAAACGTATGCCAGAAGGTAACGTCTTTCGAGAACGGAAAGAAATAGTAGAAGAAGTTCACGTTACAGAATCTCCAGAGACACCAAATCTCATTGAAGGAAAGATTGATGGCGCATTGAAAGATAGGGATGAAGTAGAAGAAGTAGAAAAAGTGTCAGAAATTGATAAATGGGAGATAGAAAATGGTAAATATGGTCTTGAATACCTTGGAATTAAGGAATTAGCAGGTGAGTTTCCTATAAAAGCGCAGTTCGGTATCGTCGATAACTATATTAAGGCTGAAATGAAACGCCTTGGATACGACACTCCTGGAAGGTATCAGCAGATTTTAGATGGGCTAGAAGAAGAAATAAACTCACGCAAGCTCAGCGCATATGAACGAGTTAAAAAGCTTTCTGAGTATGTAAAAGTTATAAAAAAGCTATCCGATCTAGAAGAAAAAAAGAGGATGTTTCGGTAGAAACCCCTCTTCCCCTTGCACTTAGTAGAGTTCGTGTGAGGGGAAGAGGGAGTTCTACCGGTGTTTACTTGGTGCTACTGGACAGGATATATAGAGTATGCTACTCTTATAGTAGAACTCTACACTATTCGTGCAGGTTCTATTTTTTATAAACTGATACTTATTGAGGAAATAAGCGTCATATACCCAGATGGGTCATATGGCGTTTTTTATTTATATGGATAGTAGGTATTTGGCGGCTGTACAATTTCTTAAGAACAAGGCTCAAAAAATGCCTATAGTTCAGGCCGTATCACAGAAATCAATTCGTCCGATAGGGAATGCTTTTCTAAACGCTGGAGACTCAATAAGCAAATCGGCGATAAATGGTCAGATGCTACCAGCTGGCAGGATGAAGATGGGTTCACGATCATGGAATGAAGCTACGAGTACTACTAATCCGAAAAACATACTCATGGCTAAAGAGTTCGAGAGAGATGCTCGTAACTACAAATTGAAAGAAATGAAAAAAATAGCTCAGGAAAAAGCTTCCGCTATAAAAAAGATTTCAATGAGAGATTCTTTCATAGAAAATAGAGCACCGAAGTTTAGGGGAGACGACAACCTTCTCAAAATGTACTTTTCTATGATTAACAAATAGATATGCCGTACGCAAAAAAAACTTTAGCTAATCTACAGCAGTCTCTTGCTGACAAAATATCAGCCGGAGTCGTACCAACCAGCTCGGTTAAGCTTTCCTACTGGAATCGAATGCTCAATGAAGGTCAGAACTACTGCGCTGATATGCTTCGTCTAGCAAAATCAACCTCACTCACAACTGTTTCTGGTACTATCGCTTTTCCTGATGACTTTCTTTTAATAGATGAAGTTATTAATTCAAGCGGTGCAAAACTGAAACAAATCAATAAAGAAGACTCAGCTACTGCCGGAGGTGGGTGCTACTGGATTACTGGAAACCACTTTGACGGGTGGAGTCTCAACACGAATAACGATGAAACCTATACGGTATGGTATGTATTCAAGCCATCTGAAATGAGCGCTACGTCTGACCTTTGTATCATCCCTGATCCAGTAGCAGTGGTGTGCTACGCCTACTCAAAACTGCGAATGGCACAGACTGACCCACTCGAGGACGCAGATAAAGAAATGGGAGAGTGTAATCGTCGACTTGATGAAGTGATTTCTGCTAATTCAGCAAATGATGGCGGTATACAATTCAAACTCGAACCAAACGCATAAATATGGCAAATAAAAGCCAAATTGAGCAGGTTATCTATGATAACTTAGGAAAAGGGATAAATACCTTCACCCGAGATACCATGATAAACGAACAGGAAGCGGCTGACGCCTCTAATGTTTGGTCTGTCGGTAAAAACAGTGTCGCTAAGCGTCCAGGGATAGGGTTGGCCATAACTCTTCCAACAAGTGCAGCAGTCATGGGCCTTGGAACATACTATAACGGAACTACACGAGAACTTCTTGCAATGAGTGGAGGGACACTCTATCGAATTGACCCGATCGCCGGTACTGCTACTGCTGCCACCGCGTCGGTAGCCTCTGCTGCGTCATGGACGACAAATCTCAGGACTGACATGTGCCAAGCTGGTGGGTATGTTTTTATTCAAAACGGAACTAATGAACTTCGTAAGTTTTCTGGAACAACGATAACAAACCAAACCAACGGAGTCATAGGCAAGTGGCTTATCTATTACAAATCATCTCTCTGGACTGCTGGAAACACTGGTGCTGGAAATCTTGCCAGACTGTATCGTTCTGGTACTGACGCGAACCTCGGTGACTTTACTAACGGTACTGCTAACCCATTCGCAACATCTGTATATGTTTCTAAAGATGATGGTCAATCAGTGACAGGATTTTTCAAGCATCAGGACTTCCTCTACCCAGTCAAAGAGCGCTCTCTATGGAGAGCTTCTCAAGATAGCAGCACTGCAGCTATAATTACCCTCGAAATGGTTGACCCAGCTCGTGGATGCGATTCTCATTTCTCTATCGATACGGTAGAGAATGACAACTTCATGTTTAATGAAAAAGGTGTTTATGCTACTGGCTATGAACCAAACATTCTCGACCAGATACGGACAAACATTCTTTCCCTTCGCATTGATTCCAAGATTAAAAGTATTCAGAAATCGAACCTCGATGATGTAGTAGGCCTGTATCACGATAATCATTATTATCTATCGTACGCTTCTGGTGGTACTTCGGCTAACGATACTATAATGGTGTACGATCGCCAGCGCCTTGGCTGGTGGGAATGGTCTATCGGTGCAAACTGCTTTTCAGAATTTAAAGACTCAACAGGAGAAACAAAACTGTATTTTGGGTCTTCAGAAGCTGATGGAAAAATCTATTACTTTGACCAAAATATAAAGTCAGATAATGGAGTTGCTATCGCTACCAACTGGAAGAGTCCAAAGTACTCTTTCAAAGACGTTTCACAGTCAAAAATCTTCTTAAACGTCTTACTCTACTTTGCTAAAACCGCAGGAACAATTACCTACACGGTATATGTCGATGGTGAAACAGTAGCTACTGACACGGTAAACGTTGGAAACACAGGGTCAGCTGGTATGGGTAACACGCCTATCGGAGTACTCCCTATCGGAGTACCTGGCGGGTCGCTTGAAATAGCAGACTCGGGCGGTGGAGACTTCATCCAAATCCCAGTCAACGCAGAAGGTCGAAACATTCAAGTCCAAATCGAGGACAACACAACAAATAAATCCTGGGAAATGAACGCACTTATCTTCCAGTTCAAGAAAATTAACAGCATGTACCAGCCATAAATAATAAAACACTATGACACGACTTTATCACCAAAACAATTTCGCCACTAACCTGACATCAAACCAGATTGCAGGAGTGACGACAACGCCTCTTAATGATATCCCAACGGTGACTGCGCCATTTCGGATTGCCCTTGATGCTACCAATACCAATGGAAAATTTGAGGTCGTTACGGTAACATCAAAGACTGCTACTCATATTCTCCACGCTGCTACAGTATACGAACACACGACTGCCGAAACAGTTTCATTGATTGTAGATGCTGCTGAGATGGACGAAATAAGTGCTGCTTTAAGTGGTGCAGCACCGCTTGCAATCCAGGCCCCCCAAGGATTCCTTATAAACGGTAAAATATCCGTAACGGATGCAGCAGGAATCACCGTAGCGATTAAAACTCTCGCAGGTACAGACCCTTCTACTACTGACCCTGTGTATGTACGAATCGGAGATACTGTTCGTACTATCTCGGCCGCCCTATCCGTCGCAAAAGCGGACGGCACGAACTGGATGAACGCTGGCTCGGCTGAACTTGCGACGAAGGAAATCGACTACTTCGTCTACCTCGGCTACAACGCCACTGACGGAGTAGTGATTGGCTTCTCTCGCATTCCTTCGGCTGCTCAGTATTCAGACTTCTCAGTAACGACTACGAACGAGAAATACTGTGCCATCTCCACGATTACCAATGCGGCTGCGACTGACTACTACGAAGTGGTTGGAAGATTCGCCGCGACCCTCTCGGCTGGTGCTGGATATACTTGGAGCGTTCCAACTTACACGGCTATTAACCTTATTCAGAGACCGATATATGAGACGAGGCATTTTGATTGTTCCGGGAATATAACAGGATGGACTAGTTTTTCAACGAGAACTATCCGAG
>OFRE01000144.1_pt1 | contig 20848 bp, 25 predicted proteins | sample 1543061 | NCBI WGS metagenome assembly OFRE01 (sample SAMN07774218, study PRJEB24372) | wastewater metagenome | isolation source: Exp Tend NO 50WW | collected 2016-02
AACCGGAATTTAAGACCTGCTATTTCTTCACGGTCTAGCGTGTCAATATGCGTTGCAAACATTAAATGCACGTTATAGCTGCCTCCAGACCTGGGCGGTGACATCGTAACGGCTCCGGTGTTTAGGTCAATGCGACCTATTCTTGTGTCTGACTGTATCAATAAATTATCCGGCGTTTCTCCTGCCTTTACAGGATAGATAATAAATTCCTGCGCTTTTCTCATGCCATTGAATTTAAATTCAATGCTTAGTGTTCCCATACAGTTTTTACGGATATTTATAATTTTAGTCATTAGTGGTTCCCTCCTGTTGTGTGTTGGATTAATGCGCTTAGATGCCTAATATGCGATTGATAGACACATCATCAGGATGTGTTACTATCAACACACCATCCCGACGTGTCCGGTATGTGCAACCGGCTTTTTTCAAGGCTTTTTTGTCTTCGGCGTTTAATTTTGTCTCTGTCCCGATGTATGTTTTTTTCATTTTGCGCCCCTCTCTGTACTTCCGCCCCTTCGGGCGGGTGTTTAGTTGTTGAATTGTTTGTTATTGCTCTAAAATAATGAAATTATCTAGTCGTCCAGCATAATTCTTTTGTTTCTCAAATACATTCCCCCAAGATGTTTTATGCCCAGGTGTCCAGGTATTAATCCCAAGCCTTTTATAAAATATGTGATCGGCTCCAGCAAGGCACGAATTGTTCCCTAAGTTAATCCCTGCGACTCCATACCATTTAGAATTTATCTTTTTTGCGATTATATAGTCCATTTCCTACCGCCTTCCCTGTTAGTGTTTAACACCTGTTTTTAATGCCGTTTGTTTGCGTTTAAATGCCCCTACAATCAACTATTAATCACTTTAAGACAATCTTCCCTAGCTATTAACCTTCCGTTCTCTAACCAGCAAAACGCCATGCCTTTGTTATTAAGGTAATTTAGTATCTTTTCAGCCTCTTCTTTGGTCATTAAAAACATGGTTTTTTCTCCCTGTTTATGTGTCATTATTTGTTGTTATGCGTTAACCTCATCTACACAAAGTATAACACAACATTTTACTATGTCAAATAATATTATCAACTATGATGTGTTACATACCAATGGGTTACAACAAGTACTAAAATAATGTTTTTATTTGTTTGTTAAAAAAACAGACGAACAGACGCATAACATGCGCATCTTTTTTTAACTTACAACAATTTTTGAACGTAAACATACGCAACTGCTAAAACAGACGCATTTTTTCTCAAAACTATTATATATATTCCACATATATATTATTTATTTATTTATTTATTTAAGTATGTTACGTATGTTCAGTATGTTCCCTATATATATAAGCGGATAAAAACAGATAATGCGTCTGTTCTGTGCTGTTACGTCTGTATGTCAAATAACGTCAAACAATGCAAGTATAAATAGCAGTCTATGGGGTAGAGTGCTAAGGTAGAATTAATGATTAAAACACTGGGCTTTCGCTGGATCCGGAACAGTTTAAATTGTGATCAGAATAGTTTGCCTGGATCCGCTTGCTAGATGCCATTAGACACGCTCCGTAGATGCCTGTTATTTGCGTCAGGATGCCCTATGGATTGGTTTTAGGGGCAAGGTTAGGGCATGGGCATAGGGTAGGGGTAGCAGGTAGGATATGGATAATGCACATAACCTATTGATACACATACCCTTAAGCTATGTTGTTACCTATAATTGATATTATGTTGTGTACGCATGAGACTGTGTATCATTGATTATGTTGTTGCGTGCGGTACCAGGCGCACAGCCGCCAACCCCCGAGAGGGGTCTAATTTGTACATAGGTCCACTCGTTAATCTGCTCAAAATTTTAAAAGTCGTTTCGGTATTTCCGGCGCAACAAAAATTTCAAATAAAACTTGCGATACAAGTTGTTGTATGATAAAGGTATACCAATGATAGTCCCTACCAAATCCACAGAAGTTAATAAGAAAACCACAGAGAAAAAAGTAAGTAAGGCAATTTCGTTAATAACGTCGTCGGCGGAGTTATCGGCGAATGAGAGTGCGTTGGGAGTGATAGAGGAGTGTTGTCGGAAGGCTGGGGTGACGACGGAGCTTATATATTCTGTGCTTAAAGACGGGTTACAGGCTTCGATAGCGACGGAGAGAGTGGTAAATGGGGTGATAGAGGCTGGGGAAGTGCCTGATTACAATGTACGGCATAAGTATATGTTGACGGCTTTGGAGTTGATTAAGCACCTTAAGGACAAGAATGTGGTGGCAGTGACGGGGATATTTAATGACCCGACGATAAATGAGGATGCTCAGAGGATATTAAATTTACGTCGAGATATTACAGAGGTTACGAGTGGTTAAGAAAGTGACATCGGCGGATTTGGAAGTATTCACAGCGACGAAGGAGTCGGTATATTTATTTGCTGAGTTCTTTCTTAAACCGCTGTTGAAGTCGGAGTCGAGCGGATTTCATAAGGAGTTGTATAAGCTGTTGCCGTCGAGTAAGCGGTTGGTGTTGGCGTCTCCTCGTGGATTTGCTAAAAGCACTATTTGTAGCGTCATATATCCGATATGGCTGGCGTTGTGGGGTAATGCGAAGGATATATGTATTATTTCAGCGTCGGAGACGTTGGCGGTTGACTGGTTGCGGAAGATAAAGTTTGAGTTGACGAATAATGCGAGGGTCATTAAATACTTTGGCGAACAGCAGAGCGATAAGTGGTCGGAGAATCATATCATCCTTAAAAACGGTGTTAATATTCGGGCGAGGGGAGCGGGCGGACAGATACGGGGGTTCCGGCCGGATACGATTATATGCGACGACCTAGAGACTGATGATAGTGTACGTAGCGAGGAACAGCGTCGGCAGTTGAAGGAGTGGTTATTTAAGGCTTGTTTAAATACGCTTGTGCCTGAGGGACAATTTCTGGTGATAGGTACGATTATGCACCCGTTGTCGGTACTGGCAGATTTGTTAGCGACGGATAATGGCTGGACGAAGAAGAAGTACATGGCCTATCACGACGGTGTTCAGTTGGCTGGGCATGAGTTGTGGGTGGAGCTGTGGGATCACGAGCGATTACAGGCTAGGAAGCGTGAGATAGGTTCATTTGCGTTCTCGTCGGAGTTTATGAACAGTCCTATTAGCGACGAGACAGCACCGATTAAGGAATCGCAGATACGTACGTGGCAGGAATTGCCGAAGCAGTATAACGCTGTAATAGCGGTAGACCCTGCGTACAGCGAGGATGAGACGGCGGATTACAAGACGGCATCGTTAATATTGTGTGATTCGTTCTCGAATAGATATTTGGCACGAGTGATACGCAGTCACATGAAGATAGGAGAGTTTCAGGATGCGATTATTAACATGTGGTTATCACATCGGGGAGAGGTCACTGCTATTGGCGTTCCTAACAGCGGGACGGAGAAAGCGTTCTTTGAATCTTTCTTACGAAAGTGTACGGATAGACAGCTGTATCCTCCGGTCATTGAATTAAAGAACGCATTTATACAGAGTGGTTCTAATGTGTCGATAAGGAATAAGACGGCGAGAGTTATTGCTTCTTTACAGCCTTTGTTTGAGAGTGGTAAATATTATATTGGCGTGGATATGCTTGAGGCTCGTGATGAGTTAATGTCTATTGGCGTCAGTAAGCACGACGACATCGTAGATACGATGGCCTATGCGGAACAGTTGATACAACCATATTTCGGAAATACTATTGACAACAATGGTTTTAATGGTACGGTTGAACTTGTAGCGGGTTTTGGGGATAGTTATGGGTATGGAAGGTAAAAAATAATGGCAAGACCTAAAAAAAGTAAAATAGCGACGAGCAGTATTAACGACGAGTTAGCAGATCAGATCAATAAATGGCAAACGCAGTCCGAGGGGAACATCGCTACTTGGGAACAGAATCAAGTAAAGTGGCATAAAATGCGGATGCGGATTAAGAAAGTCAAGAACTTTCCGTTTGTTGGTTGCGCTAACTTGCGGATGCCGACGATAGAGACAAAAATCAGAAAGCTAAAAGCGGCACTTGTCAATGTTATATTTGGTGTTCGTCCAGTTGTTCAGGTCATACCTACCCCTGCCGGAACTTTCGATAATGCCAGAAAAATTGAGAAATTCCTTGACCATTTGATTTGCGATGTAGCTGATATTAAAAACAAGTTGATTATTTCTATAGACCAAGCCCTTGAAAAGGGCTTTTCTATTTTAAAGCCTCATTGGTGCTATGAAGAGATTAAAAGGATTGAGACGCTTCACATTGATGACTTCAGCATCGAGGAGATACAGGCTATACACCACCCGTCGGTAAACACCGAAATGTTGATGAAGATGTTAATTGACCACTTGCAGATAGATATTTCTGATAATGTGCGGACAGAGAATTTAAAAGAGCTTGAGCGAGTGGCGAAAGAGATACATGCTGGAGCTGAAAATGTAAAATTTACCGTATGCGATGTCACTAAAAACTATCCCGACGCTGATATTTGTATGGATGAGCGTATTTATGTCGGAACGGACTCAGGATATGACCCGCAAGGATGTCAATATATTATCCATGAATTTTTTATGCCGATGGATACAGTTAAGAAAAATGCACAGATAAAAGGGTGGGATACATCATCTGTTGAGGAAGTGTGGTCGAAGAAAAATGTTAATATTAACGACAAGAATATTCAGATGTCGAAAGACTTGCGTGAAGGGATTACTCGGCTACAAAACGGAGATGAGCTTGTAAAAATTTGGGAGTGTTATTGCTGGTATGATATTAATAACGACGGAGAAAAAGAAAAATGTGTCGTTACGATGGCTGCTGATTTTCAGAAGATACTTCGTAAATCGACTCTTCCTTTCTATAACGCAAAGTGGCCGTTTATTAAATTGTTTTATGAATTGACTGACGACAGATGGTTTTCGCATCGTGGTATCCCTGAGATAATCGAGGATATTGTCAAGGAAATTGATATTCAGCACATGCAGAAGATTGACAATCAGACGATTCGCAATACTCCGATGTTTTTATATCGGGCTGGCATGGTTAATAATAAAGTTGTGCAATTTATTTTTGGTCAGGGATTGCCTGTTAGTGGCATGACACCACTACAAGATGTCATGCAACCCGTTAATAATGCTAACTCGCAGGTCGAGTTTTCGTATGAGCGTGAGCAGATGTTGTTGGAGTCCAAGATTGAAGAGTTAGTTGGCCAGGTTGACTTTACTTTGCAGTCGATGATTAATAAGCGACAGCCGAGGACGCTTGGCGAAGTTCAGTTACAGACTCAGAACCAGCAGATGACGTTTTCTCTCGACGCTGATATGTTCCGTGGACAGATAGAAGAATTATTTAACTGGTTCTGGGAATTGTGGTGTCAGTACGGTGATGACGAGTACGAATTTTCCTATTTTGGTAAAGAAGGTTGGGAGAAAATAAAGTTATCACGAGAAGAGGTTCAGGGCAAATATAAGGTAACGGTACGTGGTAACGATCAGAATACAAACCCGCAGGTTAGGTTGCAGAAAGCACAAGCTATCTTAGCAGGGATGGAGAACCCGCTTTTGTTACAGATGGGCGTTGTCACGCCTCAAAACGTCGCTAATGCTCTAAAGTTAGTGTATCAAGAGCTGGATATACCTAATTGGCAGGAGCTAGTGACGTTCCCTCAGCCAGCACCTCAACAGCCTCCGCCACCTCCACCCGTTAAGATGGCTATGGACGATTTGACGCCGTTAGAACAGGCGCAGGTCAAGGCTAAATTCGGAATACAGCCTGACGCACAGGGAATGATGTTAAAGCAACAGGAAAATTCCAATGAAGAAGGCGTTAAGCACGAGCATGAGCTGAAGAAGGCAAAGCAGAAGCATGACCAATCGCTTAGAGAGATTGCAATGCAACACGAGCATGAAAAGGATTTGGCATTATTACAGGCTATTGGTGGCCCTACTGGATTAGGAGAAGGTTCAGATGAGTAACAACGACTTTTATTTCGAGACGTTAAAAGAGACTCAGGGCGAAATGACAGATGATTTACTTTCTGGTCGTATTGCTGAGATTAATGTCATTTTAGGTCAATTAACTTCGAGTCCGGCATGGAATATTTTATTGCACGATTCCAAGCAGATGATTAAACGGCTTGATGATACGTGGCAGAATTTTCCAGACGGGGCTACACAGCTTAAAGAGGCTAGAGTTTTAAAGATGGCTTATCAACATATATTTGATTTACCGATGAAATATGCGGAAGAGTTAGATATGTTGTTAGGTGAACTTAAAAAACGACAAAACACCGACGAGATAGTTCAGAAGGACGTGGATAATGGCTAACATGACAGGTCGAAAAGATTTGGCAGTTCGTAAGGTTCCACAGACACAAGCTGTTGAGGTAAAGCCAAGAATTAATAAGGGTCTTCACGATTATAACATTAAGCAGAAGATGTCAAAAGTTATGAAAGCAAAGGGAATGATAAAGGAGGCTGAATGAAAAACAACGGACATAAGATGGATATTTCGTGGGACGTACTTCCTTTGGGGATGCACAAGCAGGTTAATAATATGGATTTCTCGATTGGCGATAAGATGAAGCGTAGTTCTGGTCAGTCGAAGGTGTTCGATAATAACGGTTCGAGCAATAAAGGTTCGGCTGGTGGCACGATTAATAAAAATGGTGAATATTCCAGTGTTACCTACGGATTCTAATGGTGCGTGGGAGTGTATGCGTGACGGTAACTGCTGTGAGTTGTTCGCACAGTTCACGCTTGGTAGTAAATGTCCACAGTTAAAAGAAGATAAGTCGTGCGGTTGTTATTCGACTAGACCAAAGGTTTGCAGAGTGAGTGAAGTTCATATTGATGGTTTAGATAAAGACGAGTATATGATTGCCAGATGTCATTTGATACATAAGTTGAAAGAATGGGCAGATGATGTTGGTGACAATAAATCAGTATTTTGGATTTTAGAACGCATACAAAAATCGGGGATACAATGAGCTACAACCTTACAGATGAAGAAGTAAAAATGATAGCGGCGATGTCGTATGGCGAGAATCGTGGACAGGGCGATGATGCCATGTTGCATACCTTGTCGTCGGCGTATAATCGTATCGGTAAGAACGAATGGCGGAATAAGACTGTTCCTGAGATATTGCAGGGCGGTTATTATGCGGTTAGCGATACGTCTACAAACACTGGTTATGCTGATGCAATGGCTGGAAAGTTTAAGAGCAAGGACGACGAGAACGAATATAAGCGACACTACATTAAGGCTTCTGCGATGAACAGAGGAACATTACAGCCGACTTCGACGCAGTTTTATTTTAAACAGCCAGAAATAAATAATTTAGACAAGAAATTTAAGGATAAGACTGATAAGAGCAGTGGTTTTGATTTTAGCTTGGTAGAAGAAGGCGATTCATTTATGACTAAAGTTGGCGGGAAGCCTGTAAAATTTAGGACATTTCGTTATAAGTAATGAAACCCCAAAGCCGTAGGGTTAGAGGCTAATAGGAGTATGTTATGGAAGAAAAAAAGATCGTAGATTTAAATGTGGAACCGATGCCACAAATCATCCGTGAAGTAGAACAGGCTGTAGAAGAAGTGACTCCCCAGCCGGAGTTAACAGAAGAAAACGTAGTTCCTGAAACGCCCCAACCTCCAGCCCCCCCAGTGGCTCAACTGGATGTAGACGAGTTTGGTGTGCCGTGGAAAAACAGGGCTATGGAGTATCGTCGTAAGAGTGAGGAGTTAGCCGACAGGCTTCCTCAGATTATCGACGAGAAATTAAGTAAATTAAATCAACCGCAGACACCGACGTATACGTATGAGCAGTTAGAGGCTTATAAGCTACAGAACGCTACAGACCCGAATGTTGTTGCTTGGGCTACTGGAGAGCAACGCAAGTTACAACGTGCCGAGGATGACAAGCGATTACAGGATTTGCTTGGTAGCAGGGATAGACAACGGGAATTAGAGACGGGAAGGCAGAGGGCATTTGAAGCTGTGAAGCAGAAATATCCTGACGCCTTAAATCAAAATTCTCCGATGTTTAATCTTGTTAGGGATTACATGCAGATTCCTGAGTTCGCAAATCGTCCTGATGGCTTGTTCTTTGCCGCAAAGATGGCAAAGGCAGACATGCTTGAAAGTCAAGCTCCTGTGCTACAGCAGAAGGTGCAAGCTCAAAAAGCTGAAATAAGACAGGCTCAGAAAGCGTCTTTGACGGAAGGTTCTGGTCGTCGAGTGACGCCTACAGCTACTCCGGTAAATGCGGCGGTTGATTCGTTTAGGAAAACAGGATCAATGCGTGATGCTGAGAGTGCCGTTGGAGCGATTCTTCGGCAAAAAGGCATCTTACCCGAATAGAGGAATATAATGGCAAATTTAAACATTGCAGTAACGTATGATGACGCTTCAATGCGTGAGGACTTGCTTTCTATCCTTCAAAACATCAGCCCGACAGAAACACAACTTGTTAGCGGTCTTGGTACAAGCACGGCTTCTAACATTTATCACAGCACTTTAGTTGATTCATTGGCCGCTGTTAAGGTCAATGCTCAGATTGAAGGGGCTGCGGCGACGTTCCATGAATTGACTAACCCTGAAAGAGTCTCGAATTTCTGCCAGATTTTCAAGCAGGGGTTCAAGGTGTCCGGTACGGAAAGAGCAGTAAATACTGCGGCGTTCAATGACCGCTATCAGTATGAAGCTACCAAAGCCCTTAAACTCATCAAGAACGACATGGAATACGCTCTGATGAGAGGTTCTTTGGCTACTGGTAACGGTTCTGCTGGTGCTAGACAGCTTGCTGGTCTGAAGAACTCGTTGTCGCTTGTAACAAGCCAGTCTACAGTGTCTTTGAGCGAGAAAATCCTCAACGACCTGTTCCAGTTGGTTTGGGACAACACAGGTATTCAGGTCAACGCTGTTTACGGTAGTATGTACATGAAGCGTAAAATCAGTGGTTTTACAAGCGGTGCGACAAAGTATTTCACGCAGGATGATCGTCGTTTGATTAATGCCATCGACGTTTATCAGGCTGATGCCGCATCAATGGTCAAGTTGTTCCCGCATCGTTATGTCAATGGAGCCGCAGGACATGACATTGTTGGTATCAACGAAGACTTCTTCAAGGTTGCTTATCTTCGTAAACCGAGTGTAGAAGAGTTGGCTAAAGTCGGCGATTCTACAGACGGTCAGATCGTTGTTGAAGCTACTTTGGAAACTCAGCACTACAATGCTGGTTTCAAGAGTACAATGCATTCCTAAGATGAACGGGAGAGGGGTTAAAATCCCTCTCCCTTTTAGGAGATATATGGGATTCAAACTAACAACTTGTAAGGAAACAGCAATAAGGGCATTTATCCATGAGTGGATAAAAGACCAGACTTTGTACTGTAATCATTGCGGGAATATATATGTTCCGGCTCCAGAAGGATGCGTTGAGGAATCGTGTTGCGATAGGATGCAGATAGGTAAAAATTCAGACTTTTTGTATGGCTTGATAATGGAGAATAAGCGCATTAGGGAAACGAGAGCAAACAAATTTGCATCCAATAAAGACAAGACATTTCGATTAGGCATTAGCCTTACTCCACGGCTGTTACATGATTTAGAACAGTATTCTATGAATACTCTTAAAGAGCCGTTTTTGAAAGATAAAAATGAAATGGACGATTTTATGAGGTCGTTCCCAGAATTTAGGTGCTGCTCGGAAGTTTAAGGAGAAAAAAGAATGCGTTTAAGTCTTGCAATGATTTTCAAAGATGAAGTAAAGCAGTTCGAGAGAATAATGGCATCTTATTCCAAATTGTTCGACGAGGTTATTATTGCGGTTGATTTTAAGATAAATGAGTTCAAGAAAATTGCTGAACTTTATCCAGATAAAAAAGTAAAGGTATTGCCCTACACTTGGCAGAATGATTTTTCACACAAGAGAAACTTTGTTGCATACCACGTAACAGGTGATATGTACTTTCGTCTCGACGCTGATGATGCAATTAACCCTAACAGTATTGAGAAAGTTCGTGATATTGCACAGCAAGCTGTAGACAACAAAATAGATATTGTATTCGGATATTATAACTATTCTCGTGACCAGTGGGGCAATGTCAACGCCGCCCATTGGCGTGAAATGATTATCAAAAATGACCCTAATTTGTATTGGAATAAAAAAATCCACGAGAACATCCTTCCTAGAAACAAAGCAAAATACAAGATAGACATGAACGACGGTCTTGTTGTTGAGCATCTTACCGACGAGAATCACGCAAAAGATTCATTGCTTAGAAACATTAAGTATCTGTTGGAAGAATACAATCAGGACAAAGAAAATACTGACTCCAGAACTCTGTCGTATCTCGGAAGAATGTTGCATGGCATGGGCGAGTTTGATAAGGCAATATTTTTTCTTGAGAAGCACATACAGACATCTGGTTGGGATGAAGATAGATTCATGTCATGGTGTCAGTTGTCTGATTGTTACCGATTGAAGGGAGATAACCCAAAGGCTATATCTGCGGCATTTGAAGCACTGTCAGAGCGTCCAGATTATCCCGACGCTTATCTTAAACTGCATGATGTTTATTTTGGCATGGAGGATTGGGATAGGGCTGAAAATTGGGGTCGTCAAGGGTTACTTAAACCAATCCCTAAGACATTTATGATGCAGGATTTGTCGGCGTATAAATGGCGACCTATTTTGAGCATGGCGTATACCGTATTTATGCTCGGCAAGTTTGAAGAAGCATTAAAGCTGTTCAACCTTGCAAAGCGTGATGTACCTACGTTAGATTTCATCAAGCAAAATGAGAAAATGTTCGTCATGGCTGTTGACCATAAGCAGTTCATGGAGCGTTTTTTGTATGTTGTAAATTATCTCAAGGATAATGAAGAAGAGAACAAAATTGGTGATTTGCTGAAAGCTGTCCCTAAAGGATTGTTGGAGCATGAGGTTGTCCAAAAACTGAAGCACCACTACGACACGCCGAAACAATGGTCAGATAACAGTGTTTGTATCTTTGCCATGAATACGCTTGGTGACTGGTCGCCAAAGGCTGTAGAGGGCGGTGTAGGCGGTTCTGAAGAGGCCGTGATATATCTGTCTAAAGAATTGGTGAAATTAGGGCTAGATGTAACTGTATTTAATAACTGCGGTGAACAAGCTGGAATTTATGACGGTGTTAAGTATCGCAATGTCATAGAGTTTAATCCGAACGATATTTATAACGTGCTTATTAGCTGGAGAAGCAACATATTCGAGAATAGCATATCGGCAAAGAAACGCATTGTCTGGTTACACGATATGCCAAATATTGACTTTTCTGATGATAATATCAAGAAAATAGACAGAATTGTAATGTTAAGCAAGTACCATGCTTCGCTATTGCCTAAGAATGTACCGCAAGAAAAGGTATTTATTAGTACTAATGGGATTAATGCGGAAGATTTTATTGGGTTGGATAAGGTTTCACGTGAAACCCATAGATGTATATACGCTAGTTCCTACAACCGTGGCCTTGAGCAACTACTCGCAATGTGGCCTTCGGTACGTTCAGAAGTCCCTGATGCAACGCTACACGTATATTACGGTTGGGAAACCTATGACGCATTCGTAAGGCAGGGACACACTAGAGACGATGGTTTTAAGGATAAAATTGAAGCCTTGATGAAGCAAGATGGCGTGTTTCATCATGGACGTATTGGGCATAAAGAGTTGCTTAAAGAATATGCCAAAGCGGAGATTCTAGCTTATCCCTGTTCATACGCTGGTGAAATAAACTGTATTGCTTTAACTAAAGCAGTTGCAACTGGTTGTGTCGCTGTTACAAACGATTTTGCGGTTATGCCGGAGAGAAATCCGTATGTCGTTGTTAAAGATGAGGAGTTTAAGGATAGGCTTGTTAAGGCGTTAAAAGGTGAAACACCGCCGTTGTTACACGCTCCTACCTATATATCAGAAAACTCCTGGGCATCGGTCGCTAAAGACTGGCGAGACAATCTATTCAGTTTTGATGCTCCGGTAGTATATTCAGAGAGATTAAATTGGATTAGAAGCAATATTGATAAGAACGCCAAGATTGTCGATATTGGATGTAATAAGGGGCATCTGTTCTACGGTTGGGATAGGACGAACATCACATCAGTCGATATAGACGAATACGATCTTCCTAACTTTGTCAGGGCGGATGCCACTAAACCTCTTCCATTTAAAGACAATGAGTTTGACATTGCTGTCTTGGGAGAGATCGTAGAGCATACTGACAATCCATCAGAAGTGATTCAGGAAGCAATGCGTGTTTGCAAGAAGCTCGTTATTACTGTTCCGTGGGAGTCTCGGTGGACTTCTGAATTGTTGCCGTTCGCTACCATTGAAGAGCGGATGAAAATTGATAATGTTGAGAGCAGATTAGAGCTTGCAAAAAAAGGAAATCCCGAAGCAAAAGAATTTAACACGGAATATAATTTTGAGCATTTATATCACAAACAGTTTTTTAGCGTGGATTCCATGAGGAAGATACTAAAGGAAGCCAAGATTAACGATTATAAAATTGTCGAAATCAGGATGAATAATTGGGTCAATATTGGGATTGTCTGTGGCTAGATTATTGCTTACATGCCCGTCGAGAGGGCGTCCAGAATTAATAAAAGAGATGATAAAGTCTTTTGAGGACACGAAGACCGAAGAGTCCGACTTGTGTATTTATCTGGACAATAACGACCCGCATTTAAGTTATTATATTGAGAACATTGATAAGAAATATTATATAGTCGGAGAACAGATGCCTGTTGCTCAGATACATAACCACATCGTCGATATTCACCCGACTTACGAGTATTATATGCCAGTCAATGATGACATGAAATTTATTAATAAATGTTGGGATATATTATTAATAAATGCTATAAATGAACGTGGGGATGGATGGGGAATATCCTATGGCAGAGACACAGATGGCAAAGAGTTCTTCCCGCAATTTCCGACGTTTAGCGTTGTCTCTAGGAACATAATTAACACGATTGGTTATTTGTATCCAAGAGAATTAAAGATGTTGTTTGGGGATACATTTCTTTTGGATATTGGCAGAGCAATAGGAAAATTATTTTATGTTCCGAGCGTTGTTATTTATCACAAGCAACCAGTCCATCTTGACACATACGACAGAAAATCAGAGCAGTTTTATAATTCTGAAAGGGATGCTTACGCAAGATACATAGACAACAATTTAGAAAAAGACGTTGAGAAGTTATTGGAAGCAATATCGCTTCAAGGAGCAGTTCGTGAATAACTTCGGACAGATAGCATCAAATGTTGGGACAAGAGTTGGCGACACTTCTAGTTCTTTCTCGACGACAATAAAGTCTTATATCAACCAAAGATATGAGAGAATTTATAAAAGATTTAATTGGCCCACCATTAATCCAACCTATAGTATCTCGACGGTAGCAGGGACTAGTGATTATGATTTGCCGTCAACATTCAAGAACGAATTATATGTTTTTGATGCTACAAATTTAATTGATATTGATTTCATTTCTTTACAAGACCTAGAGAGAAATTATCAGGCGTCCATAAACGACAGCGGTAATCCATATCATTATTCAATATATGATTACATGTCTACTGATACGTACCCCGTAGTGACGAAGAAAATTCGTTTCTACCCGAATCCCTCTTCTGTATTGACAATTCAAGTTCCCCACCAGCTTAGACCAGTCGCATTGGTCGAATCAGACGAGCTTCCGATATTGCAGTGCGATATTGCTTGTGAGTATGGAGCAACAGCGGATGCGTGGAGAACCAAAAGACAGTTCGCTAAAGCAGGTGATTTTGAAGCGTTGTATGAGCAGACAATCCAAGAAATGATTTGGGAGATTGAGAACAACCCAAACAGAATAGTTCAGTTCGCACCTAAAACCTACAACCAGAACTTACTATATTAATGGCAAGAAGAACAGCACCAGATGATACACCGCTTTATGTAGTTAAGCGTGACCTTTCTGGAGGGGTAAATACCAGACAATTTGAGCAGATTATCCAAGATAATCAGGCTATTAAATTGCAAAATATTTTGCTGGAAACTGCTGGCGAAAGAGCATTGAGGTCAGGGAGAACAGATATTGATGCCACTTATCCGGCCAGTGCTGGAACGGGAGTATGTTTATTTGGCTTCGACCCAGATGGCGGTCAATTTGAATTGCTAGCCGTACAGAAAACAAATCTAAGTGGGTGGCAATTAGCGGGAACTTTTTCCAATTATGATACCGGATTTACAACTGGTCTGCCTACCACAATTATTAAAGCTGGCATGTCTGGGCAAAATGATATTGCGCTCGTTTCTAACGGAACAGATAATGTTCATTCGATGTATCAAGACCACACTGTCACTGACTTGGGAAATACAAATACATCCCCGCCTAAAACTAGGGCTTTTGCATATCACAATAATAGAGTGTGGGCTTTAAAATCAAACTTGGCTTATTTTTCTGATGCTTTTCCAGCTAATTATGCGTCTGCATTTGATAGGACAACAGATGCTTTTAGAGTCTCCACTGGGACTGAACGGGCAATACTAACAACCAGAGATCAGGGGTTGATATTTCTAGGTGCAGACCAGATATGGCAACTATCGCCAAGTTTAGTTCCTGACCCCGCTACAGATTTTCCTCAGAAGGTTCTTGATATTGGATGTGTTTCTGGCGATACAGCGGTTCAAGTAGCTGACGACATTTATTTTCTTGCCCCTGACGGTGTTCGTGGATTGTTTAGAACAGCGTTAGATAAATTGCAAACAGGTCAATCTTTTCCGTTGTCTTTCCCACTGAAGGATGAGTTTGAGACTATTAATTGGAATCATATTGACTTGTCTTGTGCGGTTTATTTTGAGAATAAATATATTTTATCCTTGCCTGTAAGCGGTTCGGCATACAACAATTCTATTTGGGTTTATTATCCTGCATATAAAGCATGGGTTACTTATACCGGATGGAATATTGCTAGGTTTGCAAAAATTAGAGTTGCTGGGAAAGAATTGCTTTATGGGATAGATTCTGTAACTGGTAGCGTCTATCAGCTTTTTAGTGGTTTAAATGATGATGGTGTAGCTATTGTTTACGATGAACATAGTAAGGCAGAAGATTTTGGTCAGCCTTTGATATACAAATATGGGTGTGAGTTTAAGGTTAAAGTTCAGGGTGGGAGCGGGACGCTTATCATATATGCCGCTCCCGACGGTAGAAACTGGATTCAGCTTGGCACGTTGGACACTGGATTAACTACAGTAACATTTCCAGTATCTTTTCCAGTTTTGTTTGGAAACGGCACAGAAACAAATGGAATATTCCATCTAGACGATGCTGGTATCATTAAGTTCAAAAGATGCAAGTTCAGAATTTATTGTACGGACATTAATGCGATTATAACGATTCTTGAAAGTTCTGTTATGGCTTTCCCAGAGGCGTATTTAAGCGAGGATTAAGATGGCAACAGTAACTCATACAACAGCACTACCCGACTCATCAGAAAAGACTGATTTTTATTCATTGGTTGACAACGCTCAAGTATCAGGGATTGTAAATAATGATGTCGCTAGTAATGCGGCAATAGCTGGTAGTAAATTAGCGACAATTACGACGGCTGGTAAGGTTGATGGTTCATCTATCAACAATCTGGCAAATGTTCCTTCTGGTGCTGGTCGATTGCCTTCTGCTAATTTACCTTCAACGATTCCAGTAGCGAACATTGATACGGGTACGTCAGCAGACAAAATTGTTAAGTTGGATGGTAGTGCAAGGATTCCGGCAGTTAACGGATCACTGATAACTAATTTAACAATATCAGGAATAGTTGGTTCTGCGGTATCTAAATCAGAAAACACAGCATACCAAGCGGCAACGGACGGGTTCTTTGTTGGAATCATTGATTGTAGTGGCGCAACAGGCACGTCTGGAGAAATAAATGGATATACGGATGCCAATGCTTCTCCTTCAACATTGATGGGTGTTGCTAGTGCTTGGAGGGTTGACTCAACATTTAGTGGTTCTTCAGGGACGAGAAAGAATTCGTTCTGTATTCCAGTTAAAAAGGATGATTATTATAAAGGTGTTCTAACAACTGGTGCAGGTTCTCCAACGGCAACATATTATTTTATTCCATTAGGGGCATAACATGGCAACACTACAAACAAACAGCACATTACCCGATAGTTCAAACAAGCAAGATTTTTATGACTTGGTTGAGAACTCGTCGGTAATTAATATTGTTAACGCTGATATTTCCGCTTCGGCTGCTATTGTGGCTACTAAATTGGCGACAATATCAACAGCTGGAAAAGTAAGCGGTGCGGCTTTAACTTCATTAACATCAACTCCAAGTGCCGCTGGTGCTTTGCCTGTTGCTAATATTCCTAGCAGTATTCCATATTCAAAGCTGTCTTTAACAGGTGCGGTTTTAAACGCAGATTTGGCAGGTTCGATTGCGGATACTAAATTAAGTACAATATCTACGGCTGGGAAGGTATCAGGTGCGTCTTTAACATCGTTAGCTTCTATTCCTTCTGGTGCTGGGATTATTCCTGTCGCTAATCTTCCGGCGTTAGGACTGTCTTTTGTTTCGGCTACTACATTTGCAGGTGAAGAGACAAAAACAATTAGCGGCTTAACGACAGGAGTACCATATTTTATAATTTTAGATTTGGTTTCAGCATCAGGAAACGCAGACCTTCAGCTATATCCAAACGGAACCCTATCAACTATTTCGGCTACTTCTGGATATGATTCTAGTGGTAACAGATTAAGATTAAGCTCTGGAAGTTTTGGAAATGGTTCTATATGTTCTTTAAAGATTGACATAAGGACAATACAGGGTGACACAACAAAAACTATTGTATTAGTTAGAGGATGGCATTCAGTTGATGGGTCGGTTAATGCTTATGGTGTTTTAGACTCTGACGCTGATTTGTCGAGTATAACAATAGGTTCTGCCACTATTATGACTTTAACTGGAACAGCTTATTTATATAAATATGCGACTTCATGAGTGTGATTGAACATAGAAAATTATCTAAAGATGAGTTAGATATATTAATTAATGAAGCTGTTGAATCAGAGACAAAATTTCTTAGAGATTTGCATATGGACATTTATGATTTTTTTAAATTAAATTCTTTAGTCCAGGATGGTTTAGTTATTGATAGTAGACCAATATATATAGCGGCATTAATAAAGGACAAAAATCAGCGTATAAATTTTTGGACTGTAGTAAATAGTAATATTGATTGCGCTATAACTCTTAGTAAATATGTTCGCCGAGAATTAAAGAATTGGGTTAATAAATTTGGTGTGATTTATGCAACAATGGAAAAGGTTGAACCTAAAAATATGAAGTGGGTTAAATGGCTTGGTTTTTCAGAATATAAAGAAGATGATAATTATGTTACTTATAGGATAGGAGCTTGATATGGGATGTGGTGGAACTTCGGCAGATCAGCCGACACAACCAACAACAGGTCAGTCAGTACAAGACTGGGCTAAAGCACTCCCTGATATTTACAATGCCCAGCTTAAATATGCTCCGCTACAAGCACAGCAACAGGTTGAATTGGCGCAGAAGTATGCGGGGCCTTTAGGACAAGCTATGCAAGCGGCACAGTCTGGTATGTACCCAAAGACGACTGCTTTGCAAGAGAATCTGGCTGGCGTAGCGACTGAAGGCATGAGTTCGCAGGTTCCTGATTGGATGCAACAGGCTTATCGAAGCAATATGAGCGCACAGCTTGGGAACAATGTTAATGCGCCGATTGGCGCAGATTATATGAGCCGTGGACTATTACAGCAACAGCAGGATTGGCAGAGGTATTATCAGAATCTCGGATTATCGGTTACAGGTCGTCAGCCGTTGACTCAAGCAGGAACACCGCAGACATCTGATTATATGTCAGGGTTCACTCCGGGTTCTGTTATGCAAAGCAATAACCAGAATTATGGTACTCAGGCTGGGATTTATGGGAATCAGTTGAGTTATAATTCCAATGCCAATGGACAAATGATGAATATGATTGGTGCTGGTATTGGGGCGGCTGGGACAATGGGTGGTAGCATGTTTGGTCTTGGTGGAACTTTTGGACAAGCAATCAGGTGAGGGATTAGATGCCAATAAGAGATTATGCAAGTGAATTTCAGAATGCTGTTCAGAAGGGTTCTCTAGAGGGTGCTAACCATGCCGCTAAAGTAGCCGCTTTTATTGATTCCTATAAGATGAATCAAAAAGTTAAACATCCAATTCTAAGCGGTGTGTCTGATGCAATGATGGCTTTTGGGCAGGGCATTACTGGACAGCCGTTCTATACAGGGTTTAAGAATAATCAGGCTGAGATGCAGAAGCAACAGATGGACATGGCTCAGCAGATGATGAAGCAAAATGAAATAGACCCGATGAAACAATACACGCTTGGTTTGCGTGAAGATCAGTATAAGAATAAAAGAATTACCGATATGGGTAATGACCTTGATTGGAATAAGAATGTTCGTAGTGCTTATGGTGTTACGGCGCAAGGTTTTCATCGGGCAGAACGTATTGAAGGGTTAGTCAATCAGTACAAAGATTTGAATTTGGATACAAGAGAGATGTCTGAATTGGCGATTGGTCTTAATGCGATGTTGCAGGGTAGTAACCAGTCGGCACAGAAGCAAGTAGCCGAATTAATCCCTAAGTCTGCTATCGGTAATGTTCAGAAATTACAAGAATGGTTAACGAATGAACCTAAAGGACTGAATCAACAGAAGTTTGTTCAAAGAATGTTGAACGATGTTAAAAGAGAAAAAGAAGTAATGCAGAAACAGTTGTTGCGTGATGCTAGGGCTAAACTATCGAAATATCCAGATGTTGAGAAGAACTATCCTCAAGAGTGGGGAGAAATGTTGCAGAGCTGGGGAATAGACGCAGAGGAATATAAGGCGTGGCGTGCGTCAGGGTACAAGAGTGATTTCTTTAAAAGCCCTTCAGATGTTGATAATGGCAAGTTAAAAACATCAAACGGAGTTGAATTCTCCTACAAGAAATTATAATGGCTAAATTTAAACTAACAGTGAATGGTAGTGATTATGAGGTAGAAGCATCGGACGAAAGTGCTTTGCCTGAAATTGCTGATACCATAGCTAAAAACAATCCTGCTCAAGAAAATCTGAAGCAAAACAATACCATGCAGAACATAAAGACTGGTGCTGGCGTTGCTGCTGCTGTTGGTGGGGCTGGAGCTTTGGCGTATGGGGCTTGGCATTTTATTGATGAACCAAATAGAAAGATAAGACCAATAGAAAAACAACTTGAAGGAATCGCAAAAAAAGAAATTGGTAAGGCTGTTGCGACATCAGATTTGCCTTCGTTACTTACGGCTAAACACAATGATTTTAGAGCAAACACAATAAGACCAAGCTTAGATGCTGTTAATCAAAATCATAAAGTTCAATCTGCGACTATTCGTAACAACAGAAACTTATTTGACCAGAGAATTATTAATCCAGCTATTGACTCTACCGCAAAACATATTTCCGATAATTATAAAACATTTGTTAATAGTGGGTATGAAAGCTATCGAGCTTCTCAGAACGCTATTGAATCAATTATTGAGCAGACAGGGCAATCTTTAAGGTCTGATGATATTGTTAACAATTTATTTAGCAAGACACTAACAGACTCTATTGATCGTGGAGTACCCGAACATTTATTGTCAAAGCTGAGTCGATTATCTAGTGCTTTCGAGAGTGAAGGAAATATTGTTGATTTACTTGGAAATAAGATTCAGACATCAGAGCCAATACCTTTTTCTCAGATTAAAGGTAATGTTGCATATCTCTTGAAAGAACTCCCAGATGGGGCTAGACATGCTCTCGCCGATAACTGGAGTTCATATATGGCTAAATATGTTCCAGAACAGGCAAGAGGAATATTTGATGATATGCAGAAACAATATGCAAAATTTGCTCCTGCTAGAAACGCTTTGTTTGATTTAGTTAATAGAGACACTGGTTCTTTTGATACAAAAAAATTATCAACACGACTAAGGAATCTTGTCAAAACAAATCAGGATGCTGGGTTGACAGAGTTACTTGGCGTGTTAAAACAAGGTACAGAAACAACAAAGCCGATAGCTGGTTTGTCAGAAAAAGTCGATGGACTACTTGGGTTATCTCAGCAGAGAAATGATTATGCCACACAGTTAATTAATCTTGAAAAGAATAAAGAGATGGCTATACAAGGGGCAAAACAAGTAGACGATTTATTAAATGTTGGGAAACAAAACTATACAAAGGCATATCGTCAAACACAGGAATTGTTGTCCCAAAAAAATGCTATTATAGAAAAAATGCCAATAAGAACAGCCATCACAAATTCTCCAAAAATGTTAATAAAGGGCTTAGAAACTGCTGTTAAGTTAGGCGGTAAGTTAGCCGTCGGTCTACCATTTGGTGTCGTCGCTTCTGAGGCGGAGAAGCGTGGTGGTGGTTATGATCCTGCAGAGGCGTTTCAGATTTGGCTTGATTCTAAAAAGCCTGAGATGACTGAAGGGCAAATAGAGAAGTTAAAAGCTATTGGTTGGATTGCTGGCCCAGTCGGGTATATGATTGGTGGTTCGATAGGTATTACAGCTAAAGAAAAGAAAGCTACGGAAGAAAAATATCAAAGGATGTATCAAAACGCTATGGGAATATAATGGCATTACTTAAAACCGTACCTCAACAAGTAGCACCACAACCGAATACAAATGCACAACCTTCCGGTGTCGCCGGATATGAATGGCAAGGCGTTCCTATTGATGTCATCAGACATTTTAGCGTCGAGATGAATAGCATTCCACCCAGAGA
>OFRE01000146.1_pt1 | contig 20769 bp, 10 predicted proteins | sample 1543061 | NCBI WGS metagenome assembly OFRE01 (sample SAMN07774218, study PRJEB24372) | wastewater metagenome | isolation source: Exp Tend NO 50WW | collected 2016-02
TCGCTCAAGAGGAGGTCGAGAAGCTCGCCAGAGAAGTTGCTGCATCTGTGGTGACGCAAGTTGCCAGCTACCGCAACCTCGAGAATGACAAGTATCAACTCATGGTCACGTTTAACACGAAATGACACTTTGAACAACCACCTCCTCGCCGCCTGACAGACTGTCGCGGCGTCTCAAATCAAGCCCGTATTGCTACGAAACCTTTTCGGTTATTAATTTTCGAATCGTGGCGGGACGGCGAGGAGTGAGGTTGTAAAATCTAGGATTCAGGAGAAAATATGCTGACGTGGGTCAAGACATTGCGCCTTATTTAGCGTGAACATCTCACTGAGGCGCATGGCCGTTTCCAAGGCCATATCGAACAGAAGCGCCTCCTTTTTATCGGCCAGAACCGAGCGAATAGCCCGTTCCTCTGTTGCCTCTAATCTTCTGTCCCTCTCCCCAACCCACAGTTTGTTCCTATCGAACCCTTTGCTGCCATAGCCCTTCGGTAACAGGCTCTTTTGCTCTCTGACAATGTCTGAGTACACTTTCAGCAAGTTATCTCGAACCGGGCGCGTAGACGTGAAAAACTCGAAAGCCTTGTGCTGCAATGGTTTCGGGTCGTTTGATCTGGTGGAGACTGATGTGGCTCGAATCCACGACAACCGGAATCACAATCCAGTCAGCCCTTGTCCCACAACGATCTTCGAGGCTTTACCAATCGAAAGATATCTTTTTGACTCTGAAACGAAGATCAGCGCGAACAATACCTCGTCTGAAAATTCAAGGCCCGAAAAACAGGGCTGTACCGAAATTTTTCATGTTTAGTACGGTATAAAAGAGAGTTAGTATATATTGTCATAACCTAATATAGATTTGTCACTTCCTATAGAAACAAGGACTTAGACCTGCTCTGAGGTGCTATTGTATTTCTCTCACTTGTTACCCTATAAATATTGGTACATTGGTACAAATAGTAAGAGAACAAAGCCAGTCAACGGTTTCAGCTGTACCAATCTATGTACCAGTCTGTCCCGAAGTGCCTGTTTTGTACCGATCTGCGATTGTCGACCAAACGGTCGTTTGCCTAAGATTTAGGCATGGTATTACAAAAATGACAGGCCGTTTTGCTGCCTATTATTTAGGCAAATGGCTGAAATTGCCTAAAGTTTAGGCAGCTGTCCCGATTTGTACCAAACAGACTGGTACAAATCGGGCCTCAGAAAACGTGCTCTTTTACGCAGCGCGCTTCAGGAGATTGCCACCGGGCAGTGCGCCAAGCCCCTCGCCGAGCAGCGTATGGTTCTCAAACAGCGGTATCGACATCACGTTCTGCAGCTGGTCGATGGTCGGGCCGAAGGTCGCAGCAGGATCGAGGTCGTAGAGGTTCTGGGCATACATCTGTGGCACGCCCAGCACACCTGCCTTGCTGAAGCCGTATGACAGGTAACCGTCCAGCCCGCCCTTCATCCAAGGCGGCTCCTCGCCGGGGATCAGCATCTCCTTGATGGCCCCGCCAGCGATGGCGATAGGCATGTAGCCCAGCGCCAGCACCAGCCCCGGACGGTAGTTGCCGAGCTTCGCCTGCTCCACAGCGCCCTTGAGCAGGATGCGATGGAAGCTGTATGTGTAGTTCTTGAACTGGATGAACATCTGGAAGTGCGGGTCGCTACCCCAGATCGGGCGGTGCGCTGCGCTCGTCGTCGGCACGGCATCCAGCACCCAGCGGGTGACCGCTGCCTGATTCTTCTCGTCGGTGATGTCGAGGTTGCCATCGGTGTCCAGCTTGATGCTGGCCACGTCGAAGCCCTTGCCGAACAGGCGCTCGACGCGAGCCTTCGCTGCCGGGTCACCCTTCTCGATACCGTGCTGCTTCCACTCAAGGATCGTGCGCTCAGCCACCTGTGCGGCCACGGCACGCACACCACGGTTCCAGCCCTCGGCACCGGTGTACTTGAAGAACTTGTCGCTCAGCCGGCGAGCGTTGGCCGACATGAACGGCGAGCCGTAGGCCTGACCGACAGCGTCAGCGAAGCTGCCTGCGTCCACAGCGCCCCACATCTCGGCACGGGAGATCATGCGCCCGGTGTCCTTCTTGTCGGTCCATGAGTTCTTGATCTCCTTGATGCCCGACACGAAGGCGTTCCACGCGTCGTTCATCTCACCACCGTTGGCGACGATACCCATCACGTCTTGGAAGCTGGTGAACAGCATCGTAGACAGTTTGGTGAAGTTCTGGTAGGTAACCATCCAGCTGCTGAACTGGCGGAAGTTCGGGCTGATGTCACGACCCAGCGTACCTTCCATCGCCTGAAACGCCTTGAAGCCCTGTTCGAGGTGCTTCAGCGCAGCCTTGTTGTCTGCCGAAGCCTTCTCAGTGCCCACGGCGGCACGATGGAGGCCGGCACCCACGCTGCGCAGCGTCGGGTATGGGTCAGGGAACTTCTCGCCACCCGGATTCGCTTCGTGCCACTTGGCTGCAGCCTTGCTCCAGCTCTCGATGGCGGCAGGCAGGGCGCTCTCCGCGTCCTTCACCAGCTTGTCCTTCTTGCCAGCCATCTCGAACAGGATAGCCTTGTCGTTCAGGTCGCGCAGCACCTCGCCGCCGGGGCCAAGGCGATCCTGATACTCAGCGCGCTTGACCATGTTCACCGTGTAGGTCGTCATGATCTTGGAGATGTCCTTCGACTTGTACTTGTCGAACTTCTCGGCATCCAGCCAGTCAAGCTTACGACGGTTCACCGCAGCGGCCATCGGGGTGATACCTAGATCGTTCAGGTCTTCCTCGATGTCGATCTGGCCACCCGTGTGCATCATCCGAACGATCAGCGAGTCAGCGATCATAGCAGGAGTTATCGTCTGGGTCGTGCCAGCGTCGATCTGCGCCTGCGAGGCGGTGTTCTCACCAGCACCCTTGCGCGCCTTGACCTCTGCGTTTGCGTCATCGGCAATCTTGGCGAGGATGTCGGCGTGGTTGTCGAGCAGGTCTTGGCGGAACGCATCGACGTTCTTCTCAAGGAAGTCTATGTCCCACACCTGCGGCCAGTAGTCCTTACGGAAGTCTATGTTCACCCACGTCGGTTTGCCGTTGATGATGTCGAGGCGCTTCACCTGCTTCTTCTCAAGGTAGTCAGCCATGTCCTTGAAGTAGCCCTTCAGGTCGTCGTAGGCGGCGGCTGCAGCTTTCGCCGTTGGGCGCTTTCCGACTGACAGACCGTGACGAGCCATTTCGAGATCAGCCTGCTCGTACTTCATCAGGGTGTTCTCCAGCTTGTTCATGTAGACGCTGGTCTGCTGGCGCGTGGCATCCATCAGGGTCTGACCCTTCATGGCCGTGCCAGCCTTCTGGTGGAAGATGGCGGAACCTTCGCCCATGTACTTGTTGTCGGTGGCTTCGAGCATTGCTTCCGCCGAGAACATCAGCTTTCCGGCTGTGTCGTTCAGCAGCTGCTGGGCCTTGCCGACGCGCACCTGCGCTGCCTCGTTGGCTTCGACCGAAGCGTTCATCGCATCGACCACCGCCTGCCGCTCGGAGGTGTCAGCCATCGCACCGTTGCTGAATGCCTTGAGGAGCTTCTCGGTTTGAATCTCGTCGAGGTGCATGTTGCGCACTTCCTTCGAGACAAGGCCGAGCACCGACTTGATCATGTCGGCGAACTTCTGGAAAGCCGTCTTCGTCTCTGGGCCGAGATTCAGTTTGCCTGCCGCCCAGAACTGATACATGAACGCTGCAGCTTCGTCAGGAGTCTTGAGCTGGGCCTGCGCCTCCGGATGCCCATCGAGCAGGCGATCCAGCTTAGCCTGCATCATCGGCATCATCGCCACGCGTTCGATCTGCTCCAGCGTCTTGGTGCCGTTGTGCTTGCCAAGGATGTCCATGAACTCGTGGAACGACTCATGGAACGCCGTGCTCAGCACGTCGCCGTTGAGGGCAATGGTGATGATGTTCTTCGTTGCCTGCGGCGTCCACTTACCCGTGGAGCCGTCAGTGAAGCGCGAGACGAAGGCCTTCTCGACGCTGTCACCCAGCGTCTTGACGATGTGGTCGATAGCAGCCTGCTGATCTTCGGCAGAGGCTAGTGCGCCTCTGGTGCCTTTTTGCTTGGAGTCTTTGGGGGCATGCCACTCACCCGGCTTCGTCTCGGTGTACCCGTTGGCAACTAGCGCATCGTTTACTTCACGCTCGCCAACATTATACGGACGATTTCGGTTGGCTGCGTCATCGGTCAGTATCGTTGCCCCTGCGTCGAGCGCCTTTTGAAGTTCGACCATGTCTACAGTCTTGCGACCTGCGCGCGCCCCCTCGGCGCTGACGAATACACGGTCGGCTGTAGTGTACTCGCCGACGTTGGCCTTGGCACCGAATGCCTTGGCGTAAGCTGCGGTCGAAGAACGCGGACTACCTTGACCGATGAACTTGTTCGCCTTGTCGGCCTTGATCTGATCCTTTGCGGAGTAGGGTGATGTGTTCGGCAGCGTTACTCGGGCTTCCTTGGACTCACGCGCAACCATTCCGGCTTCTCGCTCTCCGGCCGTTGAATCTCCGGGGGTAGAGGTTTCCCCAGCGCCTTCTCCAGTTGCAGCAGTGCCGCTTCCGGTGACAGAGCCTGCTTCAGTCGCGCCGCTGCCCGTTCTTCCTTCAGTCCCATTCTTCAACACCTCTTTGCGTGTAGAAATGGCATTCTCGATCCGTTCGGCAGCAGCCGTCAACCGACCAAGTGTGGCGCGGCCCTTGCCTGCGTCACCATCGAAGTACAGATCGCCAAGCTTCTGCGCGCTTAGTTTGAGCAGGCCAGCGTTCTCACGCACGTCGATGCTCTCGCCAGACTGGGATGTTTCCTTCTTTGCGGCGTTCGACACAACGTACGACGTGCGCGGAGTCTCGGTTATCTTCCCGTTGATCGCGGTGCTCGTGTCTCGCAGCTGCACCTCCGTCATAGCGTCGATGGCGTCGAGCAAATTGTCGGTGCTTTTGCGAATCAGGCTCACCACGTTGTCACGAGCCTCTTCTAGTCGAACGAGTGCATCCGTCTCAGCCTCCGTCGCTGGCTTCGCATCGCGTTCAACTTCGGTGGATGCCAGCGGGCCGGTGTCGCTCTTTACTGGGCCGCTGTCGGCACGGGTGTCAGCCCCGAGTTTGTCACCCTTCTCACGTGATGCGACTGGGGCCGTGCCGATGTTCGATTTGCCAACACGACTCTGCGCCACCATCTCAAGATTGCCAGAATTGATGTCGCCGCGCTTACCCCGGTACAGCTCTTTGTCCGAGTCGTATGCTGCCAGACCATCCACCTGCGTGCCGCTATCAGCCTTGCCGGGGAACAACTCCTTTCGGTCGAAGTTCTTTCCAAGTTCGAAGTGGTCAAACCACTTGTTGAGCGACGACGCGTAGGAGATGCGCTGGCGACGACCAGCCGCTGAATCCCAATACAGGGTGTTGCGCAGCTTGTTCAGCTTTTCCTCGGCAACAGCTTTGTCTGTCCAGTTCTTTGCTACATTGACCCGTGCCTCGGCGTGCTTCAACTCAGCCTTTCCTGACTTCACTTCGATGTACTTCAGTTGCGAGAACTGGTCCCACTTGGCAAGGAACATCTTGAAGTCCTTGTCGTTGGACTTCAGGGCCTGCAACTTCTCCAGTTTCTCAGCCTGCGTAAAATCAACCTTCTGCAGACCAGTCTCTCGCACCTCTTCGTTGCGTGATTGCAGACCTTCGCGTGCGTCCTTTGCCGCCGACTGACTGTCGCCCCACGTAATCAGGTCACCGTTCTCTTTGCTACCAACGACACGGAAGTTGTCTGGGAACTGTTCGGTGCCAGACAGCTTGACCATCTCACCGCTCTTGACGTAGCCGAACTCGCCAGTGAAGTAGTCGTCACGACCCAGCATTGACGTGATACCCTCCATCAGGATGCTCGACGCGTTCTGCACGCGGCCACCCTTCAGGTCAGCGTGGTACGAGCCGGTGTCACCCAGCTCACCGTTGACGCGGTGCATCTTGCGCATCAGCATCGGTGCGCTGGTGATGAAGGTGCCACCGGTCTTCAGCTTGAAGGCGAGCGTGCCCATCTCAGGCGAGTTGTTCGGATGATCCAGATCACGATCCAGACGCATCGCCTTGATGGCCACCATGTCGAACTCGTTCGGCATTGCGTCGGTCTGATCCTCAGTGGAGGTCATCAGCGTCTGCATGTTCCGCTCAAGAATCTTGGCATACTTGGCAACGGTCTTCTGCCACTTCTCGGAACGTTCTTTGTAGTCGCGCTTCGTTGCGTCGTTCGCCGTTGGCTGGATGCCGCCCGGTTTCTGATCAGCAAGGTTCGGCCAGTGCTCAATCACAGCACCTTCCAGCGCCTTGGTGCGTTGGTGCGGAGACAGGTCTTCAGCGTTTGTGTCACGCTTGGTGGCGTACTGGTCGAGCAGCGCAGTCTTCATGCCGACGCGATGCACGGTGCCGTGCATACCCTTCAGCTCACCCTCGGCCTGCTCCAGCATGGCCAGCGAGTCAGACTTGTTGATGTTGTGGAACTCACCGTGGTACTCGCGCTTCTCGACGGTGCGCGCCTCGTTGCCAGACTCACCGAGCGCAGATTCGTACTCGGGGCGGTAGTCCTCGACAGGCGCTTCGGCCTGCTCCCTGTTCACCAGCCCGACGGTCTTGCGAGCGAGGTGCTCGCTGTAGAAGCCTTGGAGGATGGCGCTGACGTTCTTCTCGTCTTCGCCGAACAGGGCGCGCATGACCATGTCGTCATTCTTGTTGCGCAGACCCGTCTTGTTGTTCTTGACATTGCCGGTCTGGGTAAGCTCATTGCCCTTGGCCCCCGTGTTCACCACGCGGCGCACTTCCCCTATCAGTTTCGACACAGCGTTGTTATAGCCGGCGCTGCCCTGCACACCGTGACGTTCCAGCTCAGCGCGAGCGGTCGGGCGCAGGTTCGCCACCAGCAGGTCGGCGAGCATCTTGGACGACTTGTGCTCCTTGCTCAGCTCAGCTTCGATCAGGTCGGCCTTCTCGTCGTTGCGCGGGAACAGCCCTTCGCTGACGCCAGCGTCGTAGGCCTTGCGGAACAGCGACGAGGCCTTGCCACCGAACTGCTTGACCATCGCAGGCACGACTTCTGCCACACGGTTGAACCCGTACTCAGCACCCCAGTTCAGAATGCCTGCGACCTTGCGCACGTCCAGATCACGAGCCGTCGTCGTGGTCGCAGCCTTGATCAGGTTTTCTTTGTAGCCCGAGTTCACGAGGACGTTGGCCAGTGATTCAGACTTTCCGGCAGCGGTCTTAGTGGCTTCGACAGCGTCGACGCCTTCCTTCATAGCAGCACTGCGCGTCTCAGCGGCTGTCGGACGCATCATCGACGACTTCGATTTCTTCCCTTCGAGCGCACTCAGGAACTCATCGGTGTCAGCCGCCGCAGCCTGAGTGTCGCGTTCTTCCTTCTGCTTCCGGCTGAACGCCAGCCAGTCGCCCGTGCCATCCCAGCCTTCGGCGCGTGCCTGCTCTTTGCGCTTCGCCACCAGCTCTGACGCCGGCAGGTGGCTCTCTTCGACGCCCGACGGATCAGCGGCGCTGGTGAACGGCTTGCCCATGACTTTCTCGTACGTCTCGCGGTCAATCTCGTCCTGCGTCTTGCCAGACTTCAGCTGTTCGCGGTTGTCGAGGTAGTGTTCCAGCTCTGTGATCTTCTGGCCAGCCTTGCCGGCCAGATTCACCCCGGCGTCGAGCACCTTGCCGAACGGGTCAGCCTTGATGTCGTTGACTGTGTCCTTGGCAGCGCCCATGCCAGCGTCGAGCTTCGCATGGGCGATCTCGCCACCGGCACCGATGAGGCCCATGCCGCCACCGGCAATCGCGCCGGCAGCGCCTTCGTTCAGCGCCTGCTTGTAGTCAAAGTCGGTGATGTCCTTGTTCAGCAGGTGGTTCTGCGTGCCCTGCCCGACAAGACTCTGTGATGCCTCTGTCGCGCCTTCCAGCGCCATGTCCTTGGCGACGTTGCTGCCGATGTAGCCGGCCAGTTTCTTCTCGGCGAGTGCTTCGGCAGCCTTCTTCCCGCCACCGAGCAGCAGACTCTTTGTCAGGCCAAACGGCACCATGCCTTCGAGCGCCGAGTTAGCCACACCCTTCACCATCGAAGCGTTACCGATCTCGTCCATCGTGCGCGTGGCGCGCACCGTCGGATCGTTCATTGCGCCAGCCACGGCCTCGTTGTACTCGCTGTCGTAGCCGCCCAGCGTCGAGCCAAGGAAGCCGCCGACCCGAGCACCCAGTGCAGGGTTACCTGCACGCAGGCCAACCAGCGCACCGACACCTGTACCCAGCGCACCTGTAATAGCCGGCTTCACAGAAGTGCGAATGCCACCCAGCGCGCCGCCAGCCCAGTCGACACCCGATCCAAGACCATTGATATCAGTCAGATTTCGCACAGTCGGTGCCCACTGTTCCGACTGTGCGGACAGATCGTTGGCCTGCTGTTCGAGCGATGCACCCAGCTGGTGATCGCCTGCCGCATATGCAGCTCGCGCCTTGGCGCTCAGAGAATTTGCCTGCTCGCCCAGCCCAGCCGACTCCCAGCCGCGCTCAATCTGATTTGATCCAGCTACTGCGTTGGCTGTTTTCCACTGCTCGTAGGCCGGGTCGTACCCGGCAGAGAGCGACAGGTTTGGTGAGTCGGCAAGGGTCAGGGCCATTTACTTTCCTTGTTTGGCTGTAGCGTTCATTTTGATGTGGTCAACCAGAGCGCGTTTGACGTACTCGGGTGCCTTGTCGATGGTCGCAGCACTCCACCGCTGCTTGGTGTTCTTGTCCTCATAGACCTTGTCGCCAAGAATGCCGCGAGCGTAGTCCCAGAACGTGTGCGAGGTTTCGGAGATGTCGGGCGGCGTGCGACCGTCATCGGGCTTCTCGGACGACAACCAGTGCTGACCTTGCTCATCAAGCCACTGCCGCGCCGACACGTAGGCTTCCTTCTGGGATGCGTTCTGCACGCCGTCGAGGTTTGGGTCAGACTTGTAGCCGGCTGCATACCGCTGCAGGTTGGCTCGCTTCTCTTTGTCGCCGCCGGCCAACACTTCTAACGTGTCGCTCTCTTGGCCAGCCTTTGTTTTGGCGGCACTGGCTGCGGCGTCACGTTCGTTGTTTTTCTGGGCAAGCTCCTGCTGCTTTCCCTCACGGTTGAAGCGCGCTTGGTCGAGGATCAGACGAGCCTGCTCCAGACCACCCTTTGCTGCAACCTGCTGGCCGGCGAGATCGTAGCCGAGGCGCGCACGAGCGTTGCTCTGAACATTCGGATCGGTGATGTCTGGGCTGAAGGCATCGCGCAGCGTGCGCTCCTGCTGAATCTGAGCGATAGCAGCCTTGTCACCGACGCGCTGATCCGACATCCAGTTGCCGTAGGCATCCTTCTTGGTGCCAGCCTTGGCAAAGGCTGCGTCACGAGCGGCGTCGTTTTCAGCTGCAGACAGGCCTGCACCGGAGCTTACGTAGAGCTGCCCGTTCTTGCCGCGACCAGCGTAGATAGTCTGACCATTCGCGCCGTCGATCATACGAATGCCGGTGGCGGCAGTCTTGCCTGTCTTCTGATCAACCACGTCGCCTGTCAGCCCACCGGTCACACCCGCAGCGCGCAGCCCACGGATATTCGGGTCGTCCTCGACAGCTGACGAGCGGCCAAGTTTTTCATCGAACTTGTCGACCTTTCCGATTTTCGGCAGATCGAACGAACCACTGTTCTGACCAGCCATGATCGCGTTGTGCACGTCGCGTTGTGCGGTTCCTGCACGCGCCTTGCGGTCAGCAATCGGATCGCCGAACACCGCTTCGCCGAGTTTGTTACCGCCAACATAGCCTGCTGCACCGCCAGCAACGCCGCCCACGACTGCGCCAACAGGGCCTGCTGCAACTGCGCCTGCTGCCCCGCCAACTGTTCCACCCGCAAGACCGCCAGCGTTGCGCAGCGTTACGCGCCCCATCTGCCGCAGCTTGTCAGCCGTCGGCACCGACGGATCGTTGAACAGATCACTTTGATCCTTGTCGAGCAGCTCAGCGCCTGCCGACAGCGCAGCCCCGGCGAGAGGTACGGCTGTCCCACGCAGACCCGCTCGCGCCGTGTTTAGCGTTTCTCCGAACTGTTTGCCCGCTTGATAGAAACGACTTTGGACCGGGGCTGCTGGGGCAGGGGCAGGCGCAGCTGCAGTGACGACATTCGGATTCGGCAGCGCAAGGCGTGGTGCGTTCGGGTTGACAGCTGTACCGTGCTGATCAACGGTGAACGCACGCGGGTCAGGAGCCATCTGCGGACGGGGCGGTGGTAGCGCTGGGCGTGCCGCCGACGGATCAACAACGTTGCCGTGCGGATCGACCGTGTACACGTTGCCATCGGCATACTCGCCGCCAGCGCGCAGACCAGACTTCACAGGCGGCTTGCCGTTCGTGTGTTCGATCAGAGCTTCGACAGCTTCCGGCCCACCGAGCGCCTTCACAGTCTTCGCCGGCAGCACCGCTTCGCTGTTCGACAGGTTCACCGGCTTGCCGTTCACGTTCATCGGAACCTCGTCGTCGGTCGGGCCACCTTTGCCCTGCACGATGCCACCTTCGGCCAGACCCGCTGCCGCCATGCGACGATCCAGACCGCCCGTGGCTACGCCGCGCAGACCAAGCGGCTGCGGTGCAGGCTGGGCGACGGGCTGCGGGACCGGGGTGGGCTGCGGAGCAGCGGCTTGCACGGGGGCAGGCTTTCCGCCACCCACACCGTACTTTGCTGCCATACGCGCCATCATCTGATCAGGTGTTTCCTGAATCACGCCACCGTCGGCGTAGTTGCGGCCCAGACCTTTGCCGTAGCCACGGATGCGCTGGTCACGCGCATTCATGTCCTGCTCGAAGGTCGTTTCCATCGGCGCAGCAGGCTGAACCGGCTGGATGCCCTGTGTCGGCTGCACCGCCTGCGGCTGGGCCAGAAGCCCTTTGGCAAGATCGGTAGCGGCCATCGACGGCTGGAACGGTTGGTGATATTTCTGGGCTGTCGCAGCGTCATCGCCTGCCCAGCGCAACGTACGCTCAGCGTTGATGGTGTCGAAATCGCTGCCGTTCGGATCGACTGTGCCCGCTTTGATGGCCTGTTGATCGACCAGCGAGGGATCAATGATGCCGCCTGCAGCCATGCGAAGTCCGCATTTAGCCTTGTTTTTGAAAGCTTTTTGGATGTTGTTCATAGCTGCGTCCTTCGGAGATTGTCAGAGTATATCAGAGGGTTGATTAAGCCGTTGGCGACAAGGTCGTGTTGCCGCCTGTCGACATGCCGACAGAAGCGTGGAGGTTGTTGAACAGGGATGTGGCTTGCTGCGCCAAGAGCTGCAAGTCGCGCATAAACGCGTCAGCACGGGTCTTGATCATCTCCATCTCAACAGCTTGGTTCTTGCTATCTTTTTCGAACGTCAAACTGTTGTTGTACTGCTGCACATCGCTGACCATCTTGTGCGCCTGTATGTCAGCCCCATAGAACTGGGCTGCGGACGAGATCAGTTTGCTCTGCGCGTCATACCCAACGCCGATCACCTTCGACGCGATATCCGGGGCAGATGCCAGCGCCTTGATGTAGTCGACAGCCTCGCCAAGCAGAATCTTGCGCAGGTCCAGCGCACGCTCGATGACGAAGCGCATCTGCTCAACGGATAGCTTCGTGATGTTGCGCCCCGAAGCAGCCAGTTCGTCCTGCGCCTTCTGCTCAATCTGAAGCACTGCGCTGGCAGCGGCATCGGGCGGAAGCGGGAACCGACGCCCTGCGAACTGAGCGATAACCGCGTCCTGCGCCCGAACCTTGTCCGCTAGTACCCGAGCCTGATCCTCTCCCAGAAGTTGTGCCTGCACCGTTGCTGGGAGGCCTGCTGTCGGGTTGGCAAGCGCGTTCTTGATCCACGTCTCTGCAGCGGTGTAGGTCTGCGACTCATTTGGCGCGTAGGTGCTGATAAAGCCGGTAAATTCGTCGGTCAGGAAGTTGGCGATGTCAGCGTACTTGGCATCAAACGTCGATATGATCTGCGACGTGTCGATATTTGTTGGGATGGTGACGTTCGGCGCTGTTACAGACGGCAGGCTAATGGTGCCCGCAGTGATGCTTGGGGCCTGCGCTGGGTCAAGAAAACCGCCGGGTTGAGTGGCGGTGGTCATCTTGCTATAGGCTTCGTTCGACTTCTGGTTGCCCAAATCCCAAGTCGCGTTGATAACCGCTTCAATTACCTTCATGCCGGCGTTCGGCACTTCGTAGAACTTCTGGTCAGCAAGCGCCCCGCTTATCAGGTGCGACTGCAGATTGATAATGTTGGCCATTTAGATTCTCCGGGTGGATGCCACGGGCGCAAACGACACCGAAGCAAGTGTGAAACCAACGCCGTCAGCGTTAGAGACTGTCAGATTATACCAGCCAGCACGAAGCCCTTTGCCGGGGTCTACCCGCTGGATTTTCGTTGTTGGGTCTGCTGAACGGGCAGCGTAGACGTTGTCGTGTTCTGGCGTCTGCACACGAAGCTCCATGGGGGTTTCAGCATCGACCCCCAGATACACGGCTGGAAGGTGTTTGAAGTTTTCGACACCAAAGTTCTCCTTGCCCAGATTCACAGTGGCAGACACCTTGCCTGACGCACTCAGCGCGTAGACCCCATCGCTCGCCGTGCCGTACTCCCCGCTTGTTGCCGTGAAGTCGAAGCCTTCGTATCTCGTTGCAGCGTTGTTCTCGAGATTCAGGCACCACCCGCACGACACCACCCGAAGGTATCCACGGGAGGAGAACACGGTCGATGTGCCGACGGCGGGAGGTGTCAGGTCGATGTTATCGTACATCGCTGCGCGAACTTCCCCTCGGGCATCGGCCAGAACCACTCCGTGTTTGCCGAACCAGCCGTAGCGCACCTTATCGTTGTCACCATAGGTGAAGGCTGTACCCTTCACCCCGCCGTACGGCAACACGTCCTGCATGACATCCTTCGATGAGGTGATGTGCGTGCCGGGAATCCAGTACGTCTTATCAGCCACCACATAGACGCCGTTCTGCGCCGGGATGACGCTACTCACATCCTCGGTGAACGGGATACGTCCTTCGTGTGGCAAATAGTATCCGGGGCGGTACGGGATACCCTCAAACACGTCGCTGCCTTTGATCGAGCACAAGCACCCGTTGAAGTAGAACAGCTGTGTCCCGGCAGGCAGTGGGGCCTCAAAACGTTGGTTCGCCTCGCGCCCAGTGGCGTAGTTGATGATGTCGTAGCTGGCTGTGCCGACAGGGACAGTCCCGTGGAGAAAAGGAATTGCCCCGTTGACAGTGGAAATGTAGATGTCGATATGGGTTGCGCCGGGAACAGCGCCGGGTAGGCTGACGCGAACACCTCCCGTGGTAACGGCGGGGTTACTTGATGGTGACACTCCGCCGATTTCGCCAGTAACAGCGTTGCGATATGCCACAGCAACCTGATGGCCACCTTGGAAAAGATCGCCGCCAATCTGTGACGTGGCTGGATCGCTTGGCGTTGGCAACCCCCACGGGTAGCGCACACCAGCTTCGATGCGCCCAGAGTCGACACCGTTGCTGTAGTAGATGGATTCACCGACAGCCAGCCAACTGACAGGATCGTCGTTGGACAGTATGAGGAACATCGACTGTGAGTATGTTGGCAGCGTCACTGCGTACATCACGCCGCCGATAACCATGTAGCCGTTTGTCGCGTCTGTCATAAGCAGCGAGTGCGGGTTGGTCAGAGCCACTAGCTTCTTGGTCGCTTGGCGGCGGCGCAACGAACCGGAATTATCGATATCGACGTTGACAGCATCGCGCAGGTAGTCGCCTTGAATCTGGCGCGTCGAGATGTGCAGCGCGAAATCCGGGAGGCGGTTGTTTATGCCGAGGAATGGCCCTTTTTGTTGTGTTTTCATTTACACCTCTTGGTAATGCAGCCTGTTGTAGTAGTGCTCAGTCGAACCGAAGGTCGTCGCGGTTCCTGTAGGTATGTCAATGATCGCGTTGATCGTGACGGGACCGAGGCAGATGTCGTCCTGCTGCCCGTAGTCTGCACGCACCGTACCGTCGCGCCGAGGGGCGCGACTTGACCCGTTCGTATCGTTAACATTCGGGCCGCTCAGAACAATGCTGGCTGCGATTCGCTGCTGTGCCTTATCCACCGAAGCTGACGCGGTATATGTGCTTCGCCTGCCGCCGAATGGACCTTCCCACGTATACCCACCAAGACCGTCGAAAACATAGTGACTGTGCAGAGGAACGACTGCTCCCGTGAAAGGCAGCGACATGTTGGGGGCGACAGTGAATAGGCCATCGGTGGAGTTTGTTTCAACAATCGTGTTTTCGTACTTCTGCTGAGTGTAGAGTTCACCCAACACATTCTGGTTGACGTAAAAGGTCTTCACTGCAGCCCGCTTGTATATGACAATGAAGGCCACATGAACCTCCTGCGGTGTGTCTGCTGCGCGTGGCTGGGTGAGTCGCTTGATGGCCACAATGAATAGGTCTGCTGCAATGTCGCTGTACGCGCATTCGATTTCCACCAACGCAGACGGCGCGGATAGCACCACGAGCGATTTCTGGCCGAGAAAAATTCCACGTTGCAGGAGCATTGTTTGGCCACCATCCAGCGCGTAGTGCGTACAAAGGATAGCGGCCTCCTGCCCTGCATCGGAGTCGATAAAGCCAAAGTCCAATAAGTCGCAGTATTTCTGTGGCGTAGTGTTGCCTATGTTATTCAGATAATAGCTGTCTGCTTCAAATACTTTTACCCGTTTTGTGAGCAGGTTGATGTCCAGTGCTGCTATAGCGTTCGAGGTGTAGTCGTTACTGTTGCGTCGGTAGAACGCGTTATTCAAACACAGCGCACGGGTGCCTTCGCCGTTTACAACGAGCGGGATGTACCACTGGCTATTTGAAAACGTTTGCATGCTGATTGGCGTATATGCTGGCTCTACGGCAAAACCTTTCGCCGGGACCGCTTCGTAAAGGATGTCTACCGCCGATCCTTGACTGACATTGACCAGTTGGCCGAAGACACTCTCGACATGGGGTATGCCAGTAGTTGACACGGTATCCGGAAGGCACTGGATGTAACAGAGGTCCGACGCGCCAGCATTCCACTGATAGAACGCAGTATCAATGTGGGCGACGGGCTTCTTGCGGATGGCGCTCATCACCCCATAAGCAAGGGCGTACCCGTCAGTGAAAAGCGAATAGGGGAAGACGTGTGGGCGTGTCGCAGATTGATCCCAAGCAAACCAGCGGAGCGGAGAGCCGGGCGGCTTGGCAATAGCTGTGCCCCATCGTGTCGATTCCCCACCTGTAGCGGACCTGTATATTGATCCAACCCCGGTATCGTATGGGATGAGCGTTCCTGCCCACACAGGGAATGGTGGGTTGCCTAGGCGCGAATCGGGACTTAATGGACCCAGCCCCTGCCACCGTGATCCATCTCTAGCAGTGTTGGCAATGACCGTCTTTCCAGCCTGCACGCCTGCCCCATACCACTTTGAGGCAAACGCCCGCGTTGCATAGTAAACATCCCGAGGGTAAGTGACTTGGCTACCGCCATCCTTGTCCATAGACACGTAAGCCACATCGACGAAGGCCAGCGTGTAGTCGCTGCTATAGGCTGGAACTTTTACAGCACACAACTGCTCGACGGTATGCCTCGTCGGTACGCTGCTCGATGGCGCTGTTGTTGAGAACTGCGGCTGTCCGTTCTTCGTGCGCAGCAGCGTCGTGCTGCCATCAGCGTTAGCCTGTATGCGCGTGCGAAACGAGTCAGCCCCGCCGATAGCGTCGAGCATCTTCCGCTCGCTCGCTGTGCCAGTCGCCACACCGTCGCGGGTTGGGAACAACGTGCCGAACTTTTCATCACTGTACGACATATGCGCCCCTCACTACTGTGCGAACGAATACCATGTCGTCAGGCACAACGATGTATCCGAACTGTCCTGTTGCGCCACCGATAGGTGTGTAGGATCCGGCGCCGATTCCACCATACGCGCTGTAGAACTTTCCAGCGGCTATACCTGTGGGCCTATAAGAGCCGATCCCTATTCCAGCAATGCCGTGCGCTCCTGATGCTTGTCCAGACGCTTTGTAGCTTCCGACACCAGTCCCGCTTCTCCCGTGCGCTCCAGCAGCTTGGCCCGTCGGGCGATAGCGCCCGGTAGCTAGCCCCGCTACCCCGTGTGCCGCAACAGCCCCGCCGCCGTATTTGTACTTACCGAAACCAGCACCTGCTGGGCCTGTCTCGTAGGCACCCCCCGTAGGTCGATAGGTGCCGAGGCCAGTGGCGATAGGGTCGAGGACTGTGACAGCCCCGGTCGCAGAACCGGTCGGCGCGTATGCACCAAGACCGGTTGCCGTGACTTCCAGAAATCCAGTCGCCTCACCAGTTGGACTGTAGGAACCGAGTCCGTCACAAGTGACAACGAGGAATCCCCGCGCATCGCCAGCCACTTCGTAGGTGCCTAAACCTGAACCGGCTACACCGTGAGCGCCACTGGCCGAGCCACCCGGCATGTAGTCGCCAACCGCGAAGCCCTGTTTGACACGGTTGAACACCACCACGCTGCCGAGCGGCGGCACATAGGCAAGCCCAGCAAACCGGTTAAAGTCTACTGAGCTACCGATGGGTGGTGTGTAGGCCATGTCGCCTTAGAAGTTGATCTTGAAGGAGCTGATCGAGATTGGGCCACCGACACGGATGGATGTCGTATTCAGTTTCAGGAATGCGTTTCCATTGATGTCAGACACATCCACGTCGATGACGGCCAGTGCGTTGCCGTCCCGAACTCGCGCCCACGTAGCCGTACCGTCAGCGTCAGCGGCAGCGTCTTGCGTAACCGTGCCGAAGGCGAGTTCAGCCGCTGTCACCACACCGACATCTGGGGTGGTCGAACAGGTGCAAGTGCCGAGCTTGATCTGCGTCGTGCCGTCCGGAGCGACAGACGGGCCGAGTGGCTTGGAGCCGGTGTAGAACTCGATGACTGAGGCTGAACCCCCGGCCTGTAGCTGGGTTAGCCAGAGGGCTGCAGTCGCGTTGGCCAGTGCGGGAGAAGGTGTGATAATCATTTGGTGCTCCTTTATGCGGGGGTGAGCTTGTCGTAGATTTGAGCGTTGTCGTTCGGGTAGTGCGCGGTTGAAAAATAGTCAGAAGAGGATCGATCAAGCCCCTTGAACTGAAATGTGCCGCTTGCCGTACAAGTAGCCGTCCGAATAAGCATGCCGTTCGGCTTGTGGTATAGGTGGACAAGGGCGTATGGGACTGGGATTGATCCGTCAAGAACCGTCCCAGAAATCGTTCCGGCCCTGTCTATTCCCCAGAACGCTTGCCCGTTGTTCGCTCCTGTAAGGTCTGTTCGCCACCAAGGAATAAGCTCAACGAATGATACCGTCTTAGCTTTCGTTGCTACGGACGGCCTAGCGTAATAATCGTTTCTATAGCTGAACGACTTTCTATTCGCCGGAGTTGTGATAGTAGCCATGACTTACCAAGTATCCGAAATCTCAAATAGAATCTGGGATTGTGTGGATGAATTGACGGCCTCGAAAGTCTTACCCGCCAAGTCTCCGGTAGGCACCCATATGTCCCCATCAGCCATAGGCCGAGCATGGAGTGGGCTATATACCCCCGGCAAAATTCCTCGTGGGACAGAGTTAGATAGCGGGGAGGCAATTTCACCAATTCTTACAGCAGACACATATAAACCACCATCAACTGGACATGGGTAGGGTGCCCCTGACGCCCCCATATTTGCCTGCCCAGCCCCAAAGTAATTATCCGCACCTGTATTGATGGCGACGGATGTTCCGATTTGAGAAAAACTCCTTGCAGAGAAGTGGCCGTTTTGCGCGGTAATTAGGGTCGTCACGAGTGTTTGGAATGCGCTAGAGCTGACACTCGCACTGGTTCCGGCGATAATTAAAGTATTGAACTGGTCGCCGCTAGCGTTTGATGGATAGTCACCGAACGCCATTATCTGAGATGTTCCCCAATCTGCGGCAGATGCGACATTGATTACGAGGTAGACCATCGGCCCGTTGCAATACATTTTCCACTGCCGTTCTACTGCATCTGATGACGCGCTTTTTCCAGCGTATAGCCCTCCTGCGAACTGCGTTTCTGTTGGAAACCCGCCAGAACCGCTACTTAAAGATGCCATCGTCTCATAACCGATAACCCTAGAAATATTTGCCACCGTGTTGTCATCCACCCTTAGATAGCGCCCGTTTGCACCGGCTGTCGGCTGGCGATACACGCCAACGTTGCCTACCTTCGGGAAGGGGCGCGTCCAGCCACTGCCGTCGCAGCGCACGCTTGGTGAACCTGTAGCGACAGATGGTGTGCCGACAAGGACCGGGTACGTAAACGTGTTAGCCCCTGTGGAGGTAACTGTTACTTCCTTGTTGTACCCAGTCTCATTCGCCCCGGAAATAGTACGGTAGACATCCCTCCCGAGCGGCATACCGTGCGCGTTAACGCATGTTGCTGTAGCAACACCGCCCGTTTGGGTCAGCGCACTAAGTGTGTTGTTCCCGTAGCCGTCGACAAGTATGTCCAGAATCTTGAGTAGATCACCAGCCGTACCGGTAAGCACTGGGTGGCCGTAATCGGTGGAGCGATAGACACGAACTGTCATGATTTTTTAGCCTTTCGATTGACTGTGAGGTTGCCAAGGTCAGTGGTGGCGACTTGGCACTGTGTTTTCTGGATGACGGTGATGCTGTCGGCTTGGTTCGACACCGTGACACCCTGCGTGCGTGCAACTGCAAACAACCCCTTGTCATTGGCAGGGCTAGGCTGCTTAACCTGACGTGGCGCAACCTCTGGTTTCGGTGCTTGGCGCTTGACCTTGCGCACGACAGAGAAGCAATCCTCTCCAGTTGTGACTGAGAACCGCGATGCGAAGATAGTCTGCCCCAGACCGCTACCCGAACCAGCGTTCAATGCCAGCAAATGCGCCAGCGCCGTACCTGACGGAAGGCTTGAATGAGCGACGAGGTATTCGCCGGTCGTCATGGTAGAATCTTGGCCCATGTTGCGTCGGCGTTCTGGCTGGAGGTCGGCCAGTTGCCCGTTACGGAATTGACCGGTATCGTCGTGGCATTCAGCGCAGCGATGACTGCGGTGGCGATATCCGAAGCGGTCGGCCCCGATCCACCAATGGCCGTTGTGGTGTAGGCCGTCGCTTTCTCGCGCTCGACGTACACGCCGGCTACCGGGTTGATTGTCGCGTTTAGGTTGCCCTTGATGCTGTAACTACCCGCGTTCGGGAAGGTCAGCGTGTACCCGTTGACGAAATCAGCCTGATACATGAACGCTCCGCCGCCGAGATCCAGTGCCTTCCACTTGTGAATGACCGGGTAGATCATTCCGGCTTCGTCGTCCTCAAGGTCGCGCAGTTGGGCGTGAAAAGCCGGCAAGTCGGTAATGCTTGCCGTGCTGCTCACAATCTTGTTCGCCCAATCGACGGTGATGGCCATGGAGGTTACTCGTCAGCGTTCCGCACTGCCGTACCTGAGCCGCCCGCCGAGGTGACAGCCAGCGTCGACTCGAACGGCACGATAGAAGGCGTTGTTCCCTTACGCACCCGGTAGCGGCAAGTGAACCCTGAGCCGTACTGGAAGTTGGCCGACTGGATGCTCGTGCCGGAAGCCACCGCCGCGTCGATGAACGGAATGAACACCGGCAGACCGGCTGCGTAGTTGCCCACCGGAACAGCCGGTGACAGGCCTGTGATGACGTTGCCAGCGCGCCCGGTGTAGGTGTGCTTGTTGCCGTTGATCCGGATGTAGCACGCCTGCGAACCGGGGGCAGTTGGGGTATCTGCCGGCGCTGCTGTCAGGGTAACGGTCGTCGCCCCAGCCGTCGCCAAGCTGGCCAGCGTCGTGTCTTGGGTGAAACCGCCCGAGCCATTGTCGCGGGCCACAATCACATAGTCACCGACGACGACCCCGCCTACTTGGATGGCGATGCTGGTCGGCGGCGTTTCCACGGTTCCAGTGTGGGAGACAAGCTGGTAATTCTTGGAGTCGCCAGCCATAACGCCTGTCAGCCACCAGCCTTTGGCAACGAACCACTTTCCACCAGCGAAGGCCCCGAATGGTGCCGGGACGTTTTCGGCGTAGGTCTGACCGGGAAGGACTCGGTAGCGATAGCCGGGAATGCTGTTGAAGGTGATCGTGCTCGATTCGGAGCATGCCCACATCAGCGCCTGATAGGCGTCAGCCAGCGAAGTTGAGCCGTCGAGCGTGATCGTACCCTTGTGCAGCAGCGAACCCTGCCCGCCACCCAAGTCCTGCGTGGTATCGCTGTAGGCCAGCGTGATCTTCTGAGTGCCCGGTGTAGCCGTGCCGCCAATCGCGGTACTGAAGTATCCAGCCGCGATTACGGGGGTCATTACTGCCGCGTTGACGTTGGTGTCCAGCGCGGTCGAAAGCGCAGCTGCCTGTTCGCCACCGGCGGCAAGGTTCACGTCGAAGTGCGAGTAGGTCTGCCCGTACTTGCGGGAATAGACAGTGGCGTTTCCTGAGTCGATCAGCACGCCTCCCGTCTTGGCTTTCAGCAGAATCTGGAAGTTGGCAGAATCGGCATCGTCCCAATACTTCGTCACCTTCGCGGCGTTCTGGATGATGTAGATCGGGCTGGACGCGACCAGCGTGCCGAGCACCTTCAGGCCAGTGTAGAGCACCGCACCGGACTGCTGCTCGATGGAGCCGAACTTGAACCACTTGGCAGCGGCGTCGTCAATGTTGATGCCGTTGAGCA
>OFRE01000151.1_pt1 | contig 20565 bp, 33 predicted proteins | sample 1543061 | NCBI WGS metagenome assembly OFRE01 (sample SAMN07774218, study PRJEB24372) | wastewater metagenome | isolation source: Exp Tend NO 50WW | collected 2016-02
CACGCGCGACGCCACGTACGCCGCCACGTACGCCGCCACGCGCGACGCCACGTACGCCGCCACGTACGCCGCCACGCGCGACGCAAATCTTGATCATTGGTATGTCGTCCCTGCCGACATGGCTGTGATCGCGCGAGGTGTTGGCGTTGGTGCATTTGGCCTGATGTGTGCCGCGTCTGCGTGGAGGTTCTGGCAGGGCGGCAATCAATGGAGCGGGTGGGACGCTTTCCTGTCGTTTTTTCAGGAGGTTGTCGGCCTCGATCTGCCTCAGTACGAGGCATACCTGCACTGGCGCACGCTCGCTGAGCGCAGCGGGCCGCGCTTCGTGCATCGCGAGTTCTGCATCATCTCCGATCGGCCGGAAATCCTGACGGTCGATGAGCGTGATCGCCCTCATGCTGAGGCGGGGCCGTTCTGCCGTTGGCGCGACGGCAGCGCCCTCTACTCCGTCCACGGCGTTCGCATTCCCGCCTGGGTAATCGAGGATTCGCAGCGCCTGACCATCGCAGCCATTGACGCCGAACATAACGAGGAAATCCGCCGGGTGATGATCGAGCGGTACGGATGGGAGCGTTACGGAGCGGATAGCGGCGCCACGATCATCGACCATGATGAGCGGTGGGGCACGCTGAAACGGCGCGGCACCGATCTGTGGTTGGAGGTTGTGAACCGCAGCCCGGAGCCGGATGGCTCGTTCCGCCGCTACGCCCTGCCGGTGAATCCCGAGTGCAGGCCGATCCTGTCGGACGATGGCGAGCTTGGGAAGGCGCAGAAGCCCACGGCGCTGAATGCGGTCGCCTCCACGTTCGGCCTGACGGGCGCGGCGTACCGCAAAGCGCTGCCGACGCTCGCGATGGAGAGTTGACCATGAACGCCATCCTCCCATTCCTCCCGGTCTATGACGCGGCGGGGGCGCGTGCGGCGGCTGCGGTGCATGCCGACGCGCATATCGGCGCCGCGCTGGATGCGCTGTCCGACGCGGTCGGTGCGATCTACGCGACGCGGCGGGCGTTGACCGAGACCGAGCAGCGGTCGGTGGCGCTGATGCGCAACGCGCTGGTGGCGCTGTCGCACGCGCGGAACCTCAACGAGCCGCTGATGATCGAGCGCGCGCCATGAGCCGCGTTGATATCGAAGTCGATGTTGACGACTACGCAGACTATATCAGCAAGGCGACGTTCAAGCGGGAACTGTCGCGGCGCGTGTCTATCGGTGAAATCAAGCCGGCCGACTTTGAGCGCGACAAGGTTGAGCCTTGGACGCGCGCCGGCTTGGCCGAAGATATCCGTAGGGCGTTCTACGTGCGCGACGCATCGCGCATGGAAAGCCTTCTGCGTGTCCTAGAAACCGTGGAGCGCGCGCCATGATCGCCCCCGGCCGGAGCATCGCAGACCGCCCGCCGCTGCGGCTGGTGGTGCGTAACGACGCGCAACCCGCCTGGGTTCCTGCCCGCGCGCCGGATCGTCTGACCGGCCTGCCGCTCGCGCTGGCGTGGGCCGGCATGGTCGCGGGCGGGTGGTGCTTCGTCGCAGGGCTCGCATGGACGGCCTACGCGGTGTGCAGGGTGACGGGGGTGGTGCGGTAATGGCCCTGCTCCCGATCCCCTCCGACAAGGCCGCATGGCACGCCCTGCGCGCGAAGCACATCGGCGCCTCCGAGGTCGCGGCGCTGTTCAACATGCAGGCGGCGTTTCAGCCCGGCATCTACGCGCTGTGGATGGACCGCGCCGGCCGCGTGCCGCTGCCTCCTGTCGAGATCGAGCGCGCGAAATGGGGCCTGCTGCTTGAGGACGCCATCGCGGCCGGCGCAGCCGAGGCGCACGGATGGGATATCCAGCCCGGCCGCTATGCCAGCCATCCGTCAGGCGTCGGCGCGACGCTCGACCGCATCATCGCGTCGGACCCGAACGAGCAAGGCCCCGGCGCGCTGGAACTGAAGAACGTGGACATGCTTCAGACCCTGCGCGGCAAGGCGTGGGCCGGCGAGCCGCCGATGCACGTCCTGTTGCAGTTGCAGGCGCAGTTGCTGGCGACCGGGTTCACCTGGGGCGCTATCGCCTGGCTGGTCGGCGGCAACGAACTGCGGATGCTGCGCTTCAAGGCCAAGCCTGCGGTGCAGCGCGAGATCGAGAAGCGGGCGCGGGCGTTCTGGCAGTCCATTGCCGAGGACCAGCCGCCGCAGCCTGACGGGTCGGATGCGACCTATGCCGCGCTGCTCGCCCTGCTGCCGGACGCGGACGAGGACGACGAGCCGGCCGACCTGCGCGGCGACAACGAGGCCGAGGCCGCGGCTGCCGACTACCTGCGCGGCGCGGCGATGGCGAAGGAAGGCAAGGCGCTGACCGACGCGGCGCGGAACGTCCTGCTGTCCAAGATCGGTGATGCGCGCTGGGCCAAGACGAACGCGGCGACGGTGTCTGTGGCGCGCGTCGCCGGGACGCCGAGCCGGCCGGCGAACCCTGGCGAGATCATCAAGGGCCGCGCTGCGTCGGTGCGGATCACCCTCAAGGCATACGAGGAAGCGGAAGCATGAACCAGATCGCCACGACCACGCCCACGCGCCCCATCGACGTGCTGCGGAAGCAGTTGAGCAACCTGCCCGAGATCGCCAGCAACCTGCCCAGCACGATCAGCCCGGACAAGTTCCGCAACGTGGTGGTGACGGCTGCGAACCTGTCGCCGGATCTGCTGAATGCTGATCGACGGTCCCTGCTCGGCGCCTGCGTGAAGTGTGCCGCCGATGGCCTCGTGCCGGACGGCCGGGAAGCCGCTCTGGTCATCATGGGCGGCAAGGTGTCCTACATGCCGATGGTGGCCGGTGTGCTGAAGCGCGCCCGGAACAGCGGTGAGATCGCGTCGCTGATCGCCCAGGTCGTGCATGAGAAGGATCGTTTCGTCTGGCGGCCCTGCGATGCGGAGGCGCCGGTCGAGCATGAGACGCCTCCGCTCACCGAAGAGCGCGGCAAGCCCATCGGGGCCTACGCCATCGCGCGGCTGAAGGATGGCTCGGTCGTCGCGGAGGTCATGAACCATGCGGAGATCGAGAAGGTCCGCAACGTCTCCCGATCCAAGGGCAATGGCCCGTGGGTGCAGTGGTGGGACCAGATGGCCCGCAAGACGGTCATCCGGCGTCTGTCCAAGTATCTGCCGATGGACGCCGCCCCGATGGAGGCACTGCTTCGCCGGGACGATGCCGTGGGCGCGCCGCAGGGTGACGCCGACGCTGGGCCGATCATCATCGACGGCGAGGCGACCACGTCCCGCCTGGACGCCATGGAGACGGCCTTCTCCGATGAGCCGCGCGAGGTCGTGGGCGAGATCGTGGACAACTTCCCCGGCACCGCGTCCAACCGCGACGGGACGGAGCGGGAGTGATGCGCGGCGAATGGCGAACCCCCGAGCGCGAGGCGCTGATGCGCGCCGAGTATGCGACGGCAACGGACAGCGCGGGGTTGCTGGCGCGGATCGAGGCCCTGCCCGGCGCGACCGGCGCGAGTATGCACACGCTGCGGGTGTGGGCGCGGGCGCTTGGGCTGCGAAAGACGCCCGAGGCGTTGGCGGTGATCATGCGGGAGACGCAGGTGCGCGGCGGCAAAGCGCGTCAGGCCATGCTGGCGGGGCGGCCGGCGGGGATGCGGTATGTGCCGACCCCGGAGCGGCTCGCCATGCTGCGGGAACGGCAAGCAGCGGCAGCGGAGGCGCGTGCAGCGAGGCCGCCGAAGCCAGCGAAGCCCTCCAGGGAGCGGCCACAGGTTTGGACCCCGGAGCGGGTGGCGTTGCTGGTCGGCCGCTATCCCGAGGAAGGTGCGGCGGCGCTGTTGGATGACCTGCGCGCGCTGCCCGGCGCGCCGATCGCATCCCTGAAAAGCATTCGGCGCATGGTGAAAGAGTCGGGCCTGCGGATGACCGCCGCCGGTGCGCGCCGGGTGCGCGAGGCTGCGGCTGCTGCGGCACGCGCGGCCCTGCCGCCGAAGCCGCGTCCCGAACCGAAGCCGCGTCGCCAGCCGCACGCGCGGGAGATCATCGCGGCAACCGACATGTCCGTAGCGCACCGAGCATTCGTGATCGCCGCGCCGCCGCCTGATGCCGACCTGACGTTGCAGCAGCACGCCGAGCGCGCCGACGCGGCGATGGCGAAGAAGCACGAGCGCGCCCGGCGGATGATCGCGGCGAGGCGGGAGGCGTCGGCGATTGCGGCGCAGTGCGCGCTGCCGTTGCGGGAGGTGTTCCGGCTCATGGGCGAGGTCCGGCCATGCACCGCGTAACCATGGCCTGCTGGGCGGTGGCGGCGCTGGTCGTAGCGGGGCACGGCGGGTGGTCGCTCGACATGCCCGTGGCGCTCACCCTCGGCGGCTTCCTCGGCGTGTGGAGCCTGTCGCGGGTGCAGCGGTGGTGGGGGGAGTGATGCTGGCGATCAACATCCCGCGCAAGAACAGCCCCGGCCTTGGTGCCATCTGCCGCGACATGGTGGAGGCCGGCACCGAGGACCAGCCGGCCGAGGTGTGGATCGACGGGCGGCTCTGCCTGACGGTGCGCAGCATCTATGCGGTCGCGCTGACGACAGTGAGCGAGGAACCGGCCTGCCGCTTCGCAGCGTGGACGCCGCACCCTCGCGCAGAAGTCGGCCCGCGTATGCGCGCGCTGCTTGACGCCCGCGAAATCGACCGCCGGCTCCGCAGGGAATACCGGGCATGACCGCCGCCATCCCTGAGCGCGTGGCGCTGTGGACCGTCGCGAACCACGACACGTACGCGGTGCTGATAGCGCCGGACGGGCACATTGCAGCGCGGTTCCACGTTGTCGCGGAATGCGAGGCGGTGGCGCGCGTGCTGAACGGGGCAAGGGAGATCAGCAATGGCGAGTGACCGCCTGACCATCGCCGCCGCGCGTCCTGGGATGGAACTGCCGTCTAATCTCAGTGAGATAATCGAGAAGGAGATGCGGGGGTGGCGCGACGCGAATGCCCCCGACTGTTCGCGCCCGCTTCCGTGCGGCGCAACCCGCCCCGCTGCCCGCGATGTGGCGCGGGGCTGAGGCTTTCAACGAGACGGAGGACACGACAGATGAGTGAGAGCCTGAGCAACGGCCATGCGGCCTGGGTGTGGGTGGATATGAACGGCCACGGGCCGCGCTGGCACCTGGTCGTGCCAGTCGCCCATGAGGACGACATGAACGACGACGATGACGCGCCGTGCTGGCAGGCGCTGTTTCCGCTGATGGACGATCACCGCTGCGAGATCGAGGAACTGATCGGGTGCCCGGAGCGGGTGGTTCTCTACCCGCAGACGAAGCCGACCGAGGGCGAGATCGCGGACGCTGAGATGCGCGCGGAGGACGCGCGCGATGCAGGTTGAGACGAGCCTGAGTGCCGAGGACATGAAGCGCCTCGGCGAAGCGATCGACACCGCGCATCGGGATCAGGCGCTGAAACTCTTGGCGAACCCTGTCGCTGTGCATGTGAACATGCTGCGCGGGATCATTGCCAAGCCTTCGTGGCAGGCCATCGAGCACCTTTATCCCGAAGCGAGCGCGCTTGCCGCAGAACGCGACGCAGCCACAGCGCGGGCCGAGGGTGCGGAGAGGGAGCGGGATGCCTTCAAACGGAACATGGAGGCCGCTGCTGATCTGGCGGCGCGTTACGGTAGCGAGCGCGACGCCGCGATTGCCGAGCGGGATGCCCTGCGCGACGAGTGGGAGGAAATCGCCGCCGGCATCACGACCGAGCAGCCCGAGGTCGGCGCGCTCTGGCCGATGGTGTCTGAGATCAACGGCAACCTTGCTGCGGCGCGCAATCTCTTTCGCAACGAGGTCGTGGCGCACAACCGCACGAAGGCCGAGCGGGATCGGTTGCGGGCGGCGTTGGAGAAGGCCGCTATCGCCGCCGAGGTCGAGAGCGCCGGCCATGCCATCGCGATCATCGAAGACGCGCTCGCCGCAGCCAAGGACGTGCGCCATGACTGACCGTGCGGCGCTGCTGATGGACCTCGCGGAGAGGTGCGAGAAGGCACAGGGGGTAGATCGGGAGTTGGATGCGGAGATCGCGCTTGCCGTTGGCGTCGTACGTGAGCGCGACGGCGACTGCTTCTATGGGCACAAGAATTTCTCGGTCCTTGTACTAGAGCGCGACTACTACGCCCACGACGGCAACGCGCCTGAGTTGGCGCACCTGACCGCCTCTCTCGACGCCGCGCTGTCGCTGGTGCCGGAAGGATGGGCGTGGGCTGTCTATGGTGGCGCCCGTGAGGAAATCGTCGCGACGGCCTACTGTGTGCCGAACGGTGGACGCCTGCCGTGGCCGGATTGGGTGACAGACATTTGTGCGGCTACCCCCGCCCTCGCCCTCTGCGCAGCCGCCCTCCGCGCCCTCGCCTCGGGGGCGTCGCGATGAGCGGGGTGCGGGAGAGTTCGATCCTCGCGGCCAAGCGTCAGTGCCGCGCCGACTGTCACGGCGCATGGTGCCGCGAGCAAGGCCGCTGCATCGGCGTGCGGTTCGATGACGAACTCGGCCACCTGCCGCGCTTCTGGGATTACCTGCCGGCGGACAAGGTCGCGCGCCTCCGCTCCAAGGCAGAGGCACTTCTTGAAGCAGCGGCGAGGAACGAGCGATGAGCGGGGTGCGGAAGGCGTTGGAGGAGGCCGAAAGGGCCGTGAACCAGATCACGGAAGGCGAGTGCGCGGATGAACGGCTTATCGCAGCCGCCGCCATCGCCGCGTTCCTGCGCGCGCTGCCCTGTTGTGATGTGATGATGCAGCGTTGGACGAATGATGATCCGCCTGAGCGAGACGGGCCGCATTCCACCATCACACTCGCCGCCGCCGTTGAAGCCGCGGCGCGGGAGGGGCGTGATGAGTGACGACGAGATCATGCGCGGGATTTCCTACGAGCCGTGGCAGGCAACGGACGGCCCGTATCATCATCGCTGGTGGCGCCTTGAACAGGCGTACGGCCGGCCGCTTTGCTCGCCATCGGTCTGCATGACCGGCTTCACATTCTGGCTGGGGGAGCGCGCGATCTATGGGAACTGACCCGGTGCGCGCGACACCCGCGCCTGACACCACCCGCATGCGGATATTCGCGCTCGGGCTGACGCTCGGCACCGTGGCCGGCTTCATCGCCGCCGCCGTCGCCGCAATCGGAGCAATCGGACCATGACCCCCGCCTGGCAGCCGATCGATACAATGCCGCTGCACCGCCAAGTGCTGGTCTCGGATGGCGCGCTGGTTAAGCCTGCCATCCGAGTGAGCGACGATACCGTGCTGGCGCCGATCCCGATGGTGCTCGGCATGTGGACACACTGGATGCCCCTACCCCCGCCCCCGGAGGCGCCCCATGGCTGACTGGCAACCGATCGCGAGCGCGCCGAGGGATGGGACGCGCGTGCTTCTGTGGGATCGCGTTGTGGGCGTCCTGCATGCGTGGTGGGATGGCCGTGAATGGGTCCATTCCTGGGATAGCGAGCCAATCCCCGGCCAGGACGCATTGACCCACTGGCAGCCCCTCCCCGCGCCGCCCGAGGCGACCGCCCCATGACTGACCTGTTCGCCGGATCGCTCCCGCCAGCCTTGTCGCCATGGGAGGTGGCGGCGCGGCGGGAGGCGGTCATCCTGCTGACGGCTGTGCCGCCGTTGCCCGGCTGTCTGTGGATCGACAAGCACGCCCTGCCGGCTGCCCGCGAACTGGTCCGTCAAGGCCGCGCCCGGCTGACCTGGCTCCCCGAGCCGGGCGTGCATGAGTTGCGGAGGACTGCCGATGCCTGACGATCGCCCGCCCCTCCCCGCGCCGCCGAGGGATGGCGATGGACAGGAACCCCAAGCATGAGCGCCGCCATGGACCGAGATACGAAGCGCGTCGTGCTGACCGGCTCGCCTTCCCCGCTAAGGCCGACTCAGGAAGCGGCGGATCAACATCTAGAGTCAAGACCGGATGATTTTCCGCCTCAGAGCAAGAGGCGTGCCATAGGAGGATATGCGTGGGGTTTTCCGGTTCGCCCGGCCCTGTCATGCGGCAGAAGGCAAAGGGAACGCGCCCGCTGCGAAACCTCATGCGAGCCGCTGCGCGGCGGCATGGTTACGCAGGCTTTCCAATCCCGCCGAGGCAATTCACCGCCGCCGAGGTAGAGGAATACTTGGCCGGAGAAACCATCACATGCCTCCTTTGCGGGCGCGGGTTTCGCCGGCTCGCCCAGCATCTGCCGGCCATTCATCAAGTCACTGTTGATGACTACCGCGATATGTATGGCCTGCCTTGGCGAACGGGCGTCGCCAGCCGCGCATCTCGCGATGCCTATGCCGCCGCGCAGAAGAAAAATATCGCGGATGGAAAGGTGAAGATCCCAGAGAGGCCGCCGCCGGGACCGTTCCACATGCGCCCTCGCCGCTACTTCCATAAGGAGAAGCTCAAGGAGGTTGGCTTTCTCGGTGTGCTGGGGCCGGTTTATGGGCGCGCTGATTTCTTCGCGACGGTTGACCGCGTCCTATCTGGCGAGAAGTTCCAGGTAGGTGACGGCGGCCCAAGCGAGACGTGGTTTCACAAGTGGGCGCGCGAACACCCAGAGGATGATGCCGAGTTCAGGCGCGCCATTGATGCTCTGCCATTTCCGAGGCAGGCGGCGCTGTCATACGGAATGGGGCCCAGGTTTACGGGGGCTGTTCGTGATCTTCGGGCGACCGGCCTGAGTGACAAAAGGATTGCCGCAGTTCTTGGCGTCTCAACCATGACGGTGTTTCACCGCCGCCGCCGTGAGGGGATCAAGTAGCCCCCAAACACAAAAAGCCGGCCGGGGGAAGCCCTGGCCGGCTCTTGCATAGAAGCCGCATATTCTCAGCCCGGTTTGCAGATCGCCCGATTGAACGCCCGATCGGCCCCCATCGCGTCCATCATCCGGGCTAGCGCCGGGGCGGTCAGCATCTCGTCCGCCGCCTGCATCTGAAGGTCGCGCGGGAACTCCGTCACGCGCGGGCAGGGGCGATCAGAAACGCCCGGTGCGCAGCCGGTCAGTAGCGCCATCGCGCTCAGCATCAGCAGCCGCCGCATCCCCTGCCCTCCTTGCCGCCTGTTCCGCCGCGGCCGCCCGCGCGCGGGCCGATTCCAGCCCGCCACGGCGCCCGCGCACCCAGGCGGCACCGATCGCCGCCAGCACCGCCCCGACCGCCGCCAGCACCGCCCAGGCGCGGGCGCCGAGGCCCGACAGGAACGTCACGCCGCCCTCTGCCGCCGCAGCAGCCACACGGCCGCCAGCGCCACCGCCCCGGCCACGATCGCGATGCCCACCGCCCAGTGCACGCCCGACAGGCTCGACACCGCCGGCGCCGCGGTCGCCGCCGCACCGGCCACGCCGGCCAGGATCCCAGCATCCGACGCCGGCGGCGGCGCCGTGGGTGGCGAGGCGACCGATTCCGCCGCGCTGGACACGAACGTCCCGCGCGCCCACAGCCCGGCCTCGGCGGCGCGGCGGTTCACCAGGCCGGTCACCACCTCCAATTGCCCGGTCGTGCGATTCCGCTGCTTGTTCCACTTCGCCATCTCGGCCGGCACCGCGTCATACTCGCCGGCATTCAGGCGGCGAATCAGGGATGAGGATCTCGCCGCCCCCTCCCCGACATTGAACAGCCAGGACAGCAGCGCGCCGAACTGATTGTCGGTAATCGGCACCTCGACCATCGCATCCAGCGCCGCGATGCGCGGCGCGCAGTCGGCCTGGAACAGCCGGTCGGCCTCGGCCTGGGTGATCCGCATGCCGGGCTGCACCGTCTCGGTGTGGCCGTAGCCGATGGTCAGCGTGCCGTGCACCGCCATGCCGGGGCGGATGAAGGCGCGCGGCCGCGAGCCGTCCTTGTCGTCATAGGCATAGAGGACGCAGCCCTCCCACTGGCGCAGGTGGGCGAGCGCCTCGGCCGAAAGCCGGCGGGTCATGGTGTCTCTCCGATGATGTGGAAGCCGGCCCGCGCCGGCGGGCGGCTACTGCTCGCGGACGTGCCACCACAGCCCGGTGCCGATCAGCGCCAGCAGGCCGAGGACGAAGGCATTGGCCATGGTCGTGAAGATCCCGCGCTTCACGGCGCGGTAATCCGCCAGCAGGCTGCGGATGTCCCGCACGTCGTCGGCGGCATCTTCATCATGCAGGCCGACGCCGGCGAGCGCCCGCCGCGCCCCGTCCTCCGCGGCCTTTTCCAGCATCTCGCGCAAATCCGCAGCCTCCAGCACGATCTGCTTGTGATGATCCATTACCACGCCCCTGCGGTTGCGGATCGTCACGGCCCACCGGCCGGCACCCGGTCAGTTGAAAATGAGCATCCGCCGCCGCGTGAACGGCCCGTTGGTGCCGACGATCGCCAGCGCCGCGACCACGTCGCCATCCAGTGCCGCCGCCAGATCGCCGAGCAGATCGACGCTCACGGTCGCTGCCACCGCATCGCCGTCGAGCAGGATCGGCGTGTCGCCGACCACCCCCACCACCGCATCGCCGGGATAACCCGTGGCGGCGACGGCATCGCCGGACAGCGTGGCGGCGAGGTCCCCGGACAGCGGCACGGCTGCGGTCGCGGCAGCCGTGTCGCCATCCAGCGCGGCGGCGAGATCGCCGACGATCGGCACCGACGCCGTGGCAGCGACCGCATCCGAGCCCAGCGTCGCCGCAAGGTTCCCGATGATCGGCACGCTGGCCGTGGCGGCGACGGCGTCGCCATCCAGCGTGACGGCAAGGTCGCCGTCGACCGGCACGCCCTCGGCCAGGCTGACCAGCACCTCCACCGCGACATAGGAAACCCGCGTCGATGGGTCGGTCGCGCGCGCCAGCGCCTCGGCCGCCAGGAAGCTGACGCGGACAGGCGGATTCTCAGTGCCGGCCAGCGCCTCCACCGCGACATAGGAAACCCGCGTCGAGCCGGACATGTCAGGTCACGACCTCGACCCCGGCCTCAAGCGCATTGACCGCGCTCGCGCCCCAGGCGGCCCCGGTGTTCGGGTCGGTCTCCCACAGCGCGAAACGCACCGCCTCGGTGCTCAGCGCCGGCGACACCGCGCTGTCGTTGCTGGTGGTCGATCCGCTCTTGAGGAAGCCGCGGATGGTGCGCGCGCCGGCATCGGCCTTCTGGTGGCCGTAGTTCAGCGCAACCCCATAGACATTGGTGGGCGTATAGGACAGGTCCGCCAGGCCGTAGCGATCGATATGCCCCGCCGTGGTCGTGTGGACATAGTCCGAGGTGCTGACCGTGTCGTCATCGACCAGGGTGTAGTTCGTCGATCCGGTGCTTCGCGACCACTGCACCGATGCGTCGCTTGCCGCGCGGCAGGTCAGCACCCGGCAATCCCCCAACAGGGCGTTGTTCACCGACCCGGCGTTGTCGAGGATATAGAGATCGTCGTACCGATCCGAGGTATTGGCGGTGCCATAGAACCGCACCCGGTCGGCCTGCGCCGCGGTTCCCTGCTTGGTATCGACGCCGGTGACATTGAGCACCTGCACCCCATCGACGCGGATCGCCATCGACCCGGTCGAATCGTGGATCGTGGTCATCACCTCGATATAGTGCCAGGCGCCATCGCCGATGATGGGGGCGGCCGTGGTGCCCAGCACCGCCGCCTGGTTGCCCCGGCAGGCGGACAGGGTGCCATCGGTGTTGATCCGCACGCCGCATTGCTCGGTCGTGTTCGCGGTATCGTACAGCGAGAAGATCGTCAGGGCCGATCCCGGCAAGGACGAGCGGATATGCGCGAAGCCCACGCCGATCGTCGCCTTGTTGCCGAAGCTCGGCCCCGTCAGCGTCCAGGCGACGCCGAATGTGGAGGTCAGCGCCCGCCCCGCGATGCGCCCGGTGCCCGCCGCGATGTTGCTGCCGGACCATCCGCGCAGCGCCGCATAGGCGCCGGTCAGCGCGTCGAAGCCGTCGATGTACAGCAGCGTCATCGGCTTGCTTCCTCACGCATTCCCGGCGGTGATCGCATAGGTCGCGATGGTCACCGGCTCGCCAGCCACGATCGCGGTGCTGGACAACTTCATCGGCCCGGCGCCGCCGGTGTCGGTGCATTCGCCCTGTTCATGGCAGGTCGTGCCGGTGCTGTCGTAGATGCGGTAATACCCGGCCGTGCCGCTGGCATTGGCCGCCCCATCCGACCAGGTGCCGGCCTTCGCCTTGCTGCCGGACGACGCCGCCGCCAGCCAATCGGTCGGCAGCGTCGCTTCCATCAGCAGCGTGCCGGTCGCCGCGGCGGCGCAATTCGCCGGCATCGACCCGCTGTAGATGCGCAGCAGCGGATCGGTGCCGACCACGACTTCGAAAGCGTCGAGCTGCGCGTTGCGCGCGGCCACGGACCGTTGAACACCCATGGTTCAGCCCCTCACAAGCAGAATGGTTCCGGAAACATCGCCCAGGGTCGCATCGGCGGATGCCGCGGCGACCAGGTCGAAATAGTCATCGATGGCGAATGTGATTGCCGCGCCGCCGGTCGTCGCCAGCACCGGCACGGTTCCCGCCGCGGCCCAGGTCAGGGTGCCGACCGCGGCCCCGTTCTTGCGCAGCGACCAGACCGTGCCGGCGGTCGCGGCCGTGTCGGCCACGAAGGAACAGCCGAGCGCATCCGGCAACAGCACCAGCGGCTGTGCCTTCACCTGCCAGCGCACCAGGATCTCGGCGTTGTCCGGCACGCCGCGCACCCAGATCGGCGCGCGATAGGGTCCGTACTCGCCGATCTGCACCAGGCCATTGGCCGTGCCGTCGGCATAGAGGTACAGCGAGCACCCCGGCAGGATGGTGATCGACGCCGACCCGCGCACGATGCCGACCGCCTTGGTGCTGGCCGCGTCCAGGCTGACGAACAGCGGACGCTTGACCAGCGGCAGCGTGACCGTGCGGCCCGAGGTGGTGGCGCCGGCGATGCTGATGCGCGCCGCGGCGCGAACCTGCGCGGCGGTCGGCGTGGCATTGCCGGCGGAAACGGACACCGCCAGCGTCTCGGTGATCGCGGCATCCAGCAGCGCCATGCCGCTGGAATGCGTCACCTCCTTCTGGTTCTGCGCCGCGGTGATGTAGGGGATGGCGAGGTTGGGTGTCGCGCTCATACCGTCGCCTCCGCCGCGATGCCGCGGCCCACGATGTTGCTCAACTGATAGATCCGCAGCGTGACGGCCGGCTGCGCGCTGCCGAAATCCGTCGTCTGCTGCGCCGCGCTGTAGGCCGCCGCCGGCGAGGCCAGGCCGGTGATGGTGCGCACCACGTCGGCCCCATCCAGGATATCGACCTCATAGGATTCGGCGGCTTCCGACAACGGCACGGTGCCGGTGCCATCCAGCCATTCGCCGCCGACGCGCGTCCGCCGCGCCCAGGCGACCGACAGGTTGTTCGACCCGTCGCGGCTGGCCGTGATGCGGCACGGCGCGTAGGGCTGTTCGGCGCGGCCGCGGCGCGCCTTGGTGACGGTCACCGGCGTCGTCTCGACCGTGTCGTACAGCCCGGCCGCGCGCAGGAAGCGGGTCGCGGAGGCCTCGGTGACGCCGGCGCCGAACTGGAAGCGCGAGGCATCCAGGATCACGAAGGCGTCGCCGGCGGCGCGTGTGGCGATCTGGTCCTCGGTGCCGCGCCGGCCGCGCAGCAGGCCGGTCAGGGTGAAGCGGCCATCGCCTTCCGCCGCCGCATCGCGCCATTGGACGATCTCGGCGCTGCCATCGGGGCCGACCAGGGCGGCCATGTTGGCGCCGTTCAGCACCTCGATCGCGGTCGCGCTGTCCGGCTCGCCGTCGGCCATGGCCACCACCAGCGCGGCGGCATCGTCCCAGATCCAGGGGGATGCCGGCGCGGCGGCGGCCGCGGCCACGGTGCCCCACATCACCGGGTCGGTGACGCTGCCGATCTCCGACCAGGCGGCATGGTCGCTGCTGCGGAACAGCGTCACGCCACGCCAGGCGCCGCCGGAATAGGCGCAGGCGAAGGCGTATTCCCGCAGGCCCGCCCGGCCCATGTCGTCGTCGTCATCGACCAGCGCCAGGTCGGGCACGATCAGCCGCGTGTAGTAGGGCAGCGGCATGGCCGGCGCGACCCAGCCGGCGCCGGAATCGGCCGTCGCGGTCAGGCTGTAGGACGCGGCATCCTCGGTCACGCATTCCAGCCGCGTCACCCAGTTGGCGCCGAGCTGCGCGGACAGCACGCGCACCCGGATCGAGGCCCCATCGCGCGTGCCGATCGTCAGCACGTCGGTCGGCACGATGCGCGCATGCTGCGGACCGACGGGGAACGACAGGCGCGTGCGCTCCCGCCAGGTGGCGACGCACATGCGCCGCGCGATCGTCTTCGCTTCATCGCCGGTCAACGGCAGCGGCAGGTCGATCGCCGAGGTCGCGGCCGACCCCATCGTCGGCGTCGGGCTGGCCGGACGGCGCCAGGCCTGCGAGGACTGTTCCCAGCCGCGCTCGATATCCAGGTACCGCACCGCGACCTCGCGCGGCAGCTCGGCATCCTGCGCGCGCTGTTCCTCGAGCACGTTGGCATCCGGCGCCTCGCGGACCATCGCGTCATAGGCGATGGTGGCCGCCACCGCGCCGCCGCGCGGCACGAACAGCAGCGTGTCGTCAACCTCGGCCGCATCGAACTGGTGCGCGCTGGCCAGCGGCGCGATGGCATCGCGCGCCGACATGGGCCGGGCGAGGATATAGCCCCGCAGCGGCAGGTCGATATCCGACACGTCCAGGTCGGCCGGTTCCATCCCCGACCGCACCGCGATGGCTTCCACCACATCGGCGACGGACAGGTCCACAGCCGCCAGGCGGTTGATGTAGATGCGCTTGATGGTCGGCACGTTGCTCGGCTGCTGGCTGATGATCACCGCATCCGACAGCCCGTCATAGGTCCAGTGCTGGAAGCCGCCCGTGATGCTGGCGGACTGGTTGACCACCGCCTGCCCGGTGCCGAGCGCGAGCAGCCCGAAGGAGGGCAGGCCGTAGTTCACCCCGAGCATGCGGCTGCGATCCTGCGCCGGGTTGGGCACGCCGCCCGTGGGCAGCGCCACCGCCTCGCTGACCCAGACGATGCTGCCGTCCCGCGCGAATTTCACGATGCGGTTGGTGCCGACATAGACCGTCAGCACCAGCGTCTCGTCCCCGCTGTCGTAGTCGGCGTTCGTCACCAGCAGGACAGTCGCGCCGGGCACGATGTCCGACGCGGTATGGGTGACGGTGGTGACCTTCAGCCCCATCGATGCGCCGCCGCCGAGATAGCCCGCACCGGACGCGACCTCGATGCGGTGCAGGTTCAGCCCGCCGGCGTCGGCCGACGCGTTGGCGAACCATAGGTCGGTGCCGCTCAGCGGGTCGCGCCGGCCCTCGCAGGCCGCGAATTCGCGCCCCGTGCCGCCGAACTGCACCATCGCCGGCACCGGCGGCTCGATGCTGAGATCGCCGCCCCAGACGAATTCCATCCAGTCGGTGTCGATCAGCTTGATGCGGGGCACCGCGGGGCCGTGGTAGGCGCAGAAGCAGAAGTTGCGCGGCTCGCCCATCAGGCGCGGCACCTGCAGGTGCACGCGCAGCTTCGGCGCGTGGAACTGGGTTGCCCCATCGGCGAAGGTGAAGACGCCGCTGCCGAAGCTATGCAGCGCGCGCAGCGTGTCCGGGTCGATCTTCAGCAGCACCGGCGACCACGCGTAGGGCGATTCGATGCTGGAGGCGTAGAGGTAGCCGTCCTTGCCCATGGTCAGCAGGTCGGCGCCGAGCGATGCCGCCGGGCCGGCCAGGCCGAGCGGCTCGGCGATGTCGGCCATGTGCCGTTCGGTGATCGTCGCCAGCGTCACCAGGTCCAGCACGCGGATGCCGTCGAGCGTGTTGGACCCGTTTTCCGACAGGCCCATATAGACGCGCCCGCGCGCCCAATCGACCGCGACGCTGCCCTTCTGGTTGCGGAAGCGCGGCGCCGACCAGATGGAGGTGGCGGGCGGCGTGCTGGTGACCTCGGGGAAGGACCGCTCGGCATCGGCCACCATCTCGACCGTGATGTTCGGCATGCGGTTGCCGAAGCGGTCGAGCGGAATATCCTCGAACACGATGTAGGCCATGCCGCGATGGGCGGGGGCGTGGCCGGCGCCGAGCTTCGCTTCGATCAGCGGGTCGGGCAGTTGCGTCTCCGACCCGTCATAGAAGCGCCAGACCAGGCCGGGGATCTGCGTCACCTCGCTGCCGCCGGTCGTGTCATAGACCAGGATGGCATCCATCCAGATCCGCAGCACCTCGGCGCCGGTCGGCGGGATCAGCCATTCGCACAGGCCGACGGCCCAGGACTGATAGTAGGTGTAGGTGACGGTCTTCGCACCGCCGCCGCCGCCCTTGCCCTGGCGGCGCACCTTCTTGCGTTCCTCGACCTCCGTCGCCCAGATGACGTTGCCCGCCAGCTTGACGATGCCGGCCGCCACCGGCACCGGCACGCCATAGCCGCTGGTCTGCACCGACAGGTCGGACAGGCGCGGTCCTTCCGTCGTCGGGCCTTCCGGCGGGAACAGCAGCGACCCGGCGACGCCGCCCAAGGCCCAACCGATCTGTGCGCCGAGCATCGTGCCGACGCCCGGGATGATGGACCCGGCGATGGCCCCGACCGCGGCGCCGCCACCGGCAACAGCGAGCTGCCCCATGGTCAGGCCTCCATCGGCAGGCGGATCACGGCCAGCAACGCCCGCTGGAATTCCGGCTCCATCGGCTGTTCCACCACGTGCCGATGCGGCGCGTAGGCGTGCAGCACGCCAGGGCAGCCATAGGCGCGGTGCCGCGTGGCGATGGCGACATGCCCGCCATACAGCCCCATGCGGAACACCAGCACGTCGCCCGGCCGCGCTTCCGGCACGCGCACGCCATGCGTCAGCACGCCGCGCAGCAGCGCCGCGCCCTGCGGTTCGCGGGCATAGGGCGCGGGATCGGCGATCTGCATGCCGACCTTCGCCGCGGCGGCCAGCACCAGGCCGATGCAATCGACGCCGGCGCGGGTGCGGCCGAGGTGCCGCCACGGCACGCCGAGCCAGCCGCGCCCGGCGTTGACGAAGTCCTCCGCCGTCATGCCGCCGTTCCGATCATCGCCGGCGCGCCGGGCACGAAGGGCTCGCCGCGGAAATTCAGGAAGTTGCCGAAGATCTTGCACCGCGCCGAGGAATGGTCGCAGCCGGGCTGGATGCGCAGCACGTCGCCGGCCGCTGGCACGAAGGGCGGCGGGGAGAACAGCACCAGCGTGGTGCTGCCCTGGATCCAGGAAATCACCTCCCGCGCCACGCCCGCGTTGTCGCCGGATTCCCAGATCGCGACGCCGCCGTCGAACCAGCCGGAGGCATAGGTGTCGATGTCGTGGCCGGTCAGCACCAGCGTGGTGGTGTCGGCGACCGTCGCGATCTCGGCCGGGCGCGTCCAGGCCGTGCGCTTGGTCCACACCACCGTGCCGTCCGTCACCGTGTCGCCCGGCAGGCCAGCCGCCCAGCCGCCGGGATCGGAGGCCGCCGATGTGCCGGAGGTGGTGCATTCCCAGATCGCCCCGCCTTCGTCGCGGCTGTCCGCGATGGCGCCGCCCGACACATTCAGCCGCATGAAGTCCCCGCGCACCGCCGCCGTGCCGGCGGTGTAGGCGGTGCTGTTCGCGCGCACGCCCGGGCGCAGCGGCAGGCCACAGCGGCGGTCGCCCAGATCCGCCCGGCACTCCGGCTGGTACAGGCTGCCGACCGTGGATTGCAGCGGCTGCGCCAGGCCGCGCAGCTCGGCGGTGAAGGACCCGTCGTCGCGGGCGATGACCTCGCCGAGCCGGCCGCGGCGCAACCTCATCTCGCCCTGCGTCAGGTCGGCCCAGTTGACGGCGACGATGCGAACCTCGGCGAAATCCCACAGCCCGGCGCGGAGTTCGACGTCGTCGATCGACGCGGCGTCGAGCATGCCGAGCAGCTCACCCTCATCCACCGCGAGGCTCGACCCGGAGGAGATGGCGCTGCGCTGGTATCCGACCGCGGCGAGGTACGTCTCCCCGCCATAGACGATGTCCCGGTCATGGTCGGTGAAGGTGAAGACGGTCCCGTCCCGGCGCACCAGGCGCCACAGCGTCGCGAGCGTCAGCGCCCCGCCCTGGATATGCGCGAGCAGGCCGGCGGAGATCGTCTTCATTCGCGGATCTCTATGACAGGCACGTCCGGCGCCTGGCCGATCTCAAAGGCGTCGAGATTGATCGGCAGGTTGTCGGTATCGAAGCGCGCCGGAACGTCGAACTCGCACGCGGCCTCGATCGTCTTGGCCGACAGCGCGGCGAGCGTGCTGCCCAGCGTGATGACGCCGGTCAGAAGATTGACTTGGAACTGCGTCGCGCCTGCGCCCAGCGCGCGCTCGACATTGTCCACCCAGCACCGGACAGTTCCGGAGACGGGCTTCGTGATGGTGCGGTTAGCCGAGTACGTCCCGTCGCTGTAGGTCTTAAAGATCTGCCACGTCGCATCGCTGCCATCGGTCGCGCCGATGGTCTGGCGCTCCATGGTGTAATCCGACCAATCCTTGAACCGGAACCCGTGCAACCGGCCGAGACGCAGGCGAAAGAACGCGATCAGTTCGGCGATGCCGGCGCCGTCTTTCAGACCGGTGCCCACGTTGAAGCGCAGGCGCGGCGATGACCAGTTGCCGTTGCGCTGCTCGTTGCCGCCAGCACTCTCAGCAATGGACGTGCTGGCTTCCGGCCCGCCCTGCGCCCCGACCGCGATCAGGTCAGGGAACCGCTTATCGTGGAACGCCATCGCTTAAGCATTCCTCGACGCGCGGGCGATGTCGCGCCGTGTCGCCATGGCGATCTGGCTGCGGCTGCGATTGAAGGAGCCGGGGTCCGCGGTTTGAATCGTCTGGTTGATCACGACAGGCCGCCCGCCACCACCGCTCACAGCCGCGCCGACCGCTGCCTGTTGGCGCTTGGTCAACACCCGCTCGCCATACTCCAGGATCGCCGGGAATTCGGAGCGGGAAAGCAAGCCCCCGCCGGTGTGGAAGCGTGGCGCAGCACGGAACAGCGCCGACGGAACGATGCGCTGCGGCACGTTGTCGTTGCCGACCACGCCGCCGCCGTGAAGGACCGCCGACTTGACGAACAGGTCGGCGCCAGCCGCCGCGAGGCTGCCGCCCCCTTCTGCTGCGAGCCCAGCGCCGCCGCCCCCGAAGATGCTGCCAAGCAACCCGCCAAGGCCGCCGCCCATGCCGCCGCCCGCACCGCCTCCGCCGCCGAACGCCATGCTCGACAGTCGCCCCAGCGCATCCTCCAGCGGCTTCAGGATCAGCGCCCGCGTGCCGAGTTGCAGCAGCGCCTGCTCCATGCTCTTTAGCGTGTCCGTGACGCTTCGCCCCTGGAACGCGACAGCCTGGAACCCATCGACCAGCACGCCAGCGACCTCGCGACCGTAGCCCTCCATCTCCTTGAGCGTGCGCGCCTGCTCCTGGAGCCGGGCGATCTCGACCGCGTTCGCGATATAGGCCTGGCCGCCCGCCGTCTCGGACGTGCCTGCGGCGTCACGGTTGACGTAGGCCGTCGCGTTGATGCGAGCCAGCGCAAGCGCCTGGTCGCTCTGCGACATGCCGATGGTGGCGTTCTGCTGTCGCAGGAGTTCCACCTGCTGCTGCTGGTCTGGCAGCCGGGCCGCGATGGCGCGGCCGTTCTGCGCCGCGTTCAACCGGATGTACTTCTGCGTCAGGTCCGCGACGACGATCGCTTCCTGTTCGGTGCCGGCGATGTTCAGCCGGCGCGCTTCCTCAATGGCTCGGTTGCGCGCCTCGGTTTCCTGAGCCGCGGCGTTGCCCTGCATGTAGGCCTGGGCGAGCCGTTCCTCGGCCTCGATCTGGCGCTCGACGTTCGCAGTCAGGTCGCGATAGCCGGCGACGGATCGCTCAAGCACCGCGCGCCTTACCTCGGCCCGTTCCTCGGCGGTAGGGTCGCGGCCCTGAGAACGGGCGGCTTCCTCCAGCCCCTGCATGGCCTGGGCGAGTTCGCGCGCGTGGCCCTCGGTCGCGCCCGCGACACGGGCCGCATCGCGCTGGCCGCGGATGAACTGATCGATCGGCCGCTCGGTGCCGTTCAGGGCCGCATTGACGCCCTCGATGGCCTGCTGAAGCTCGCGGTATTCCTGCGACCCGGCAGGCGCCTGCCCAAGCGCGGACTGAAAACGCGCGCGCCGGGCCTCCAGCGTCTCGCGCTCGCCGACTTGCGTGCCGCGATTCCGCGCCTCGGCTGGCTGATGCAGATGTTCGGCATGAAGCTCGGCACGGCGCCGCTGAACCTGATGTTCCTCGTCGCCCTCGTCGCCGCCTTCCTGGCAAAACACTACGGCGACCGCGGGCAGCGCCCCGGCTCGACGATGGACGAACCCGTCTCGACGATCACCACGCAATTCACCGGTGTCTTCAAGACCGACCAGGAACTCCGCGAACGTTTCTTGAGGCTCGCTGGGCGGTAGGCTTCACTGGCAGGGATCCAAATCGAACGATCCGCGTGTGCCGGCCGCCTCAACGCCTAATGGCGGCAGAAGGTCCCTGCCCATCGCCCACTCAGGATCAGAAGAAAACCAGACAGCCAATGCGACAAGCGTTGGCGC
>OFRE01000156.1_pt1 | contig 20387 bp, 22 predicted proteins | sample 1543061 | NCBI WGS metagenome assembly OFRE01 (sample SAMN07774218, study PRJEB24372) | wastewater metagenome | isolation source: Exp Tend NO 50WW | collected 2016-02
GGAAATGCTTGATGAGCTTATGTGCGCACATTGCGCCTGTAGCGGGGTAGAGAAGTAGCTATCTCGGCTGGCTCATACCCAGCAGATCGGTGGTGCGAGTCCACCTCCCGCAACCAGTTTCTCCAGCCCGCCCGGCAATGTCTGGCGGGCTTTTGTTTGAAATCAATCAAAGGAAATCAAAATGGCTCGCGGAGGCAAACGCGACGGCGCCGGCCGTCCTGCCGGGTCTGTCACGACCAAGAGCAGAGAGGTCGCGGAGCAGGCGGCAGAGAGTGGCCTGACCCCGCTCGATTACATGCTGAAGGTGATGCGCGATGAGGCCGCTGACGAGGCCAAACGCCTAGAGGCCGCCAAGTCTGCCGCGCCCTACGTTCACCAGCGCCTTGCTGCGGTGGAACACTCGGGCAATGTGGCGATGACCTTTGAGCAGTTCATTGCCAGCCTCAAGTGATGCGCTGCTGCGGCTGAGGAACGATCTAAGGTTCTACGCCCGCAACTGCCTGAGGATCAAGACCAAGCCAGGCGAACTGGCCCCGTTTGAGTTCAACCGGGCGCAAGAGTTCATCCATGAGCGCCTAGAGGAACAGAAGGCCGCCACGGGCAAGGTGAGGGCGCTGATCCTGAAGGGTCGGCAGCAGGGATGCTCCACCTATGTTGGCGCGAGGTACTACCACGCGACGACCTGGGCCGAGGGTCGTAAGACCTTCATTCTGACCCATGAGGATCAGGCGACCCAAAACCTGTTTGAGATGGTCAACAGGTACCACGAACACTGCCCAGCGCCAGTGCGCCCCTCCACGGGAGCCGCCAACGCCAAGGAGCTGGTGTTCGATGTGTTGGATGGTGGCTACAAGGTCGGCACCGCTGGCACCAAGGGCGTTGGCCGGTCTAGCACGATCCAACTGTTCCACGGCTCTGAGGTCGCATTCTGGCCCCATGCCGAGACTCACGCGGCGGGTGTGTTGCAGGCCGTCCCTGATGTGGATGGAACTGAAGTCATCCTTGAAAGCACGGCCAACGGTGTTGGCAACCTGTTCCACCAGAAGTGGCAGGACGCCGAGCGGGGGATGGGCGACTTCATCGCGGTCTTTGTGCCGTGGTACTGGCAAGAGGAATACCGCAAGACGCCGCCTGCTGACTTCACGCTAGACGCTGAAGAACAGGAATACGCCGAGCTTTACAGCCTGAGCCTTGAGCAGATGGCGTGGCGGCGTAACAAAATCGGGGAGCTGAAAGACCCCGCCCTGTTCAAGCAGGAATACCCGGCCACGGCGGCTGAGGCGTTCCAGATGAGCGGCCATGACAGCTATATCAAGCCTGCCCTGGTCGCCAGGGCACGCAAGGCGGTATGCGCTGAGTCCGGCCCGCTGGTGATCGGCCTTGACCCTGCCCGCTTCGGTGATGACGGCTCAGCAATGGCCCGCCGCCGAGGCCGCAAGGTCAGCAAGGTGGAGCGCCGCCACAAGCTGACGACGATGGAGTGCGCGGGCTGGGCCAAGCAGGTGCTAGACACCGAGAAGCCTGCCCGCATGTTCATTGACGTTGGCGGCTTGGGCGTTGGCATTTATGACCGGCTGGTCGAACAGGGCTATGGCGAGGCTGTCCGGGCCGTGAACTTCGGCGGCAAGCCGTATGAGCCGCCCAAGCTAGACGATCAGGGCAAAGAGCTTCCCGGCCCGCTCAATCGTCGCGCCGAAATGTGGATGAAGTCCGCTGAGTGGCTGGAAGAAGAAGGCGGCGCGGACATTCCCGACGACGACTCACTACAGGCTGACGCCTGCGGCCCCGGCTACAAGTACGACAGCAACACCCGACTACAGCTTGAGCGCAAAGAGGATATGCGCCGCCGTGGCGTCCCCAGCCCTGATGGGTGGGATGCCGTGGCGCTGACCTTTGCCGAGCCGGTAGCGCCGCCCCAGAAGCCCCTTATCTACAAGAAACTAGCGACCGCCTGATGACCCCAGAAGAAGAAACACCGTCGGCAGGAATGTCGGAGGCGGAGCTGTGCGCGCTGATTGAGCGCGAGAGTAACAACGCCTTGGGGTATGACGACCTGCTGGCGGCTACCCGCAAGTCTGCCCTGGAGTTCTACCTAGGCGAAGCGAAAGGCCCGCTCGCGCCCCCGGAAGTGGACGGACGTTCCTCGGTTGTCTCCAAAGACCTGATGGACGTTGTGGAATGGATCATGCCGTCCGCCATGCGCCTGTTTACGGGCACAGACGAGGTGGCCACGTTCCAGCCTGACGGCCCCCAGGATGAGCAGCCGTGCAAGGACGCGACCCGCCTTGTGCAGCACGTCATCATGGAACAGAACGATGGCTTCACGCTGCTGCATGACGCGATCAAGAACTGCCTGATTCAGCGGATGGGCGTCACCAAGGCGTACTGTGAGGACGCTTGGGACGAGCGCAAGGAGCGTTACGAGTACCTGACGCCGACTGACGTAGAGGCGTTGCTGGCTGACCCGTCTATTGAAGTGGACGAGCAGGAGCAGACCGAGGAAGGACTGTTTAACATCTCGGTCACACGCCGCGAACAGGTCAAGAAGTACCGGGTTGAGGGTGTGCCTCCCGAGGAATTCGGGATGAACAAGGACGCCAAGAGCGTCGAATCCGCCCGATACGTGGAACACAAGGTTAAGCGCACGCTGTCTGACCTGAAAAGCATGGGCTATGACCCGGAGTTGGTGGATCGGCTCAGCGGTGACGATGGCCGCTTGGCCGGTGGCGAGGAAGATAGCCGCCGCAGCTACGAGGAAGGCTGGAACCTGGGTGATACGGACGGTGGCGATACGTCCCAGCGCGAGGTAACGCTAACCGAGTGCTACATCAAGGTGGACTTTGATGGTGATGGGATCAGCGAATACCGCCGCGTTGACAAGGCTGGCGCTGTAGTCCTGCGTAACGAGGTCACGGACGACAATCCCTTCGCCCTTTTCTCCCCGATCCTCATGCCGTACCGCCCGATTGGGCTGGGTATGTACGATTTGGTCGAGGACTTGCAGCGGATCAACACCGCGCTGACCCGTCAGACCTTGGATAGCGCCTATCTGGCGAACAATCCCCGTACTGAAGTGCTGGAAACGGGCGTCAACTTCGATGACCTGCTGAATCCGCGTCCGGGTGGCCTGGTTCGCGTCAAGAAAATCGGCAATATCCGCGAGATTGCTACTCCCTTCGTCGGCGCGGCTGGTCTAACCATGCTGGAACACTTCAGCAAGGTCAGGGACGCGCGTACGGGCGTGACCGAGTTCAACCAGGGCGTGGCTGGCGATGCCCTTGGATCGTCCCAGATCGGCTCTAACGCCGCTCAGGACATGATGGCGTCGGCCATGCAGCGTGTGGAGCTGATGCTCCGCGTGATCGGTGAAACGGGCATCAAGCGGCTGTGGCGTCAGGTGCTGAAGCTGATTACGCAGTACCAAGACCGCCCGATGCAGATGAAGATCAACGGGCGCTGGCTTGAGATTGACCCGCGCGAGTGGAAGACGCAGTACCGCACCACGATCAGCGTGGGTACGGCGGCCACTTCCCGACAGATTCAGATTGCCAACCTCAACAACATCCTGATGTTGCAGGAAAAGGCGATTCAGGTCGGTCTTGCCACCCCGCAGAACATTCACAACACCCTGTCTCGCCTCACCGAGCAGATGGGCTACCGCGACCCGGATCAGTTTTGGACGAATCCCGAGACGCAGCCCCCGCCCCCGCCGCAGCCTGACCCCGAACAGGTCAAGGCACAGGCCGCGATGCAGTTGGAACAGATGAAGGGCCAAACGCAGCTTCAGGTGGTGCAGGCCAAGGCGCAATCGGACGGCCAGCTAGAGGTCATCAAGCAGCAGGCCCAGCAGGAACAGGCCACGGCTGAATCCCAGATCGAGCTTGAGAAGTTCACGCGGGAGATGGCGCAGACCCGTGAATTGGAAGTGCTGAAGGCCGAGCTGGCCGTGCAATCCGACCTGGCTAAAGCCCAGATCGCCAAGCAGCAGGCCGTGGAAGTGGCGCAGATCAACGCTGCCGCCACGGTACGCACCGCCCAACCCCCCGAACCTACCGCCCCCAAGCGCAAGGCTGGCCGTATCAGCAAGAACGGTGACGGCACGTTCAACTTTGAAGTGACTGAGGAATGATGACAGAAGCAATCGAGCCGCTGATCTGGACGAAGCACGGCAACCTGCCTTCGTCGAGCCTTGAATATCGCACCCGCTGGGAGTTCCCGCCGGGCGCTGTGACATTCGTCGAAACCTATCTACTCGAGGGTGAGGTCGTGCGCGAAAGCGTGCATGTCCACGCACTCAACCAAGGAAGCTGAGCCATGGCCAACACCCAGGCGGTCTGCACCTCGTTCAAGAACGAGCTGCTGGCCGGTTACCACAACTTTTCCGGCACCAACCCGTCGCGGTCTGCGAACACGCGCGACTCGTTCAAGGCCGCGCTGTTTCTCGCGTCCGCGACGATCAATGCCTCGACCACCGCCTACAGCACCACGGGCGAAGTCACTGGCACGGGCTACACCGCCGGCGGCGTGGCCGTCACCAACGCGACCAACCCGACCACCAGCGGCACGACCGCGTACTGGACGCCGAGCGCATCGCTTGCTTGGACCACGGTCACCCTGTCCACGTCCTTCGACTGCGTGCTGATCTACAACTCCACGAACAACGACCGCGCGGTCGCCGCCTACACTTTCGGCAGTCAGACGGTCACGGCGGGCAACTTTACCCTGACCATGCCGACCAACGACTCGACGAACGCCCTCCTGCGCATCGCGTAAGCCATGTCCATCACGCTTGGCGCAAGCACCACCAAAACTTATGGTGGTACGTCAAGCGATACGACGTCTGCGATCACGACGCAGGCGAGCGGCTCGACCATTGTCGTTGGCATTGCTTACGACACTGGCACGTTTTCGTCGCTGACCGACAGCAAGAGCAACACCTACACGCTGATCGGAACCGAGGGCACGCTGTCGTCGTTCGGCGGCAAGACGCGGCTCTACGTTTGCCACAACGCCACCGGCGGCAGCAGCCACACGTTTACCGTGGCGTTCTCTGGCGGCACGGTCGGCTACCCGTCGATCTTCGTGCAGGAATTCATCTGCTCGACGCCGGGCTCGACGGACGTTTCGGCGCAGCGGGTCACCACCAGCAGCCCGTATGCGCTGTCGAGCTCCATCACGACGACGACGGCCAACGAAATGTTGGTCTTGTTCGGTTCCGTCATCGGTTCCGGCTCTGTCGTGCTGGCCGATGGCGCGGGCTTTACCAACCGCCTGTCGGTGACCGATAGCAATACCTACTGGGCCGCCGCCCTGTTCACCCAGGCAGCGGCATCGGCGGGGTCGTACAACTGCTCCGTCACCGAGACCGGCTCCGGCTCAGTCTCGGAAATGTCGCTGCATGTGCTGGCGATCAAGGAATCGGCGGCGGGCGTTACGCTCACCGGTTCCGCTGCCACGATGGCGGCGGGCACGGCAGCGCCGGCCACGGCCAAGGCGCTCACCGGCCAGGCCGGCACCACGGGGCAAGGCACGATCGGGCCGCAGGGCATCACGATCGCCAGCGTCGGCCCGGCGATCCAGTACTGGACGGCCTCCGATGCTTGGAGCCCGACCACGCTGAGCCGCACCGTCACGACGGGCGGCACGCTTATCACGCTCGGCGGCTGGTGGGACGACACGGGTGCCAACCCGTCAGCCCTGCCAACCGACAGCGCCGGGACGTTTACCGCGGCGGTCAACCCGACCACCACCGGCAGCCCGGTGCGGGTGCAGGTCACGTACCAAAGCGCATCGGCCGGCAGCCACACGGTCACGCCGCCGAGCGTTGCGACGAGCGGCGACGGTTACCTGTCGCTGATCGAGGTCTCCGGGCTGGCGACTTCCTCGCCACTTCGCGACAGCGGACGGACCCGCGACTATCACGCGCCGGTCACGCCGCCCGACAGCAATACGATCCAGACGATCACGGCGACGACCGCCGGCAGCAGCACCCAAGTCGGCGACCTGCTGGTCGCTGTCCTTGTGACGGACCCGAACAGCACCAGCAACAGCAACGCCCAGATCGTCGTCCCGTCGGGCTGGACCCAGATCGCCGCCGGTCAAAACATGACCGACAACGTCGGTTTCATGGCCGTCTGGAAACTGGCCTCGGCGTCGGGCTCCCAGTCAGTCACGTTCGACTGGACCGACGCAAACACGTTCGTCGCCGAGGCGGCGATTGCCAGCTTTAAGTCGGCGCTCGCCAGCTCGGGCGCGTCGATCACTGGCGCGTCGATGTCGATGGGCGCTGGCACCGTGGGCCGGACTGGCTCGCTTGCGCTTTCGGGCCAGGCGGCGACCGGGGGCCGCGGCAGTCTCGCGCCGGCTCTTTCGGCTGCCGTTACTGGCGCCGCAGCCACCGGGCAGGGGGGCAGCCTAGCCCCGGCCAGCGCCAAAGCCTTGACCGGCTCCGCGGCGACCGGTCAACGCGGCACCCTGGCCCCGGCCCTGGTGGCTGCACTGGCGGGCCTGTCAGCGACAGCGGCAGCCGGTAGCGTCACGGCCACGCAGGGTGCGGCTGTCGCGCTCTCAGGCGCGCAAGCTTCGTTTGGTGCGGGCTCGTTGTCAACGGCTAGCTCGCCGTCGCTGACGGGGCTAAGCGCCACCTGTAGTGCGGGCTCAGTCGCGGTTGAGGGCGCAATCGTCCCTGCGGTTGGGGGCGGCCTGAACTACCGCCGTCGCCGTCAAACGTGGTTTGTGGAGCGTAACGGGATCGAACGGGAGTTCGATAACCCCGAAGACGCGGAACGGTTCAAGCGGCTGATGGCGCGGCGGGCTGAGATTGCCCCCGAAGCGATCAAGGTACGCAAAGAACCTGTCAGGAAGGACTTGGAGCCGGATATTCCGGCCCCGAAGCCCCTGCCGGTGATCGAAAAGGCGCGGGAGCTGGTAGTTGCAGCCCCGGACACGAAGCAAATTCAGGCCGCCGTCGCATTGATGGCGCAACAGCAGCGACTGTCTGCTGAAAGGGCCTTGGCGGAGGACGCCGAGATGCAGGAATTGCTGCAAATACTGATCGAGATTCTATGAACTTGGAAGACGAACAGCGGCGGGGCAGGGCAGCGGATCAACTTTTGCAGAATCCGCTGCTCATCGAGGCCTTTGCCACGATTGAAAAGGAATTGCAGGACGCATGGACGGAAAGCAAGGCAAAAGACGAGGCAGGCCGCGAAAAGTTGTGGCTGATGCTCAAGCTGCTGGGCCGGGTAAAGGCCCACGTGCAGCAAGTGTCCCTGACCGGACAGATGGCGACGTTCACCCTCCGCGAAAAGCTTGGGGGCACTGTTTCCCCGTTGTGAGGGCCGCTGAAGCGCGTCTAGCGCCCGCGATCATCTGCCGAGCGATCGTCCCCTGTGACGACCCTCCACCCAGCTACCAAGGCCAAGCAGCGGGATTCCCGCTAGAGCCAGGAGATGAATTCAAGTTTTTGCTGACCACCGGATTGTGGACAGCGTAACCAGAGGCCCCTCGGGGCCTTTTTTATTGGAGTAACACCTGATGAACACGAGTCAACCGGATACGGAACTCGACAGCGAAAGCTCAATCGAGGAAGCGGCGGCAAAACTGGCGGCGATGGAATCCCAAGAGGATGAACCGGAGGAGCCAGAGGAACCGCAAGCTAGCGAGGAAGCTGAGCCAGCAGTAGAGGGCGAAGAAGAACCCGCCCCGAAAGCCCGCGTGAAAGTAGGCGAGGAAGAACTCGACCTAGACGAAGTAGTCGCGGGGTACATGAAGGACAAGGACTACCGGCAGAAAACGGCCAAGGTAGCCGAACAGCTCCGCGAGGTGGAATCAGTCCGCGAGCGCATCCTGACGAAGCTTGCAACCCAAGCTAATCAGGCGGATGCGGTCTTGGCGGCGATGCACCAGAGCTTGCTCGGTGACCAGCAGGATTTCGCGCCCCTCCTACAGTCCGACCCGCACCAATACCTTCTGCGAAAAGCTGCCTTTGATGAAAAGGTCGCCGTGTATCAGCGTGGTCTTAATGAGCGCCAAGCCTTACAGCAGCGCCAGCAGGACGAAGCCGACGCACACAGGCAGACCATCATCCAGAAAGAGGGTGAGCTTTTGCTTGCGGCCCTTCCGACATGGAAAGACCCCGCAAAGGCCGCTGCCGAGAGGCAGGAAATCGGCCAATTCCTGTTGTCCACGGGCTACACGCCCCAGGACTTGGAAGAGCTGACTGACCACCGTGCCGTGCTGCTCGCACGTGACGCGATGTTGTACCGCAAACAGAAGTCCGCTGTGCCCGTGAAACCCAAGGCGGTTGCCCCGCCTGCGGTGAAGCCCGGTGCTAGCGGGCAATCCCCGGCTGCGTCCGACCATGAAAAGGCCCTAATGGCCCGAGTCCGCAAATACGGCTCGATGGATGACGCGGCAGAACTGCTCAAAATTCGGAGTTCCCGCTAATGGCTACCCTTGCAACCACCTTTCAGACCTATCAGGCGAAAGGCAACCGTGAAGACTTGTCCGACCTGATCGACAACATCTCCCCGACCGATACCCCGTTTTACTCCGGCCTGAAAAAGAAGAAGGCCAGCGCCACCAAGTTTGAATGGCAGTCCGACAGCCTCGCGACTGCGGCCCAGAATGCCCAGATCGAAGGTGACGACCTCGCCACCTATACCGCCGTTACCCCGACTGTTCGGTGGGACAACTACTGCCAGATCAGCCGCAAAGACTTCCTCATCTCCCGTACTCAGGAGATTGTTGACAAGGCTGGCCGTGACTCCGAAATCGCCTATCAGAAGGTGAAGAAGGGCATGGAGCTGAAGCGCGACGTTGAAGTCGGCATCCTTCAGAACACCACCTACAACGCGGGCGCTGCGGCTACCGCCCGTGTGACCCGTGGCATGGAAGGCTGGATTGCCACCAACTGCTCGGTTGGCGCTGGTGCGGGTGTTGCTCCCGTTCCCTCGACCAATACCGCGCCTGTGGCTGGTACTGCCCGCACGTTCGGTGAAACCCTCGTTAAGACGGCCTCCCAGAACTGCTACAACCAGGGCGGCAACCCGACGACCCTGCTCGTCACCCCGGCGCATCGTGTGCTGGCGTCGGCGTTCGCTGGTAACTCGACCCGTAACGTGGACGCGCAGGAAGGCCGCCTGATGACGGCGATCAACGTCTACATCTCGGACTTCCATGAGCTGAAGGTTGTGCCGGATCGCTTCTGCCGTGCCGGTGCCAATGGCGTGGCGTTCCTTGTGGACTTCCAGCACGTTGCTTTCCGCACCCTCGACCCGATGAAGACCTCGCCGATGGCGAAGACGGGCGATGCCGAGAAGTTCCTGATGACCTGGGAATACGGCCTGGAAGTTGGTAACGAAGCTGCCCACGCGCAGATCCGCGACCTCTCCCCGTAATTGATCCACTTGTGGCATTTGGGGCCGGGAGCAATCTCGGCCCCTCTCTTTTGGGGGTTTCATGGCTTTCAACACTGTAAAGACGCCGTTCCGCATTCTGCTGACGGGCGTCAACATCACCACGGGTGCGGCTTCCGCTAGCGCAGCCATTCCGGTCAATAGCGCAGCCATTGCGGCCCGCTATGTGGTCGTAAGCTGCACCGTAAACGCCCGCATCCGCGTCGGCCAGTCTGGCGTTGCTGCCCTTGCGACGGACATGCTGATCGGCCCTAGCAGCGGCCCGGTGGTTCTCGACGTTTCCGGCTGCACCCACATCGCCGCTATCCAAGACACGGGTGCGGGTGTGGTTAGCGTCTGCCCGATGGAGTGGTAATGAGTTCCGTCATCAAGAAGGAAAGTGACGGAACGCTCTCGATCATCAAGACCGAGGACGTTACCGCGATCCTTGAGGACGCCAAGGGCCGCAGCAATAGCGGCCAGCACGGCTCACGGGAAATGCGCCACGCGGCCACTTTCCCGCCCACCGTTGTTGAGAAGTACTGCCTCGACAAAGGCATCACGTTCCACGAATGGATGGCTAACCCCATTCACGCACGCGCCATGTTGAATGACCCGGCGCTAGCTGACTTCCGCATCTGGAAAGGGCGCGCCTAAGTGGCAATCAACGATTACTCCACCCTGCAATCAGCGGTTGCAAGCTGGTTGGCGCGTGCTGACCTGACGGCCTACATTCCCGACTTCATCACGCTTGCCGAAGTCCGTATTTCCCGCGACCTCAAGCATCCCACGATGCTGACCACGGTCACGGGCACGGCCACTGCTGGCCTGATTGCCCTGCCTGCCAACTTCCTAAGCCCTGTCCGCCTATCCGTGAACTTCGGCGGGACGGATATGGAGTTGGAACCGCTCGCGTCCGCCCAAGCGATCAATGACCGCTTCGGATCGCTGGCCCGAGGGTTTGCCGTCGAAGGCACCAACATGCGCGTGGTCGGTGGTGCAGGCGATGACGCCTATACCCTGACCTATTACGCCAAGCCCGCCGCCCTGTCTGCTGGCGCGAACTGGCTGATTCTGTCCGCCCCCGACCTGTACTTGTACGCGACGTTGATGGAGGCCACGCCATTCATCCAAGACGATCAGCGCATGACGGTTTGGGCTGCGGCCTACACCCGCGCATTGGAGTCTCTGCAACAGGTGGCCAATGACGCCCGGTTTACACCGTCCGCCCGTCAGCGTGTGGACTTCCGGACGCCTTGATGCGAATTCCGCTGCTCGGCTTTGCGCCTGACCTCGATCCGGCCAGCCCCGGAATCCTGACGGACTGCAACAACATCATCCCGACGACGCAGGGGCTAGCTGCGGGCAACTCGCGCGTGTCAGCCGGTTATCCGGCGCTCGCTGCAACGTGTTTGGGTGCCTACGTCGCCAAGCTGCTGAACGGCACAAAACGCCTGTTCGCGGGTACGTCTGCGGCTATCTATGAAGGCTCGTCCCTCGTTTGGACGGATCGCTCGCGGGGTGGCGGCTACACCGGCACGAACCGCTGGCGCTGGGCCATGTTTGGCGACATTACGCTCGCCACCAACCGCTCCCAGCGTTTGCAGGCCGCTCCCAGCTCGGGCGCGTTCGCTGACATTGCCGGCGCACCAACTGCCGCCATTGTCGCTACGGCCTCCGGCTTCGTCATGGTGTTCGATTACAACGATGGCACGGACACCCCGGACGGCTGGTTTTGCTCCGGCGCGTATGACCACACCATTTGGACGCCCGCTATCGCCACCCAATGCGCCAACGGGCGTCTGGTGGACTCGCCTGGGCGTATCACCGCAGGGCATCCCCTAGGCCCGGATATGGTCGCCTATAAGGCGTCCAGCATGTATCTGGGGCGCTATGCCGGTGGAAACATCGTCTGGTCGTGGTCGCGCATTCCTGGCGACATTGGCGTGTCCGGGCAGGAATCGGTTGTGGTCGTGCAGACGCAACACTTCTTCGTCGGCACGGACGACTTCTATACCTATGACGGCACGGTGCCGCGTTCGATTGGCGCGCCTGTTCGGGAATGGTTCTTTGATGACCTGAACCGCACGTATCAGGCCAATATCATTGGCGTAGCCGACCCCGCCCGCGACCTTGTTTACTGGCACTACCCCAGCACGGCTAGCACTTCCGGCGCGTGTGATTCGGTCATCGTCTACAACTACCGCCAGGACAAGTGGGGCAAGCTGTCTGCGAGCGTTGAGGCGGCGGTTCAGTACAGCTCCGGCCAAGTCACCTATGACGGCCTTGGGGCGCTCTACAGCACCTATGACAGCCTCCCGTCCATCGCCTATGACTCGCCTTTCTGGCTGGCCGATAGCACCGTTCCCGCCGTCATTGATACGTCCCACGTGCTGCAACAGCTCACCGGAACGCCGGGCGCTAGCTGGTTCGTGACGGGCGACTTTGGCGACGACACGGCTTTCACCTATATCAGCCGCGTAACCCCGCGCTATCGGGTCACGCCCACGGCGGGCACGTGTACGAACTTCTATAAATCCACCCTGAGCGACACGCCGACGAGTGATGCGACGGTGGCCATGTCCCGCTACCGCTTCGATATGCGCCGGGCTGCCCGCTGGCATCGCTTCCGCTTCGACTACACGGCGGCGGTTGGCTTGGATGGGCTGGATGTTCAGATCAAGGGCAGCAGCGCGGAATGAGGCTCCCGTTTGATCCCCGCCTGCCTAACGAGGACGGCGTTCCAGCGCTCAAGCGCCAGCTCTACGCCCTGTTCCGCGACATTGCCCAACAGGTCAATGCGCTGGCAGAGGGCTCCATTGTCGCCATTGATAACTCTCGCGCTGCCGCTCCGACTTCGGGCGCGTGGCAACAGGGTGATTTCATTCGCAACAGTGCCCCGGTTGAAGCTGGGGCGGCGTCTAGCAAATACGTCATCACGGGCTGGATTCGGGTAACGGACGGCGATACCAACGTCCTGAACACCGACTGGCTCGCCTGCCGCTCGCTCACCGGCAACTGATGTTCACCGCCGTGCCACCGGACGCGCTGCATAGCGTGTGGCCGGGGCTGCGTCCAATGCTCCGGGTGCTACAGCGAAAGGGTGGCGGCGATTGGATACCGGAGGACGTTTACCGGGAAATTGCTGAGGGCCGGGCCGCGTTGTTCATCGCTGAACGCTCCTTGCTTGTCCTGATCGCGCAGAAAGAAACCTTCACCGGCCTTCCGGTGCTGCATGTGTGGCTGGCCTATACGGCGGCAAAGAACTTTGACGCGGGCCTGCAATGGGTGCGCGAACACAAAAAGCAATACGGCTTCCAAAAAATCACCTTCGACTCACCCCGCAAAGGGTGGGCCAAGCGCTTCGCCGCCGAATCCGTCCGATACAGGATCGACTAATGTCCCGCAGCAACAACAAGCCCACCCAGACCACGACGAACACGCAGCAGTCCGGGCCGCCTGCATGGGCGACACCCTACTACCAGCAGTTGCTGTCCCGCTCGTCTGCGCTCAGCAATCAGCCGTACACGCCCTACACCGGCCAGCGTCAGGCGGGCTTTTCTGCCGACCAGATGACCGCGCAGGAAATGACCCGGCAAAACGCCTTCAACAACCAGGGCACGACTGACCTTGCTCGTCAGCAGTTGATGGGGACGATTGCCGGGGGCAATGAAAACCCCTATGGCGCGCAGTTGGGCAACTGGTCAACGGACTCCAATCCGTACCTAGACGCCACGGTCAACAACTCGCTGTCCGATATCACCCGCGCCTACGGCTCCACACAGGGCAACTTGCTCAGCGGGTTTGGTAGCGGCGGCGCGTTTGGTGGATCGGCCCACCGGGAGGCAATGGCGAACTCACAGAATGAGCTGGCCCAGAACCTTGGCCGCACCTCGTCAAACCTTCGCTTTCAGGACTACAACGCGCAGCAGGATCGGCGCTTTCAGGGCCTACAGGCGGCGGGCGGATTCGCTGAAAACGAGCGCAACCGCCAGATGCAGGCGAGCCTAGGTCTTCCGGCGTTCAACGCGGGCACCTACGGTGACGCGGATCGCCTGAACGAGTCGGGCCAGGATCAGCAGGACTTGTGGCAGCAGTTGCTCAATAACGACTACGGCGACTTCATGGGTCAGCAGAATTGGGATCGTTCCCAGCTTGACGTTTTGGGGAACGCCCTGAACAGCGTCAACGGCGCGTACCAGACCGGCACGACTTCCTCGACGGGGGCTAACCCCAACTATCAATCCACCGGACAGCAGGCCGCAGGCTGGGCCGCTCTGGTCGCTTCGTTGTGGGGTGGCAAAGGTGGCTGATAACCGAATCACACTAACCCGTCCTTCCTATGGCAAGGGCGGCGTGCCCGTTAAGCCCTATGAGGGCGCTGTAGGGGCCACTAAGCCGTCGCTGTTCACTGCGCCGCAGACTCAGCCGCCGATGCCCCAGACGAAGCCCTACGGCGAGCCTACGGGCATGGTTAAGCCGCCGTCACCGCAGGGCTTCGCGCCGACTTACACGAACTACCGCGACCTATACAACCAGCTCAACAACGGACTGGCGACGGGGCAGGCTCCGGGCTTCGGTTTTATGAATGGGTACAACGCTACCCAAGCAGGGTATCTACCCTCTTTCGGCGTCCGTGGCGGAATGCCACAAAATGCCACACAGCCTAAGCCCGTGCAGGAACAGCAGGGCGCTAGCCCCTTCAATGGCTGGCAGGGAATGGGCCAGCGCGGCGGCGGCTTTGAAGGCGACTGTGTGGCCGTAGGATCGTACCTGAGCAACGGCATGAAAGCCGAACAGCTCCCCGTGGGCGCGTTGTACGACTGCCACCACCCGCTTGAGGGCTTCCACAAGTCCACCCTGGAAGCCAAGGGTCAGGAAGTCCTGCAACCCTGCGTCCTGCTGACCACGGACGGTGACGCGCAGCTCGTTTGCTCGATCACGACCCCGTTCAACTTCGTTGGCGCAGGCTCCGACCTCGCGGAAGGCGGCTATGCGCTCGCCCCGGACATGCTCGGCCATGATGTTTTCGTGCGCCGCGCTGATGGCGTGTTCACCGAGCGCGTGGTGGCCGTGGATCACGTGGGGGCGCAGCTCGTTATCCCGCTGTCTTTCGGTGGCCGCAGCTTCCCGGCAGGCGTCACCCCGGATGCGCTGATCTACTCGCACAACATCCAGAAGGCGCACAACGCCTCGGACACGATTGGCCGGATGCAGGGGTTGCTGGCCGGCTACAACTTCACGCCGGAATCCTCGATCTTCGGCAACTCGCACATGATCGGCGCGCAGAACCCCTACGCCCAAGATCCGAATAGCTACGGTGGTGGCGGGAGTGCAGGCGCGGGCGTTACGCCTAGCAGCGGGCAACAGCCCACCAACGGCCTGCAATATGACGCGCAGGGCAACATCATCGCGCCCACGGTTCCGCTGCCGTCCAACATCATCCCGCAGCAGTACCAGGGCGGATTCTTCAGCGGCCTAGGCAATTGGGCGCGCAACAACGCGGGCAACATCGGGCGAGGCGTTGGCGGCTTGCTGCTTGGCCCCATCGGCGCACTTGGCGGCGGTTTCCTCGGCAATCAGATTGGAGGCAAGAAACCCTAATGGGCCTGCTCGATTTTATCGGTAAGAAATTCGCCACGGGCGAGGGCTTGACGGACGAGGATCGCCGCGCAGCCGCACGACAGGGCTTGCTGCAACTCGGGGCCACGCTGCTGTCTACGCCGTCCAATGGCTCGCAGGGGTTTGGTAAGGGGCTGCTGGCGGGGGTGCAAGGCGTTCAGGACGCTGGCGCAGGCGCGGTGAATGACCGCTATCGCAAACAGATCATGGATCGCACGACTGCGGGCGCTGAACGGAACACGGCTATCGAAGCGGCGCAGATGGGGCTGATCGGCCCCGATGGTCAGCTCGATGAGGCGAAGTGGGTGCAGTACGCCAACCTCGACCCGCAGGGCGCAATGCAGCTTCGCAACGCCATGAGCAAGCCGCAGGGCCAGGCCCCGACGATCAAGGACTTTTACGAAGGCAGCGAGCTTGTCCAGAAACAGTGGGACGGCCAGCAGTGGGTTGATCCGACTTTCGGCGGCACATCTCAGGCCCCGCAAATGGCCCCGGCTGGCGTTGATCCGCAGTCCATCCGCACTAGCTACCAAGACCTTGCTAGTCAGTTCCCCGGCACTCAGATCACTAGCCTGTTGCGTACCAAGCAACACAACGCGGAAGTGGGCGGCGTTCCCAACAGCCAGCACGTGCGCGGCACCGCTGGTGACTTCGTTGTGCCCGATCAGGACAAGCCCGCATTCATCGCCAAAGCGAAAGCGCAGGGCTTTGAAGCGATTGACGAGGGCGACCATATTCACCTTGAACTGCCTCCGGGTGGCGTTAAGCCGTTCCCGAAAAGTGGTGGGCTGGGGCGGGGGAATCGGTATAAGGCCGACACGCCCGGCGCAGCGGAAGGCGACAAGGCTGCGAATTGGGTGGTTCAGCAGGGCGCGGACGGACAGATTTACCGCGTCAACAAGCTGACTGGCGAAGCTGCTCCCGTCATGGCTGGCGGGCAGGGCGTTCGCGGCGGAAACGCGATTCGTACCGCTGAACAGGATCAGAAGCGGGACGCTGAAATTGCGGGGCTACAGGGCAGCTCGGACTCTATTGATACCACGCTCGGCACCCTGCAAACGCTGCTGGAATCTCCCGGCATGAAGGCTGGCGTCGGCTTCAGCTCGCTCTTTCCCTCCCTTCCGGGCGGCGATGCGGCGACATTCGACGCGCAGCTTGAAACCTTCAAGGCGCAGAACTTCATCCCGATGGTTTCCCAGCTCAAGGGCATGGGCGCGCTGTCTGACGCGGAAGGCAACAAACTGTTGGCTGCCGTTGGTGCGCTCAATCCGAAGATGGGCGAGAAGGCATTTCAGGATTCGCTGCTGAACATTCAGGCCAACTTGAACCGCGCCAAGGAATCGTTGCAAAAGCGAACCGCTGACCTCTACCGAAACCGCGTGACGCCGGGGCAGAAAACGATCCCGATTTCTCCGACGCTCAAGAAAAAGGGCGCGAGTGAAATGTCCGATGAAGAATTGCTTAAGGCCCTGGGGGGCTGATGAACGACAAAATCGCCCTGCTGATTGAGGCTGAGAAGCGCGGGATTCTGCCGCCTGAAAAGGCGACCATGCTCGCGGAAGCGCGGAAGCGCGGCCTAGTGACGGCTCCTGCCGCTGCGGCCCCGCCGCCTGCCGCGCCTGACCCGTCGCAAGGAATGTCGGACTCCGATTTGCGTGTGGCTGGCTTCGGCAAGGCCATGCGCGACACCGGCTACGGATTGGTGCAGTCCGTCGCTGAAGGCGGGCTGGCGAAGAACGTAGCTGACGGCCTTGTCGGCTTGACCGGGCTGGAAGCGCCGAGTTCAGAAAACTTCATCTCCCGTTGGGCGAAAGGCAAGGCGGGAGAGAATGCCGAAATAGACAAGACGCTCACCGGGACGACTCCGGGCATGGTCGGCAACATCGGCGGCCATGTGGCAATGGCGGCGCTCCCTGGCGTTGGCGTTTCTCGCGTTGGTGCAGCCCCCGCAATCCTGCCGCGTGTTATCGCTGGCGCTGGCGAGGGTGCGGGGTATAGCGCAATCCAGCCCGTACAGGAAGGCGATAGCCGCCTGTTCAACGCCTCCACTGGCGGCCTGCTAGGTACTGTTGGCGCAGGCGCGAGCGGATTGCTCGGGAAGGCAGCGCAAGGCGGGCGCGGATTGCTTGATGACGGATCGCGGCGATTGCTCGCAGAGGCGGAACGTCTCGGCATCCCCATTTCCCCGTCGCAGCTTTCCAAGAATCCGACTGTTCGCACCATCAGCGACCAGCTTGGCCGCCTGCCGTTCAGTGGTTCGCGCGGCCGCAATGAAGCCTCTAAAAAGGCGTTCAACCGCGAAGTGGCCAAGACGTTTGGCGAGAAAGCGGACGCGGTGAATAGTGACGTATATGCCGCCGCGAAGTCGCGCATTGGTGGGGAGTTCAACCGCCTGACGGAAAACTCCAAGCTCCCCGTGTCCCCGCAGTTGCTGGCATCGCTAAAGGGCGCTCAGGAAGAAGCCGAGAAGTTCGGCAGCACGGACGCGGGGCGCATTGTCGCTAACCGCATTCAGCAGCTACTCGGGAAGGCCGACGAAACCGGCAGCATCCCCGGCAGGGCTTATCAGGCGTTCGATTCCGAGCTTGGGCAGGCTTTGAAGGGCGGCGGGCAGGATGCCTTCTATCTTGGCGGCCTGCGCGATGTTGTGCGGAACGCGATGGGTGACGCTATTGCCCCCGCTGACCAAGCGGCATGGGCCACGGCCCGCAAGCAATACGGCAACCTCAAGACGGTGCGCGACCTTGTGAGCAAGGAAGCGGGCGACGGCATCAGCCCGCAGGCGCTTGCATCCCGCGTCAATTCGACGGGCGCGGGCAAGGAGCGCATGGCGTCCGGAACGGCTGGCGAGCTTGGCGACTTGGCCGCTATCGGCCAGCGATTCTTCAAGGCGTCCCCGGATAGCGGGTCAGCGGATCGCGTCTTGGTCAACAGCCTGTTGGCTGGCGGCCTCTATGGCGGCACTCAAACCGGCCTGCTAGACCCGGAAACTGCGATGTGGACGGGTGGGCTGCTTGCTGGCAATCGCCTTGGCTTGGGTGCTGCGAACAACCGCACGGCGCGGGCCGTAGCCAGCAAGGCGACCAACGCGGCTGGCGATGCGGCGGCGCGGGCTGGCGTTGCGCTTCCGGCAACCGTCGAGATTCGCGGCTTGCTGGCAGCGATGGGCCTGCCTGTTGGGCTACCTGTCGAAGATGAAAAGGGCAAGAAAAATCGCGCCAAACATTCCAAGAAAAAGGAAAAGTGACGAGCCTGCCGGAGTAATCCGTTGCATTAGCTTCGTCTTCAGCTCGCTCACGGGCATATAGCGCCACACCAGCCAGCCAAGACACCACGCGACGCCAAACAGCAGCGCCAGGATCACCGGCCCCAAAACCGGCTTCAGCAGTATTGCCGTCCACACCTGATCCATCCCGACCCCCAGCCCCTCAATCGAGGGGCTTTTTATTGGAACGTGTAAATGCCCATTCCCGTACGAATGTCCGACCTCTCGGCCACTGCCGCCAGCAACAGCCCGGCAGGCACCGATGCTATCGGCAACAGCCTTGATGACTACTTGCGGGCGACCCAGTCCGTCATCCGGCTGGAACAGGCGCAGGCGGCAGGCACCCTTGCGTCAGCCTCCACTGTAGACCTATCTGGGGTCGCGGAAAAGCTAGTTCAAGTCACCGGCACGACCACGATTAACAACTTCGGCACGGTGTCCTCGGGTATCAGCAAGCTTGTCCGGTTCGCCGGAATCCTGACCATCACCAATTCCGCCGCCATCGTGACCCACACCGGGGGCAATATCACGACTGCCGCAGGGGATATTGCCGAAGTCATCTCGGACGGTGCCGGTAACTGGCGGGTGGTGTCCTACAGCCGCTGTATCGTATCGAGCGCCGCCGTTATCGCTGGCCTCGGCTACACCCCGGCCAACAAGGCGGGTGACGCCTTCGGCGGCAGTGTCACGGTGACGGGCAGTATCACCGCCTCCGGTAGCCTGTTCTGCGGGCAGAACGTCGAAGCCTCGGGCGCTACCCTTATCCTGGCCCCCACCGGCTCGGGCACGGTGCTATTCCGCCCCAGCGGCAGCGGCAGCGGCACGGGGCAGTGCAGCATTTCCTCTGCCGGCGCGCTGACTGTTGCGGACGAGCTGACCTTTAACAGCCAGCTCGCGGGCTATCGCGGCATCCCGCAGAACAGCCAATCAGGCAATTACACCTGCGTTCTGGCCGACTCGGGCAAGGAGATTTACCACGCCTCCGGCGCGGGTGCGGGCGACACGTTCACCATCCCCGCTAACAGCTCGGTGGCCTATCCCATCGGGACGGTGCTGACCTTCGGCAATGACGACTCCAATGCCCTTAGTATCGCCATCACCACGGACACCATGCGGCTTGCTGGGGTAGGCACCACTGGCACCCGGACGCTCGCTCAGTACGGCGTGGCGACGGCCCGGAAGGTCACGGCGACTGAGTGGCGGGTGTCGGGCGTGGGCCTGACCTGATGAGCGGCTGTCTCTCCCTCATGGTGGCGAACACCCAAGGCATCGGCGCGCAGCTAACCGACCAGAGCGTCAATTCCAGCGGCGCACTCTCGCGGACGGCAGGCTATCGGCTCAACACCTCCGGCATTGTCGAGAGTCTTGTCCAGGCGGCCTACACGACCCTAGAAACGTGGCTGCTGCTCGGGGCGTCTAGCGCCTATGAGTGCCGGGCTACCCTGAACTCCGGGGCGCTCAGCTCGGGCACGACCGGCTCATGGCTGGCCCTGTCCTCTAGCCGGGAATGGACGTGCGTGGATAGCATCGTTGACGGCTCCCCCGCACAAGCCAACCTGACCATGGAAATCCGCAACGCCTCGACCCTCGTTGTGCAGGATTCGGCCACGATCACCCTGTACGCCGAGCGGAGCTAACCCGCCCCGATCCGGGGTGTGCTAGTTGTGCTAGTCGGGTGTCAGAAACGGGTCATTTCTGACCATTCCCGGCCCTGAAAACCCCTTGTTTTGCGGGGTCTGAGCCGCCCCTTGTTTTTAGGAGGGACGCGCTCTATCCGGCTGAGCTACGGGGACAAAGGGGTTTTACCGCTTTCGTGTGATGGAAACTGTGCTAGTCCGCTTCGGTTTCAGCTCCCCAGCGGCCCATTTCTCCATTCTATCAATGGCGGCCTTCCCAGCGGCAGGGGCGTGGTGCATGTACCGCTCCGTGACCAGCACGGACGAATGCCCCGCCAGCTTGCATATCTCGTGCGCTGGCACCCCGGCTTGGGCCAGATGGGTGCAGAACGTGTGCCGCAGCCAATGCAGTGTCCCCGGCAGCTTTGCCGCCTCGGCGGCTGCTGAGAACCAATCGCTGAGCGTGTCGTAATGCACCGACACCAG
>OFRE01000157.1_pt1 | contig 20302 bp, 29 predicted proteins | sample 1543061 | NCBI WGS metagenome assembly OFRE01 (sample SAMN07774218, study PRJEB24372) | wastewater metagenome | isolation source: Exp Tend NO 50WW | collected 2016-02
TGGCCCCGGCGTTGCTGACCAGGGCAGAGGTCAGCAGCAGCGCGGTGCGCGTGTTGGCCGCCGCCATCAGGCTGGTCGACCCCAGGACGCTGGTCAGCGAACCGGCGATGCCGAGCGTGATGGTCGCCGCCGTCGAGCCGGTGTAGGCCGTCTCGATGATCAGCTCACCGCCGCTGATCACGGCGCCGGGCGGCAACGGGATGCAGTCGAAGGTGATGGTATTGGCCACCGGGCCGGTCAGGCCGACTTCGCTGGGGTCAGTCGACAGCGCAACGGTCGAACCGAGGGTCTTCTTCGTCAGGTCGACCGAGTCGATGACCCAGTCGTTCCAGTTGAAGTTGAACTCGGCCATCAGCGGGAATTGAGCGGTACGCGAAGCGAGCTTCTTCATGGTGTGTTCTCCTGTAGTCGGGTCGGGTTACTGCGCGACGTAGCAGGACAGCACGCCGAAGTCCTCGACGCTGTTGGCTTCGTAGATCGTGCCGAACTTGGGCTTCAGGAAGCCCAGGATCTTGCCGACCGCGATGCCCTGGCTGTTGTCGTAGTCGAAGCCCTTCTCGTTCCACTCCGGCGCGCCGATGTCGGCCATGCCCAGCGCCTGAGCGCCGCAGAACAGGATCTGCGAGCCGTTCAGGTTCAGGCCGGCGCCGTACATGTTCGTGCCCGAGGTGCCCTTGGACACGTTGGGCACGTGGCGGAACTCGTGCAGATAGATGCCGTCGATCTTGACACTCGAGCCCGTGAACAGAGCGTCGTTCTTGTCGGTCTGCAGCGAGTGGCGCAGGTTCAGGTTGTAGTCGTTGTCCGCCTTCAGGCGGGCGAACGCTTGTGGGGTCAGGAAGGCGTGATACGTCTCTTCGCCGCCGGCGCCCGACACACCGCGGATGTAGCGATCCTTGGCGTAGGCCTTGAGCTGGACGAAGGTCTGCCACGCCGGGAAGTCGCTGCCGGCGACGGCGCCGGTGTTGACGATGGCGCTCGACGTGTTCGAACCCGTGGTCGAGTCCTTCAGCGTCTTGTTGACGTTGTCCCAGCGCAGCATGCGCTTGGTCGACGGAGCGGAGACGTCAGCCGCGAACTCCAGGTTCGGCAGGTCCGAGCCCACGCGGGTCGAGCCGTCGGGACGGATGCTGAAGGCGCGGCCGGCCAGGGCGCTGAAGGCCATCTGGTCGATGCGGTCAGCCAGCCAGTAGGCCAGGACGTCGCGGGAGTTGCCGCGGAACTCGACCACCGACTTCTGGTCGGCCATCTTGCCCTCGTGGCGGTTGGCGTGGCGAATCTGGTCGATGCGGATGACCTGATCGAAGGTCTGCATCGCCTCTTCGTTGCCTTCCAGGGTGCGGTCACCGGCCACGCCGTCGCCGGTCAGGTCGGCCAGCAGCGTGATGACTGCGCGGGCGCCCTTCTCGGACTTCTTGAGTTCGGTGATGTGCTGGATCAGCGAGTTCGGGCCCTTGCCCAAGAACTTGTTGACGAAGCTCATGTTGCGGGCCTGCTTCCACAGGTCCAGAGACCAGACGGTCTTCTGCTCGGCGGTGAGCAGGCTGAAATTGGTCAGTGCCATTGAAGGCTCCCCATTGCGTTGATCGAAGAAACTGCTGCTCTTCGCCGATGTGTCGCTTCGGCCACGCGGGGTGGAGACGCTGTCGAGGTCTGCCTGCTCGTAGGGCGGAGTGTAGCCGAAAAAAGAGCCCCGGCAAGTTACCTCGCCGGGGCTCGCGAAACGCGGAGATCGCGTTACGGTGCCGGGGGCGGCGCGTCGGGGTTCAGATCGTCGGCGACCTGGAGCGCGGTCTGGAGGCGGCCCAGGGCTGCGTCCATGGCCGGCGTGCTGTTGCCGGCGGCCTCGATCGCGGCAGTCAGGGCAGCAACCGCGGCCTGGACTTCGGCGATGATCTTGTTGGTCTGATCGGCAGCAGCTTCGATCGCGGCGGTGACTTGGTCTTTGGTGGCCATCGTGATTTCCTTCAGTTCAGCGAGCGCCACCATGACCGGATCGGTCGGTGAGCAGACGCTGTGGTGGTAGACGTCGAGTCGGAACATGGGTGATGCCCCTTGTGGAAGGCTCGATGATTGTACGTCGCTCTCTAAGTCAGAGATGCGACAACGAGTTACGGCGCTTCTTTGACGACGAGGTAGCGCGTGCTCGTCAGATAGATGCTCGCGTCGGTCATCGCCGTCGGGTAGTCGAGGTTGACAGTCTTGGCGAGCTTGTCGGGCTGACCCTCAGGGTAGCCCCTGTCCCACACCTCGACGACCACCTTGTAGGCAGACGTGTCGGCGTTCTCGATGCGAACGAGTTTGGTCATGGTCAGTCCTCCTTCAGAACGTGGTGGGCTGTGCGATGCCGCGAATCACGGCCATGAACCCGCGCTGCAAGTCGGTGGCGCCGATGCTGATCCAGCGCTGGTCGAGCGTAGCGCCGGGCCTGAAGGCTTCCGCCTCGCCGCCTTCCGGGCCGCTCATGTTCTGCGGCACGTAGGCGCGCAACTTGGCGATGTATGCGCCGCACTGCTCGGCCAGGGCTTTGCCTTCGTTCATCAGCGCAGCTTCCTCGAGCGTCAGTTGTCGATAGCCGGTGATCTTAGGTTGCGTGAAAGTTTCCATTTGCGTTCCTTGGTTTGGTCTACAGCATGTCCCCGCGCATCCGCGCGAGGGTCTCTTCCGGCAGCGCCGAGAAGTCCTTGAACGACATCTTCAGCACGTCCTTCGCGCTGATCGTGCCGCCGGCCTTGTCGCTGTCCATGCCCACGTCCTTCGTGTTCGGGGGCGTCTTCTTCGAGTTGTCCAGCGCCTTCTCGACGGCGGCCTTCTTGCGCTCGGCGGCCACGTCCTTCGCGTCCACCTTGGGCTTGACCTCCGTCGCGGCTTCCTGCTTCGAGGTCTCGGTGCCGACGAGGCGCTTCACGGCCTTCTGCAGGGCGTCGGTCGGCGTCAGGCCCCGACGCTGGTACGTGACCTTCAAGTCGGCCACGTCCGTCATCAGGTCTTCGTCGTAGTCGTCGTGATCTGGGTTGAGCTGCGGGAACGCCGCCTCGATGCGCTCCAGGGCGACGCCGTAGCGGGTGTTCTCCACCGCCAGCGACACCGCGGCCTGGGTCTTCATGTCGGCCTTGGCGTCCGTCATGTTGCGCTCCAGCGTGCGGATCTTGCTCATCACCGCGACGGCCTTCTCCGTCTCGCCGTCGGTCAGCAGCTTGGCGTACTCGCCTTCGAGCTTCACGATCTCGGTCTCGGCGGCGGTGATGTCCGCGTTCAGGTCGGCGACCTTGCCGCCCTGCTGGAACTGCTTGAGCTGGGCTTCGAGCGTGGCGCGTGTGGCGCGCTCCTTCTCCAGGATTTCCTTGTGGCGGGACAGCGGGATGCGGCCGTCCTTCTTCTTCGGCTTGTCCTCGGCCGCGGCTTCTTCTTCGGCCTCAGTTTCTTCATCGGCGTCGGCAGCTTCGGCTTTGTCCGACTTGGCGGCCTTGTCGTCGCGCTCCTTGGCACGTTTCGTCGCGGCCTCGACGTCCGTGACGGCTTCGTCTTCCGCCGCCATTTCGTCGCTGTCAGCGCGGTGTTCGGCGTCCGAGCCGGTGGGCGTCCAGTCGTCGCCGCGGTCGACAGCGCCGTCCCCGCCATCCGGCGGAGCGTAGAAGAGTTGCAGTCGTTCTTGGATCTTCATGGCGTCCTCAGTCCTTGCTTCGTGGGTTGGGGTTTCTGCGCCGCGGCTGCGGCCTGGGCTTGTGCGGCCGCACGCTGGTCAGCGCGCTTGATGGCCATGTCCTGCGCCTTCAGGCGCAGCTCGTTGTTCTGCTTCTCGCGCTCCATGCCGTGGTCCATGAAGTCCATCTGCTTCTTGTGCGCGAACTCGCGCTCCTTCAGCCCGGCTTCGTGATCGGCCTTCGCGCGTTCCAACTCGGGGTCCGTGCCCTCCCCGGCGTTCGGGTCCTCGATGGGCGTGTTCGCCAGCACCTGGGTCTCGACCACGGTCTTGTCGGCCTTGGCCTTCTTGAGCCCGGCGTCGGCCTGCTTCGTGGCGCCTTCGGCCTCGGTCTTGGCGACCTCCGCCTCCTGAGCACGTTGCTGGAGCGCAGCCGCGGCCTGGGCCTCGGGCGAGTCCTTGTCGCCCTCCATCTGCTTGATGATCTCGGACTTGTTCAGCAGGCGGCTGGAGTTCACGATCACGCTGTCAGGGATCGCGACGCCCATCTCCTTCATGGCGACGGCCTGATCGAACTGGCTGTCTTCCATCGTCTCGCGGTGCGGCACCGACGTGGTCACGATGCCATACTCGCCGAGCGTGAGGTCATTGATGATCTCGCCCTCGGCGCTGGGCTGGTTGACGCCGAACGTCTCAGTCTCACCCGTGGCACTGTTGTGCGTGATCGTCATCAGCCGGGCCTCGGTGTAGTTCTCCTGCACGAGGTCCAGGACGTTGCGCGCCAGGATGAAGTCCGTACGCACGAGGCTGTCCAGCGGCTTCGCGAGGCCGGTGGCACCGCTCTGCTTGTTCTTGTCGATCGCCTTGGCGGCGACGTCCTCACGCACGAAGCCGGTCTGCGCGTCGTTGACGCCGCTGATCGTCTTGATGTGCTCTTCGGCCTTGTAGCTGATGCGGTCCAGGCCGGACGGCACCTGATTCGGCGTGATCTTCTCGATCGAGTCGCTCAGCGCGCCATCACCGGACACCTCGATCACGAGACCAGTCTGGGCGCCCTTCTGCTCCAGGTCTTCCGGTGTCATGTTGGCCAGCCGGCCCTGCTTGACGACGTACCCGGAGTTCGCGGTCGTGTTGACAACGTGCAGTTCCTGACTCGTGACCTTGTTCAGCAGCTCCTGGGAGCCGATCAGGTTCTCAACGAGTCCGATGGTGTTGCCGCGACGGAAGTACGGGAAGTACGGCACCACGGTGAAGTGCTTGTACGGACTCCAGTCGTCGTGCAGGCGGACGTTGTCGCAGATCGCTGTCCAGCGGATGCGGCGCACCAGCTTCGTGGTGACCTGGAAGCCGTACTTCTCGACGAAGAACGCGATCTTGTTGCGGTCGAACTCCAGCGGGATAGCGCGCATGTCGCCGGTCTCGGGCGCGACGAAGTGCTTCTGCTTGTCCAGCATCCGGTGCTGGCGTTCGATCAGGCGGATGTTGCGCAGCACGGGCGAGAGGTCGTGGCTCCCGGTGTAGAGCGGGTTCAGACGGTCGCCGAAGCGGTCGCGGTGGGCTTCGATCGAGTCGTAGCCGTATGGGAAAAAACTCTGCTCGCGGTTGCGCAGCAACTCGGCGTCTTCCCTGGTGTAGAGCACGGCGATGTCGTCGGCCGTGACCCACTTCGTCGTGAAGACCTCGCTCCAGTCATCCGGGTCGTAGCTGTCTGCGTCTGGGTCGACGACGACGTTCTTCGGGTTGATGTTCTCGATGCAGACCTCGCCCTCCATCGAGTCGTTGTAGCGCAAGCGGACGTCGAGATAGCCGCGGCTCCCGATGATCCCATCGGCGAACATGTCGCTGCGCTTCCAGTCGAGCTGGTTGTTGTCGCTGATCTGTTTGTAGACCTTCGTCAGCGCTTCGGCTGTGGCCGCCGGCGCCCCGGAGCGAGGGCGGAAGCTCGTCTCGCTGCGGTTGTAGATCTGCTCACCCATCACGTTGCCGACGGTGCTGATGATCTTGTTGATCGTCAGGGCCGGGCGGCGGGAAAGCTCGAGTGCTGCCTTGTCGGCACGGTCCCACTGGTCGCCGGCGAAGAAGCGCTCGCACTTGTCGGCCTTCTCGACGTACTTCGAGTGACCGTTGTCGCGAGCCCAGGCATAGCGATACCAGACTTTGGTGCAGAGGGCGGTGTCAACGGGCATAGCTCGGCCTCACTTCAAGAACTTCAGCTTGTAGATCGCGCGGTCGACAACGGCCAAGATGTTGTCGATGAGGTTCGCAAGCTCGGTGCAGTCGACGTCGTTGCTCTCGGCGCCGGCTGCGTCTTTGTCGTCGTAGCCTTCGCACACCTCTTCGCGGTTGCTCGCGATCCAGGTGCGGAGGTCTGACAGTTGGGTTACGGGGTCGCCGGTGGCGACGCGGACTGCGGGGAAGTCGCTGACGGCCTGCTTGCCGTAGATTGCCTGCCAGCACTCAAAGAACTCGTCGGCGCCAGAGGCGACGGCGTCGTAGAAGTCGCCGAGCGCCATGTGCTGGGCGTACGAGCCGGTCGTCAGGTGGGCGTAGTGCGCCGCGGTGCGTGCTGCGAAGCAACGGGCGACCAGTTCACATGCAGCGCCGCTCATCGGTGCTTCTCCCGCGCGTAGACCATCTCGAAGATCATCTGGCGCATCGCCTGGGCGATGGTCGTGAACTTGATGTCGTAGGGGTTGCGGACGTAGCTCATGACCGGACCTTCCCGAGCATCGCGCGCAGCAGCCCTTCGAGGTTCGGGTCGGTGGGGTAGGCCGAGCGGCCGGCGAAGAAACCGCGCATCCAGACGACGAAGTCATGAGCGGTCAGCTCGGGCTCGGGCTCGGGCGGACGCTTGGTCTCGATCCAGCCGTCGGGGGCGAGCTTCCGGTCCTGTAGGTCCGCCTGCCGGCGCTTCTCTTCGGCGTCTCGTGCTTCCGCAGCGCGGCGGATGGTCGAATCGGCGGTCGGTAGGCATTGGCAGGCGAACCGGTAGCGTCCGCACGACTGACAAGTCCCGCCGACCGCCTCGCTCATGCTCATGCTGCCATGTGCGAGTTGCCCCGCTGCCCCAGTTTTAGCTTGTCCCGCCATGAAGCCACCTTCTGTGCTTGTTGCTTCCGTGGAGCCTCGCGGCCCACGACCATCTGCGCCATCCAGGACAGGGAGTCCACCTGATCGTCGTGAACCCCGGCCGGGAACCGGAGCAGCTCGTTGCGCGCTTCCTCATACCACTCGGCCTTGTCGCTCCAGCTCACCATCCCTTGCTGCATCCGCCCCTGGAACACTCGGGCTCGGGCCATCTTGTCGGTGATGGGGCGGAGCACCGTGATCGCCGGGTACATCTTCCGCTCCCGCATCCGTTTTTTCAACAGGGCTTCGATCGCGCGGTAAATCTGCCCGTCTTCGAAACCCAGCGACAACGTCGGACTTCCCCACCTCGTACATAGATTGAGAATCGATTCTACGATGAAGAGTGAATCCGCTGACTTGAACCGCACGATCTCGGCGACGTGCAGCATGTCGTCCTCGTCCTGCAGGCCGACGCTACCGACCGTGTAGTCGTTCTGTTTCTTCTCGCTGATCGCGAAGTCCCAGGCGATGAACACGTTGCACTTCTTGACGTTCGGAGTCGGAGCGCGCTTGAACTGAACCTTCGTGAAGTACCCGCCGTCGTCCGGCACCGGGTTCTGCTGATACAACGCCGACCACCAGCGGCCGTCCGTGCCGTCGTCCTTGCGGTTCAGGGCTCGAATCCGGCTGAGTTTCTTCAGGTCGTACCGGCTCGGGTGCAGCGCCTCGCCCTTTTGGCGCAACCGGCGGAAGCGCTCCACGCGATCGGCAGCACTGACGTCGTCGGGCAACTCGCGCACGATCTTGCCGGTGGATTCGTCGAGATACTCGTCAGTTTCAGCGATGGCAGGGTACTTCACGACCTCGAACTGGTCGATGTCCTCGTCCACTTCGCCGTCCGGTCCGCGCTGGCGCATCATCTGCTGCAGCCGGCCCGACAGATCGTCGTCGTGCCACCACGTCTGGATCACCAGGACGCCTCCGCCCGGCGCGAGACGCGTGTAGGCGGTCGACAGATACCACTCCCAGACCTTTTCCCGACCGTCGGCGCTGTCCGCCTCTTCGGCGTTCTTCACCGGGTCGTCGATGGCCAGGACGTGAGCGCCCTTGCCCGTGATCGGGCCGCCGATACCCGCGGCGACGTAGCCCCCGCGCTCACCGGCGATGCCCCACTCTTCCGTGGACTGGTTGTTCGGGTCCAGTTTCGTCGGGAACACGCCCTGGTAGGCCGGATCTTCGATGATCTGCTTCACCTTGCGGCTGAAGCCCATCGCGAGGCTCAAGTTGTAGCTACACGCGATGAATTCGTGGCTCGGATGACGCCCGAGGTGCCACGCGGGGAAGTTCTTGCTCGCCAGCTCCGACTTCCCGTGCCGTGGTGGCATCAGGATCATCAGCCGGGGGCTCAGACCGGCGGCCACGTCGTCGCTGAACTTCTCCAGGCGCCGGCAGATGTCGTCATGGACCCATCCGGCGTCGTACCGCTCGTTCATCCGCTGCACGAAGGGCAGCAGACGGCGCCGGGAGAGCACCCGACTGACCATCTCGCGCTGCGCGCTCAGGCGCGCGGGGGTCAGTTTCGGCAGTGCAGCCGTCGCCTCGGGGCTCTTCAGCGCCTCGGCGACGGCTTCTTCCCGGGTTTGCTCGGTCATGCTGTGATGTTCGTCTGCACGACGCCGAAGTCCGCCTTACGATCGGCGACGATGGGGGTCATTCTGCGTCCTCTGGTTGTTCGTCGAGGGACATCTCAAGGGCCAGCTCCACGTCGTCCTCGACCCGCTCCAGGAGTGGCGTATCTGCCTTCATCAACTTCATCAGCTCAACGTCCGACATGCCGCTGAGCTGCCTCAGCGTCAGTTCGCCTGAGTGGTTGTGCTCGACCACGTGCTTCACCGGCTCGTAGTACCCGCACATGCGCCCGATTTCCCGGGCGGCGCTGACCATGCTGGCCGGCTCGGACATCAGCTTGGCCATCTCGAAGGCTTCGAGGTGCATGTCCATCACCTTCTTGCGCGACATCTGCGCGGCCTGCTCGTACTTCGCCTTCTCTTCCCGGTACATCTTCAAGATGTTGGGCATCTTGACCATGCGGTAGGCGATCGAGTCGCCGGGGTTGTACCCAGCCCGTGCGCTCGCGGTGCGGATGGTCTCGCCCTTGGCCCACTCGCGCACGAAGTGGCGCTGCATCTCGGTCAGCGGCTTGTTCGCGTCGACCATCGCGGCGGCGGCCATGGTCGTCGTCTCGCGGTACTTGTCGCGGACGGTGGTGGTCGGCGGCGGTGCGTACTTCTTGTTTGCGGGCTGGGTGACTTCGAGCGTCGGCGCAGGGCGGGGCTTCTTCGCGAACTTCCCTTTGCGAGGCGTGCCGGGCTTCGGACCGGGCTTCTTGCGCGGCGTGGGCTGGTCTAAGGTCGAAGTTCGAGCCATAGGGCGCGATTAGATCAGAAAATTTTGAAAATTTTTCTGACGGAGAGCGGCGTGCGAGGCTCTTATGACCCTCATCCAGAAGTCGTACCCGACTTCGGATTCGGTTTGCCAACCTCGGGAAAGGAGTCTCTTTCCCACCCCACCCCGAGGTCTTCGACCTCGCGTGGTCTAGGACCACGAGCTGAGCCGCGTCACACGCAGAGGTGCGTGCTCGCCCCGCAGCACGGCGTGCTTCGCTTGCAGCGTGATGCACACCAAGCCATGTCCTGAGTACAGGCCCTGGCTTGGTGTGCATCACTCGTTGTTCATCGTGTGAGGTGCGTCTATCCACGCCCAGGTGTGAGGTAGGGCGGGCGAGCCCGCCCTGTGCGTTGGTTGTTTGAGCATGTCGCTCGGTTTGTTCTAGGAGAACATCATGTCCTTCGGTATCAAGGTTGGCCGCTTCATCGGCGCTGCTGGCGCTTACGCAGTCGAGGGCGCCGTTCGTGGCGCAACCGGCCTCGGTGGCTTTGCCCAAGAAGTCGCGCAGGGTGCGGAAGCCGGCTACGTCGACAAGCGCGAGGCGCTTCTCATCGACCGCGCAGAGCGCGACGCCAAGCGCGAGGCGCTCAAGGCGGCGTACATCGCCAAGCTCGCGGCCGGCACGGTCATCAAGACCGAGCCGACGCCCGTCGCCGTCAAGACCGCCAAGGTGCGCTCGTGAGCGCCGCCACGTCGAAGGCGCTCGACGCGCGCATCGACGCGGCTGATGCCGCGTGGAAGGCGCTCGAAGAGCGCATCGCCGCGCTCGAAGCGCGCGTTGCTGCCACCAAGGCGGCTATCGAGACCGACGGCCTCGTGCCGCTCGCGCACGAAGTCCAGCGCGCGCACGCGCGCCTGGACAAGGCAGCCGAGGCGTTCCGCGCCATCGCGCCCAAGCGCGAGGCACCGCGCATCACGCCCGCTCAGTGGGCGCGTGCGCTGGACGATCTGCGTGCTGAGGCCGAAGAGGCCGGCAGCGACAAGCGCTTCTTCGACCGCACGGACGTGCTCGCACGTCACCGCGTGCTGGAGAAGATGGTCGCGAATCGCGAAGCAGCCGGCGCGTAGCGCCGAAGGACCAGGGCGAAAGCCCTGGTCCGACGCTTCGCGTCAACAGCGCGGCTGAAGCCGCGTGAAGGACGAAGCGCTTCGCGCCGTGGAGCCGAATGGGCAGCACACAGAGTTGTGAGGTTTCGCGAAACCTCGCAACGAAGTACGCTGCATCTATCAATCATGTACGCGCCCCGACGCACGACGTCATGGGGTGCGAGGAGTAAAGAGTGTTTACAGAAGCTGTGTTGATGTTCGGGACGATGCTCGCCGTGTTCGAGTTCGTATTGCTTTCTATGCTGGCTCCGAAGTACCGCTTGCGGTTGCTCGGGTCCAAGGGTGGGTGCAATGCTGTGCACGTGTCGATGCTCGTTCTGAACATGTGGATTCACTGGGGAACGGTCATCGGCACGATGAGCGCGACGCTCTCGTTCTGCGCCAGTGTGGTGACGGTGTTCGTGGCCCGCATCGTGTACGGCACGATCGAGAACGACGTGCGCACACGTCGGGGCTTGGTCGGCTACAAGACTGAGGAGTTGGTGTTGTGAACGGCTTCATCGACTCCTCGTTCGACCAGCAACGTTACGACCGCTTGGTCGAAGAAGCCAAGATCGCCGCAACTGAGGTCGACGCTCACATGACTGACGAAGAACGTGAACGCTTCATCGAACACTTCATCGAACTTCGGTGGTAGTCATGATCCGCTTCTACTTCAAGAACGGACGCTGGCGAGTCACGTCCAACAAGAACCCAGTCCCGGCTCGCGACTGGTGGAATGCCATCAACGAAGTCAAGTGCATGAACCACCGACTTCGCACTCAACGCAAGGAAGCGCCGCAATGACCACCTACCTCTGCCACTTCCACGTCAACTCCGGCGTCGCATTGACGCTGCCCTTAGTGCTCGATGACAAGCACTACGACGCATCCCTGGTGACCGAGGCTGCCGAACAACTCGCCAACAAGCTCAGCATCACCTTCATCTACACCGAGGAAAAAGACCGATGGCCAATAGCTACAAGAACCGCGAGCTGATGACTCTCGCACGCAACGCCGACAACACCATCACGTGCTGCCTTGTCTGGTATCGCCATGCGCCGATCGAGTTCGTCGTCTTCTCACCGCGGCCCAATGGCCGCGTGACGATGACCACGTTCATGTCGTACATCACGGCCATGGCGAAGTTCGAAGAGCTGACCAAGGAGGACGCTGTCATGTAAACCGCTAGGGGTAAAGCCCAGCCGCGTGCCATCCAGGTATGCGAGTGTGCTTTCGAGGGCCAGCGAGCTGGCCCTTTTCTTTGGCCTGTTTGAAGTTCGGGGTATCGGGACAACACCCTCCCGGTACGAACCCGACTGCACTTCGGTGCAGCCAGTCGTCGGATGCTGGCTCATCCGACCAGTGTGCCAAGGCTTCAATGCCTGCCTGCCATCGTCTGCTGGCTCAGACGACGTACCTGGGTTGGGTCCAGTTCGTGAACATCAGCACGCACTACGCGGAGCACCCACTTGCTCGTCGGACAACGTAACCGACACCACCGCCTTCAAACCTATGCACACCACCATCAAACCCAAACGCTTCATCCCACCGACCATCATCGTCTCCGACCAAGCACTCAGCAGAAAGGAACAACGCATCCACGACACAGCCGCATCCTCCTGGGGCAATCCCGCCCGCGCGCTCGAACGCAAGATCGAGCACCTCGCTCGTGTGCTGAACTGCACCGAAGAGGAAGCCACTCACCTGTTTCTCCACAACCTCTGAATCGAACCAACATGACCACTCACACCCTGAAGCCCGGCACCATGACCGCTCCCGTCATCATCCCCAACCCGTCGCTCATCGACCTCGTCCGCAAGTGCCTGCCCGGCGACCTGGGCATCCCCGTGATGTACTCGATCACCGGTAGCTTGACTTTCCGTGCCGGTCGCCTCGCCGGCATGATTGCCAACGGCTTGGCCGCCGACGTGCGCAACGACGAACTGCACCGCGACACCATCGACACGTACAACGACGCGATGAGCTACCTCAACGTGCTCGACGCCGCGAAGCAGTGGTTCGACGATGCCGGTGGTCAGCGTCAGGACATGATCCGCAACCTGTCCGGCCTGCTGCACTTCCGCCGCACGGCCAACGACTACCTCGCCACGCTCGTCGGCGAGGACAAGCTGCCCGAAGTCAAGTGGAGCGACACGCTGCGCATGGTGGGCGAACCGGCACCGATCGACGCCTGGAAACTCGACTACGAGTGGAAGGCCTACACCGAGTCCGGTGATGCCGACCCGCAGATGACCCGGGCCGAGTACGACATGCTCACCACGCGTGAGCTGTCCGGCCAACGCGCTGCCTGGGCCAAGCACGTCGGCACGGTCGAGAACATCATCACGCTGGCCGATCACAACGATGCCATCGACTTCCATCAGCTGGATCTGCAAACTCAGCTCAGCCTGCTGATGTCCTACGCCACGCCGGAACGCATGGCCAAGTTCCGCGCCAGCGTGATGAAGCGCGCACGCACCCGTTGGGAAGCCGACGCCGGCATCCGCCACCACGCCTCGTTCGTCGAGCATTGCCGGCTGGCCAGCACGCACCACCGCTATGCCAACGTCGGCGACAAGACCGCGCCTGCGGTCACACCTCCAGTGGAGACGGCCAAGCAGATCGCCGTCAAGATCAAGTCCATGCAGGACTTGGGCGTGCACAAGGACCTGATCCTCGAGTCCCGTGAAGCCGAGAAGCAGGCCATGCTCGCGAACAAGGCCAAGCAGATCAAGGCCAAGCGCGAGAAGAAGGCCAAGCCGACACCTGCCTCGACCCCGACTACGACCGACACCAAGTCGCTCGAAGCCCAACCGAACGACATCTGAGCCCCAACAGCGCGATGCCAGGCCAAGGCCCAGGCATCGCGCCTCAAGGCGCTCGCGCGGGGCCCTGGATGGGTAGGTGTTCTGGTCCCGCGAAAAACAAACCTGTATAGGGAATTTCATACTTCCTCTTCTATCTATCTACTTCTCTCTCTAATACTTCTTGTCTAGAACTTTAGAACTTTAGAACAAAAGAGAGAAATACATAGGTAGAAGTAGTGTTCTGAAGAAGTTCCAAATCTCACCTCGTTCTAAGATGTAGACTGCCCTCCCAGCCGGTCGATTGCACCACTTACTATCCCGACTGCGCCGTGTGGTCTTTCAGAGGGTCAAAAACCATGAATTTGCACTTCCTGTCGGCGTCCGTTCCGCTGACCAAAACCATCGAGAAACTGCCCGATGGCACGGTGCTCAAGAGCCCGTACCCCAACGTCTACAACGTCACGTCGCACGAAGAGCAAATCACCGACATCGCTGACTTCCACGCTGCCATCGCCAAGCACGCCGCCCTCGGCCACTGTCTCGTGAAAGGCAACCTCACTCGCACGCTGGTCAACGAATCCCGAGCCGGCTCTACAGTGACTGGTGACAGCACCCAGTGGATCTGCCTGGACATCGACGGCATCCCTGCCACCTACGGCACACCGCCAGCCTCTGTGACCCCGAGTGCCCTGCTCTCTGTGCTCGGCATCGGTGATGTCAGCCACGTGCTCCAGTGGTCTGCCAGCCAGGGCGTCAATGGGCCAGCTCTGCGTCTGCACATCTTCATGCTGCTCACTGGTCCTGTCCCTGCCCCAATCCTCAAGCAGTGGCTCGTGCAGCTCAACCACTCCGTCCCGCTGCTCAGCGACGCGATGGGCCTGACCAAGACGGGCAACAGCCTCACCTGGGGTCTGGACATCACGGCCTGCCAGAACGACAAGCTCCTGTACATCGCACCACCCACCCTGAAGGGTCTCAAGAGTCCGCTGGGCCGTACACCCCGCATCTCGCTCGTGCAGCGTGTGCTGCCGGCCCTCACCTTCCCCACCTCGACCAACACCACCAAGGCCAACCAAGCCTTGACCGAGGCACGCATCCACGAGCTGCGTGAAGCTGCGGGCCTCCCGCCGCGCAAGTTCGTGATGAAGACCGTCAAGAACACCGAGGTGCTCAACAAGCCTGAGTCCTGCGAGGTCACCGACACGCGCACCGAACGCGGCTTCGTGTACTTCAACCTCAACGGTGGAGACTCGTGGGCCTACTACCACCCCGAGGACAGGCCCGAGATCATCTACAACTTCAAGGGCGAGCCCAACTACCTGACCAAGGATCTACTCCCCGAGTACTGGGCCACGCTGACGTCGTCTGCCTCTCGCACCAGCAGTGCAGGCATGACGTACCTGATCTTCCTCGACCGCAAGACCAGCACCTACTACCGCGGCACCTACGACGCTGCCACGGACCACCTCGATCTCACCCCAGCCAAGAACGAGACCCAGGTGCGCCACTTCGCCGAACAGTTCGGCGTGCCCCTCGGCAGCTACATCCCTGAGTGGGACATGACCTTCGACCCACACGACAACGTGCGGGTGGACTTCGGCAACAGGACGATCAACACGTTCCAGCTCACCGAGTACATGAAGACGCCGGCCAAGAAGGTGGCCAAGCCACCGCCGACGATCTTCCGCATCATCCACCACGCTCTCGGCTCCGACGTCACCTGCACCGAGCACTTCATCAACTGGCTCGCCTTCATCCTGCAACAACGCAAACGCACGCTGACCGCCTGGGTCTTGCACGGCGTCGAAGGCACCGGCAAGGGCATCATGATGAACCGCATCCTGCGACCCATCTTCGGCAAAGAACAGACCGCGATGCGCCGCATGGAGGAACTCAACGAGCCGTACAACAGCTACATGAAACGCTGCTTCCTCGTCTTCATCGACGAGGTCGAGTCCAAGGCCCTGATGAACGAGAAGGGTGTGATGGCCAAGCTGCGCACCTTCATCACCGAACCCTTCGTCACTGTGCGCGACATGTACGCTTCGGCCGTCGAATGGGAGAACTTCTGCAACTGGATCTTCAGCTCGAACAAACCCGAGCCGGTACTCATCCCTTCTGAGGACCGCCGCTTCAACGTCGGCAAGTACCAGACCCAGAAACTCGGCATGACAGACGCCGAGCTGGCCAAGATCCCTGGCGAACTCCAAGCGTTCCACGACTACCTGCTCAGCTATGCCGTGGACACCGCCGCCGTCTCCACTCCGCTTGAGAACGAAGATCGCAGCACGATGATCGCCGTATCTGAATCGAGCATCGACACTGTCGCCAACAAGATCCTGGCCGGCGACATGGAGTTCTTGCTCGATCAGCTCCCAGCCACGAACGCCTACACTGGCGACGCGCAAACGACTCGCAAGGTGCAGGACTACCAGCACGCGCTGCGAACGATCATGGTGCGCACTGACCCCTCAGATGGGCGGTGCAACATTTCGAGAGACGAACTTAGGGTCATATTCGATTACGTGGTCGGCAAGATCCCGGAAAGCCCGAACAAGTTCACGTCGATGCTCAAGCACCACCGCATCCACACAACGAAGGTGCGCGTGGACGATAAGCCTGTGTACGGCATCAAAACGACGTTCAAGGATGTGGACCGCTTCGACGAATACGCAGCGCTGCACTTCCCTCCTCCGCCCAAAGCTGCAAAGCCAACTACGAAGAAGCCTAAGACATGAGCACCGAACCCACCAAGAAGCAAATCGCCTGGACGCTCTTCATCATGGTGACTCTCGTAGTCAACGTGGTGGTGAGTGGAACAATCTGGTGGGCGTCACTCGACGCCCCGGCATCGCACAGCACCGAGAAGATGCTCTGGTTCATCGCCGACACCGTCGGTGCATACTGGCTTCTCTTTGGGGTGGAATGACATGAGTGACGCCCCTACCCCAAACTCTCTGGTCACAGTCTTGCAGGCAGCTCAGGTCTTGAAAGTCAGCGAGCAGACTGTCCGAAACGACGTCGCTCGCCTTGACATCAAGGCGGAACACACGATTGAGATCAAAGGCACGCTGGTCAAGCTGTACTACCTGAAATCACTCACTGAAGCACGCGCCAAGATCGTCGCTGAAGCCGATGAACGACGGAAGGCAGGCCTCACCCTTAAACCGCCTTCATCTGACGCCTCAGACGCGGTGCAGGCCGCTTTCAAGAGCGTGGGCGCAGACCTCAACGAGCTGACCGACGCAATCACTGAGCTGAAAGGTATGGCCATGAAGCTCATGGAACAGAACGCGCATCTGTTCAAAGCCTTGGCCAACATCCAGACATACCTGCACCAGCCGGCAATCCAGTTGCCTGTTATCGAGACAACTCCGCCCACCAAGGTCGAGGCCCACCTCGCCCCCAAGCCAGCTTTGCCCAAGATCTGCATCGCTGGTATCTGGGCCGCACAGCAGCAGATGATTCAAAAGGAATTCGGAGATGTCTTCGACCTCCGCATGTTCGACGCCGATCAAGCCACAAGCGCTTCGTTTGCGAACACCCTCGAATCGTGTGATCGCGTGCTGCTCTTGACGAACTTCATCAACCACACCATCGAGAACAAGGTCAAGCAATCCAAGGCGCAGTACTCGCACGTCCGCGGCGGCATGACCATGCTTCGCGATCGCCTGACGACGTTGTTCGTCGAACTCACACCCCTGAAAGCCAAAGCATGAAGCCACGCAAGATCGAAGAAATGGACGAGAAAGACTGGATCATCGTTCGCTTGTTGAGCCTCTTCCTCCGCGTCAATGGGTTCGGCATCATGCGGCTCCCAGAAGTCCAGCGCATGATGCGCTGGGCCGGCAAGAATCTCTGGGTGATGACTCGCGAAGCCAGCGACCAGCCGAACGATCCGTACGTCACGATCGTCGAAGAACACCTTCGTCAAATCGCCGAGACCAATCTCTCGCCGCCGCTGTCCGTCATTGCCGAATGGCCCTATGCGATACCTGAAGAACCCCTGCCGCCGGAATGCGCAGTGACCAGCGCCATGGAAGCACAGCAATGAATCACAGACCCCTCTACATCTTCGACCTCGACGGCACGCTGGCGCTGATTGATCACCGCCGCCATCACGTGCAACTCATCGACGGCTCGGCGGTCACCGTCTCTGGTAACACCGCAGGCATCTATCGCGGACCGAACTTAAAGATCCCTGGCGACGCCTGGGTCGAATTCCCCGGCACCGGAACCTGGAGCTATGCCGAGAGCGATGTGAAATTCACGCCCAACTGGGACGAGTTCTATGCCAAGTGCGTGAACGACCAGCCGAACATCCCGGTCATCCAGACCTTGATTCGGCTGCTCATGTCCGCTGACATCTACATCTTCAGCGGACGCAGCGACATCGTGCAGAAAGAGACGGTCGAATGGCTCGTCAAGCATGGCGTTGAATTCAACTACATGTTGATGCGCAAGGACGGTAACTACACGCCTGACCATGAACTGAAGCTCAGTTGGTACCGCACACTCTCGGCCTACGACCAACAACGCCTCGTCGCCATCTTCGACGATCGCGACAAGGTCGTGGCGATGTGGCGCGAACTCGGCCTCACGTGCTTCCAGGTCGCACCCGGCGCCTTCTGATCGAACCTCGAAAGTAGATCATGGCTCTTCAAACCTTCACGCTCGTGCCTTTTGTGGTGCCCGACGCCGTCCAGATTCAGCTGCCTCCGGGCGGCCACGGCCCCTTCAGTCCTCTTCCGTCAATCCCTTTGAACCAGCTACCGATCGAGACGCTCGAACAACTCTGCGAGCAGTTCCGTCAGTCAGTCTTGGCCAAGGCCCGCGGCACTCCAGGAACGAACGCGCTCATCAACGCCTTCCACGAAACCCTGAAGAAGTAGCTGTTCATGTTCGTCCCGTACACCGGGGGCAAGACGCTCCGCAAGATCAACGCGTTCACACAGGGCGTACTCATCGAGCTGATGCTCGACGGGCTGTACGACTGCCACGAACTAGCCGAACGGACCGGCCTGCATTACGTCACCGTGCAGGGCTACTGCCGCGAGCTGCACCGCGCAGGCGCGTGCTTCATCGACCACTGGGACATCGACACACGTGGTCGCGACTCGATCAAGATCTACAAGATCGGCCGAGGCACCGATGCCAAGCGCCGCAAGCTGACGCCCGCGCAACGTCAGGCCCGAACTCGGGCGGGTAGGAAACTACTCGAACACCAGCGCTTGCTTTCGTTCCAGAATCCAACGTCTATCTTCGATCTGAAGGACCCAAGATGCCCAGCCGACCCATCTTCTTGTCTCGAGCCGCCCGCCGCAACTACTACCTTGCCCAAGCCGCCGGACTGATCCTCGTCACGACCGTCCTCGCCGCTCTCGTCGCGCTCGTCCTGCTCGGCGCCACGAGCCTGTTCAGCCACTGATCCTTCACCCCACCAAGGCAAATCACGAATGAAGCCCTCAGCCGTCAAGACCGCTCTGCGCGAACTGCGCAGCCTCCGCCGCCCCGTGTTCCTCTGGGGTCCGTCCGGCGCCGGCAAGTCCAGCGTCGTGCACCAGTACGCCGCCGAGAACAAGCTCAAGCTCGTCGACGCGCGCGCCAGCCAGATGGACTCCATCGACGTCCGCGGCTTCCCGATCCCCGACACGAAGCGCAAGCTCATGGAGTGGCTCCCGGCCGACTTCCTGCCGCGCGAGGGCGACCCCGACGGCATCCTGTTCCTGGACGAGATGAACGGCGCCATGCCCTCCACAGCCAGCGCGCTGTACCAGCTCATCCTCGACTTCCGCATCGGCGCCTACAAGCTGCCGGACAACTGGACCATCATCGCCGCCGGCAACAACGCTGGCGACCGCGGTGTGACGCACCAGATGCCCGCTCCGCTGAACAACCGCTTCTGCCACATCGACTTCGAGATCGACGCCGACGACTGGCAGATCCAGGCCATGAAGGACAAGGTCCACGCACACATCCGCAGCTACCTGCGCCTGAAGTCGGCCAGCCTCCACGTCTTCGACAGCAAGGTCAACCCGCGCAGCTTCCCGACGCCGCGCTCGTGGTACTTCGCCGACCAGATCTACAAGCAAGATGTGCCGGCGGCCATCAAGCACGAGCTGATCGTCGGCACGATCGGCGAACCCCACGCTGTCGAGTTCTTCGGCTTCGTGCGCGACATCCAACACATGCCGGACATCGACAGCGTGATGATGAACCCCGAACGCGCGCCGTTGCCCGGCTCGCCGGCGGTGATGCACGCCCTGGTCACGACGCTCGTCGACGACCGGCTGACGGTCGGCAACTACGACCGGCTGATGAAGTACATCGCTCGCCTCCCGCAGGAGATCAGCGTCGTGTTCAACCGCTCGGCCTACGCCAAGGACCCGCGGATCGCCAACTCGTCGACGTACATCGACTGGTGTGTGGCGAACCAAGATGTCATCCGATAAGGCTCAGTCCCTCCGGTACGTGCCCAAAGGTTGGACACCGCCGGAGTGGTTGGGAAAAACACCGCACTCACTCTTTTCGAACTATGGCGAACAAGCGCAAGAAGCGTGGTTCGACGACATCCCTTGGCAACACCGTCGTGGCGATTCACTCTACGACGTGCACTTCGACGCGTTGCAAGGCAGCCCCCACGCACTGGAACTGATGCGTCAGTTCTACGCGAACCTCGTGACGCGCCGACTGAGGCAAAAGTGAAAAACTGCCTCGTGCAAGGAGCACGTGAACTAATCACTAGTTTCAATCCTGAAAACCTCCATTTCGACGGAGATGGAGGGGGAGCTTGCGTAGCGAACACAGAAGCCGTCAACGGAAATGGAATCGGATGCGGCCGAAGCAGTGGCAGTTCACGAGACGGCGGAGGAATCGGATGCGGCTCGATATTCGCAAAGAATGGAAACGGCGCCTCAAGCAGCCTAAGCCTCGAGCCACACTTTGCCGTTGGTCTTCTTCACTCTGGCGGCTTCGACGACATCCACGAGTTCACTTCGTTTCAACTTCTCAAACCGTTGATCCATCGTGAATAATTTTCTCGTCACCAACAACGGCTACGGCTACGGCTACGGCCACAACCACAACCACAACCGCGGCTACGGCGACGGCTACGGCAACGGCTACGGCAACGGCTACGGCTCCGGCGACGGCTACGGCACCGGCTCCGGCTCCGGCTCCGGCGACGGCTACGGCTACGGCTACGGCTACGGCTACGGCAAAGGCTACGGCTACGGCTGGTGATTGTG
>OFRE01000159.1_pt1 | contig 20236 bp, 31 predicted proteins | sample 1543061 | NCBI WGS metagenome assembly OFRE01 (sample SAMN07774218, study PRJEB24372) | wastewater metagenome | isolation source: Exp Tend NO 50WW | collected 2016-02
TCTTTTTGGACATCCGCCGACCGTTTGATACTGGTCGAACCTGCACCCTATAAATCAGCAGAAGCCACCCCCGCAAAACCTGCTGCAACCTACGCCCATCACTTAACCGGCAGCTTTGAATGGTACACGCCGAAGCAGTACGTCGAGGCCGCCCGCACGCTGATGGCTGGCATCGACCTTGACCCGGCAAGCTGCGAATTCGCCAACCAAATCATTAAGGCGCGGCAGTTCTACACCCTCGAAACCGATGGCATGAACAACCCTTGGCACGGCAGCGTGTTCCTGAACCCGCCTTACGGGCTGGATGAGAACGGCGACAGCATCGTGGAAACGTGGGTCAACCGGCTGGTGGACGAATACGAATCCGGCAATGTGCGGGAAGCGGTGCTGCTGGTCAACAACACGACCGAGCGCAAATGGTTTAAGGCGCTATGGGCTTTCCCGATTTGCTTCACTGACCACCGCATCTGCTTTTACAACGGGGATGGCCAGCAGAAGCAGCCGACACAGGGCAATGCATTTGTGTATTTCGGCAAACATCCACTGACATTTGCCGAAGCCTTCCGCCCCTTTGGAACGATTGTGCAGAGGATCTGATGACCGCCTTTAACTTTCCCCGCCAACTGACCGAATCGACCATCAAGGTGCAGCAGGTCATCAAGTGGCTGCAATCGCGCAAGGATGTGTTTTTGGTAGCCGATGTGCAGGCCGACCCGACCTATTTCTATCTGGGGGATCTGCTGTATGTGCCCACCGCCGCAGTGCAGCACATCGAAATGAAGGTGGAGAGCCGCAGCAGCCTCGAAACGCCGAATCTGGCGATAGAGCGGTTTTCGGACAGGGCGCGGGCAAAGGTCGGCGGGCCGTGGGGTACACGCGCGGAATGGTACGCGCATCTCTACAGCGACGGCTTATTTGTGATGATGCGGCGCAGCGAACTGGTGCAGTGGTTGACCCCCCAACTGGCGACCTTCCCGACATTCGAAGCGATTAACCAGACATGGAAGACCACCGGCATTCTGGTACGGCGCGACGCTGCGCAGACGGTGCTGGTGAGTCATTACCGCGAATACAGGATTTCGATGTCATGAACGAACCCGTTATCCAGCCGCCGCAATGGTTGAAGAACTTTATCCCGCTGCCGGGCAACCCTAACGACCTGACGCTTGAACAGGTGCGCACGGCTTTCGCTGGCGATTGGTCCGCTTTAAAGGAGGTGGTGAGAACCGCGCAAAAAACCGACCGTGACCGCCGTTTGACTGAATCCGCTTAATGCAAAGGAGTTCGAAATGAAATCGATATGGATCAAGACCCGCAAGATTATGGATGAAATCGAAAAGAAGCTGCAGGACTATCTGGAAAATACACCCGCAGCTTCTCTCTCGGCGCTCGAAGTGCATGTACTGGCCGCGCTCTACGAAAAAGACGACCAGAACGCCAGTGAACTGGCCCGCAACGTCGGACGCACCGCCACTTCTTTTACACCCGCTATCGACAAGTTGCAAGAGAAAGGTCTGACGATGCGCCGACAAGACCCGACTGACCGGCGCGGCGTGCTCATTTACCTGACCAATGACGGCGAGGCGCTGCGCCCGCATGTGCTGGTCGCTGTCGAAAAGCTGAACGCCGAATTCTATGTGTTGATTGCCAAGCATGACATCGAGAAGCACGCCTACGCGCCCGCCTGACACGGTAGTCCTGCGCCATCCGAGTGAGGCGCTGGAACTGGTGCTGCCGCGCGGCAGCTTAGCCGATTTGCTGATGCGTTTGGGATACACCGAGGTTGAGCCGGAAGCGGCCAACCTCCCAACCTATTTCACTACTCAAGAGAAAGAAGACTCTGATGACCAACATGATGTTACTCAATGACCTCGCCAACAAAATCTTCGAGATGGCCGGAATGCCGCCGGTGACTGATGCAGACGATGACGACTTCGATGGTTATGACGAATTCGACCCTGACAACAATCCGGACGACTACAGCGATGATGACGATTTCGATGATGACGACGAAACCCTGCACGACTTTGACGATGACGATGGTGAAGAGTACGAAGACGACGAAAACACCGGTTACGCCTTCATCTAGCTGCATTTCATTATTCGCAACCGGCGGGTAGACGCTCGCCGGTCAGCACAAAGGAACACACTATGGGTAAACACAACACGCTTCATCCCCAGACCAACACGCTGCTGCGGACACTGGCGGCTGCACTGAAGGACGGCGGCGACGGCTGGGTAAAAGGCAGCACGATTCCACTGGATGAGGTGGATTACTTCCATCGCAAACAGGCGCAGGACAAAGGCTACATGACCGGGCGCGGCAACACCCGGCAGCGCGAATTCCACATCACCGACAAAGGGCTGGCGCTGATTGGTCAAGAGAAGACCGAACCGCGCACCTATCCCAAACTGTCCGCGACTGAGAAAGAGCGCGTGTTCAGAGAAGCGCGGCAGCGGGTACTGGCTAAGAAGCTGAACCGCGTGTTTGAGGACAAACCATGACTGACAAGCATCATGCGCCGGGGCTGCTGGATGAGCCGCCGATGCTGGTCTATCCGTCATTGGCAGAAGTACTGGGCATCAACAAGGCAGTCCTGTTCCAGCAGCTTCATTTCCTGCTGAACGGCCAGCGCACGGCCAAAAACAAGTACAACTTCGTGCATGACTGCTGGTGGGTCTACAACTCGTACCCCGAATGGAAGCGGGATTACTTCACGTGGTTGAGCGAAAGCGCGATTAAAAAGTTGTTCACCGAACTGGAAAAAACAGAAGGTGTGGTGAAGTCGCTGCAAGGGGTTAAGAACAAGAGCGACCGTCGGAAATGGTACACGATTGACTATGAAGCATGGGACAAATACTGGCTGATGATGAGACAAAAAATGTCCGATCAACCATCAGACAAAAATTGTCTCATGGTGGGACAAAATTTGTCCGATCAACCATCAGACAAAAATAAGCCGGTCACCGGACAAAAACTGTCCGGTGATTCTTCAGAGACTTCATCAAAGATTCCCAATACTTCTTCAGAGAATCCAGATAAAGACACGAACCCTTCTCAACCCTCAGACGAAGAATGGCTGAAATCACACGTTAGCCCGGAACTGTACGCCAAGCTGCAAGGAGGATTCTGATGTTCTTGAATTACAAAGCCAAGTCACCGTTGGAAGCTTTCAAGAAAGCGGTCGACGCCATATTGATTTCGTGGGATAAGACCAAGCTGGCGGACTGTCTGCCAAAGGCCGTGCTGAAGGGCTATGACAACGGTGCGTTCACGTTCGAAGTGCCGACGGCAGTCATTGCCAGTGTGATGAACCGGCGGGCCGAGATGGCCATCATCCGCCAATCGCTGGAACTGTACATGCCGGAAGGAATTCCGGTCGTGGTGCAGATTGTGAGCAAGGACGGCCAATCATGACTAGCAAAAACAACTGGCAGCGCCGCCGTCTGGGATACGCGCCGATGAGTGCCAATCTGATGAAGGTGCTGAATTTCCTTGCCGGGTCGAAAGCCGCAGGCTGGCCGTTCGTAGCACTGGATGTCCACAAGCGCACCATCAACGCGCTGTTCGCCTATGACCTGATTGACGCCAGCCATGACGCCGACGGCACCCGCTACCGCATCACGGAACGCGGCGAGCGGACTCGCCAGGCCTACGCCGAGCCGACCCGCCGCAGCGATGGGATATGCCCGGTGTGCGGCATCCGGCCACGTCACATCAGCGCCAGCGGTAAGAAATATGGCTACTGCATCGAATGCGACCGGGCACACAAGCATAAGAACTATGTGCTGCGGCGTCCGCGCATCAATCCGGACCGGATGTGTTCCCGCTGCGGCAAGCGTCAGGTCCATACCAGCCGCAATGGCCGCGTGATTACCTACTGCCAGCACTGCAAAAACGTCCGAAATCGGCGGGATAAAAAGGTGAAGCGCCGCCGTGAAGTGAAGCTGGCGCAGCGCGGTATCGTCAAGCCCTGCATCGTTAAGGGCTGTAGCAACCCGCGCCATGTGACCGCATCCTGTGTGCAGGACTATTGCTATGAGCACTACATCAGCTACCACGCCGATTATCGTGCCCGGCGGAAAGCCAAGCATTTTCAGCAGGTGGTGCAGCGATGATGCGTGACACGGAATTTGGACCCGAAAAATTCTGCAATCAGTGCCAAGAATGGTGGCCTGCGACCGATGAGTTCTTTTTTAAGTCATCCAAAGGCTACTTGAGAAGCCCGTGCAAAGCCTGTATTGATGACAAACGCCGGAAGACCAACGCGCTCAAGCCCTGCTGTGTGCCGGGCTGCAATAACCCGCGCTACCACTGGCGCTTCAGCCGGTGCAAGCAGCACCAGCAGGAAGCGAACCGCGTGCGCTACATGCGGCAGAAGGTGGGGCTGCGATGAACATCACGATTCAACGGGCCACCGGTGACCTACTGGATGCGGTGCGCCGACACTGCGAGCATTACCACTACCTGCGGCGCTGGCCGGATGCGCGGTCACTGCCGTTTGGATACGGCCTGCAAATAGACGGACGGACAATTGCGGACGATGGCCGCCTGTTCGGTTTGGTGGTTTTCAAAAAACCGCAGCATCACCAGCAGCGCGGCCTCTTCGGCTATGCCGGACTGCCGACCGATTGGCAGGTGCTTGACCTCGCCCGTGTGTGGGTGCATCCAGAGTTACAGCGCAAAGAAAACGGTCACTCGCTGTGCGTCTTTTCGCAGATGGTTGGCAAAGCTATTCGCCGGGTGCAGTGGGATTGGTTGGAGCACCACCCGCCGCGCTTTCCGGACTCGCCGTATCACATCGAAGTCATCATCAGCTACTGTGACCGTGACCATCACGATGGCAAAGCCTACCGGGCATCTGGCTTCACATGGAACGGCTTCTCACAAGACCACACCAAGGAAGTGTACTACCGCCGTTTGCATCTGCCGCTGAAGCGCTGGCAGCCGACCGGCATTATTCAGATGCCGCTGCTGGTAGGTATGCCGCTGATTCACGGCGGAAAGGGATAAGCATGAACGACCTGTTCCACATCCGTCAGGACGAAATCGACAGCGAGAAATGGGACACAGCGCGGTCGATGTGCGAGCACTACGGCTATGACATCCGTGAAATTGCCGCCGGACTCGCTACGTTCCGCGCGATCCGCAGTAAGTCCCATGCAAAAGCGATGGCTGAACTGGCTGCCAAGACGTTCCCGGCGGCGCTGCCGGATGCGCCCGCCAAGCTGGTGCATTTCAGCACCGTCAAAGACCACTGGGACGCTCGCAAACAGCGCTGGACGCAATCGGGACTCATCTACATCGGGCGGGCAATGACGCATCCAAGCCTGAATTTACCCGCATCACTTTTTGGAAACCCGTTCCGCATCGACAAAGACACCGATGAGCTGCGGGAAGACGCCATTGAACTGTATGCCGACTGGATTCGGCTGCCTGCGCAAGCGCGGCTGCTGCGCCAGATTGACATGCTGCGCGGCATGACGATGGTCTGCTGGTGCCGACCACGCCGCTGCCACGGGGATGTGCTGCTGAAGCTTCTGGCCGATAAGCCAAGCTATGCCGACACACCGCTGAGCTAGATACCTCTTAACCGATTGATTATGAAAGGACATCGTATGAAGACAATAACCCAACACCGCAAAGCCCAAATGAACGGCACCTGCATCGTCTTGTATGAGCGGATTGCGGCTTACTGGAAACAGTTCGGACACGCGCCCAGCCTGCGCGATATGTGCAAGCTGATGAACATTAATTCCACCAGTTATATTGCCGGACTGCTGCGGGTACTGGAAGACTGGAAGTGGATTGAACAGTCGGATGGCAGCCGCGCCATGCGTTTGACCCGTGTCACCGAAGTAGGCGCCCCGCTGACTGACCGCCAGATGATAACCGATGAATGCGAACGGATTGCCCGCATCGCGGATACTGCCGACAGACGCGCTGCACTGCGCCGCCAGATTAAGGTGCGGAAGTCATGACGACGAAGACCTGCGCACTGATCAGCCGTCATCAACTGAGCGCCGAGCAGCGCAGCAGCCTGCGCGAATACCGCATCATCCAGATTAACCCACCGGGGCGCTTGTGGTCAGCCGCCGATGCCATCGCGCTGACCCAGACGGCGTGCAAGGGATGGCCGGATTTATTCGTGGTGGTGATGCCGCTGAAGATGTTGAAGACGTTTGTCGAACAGGTCAACGGTCAGGTGCCGATTCTGCGGCAGACAATTGACTTCAGCGGCACATGGGAACGCGTGACGGCCATTCGCATCATGACGGAACAATGGACGCCGGGAAAGGATGTGCGCTGATGGACTATTCCGAATTCCGCGCCCAATATGAAGCGCAGCATCCGGCCTCGGTGCCGGTACTGCGCTATGAAGCCAGCATGTATCCCGCTTGGGTTAAATGGGCCGTTCTGGCCATGTTTATGGCGGCGGCGCTCATCAGTGGGGTGCATACCGTGCCGACGGTCTACGAAACGATTGAGGCCAGTAAGGTGGCTCCACAGATTCATGAAATTGCCGCGCTGGCGTCGTTTGTGGCGGTCGAACTGGCGATTCTGCTGTCGGCGTATTTGCTGCTGTATAACCCGTGGCTGGGCTGGACACTGCTGCTGACCACCGCGTTTGTGGCGGCCATTGCCAATCTGCAATCGTCCATGTCCGCGCTGTCGGGCAAGGATGACTGGACACGGCTGGTGGCCGTGGTCATGGGACTGGCCGCACCGTTAATCGTTCTGGCATCGGGCAAGCTGCTGGTGAGCATTTTTAAGACCGAGCGCACCATTGATGGGCGGGCTGAAGAACGCTTTCGGGCGGAATGTAAGGACTTTGACGCGGTGGTGCTGGTGGCTTATGAAAAGCACAGCCGCAGCAAGCGGTCACACGAGAAGATGATTGTTCAGTCTGTTCAGTCCGTTCATTCACTGAATTCACTGAACGAGCCAGTGAATGAACCAGTGAATGAACAGGGACAGTTACCGTACACAGTGAATTCATCCAGTGGATACACCAAGCGAATGGATGCTCGTACAATCATTTCGCGCTATTTCAACGAACATCCTGAGGATTTGAATACTCGATTGGATGAACTGGTTGAGCGGATAGAACAGCAGACCGGGGTAAAAGTTGGGCGGACAAGTGTCCACAATATCCGCACTGAATTGATGAAGAAGGATAAGGTCAATGAATGAGAAAACGTTCGCAATCTACGCAAACACGAATCAGCAAAGCTCAAGCCTAGCATCAACTGATAGTGAGGTGCGTGATGGCATTGAATAAGAAGCATGTTCCGCCAATCAACAACCCGGTGAATAAATTCAGTGTGACCTTTGATGACATTGCAGAGGGCCGTGTGCGGCTCTTTGTGGACGGCGTCTTTCAACGTGATGTGCATTTTCAGAGTTACGGGCAGGCGCTTGAAAAAGTGGATGAACTGCGGGATACCGGCTGGTTGCCATTGACGCCCAACACGGAAGCCATTGAAGCGCTGCTGCGGACGGCGGAGAAGTTTCACTTAAGGATGGTGGGTCATGATGAATAACCCCCTTCAGACCTATCGCATCGATAACCGGGTCTTCACCACGCCGCGCATGATTCAAGTCGCACACCAGATTCCGGTGCAGACGATTGAGGCGGCAATCCATGCCGGGCAACTGGAAGCCACGCAGATCGGCAGCCGGGTGTTCGTGGAAGTCGGGGCCTTCGAAGCCTACCGCGCCAAGATGGAAGAGGTGTCGCATGCAGCCCAATCTTGAGTACAACGCGTTCATTCAGACGTGCCCGCTGTCATGGTGGCGGGCTTATATGCAGCAGGCGTACACAACTTATGCGCTGCTGCTGGGGCGTTCACTTGAGAAGGACGATAAGCGCCGGTTATGGAAGCGGCTGAAGCAAAACCATATCGGCATCACGGGCATCACCAGTTCCAAAACGCTGGCGATGATGGAAGTGGTGATGGGCAACGCGAGCGAATCGCGGATGCAGGTTGACCGGGTATTGGGGAAACACAATGGACGCTGACTCACGTCTCAAGCTGGATTTGCTGCGGGTCTGCCAGTTCCAACCCGGCAGTTGGGAAAAGCGCTTTGTGCATGATGTGGCGGCTTTAGGCCCATATGACCTGCTGTCGCTACGGCAGCAGCACAAAGTCGATGTGTTGTACTGGCGCTACCGTCGGCAGGTCAACGCGCTGCGAGATGCGAATCGATCAGGTGGCTACCCGGTGCCGCTTGAGCCGGAAATCGATTTTAGCATGCGCGACACGGACGACTCCGACTATGAGCAGCGCAGGCCCAAAGTTGAAAAGCTAGATAAGGAAGCGGCCAATGCACTTTATAAATTGGCCGCGTGGAATCGGAAAGCAAAGGGGAAATGAGATGACTGAAAAATTTGTAGCCGTTAAGGACGGTGATAGCGGGTTGTGGGGCGTCGAAGATGAGCGCGGTGCGATCCTTTATGAAGCCGACATTACGACTGAGGCTCAAGCCCGGTTTATGGCTAAATATCATACCGATCATCCGGATGCCGAATTTGAACGCGACGTGTGGCCTGCATGGGTTGAACACTTGGCGAAAACTGATCCGTATGAATCAGCGCTGCTTTTTGTCGAAACGGCCCCGCAGGACGAGTTGATTGGCCGCATCATCGAACACCGCAGATTTGGCGATTTAATCGCTGTTATGCGTTCCGCGCTTGAGAATATTGCAAAGGATTATGACTCTAAGCAGACATGGGTGACCGTGGCTGTAGAGCGACGACTCATTGCTCGCCGTGCTCTTGATAAGGTGCAAGAGATGACAAAGGAAGGAAACTAAACATGGACTATACACACGAGATTATCCGGATCGAGCGGGGCGCGACCAAAGGCAGCGGCAGCCCGATGTGGCGCTGTGTCACCAGCGACGCCCAGACGGTGAATGTGTTCCAGCACGAGAACCCGGAACGCGACACCTTTGGACTGCTGCTCATGGCGGGATATGCCGGATTTGTAGAACTGGAACTCGGCGAGGTGCAGTACTGGCGCAACTACCCGATCAAGGTGGCGCTGGTCAAAGAGGGGCAGTGGTGGAAGCTGGCTGCGGTCGAGCCGCGCCCGAAAGATGCCGAGGCGGATGCGGATCAGGCCATCAATCTGGAACTGTACAAGAACCGTGCGATGCGGCTGGCGAAGCAACTGCTGCTGCCGCTGGAAGGCATCCGCTATATCGACTGCGAGCGTACCGGCGTCGAACGCGATGACGAGATGGTGGCGATGGCGATTGTCGATGTGGAAGGATCAGTGCGCTACAACGAAATGATTCGTCCGCCGCATCCTGAGAAGCTGCTGCGCGTCGGCAAGAGTGGCAAGAGTGCATCGGAAGTCAATGGCATCACGCCGGATACGCTGCTGAAGGATTCGGTATCAACGGCGATGGCGCTGGACGCGATTGAAGTCCACCTGAACGGTTCGGTGGTGGTGGCGTATAACGCGTCGTTCGATATGAAGGCGCTGGAAGCTGACTGCTTGATGCTGAACCGACCTTTTATCGTGCCTTTCGCGGTGCATGACGCTATGGGTATTGCGTCTGAGTATTTCGGGCAGTGGCAGCCGAAGTACCAGAACTTCCGCAACGTGACGCTGAGCGAGGCGGCGCGGATGTTGGGTATCAACGCCGGACAATCGCACACAGCGGTGGATGATGCCATGACGACGCTGTTCTTAATGATGGCTATCGCGGAAGGCCGCCAGCCGAAAGACGTGTTCGGGGTGTGGGCATCATGACTGAACAAACGATTAAAGTCATTTCGTTGCATCAACCGTGGGCGTCGCTGATGGCGCTGGGTGCCAAGCGCTTTGAAACCCGCAGTTGGGGTACAAAGTTTCGCGGGCAGGTGGTCATCCATGCGACCAAGCAGCTCTATGTGGATTTTCGGGATGCGGCGTTCATGAAGGCGATGCATGAAGCCGGGATTGACGATGTGAACAAGCTGCCGTTAGGGTGTGCGCTGGCCGTCGCCGAACTGGTCAACTGCTGGAAAGCCGAGACGGTCTATCCGCACATCAGTGACAGTGAACGGCTGTTTGGCAACTATGCCGATGGACGAATCGCATGGGAATTTAACAACGTGCGGCGGTTTGAGAAGCCGGTGCCGGTTCGTGGACAGCAGTATCTGTGGGAGTGGACGGGGCCGCTGCCCGAACTGGCGCTGCCGTTCTAAACACCGTCTCTTATACCTTGAAACGACCTGCCACAAGCGGGTCGTTTTTGATACGTTTTGTATAATGAGATTGTCTGAATTTGTGCCGAGTTAAAAGGTTTCCATCATGGCACTTTCCACAGCCGATAAAGACACAATTGAACTGCGACGCGAGCAGGTTGCTCATCTGCGGTTAAAAGGATTGAGTGCGCGGGAAATCGCTGACCGGCTGTCCAAGGGGCCAAACCGGCTGCTTAATCCGGAAACCAATAAGCCCTACACGCACACGACTATCCTTGATGATTTGAAGGCGTTGAAGAAAACGTGGATGAAGTCGGCGAACGATGCCACGCAGGAACATGTGGCGCGGCAGTTGGCGGAAATTCAGGAAATCAAGCGGCTGGCATGGCGGCAGAAAGACGGCGACCTTGCGCTGAAGGCTGTCGAAAAAGAGATGAAGCTGCTGGGTACGATGAAGCAGCCGGATGGCATCAACATCAACTTTAATATGGATGTGGTGATCCAGTTGGCGCAGATTATCGAGGCGCGTGGCGATAAGGCATCCGAAGTGTTTGAAGCGTTATTACAGGAATTCCAACGTGCTGACCTCCAATCAAATCAGCCGTAACGTCTTTGTCCGGCGCGGGCTGCTGCCACCGCCAGAACCGCCCGCGCTCAATGCCATCGACTGGATTGAGCGCAACTTTTATTTGTATGACACCGGCAGCTTGATGGGTTTGTATGACTGCCAGCGCCGACCATTGGAACTGGCGCTCAGCCGCGATGAGCAGGGACGCTTCCGCTATAACACTATCCTGTGGTCATGGCCCAAAAAGTCGGCCAAATCGTCGGTGATTGCGGCGGTGGCGGATTACACGGCCACTACACGCACCAACGGTTCGGTCAAGCTGGTGGCGAATGACTTGAAACAGGCCGACAGCCGCGTCGGCTACTACATCCGGGAAGCCATTCGCATCGGGCAGAAGCACAACCGGCGCGACGGTATCAAGATGAACCCGAGCGGCTACAAAATCACCTATCCCAACGGCGCACGCATCGAAATGGTGCCGATTGACCCCACGGGTGAAGCCGGTGGCAATGACGACATGATTGTCTACAGCGAACTGTGGGGCTGGAAGTCGAAGGCGCACCAGCGGATGTGGTCGGAGATGACGCTGTCGCCGACCAAGTGGGGCAATGCCCAGCGCTGGATTGACACCTACGCAGGTATCACCGGCGAAAGCCCGATTCTGGAACAGCTTTATGAAACCGGCGTGGTCAACGGCCAGCGGGTGTGGGACGACCTCGAAGTGTACGTCAATGATGCGGCGCGGATGCTGACGGTGTGGGTCACCAAGCCGATGTTCCCGTGGCAGACTAAAGAATACTACGACCAAGAGCGCGGCCAGCTTGACCCTTCCGAGTTTGACCGGATGCACGGCAACAAGTGGGCGAAATCGACTGAAGTGTTCCTGCCGGTGGAATGGTGGGATGACTGCGCGGTGCCATCGCTGCCGGATGTGGGCAAGCGCGGCGTCATCATGGGTATCGATGCGGCAGTGGAAAATGACTGTTTCGCAGTGGTGATTGTATCCACTGCACCCGGCAGCGATGCGCAGCCGGTGGCACAGGTGCGCTACTGCAACGTGTGGACGCCGCCGGAACACGGGCAAATCAACTTTGCCGACGTGGAACAGGAAATTTTACGGCTGTTCAAACAGTACAGCATCGTGGAAGTGGCCTATGACCCGTACCAGATGGCCAGCATGGCGCAGCGGCTCGGTGACAACGTGTTCTGGAAGGCATTCCTGCAAGGCGCACCCCGGCTCATTGCGGACAAGCGGCTGTATGACATGATTCGCGACCGGCGCATCCTGCACACCGGGCAGCCGATATTGAGACAGCATATCATTAACGCTGACCGTAAGCCGGAAGAGGATAAGCTGCGCATCGTCAAGCGGGTGCAGAGTGGCAAGATTGACGCGGTGGTGGCGCTGTCGATGGCTGTTGACCGCGCGATGTATTACAACCTGTAGAATCAAAAGCGCAAATTTTGCGGATTTGAAAGGGGTGCAATGATGGATGCTGAACAACGTGAAGCGCTGGCGAAACAATCTTATTATGCTTATGGCAGCGTGACCGACTTTAAGAACTTCCAAGGAAACCCGATGCCGGAATGGGACCAACTGCCGCCGAAAATCAAAGAAGCTTGGGGCGCAGCATCCCGTTACGCATTCAATGAAGGTGTTGGGTCGGTAACCATTCCCAAATCAGAAGAGCCAGACCACAAGTAAGGTAAATCATGGCCGATACCGAACAAGCAATTGTCCAGAATGAAAAAATGTCGGTTCGCGAATTCGCACCCAACACGTGGGGCGGCTTCATCGGTGACGCCATGTGGTGGATGCCTGCCCGTGCCGATTTGATGCCGCCGTGGGGCACCTATGAATGTGACGTGGCGCTGCGGATGATGCACTACACCCAGCATAACAGTCTGGTTGGCGGCGCAACCCAAGCCTATATCGAGAAGTACCTATCCATCCCTTATGAAATATCCGGCGGGCGCAACCTGACCTTCCAGTGGCAGGACATCTTCTTTGACGCCGAGTTCGGTGAAGGCTATGACGAGCTGGTGGCGAAAGGGCTGGTCGATTATCTGACGCTCAATCGCGGCTGGTTTATGGAACTGGTCGGCTATGGCGAGCCGGACACACCGCTGAAAGACGGTGCCCGCATTCTGGGCATCAACCATCTGGACGCGCTGCGCATCACCTTCACCGGCAACCGTGAATGGCCGTATCTGTATCAGAGTGAGTACAACGGCAAGCTGCACAAGCTGCACGCCACACGCGTCATCCACATTGCGCGGCAGCCGACGCCCAACACACGCATGTTCGGCATGGGCAAGTCGGCGCTGTATGACCTGATGACCGTCGCTAACGCCGAAATCCTGCTGGGACGGCATGAAAACGAGATGTTGAGTGACCTGCCGCCGACCGGTCTTGTCATCTTCAACAACGTCAAGCCGGAAGAAGTCTCGCAGGCGATGGCACAGTTCGACTACGAGCGGGTGCGGGACGGCGAGAACGTTTACCGTGCGCCGCTGCAGCTTTCCTCCAAAGACCCGGGCCAACCGGCGACCGTGACCTTTGTGCCGATGGCCACCGTGCCGGAAGGATTCGATAAGGCCAAGTACACGCAGGTACATGTCAATCTGGCGGCGCTGAACTACGGCCTTGACCCGCAGGACATCTGGCCGCTGTCGAGTGGGTCGATGGGCAGCGGCGAACAGTCCAAGGTGCTGGCCGCCAAGACTGACGTGAAGGGGCCGGGCTATCTCAGCACACGGCTGACCCGTATCTGGAACATGATGCTGCCGCGCTCATTGGAATGGAAATATAAGGCGGCTAATCCGCAGCAGGACATGCAGACGGCCAACATCGCCAAAACGTGGACGGACATTGCCAACGCGTCAACCTTCATGAATGCGGAAGAGAAGCGGCAGTTGGTGGCGAATCAGGTGGAAGCCTTCGCAGACATCCTGATGGATGAAAGCGGGCAGGTGCGCGTCTTTGACGCCGACCCGAAAGAACCGGCACAGATTGTGGTTGCATCCGACGCGGTGCAGCTCGATACCGCGCAGCCGCCGAACAGCGCTATCACGGCCAATTCCAGCACGCCGACCGCACCGGCAGCCGTCCCTGATGAGACAGTGCAGGCGACTGATGCCGTGCCGGTCACCAAAGACATTGACTCCACCATGTCGGCCTTCATTGAAGAGATGAAAGCCGCTATGCAGGACGGCCTTGACCGGGTGACGACCAAAGCAGGCACCGCAGCCCGTATCCGTGGGGCCATCACGCGCTATGGGAAGAAGGCTTATCAGGATGGACTGGAAGACGGCGGCGTAGATCCGGACGCGCTGGATGAAGACGACCTGCGCCTGATTGCCGACTACAACGTGTGGGACAGCCAGTACGTCAGCCGGTTAGTGGACGAGCTGTTCAGTGATGGCGGGCTGAAGGGCGGTGTGGATTACCGTGCGCCGCTGTGGTCATCGACTATCAACCGTTTCTACTACGGCGGCATCGCATCGGCGGACAAAAACGGCATGTATGAATTCGTGGGCGACGATGGCGTGGAAAGCTGCGATACCTGCAAGCGGCTGAAAGGGCAGGTCCACCGCATGAAAGACTGGGTACGGAAGGAACTGCGCCCGGGCATCGACCATGACAACTTTGACTGCGGCACGTGGGAGCCGCACTGTGAGCACTTCTTAGAGAAGACCACAGGCCGCGCAAGAGGCAACTGGTAATGTGATACACTTTTAGTCGTAAACCACAACTGTATTTTCTCCTTTTGTCAGGAAAGGAATAGCTGGTCAGGGCAGCACATCGTCGTATGTGCTTTTTTCGTTTGTGAGGCTGCCGTGACCGAACACGTCCAAACAACCAAAGCTTTTCAGGGTTTGCCGACGCAAAAGGAAACCAATTATGTTCCGCTGTCGGCCACTAAAGGGAAAGCCTGCGCCAACTGCCGCTGGTTTATGCAGTGGGGCGGCTGCTTTTTGGTTGAAGGCCAACCCGAACCAATTCTGGCGACCGGCTACTGCGACCGGTGGGAAGCCACGCCGCAGCCCGAACCCGCGCCGAATGTGGCGGAAGTGATTGCCGAGGCTGTGGGCGAAGCGGTTGAAAGCGTGGTGGAAGCCATGCCCTTGATGCCGATGGAAATGAGCCACAAGCACGGCGACTCAGCCCGTACGGAAGTCATCATCGACCCGGCAGCGCCCATCATGACGCAGGTGGCCAACCGCCTGCGCCGCCAACCGCTGAAGGATGGCACGCAGGTCTTGAAAGACAACACGGGCCGCCGTTACATGTTCATGATTACGTCGAACGGCTACCGTGACCGCGACAATGCCAACGTCACCACCCGCGCCATTGAAGACTATGTCGAAAAGTGTTGGACGGATGACGGCAAGTTCATCGGCGACAACGCGCACTACATCTGGCACACCAAGGAACTGGGTTCGATTAGTGACCTTGTGTTTGCCGACGTGTGGTCAGGTTTCTTGGTCGAACTGTGGCGCGAAAAAGAACAGATGCCGGTAGCCAAAGCTTTTTACAACTATGTTGAGAAGCATCCGGATGAGAAGTGGGGTGCGTCTCAAGGGTTCTTTGCCAGCAAACAGGACATCTCGGCTGGCCTTTACAAATCCATTGCGAAGTATGAATCCAGTTCGCTGCCGCTTGCGGCGGCATCCAACGTTTACACATTAAGTGAGGTACTACCGATGGTTGAGAAATCGAAACGCGACACGTTTCTGAATCAACTCTTCAAAGAGGAATTCGGAATTGAGGACGCCGCCGCACTGTTGAAGCAAGGGCCGGAAACACTGCGGAAGACACTGGCCGACCGGGGCGTTGAAGCCAAGACGGCGGGAGGGGATGCCATCCAGAAAGCGCGGTTGGAGGCTTCCAAGCAAAACGCGGAACTGCTGCTATCGATGGTGGAAGTGCAGGATGAGTTCGACCGGCAGTTGAGCACCCTGACCGAAACCCAAACCAAAGCGGCCAATGATGAGGCTGCGCGGATTGCGGCCATCGAAAAGAAGTATGAAGACCGGCTGGCCGCTGTCGAAAAAGACAATCAGGCGCTGCGTACGCTGCTTAACCAAGCGCCGCGCCGCGCGTCACAGGATAGCGCAACCACTGTGACCGACGACGATAAGCAGGTGTTGAAAGATGCACTGCCCGCCGGTGATAAGGAAGCATCTTTCTGGGGCGTTCCTGCGAGCGCCGTCAAACCCAAGTCCTAACCATTGTTTTGTCGATGATGGCGTAACGCTCAATCTCGATTTAATCACGAATTAAAGGTGAACCAACCATGCCCGATATTACGATAAACGACCGCAAATATACGGCCAATGAATTGGTCGAAATCCGCAACCTGTTGATGAACGTCGAGAAGAACAATGCGTCATCGGCAGCCGATACCCACAATCCGCCTTACGGTCCGTATGCCGATGGCAGCGGCGATTATGGCTTCCTGTCTATTCCCGGCGTCCGTCCGGAAATGTTCAGCGCCTTCAGCCGCCCGCGCTCGCTGTCCAGCATCCTCGGTGTGCGCCCATCCCGAATCGCCAATGAGAAGATTGGGATTATCACTGGCTTGACCGCTGAAGAGGGCAGCAACCCGGCGGATTTCTGTGCGACCGCACCAACGGCTGGCCAGTTGAAGCGCTGCATCCAGAACTATATCTGGGGCAAGTCCTACTGGAAGTCCAAGGTCGTCAATGTCGCCGAACAAGGCGAATATGCCGATTATTCGGATATTGCCGCCAAGCGCGTGATGAATACCAATCCGTCATCTAACCCGTTTGTGCCGGACATCATGGGACGGCTGGATGTGAGCAACCGTGACGCAGCCACGCTGGCCAACGAACTGTTTACCGTCGGCGCAGCCATGGAACGCAGCTTTGAAACCGTTTTGGTGCAGGGTAATGCGACCAAGGCCAATACGGCCACCACGCTCGGCTTCATTCGTGAGTTCGACGGCCTTGAACGGCAGGTGATCCAAGGGCGGCGCGATCTGGACACGGGCGCGTTGTGCGCAGGTGCCGACAGCGTCGTCATCAATTGGGGCACGGGCATTGACGCCACCGTCGGCGGTCGAACTTTCCCGCAGGTGATTGTCGATACCTATTTCGGGTTGAATGACATCGCTGAACAGGCCGGATTGAACGGCGTGCGCTGGGTGATTGGTATGCGCATGGAAGAGTTCCGCGCGTTGACCTACATCTATGCTTGCGAGTACTGGACGAGCCGCTGCCAAGGTAGTGCGGGCAATCCGAGCTACCAGAACGCGATGGAAGTTCGCAGCCTGCAACTTCAGATGTGGCAGGGGCGCTACCTGTTGATTGACGGTACGCCGGTGCAAGTGTTGTTTACCGACGGTATTCCGCTGACCAAGGCAGGCGGTAACGTGTACACCGCGCAGGACATGTTCTTCCTCGCTGTGGATTGGAACGGGATGCCGCTGCTGAATCTGGAATACAAGCCGATGGACAATCAGGACGCCATGAGCTTCGCCAACTTCGTTGGACCGAACGAAATCATGGGCATCAACAACGGCATGTGGTTGACCACGAAGCAACGCACGGCCTTCTGTATGGAACTGCTGTTTGCGGGCAAGTTCCGTCTGGTGCTGGATGCGCCGTTCCTGAGCGCGGTCATCAACACCATGCAGTTCACCTTCCAAGCGCCTGTCCGCAACGCTTATCCGTCCATGACCCAATTCTATGTGGATGGTGGTGCGACCCGTTGGGACGGCGACAGCCGCATTTCCTAAGCCGGGCATTCTCAGTCTGTATCATAAAGGTGGCGCGCAGGGCGTCACCTTTTTGTTTCTGTTTTTCATGTGTAGTGTCAGGGACTATTCATGACCTCTCCGCTCATCTCCATCTATATCCCCTATGCTCCCCACCACGCACCGCTGGTGAGTCGCGCCGTTGAAAGTGCCCAGCGCCAGACGGTGCCTTGCAAAATCTTGTCTGGAATGTCCCCGAATAGTCCCTCCTACTTCCGGAATGATGCGATGTTTGCTGAAACACCTTTTTTAATCTTTCTGGACGCTGATGACATCCTTGAACCGACTTTTGCAGAGGACTGCCTGCGGGCATACCAGACCGGACGCTATGTCTATACAAGCTGGTGGTGCGGTAAGGCGCTGCGCAAACCCAATTTATGTGTCGATAGAGAATCGGACTATCACTCGCACCTGATTACCACGCTTTATCCAACAGCCGTCTTCAAAGCGCTGGGTGGATTCAATACGTCACTGCCGGGTCATGAAGATGTGGATTTCTACCTGCGCAGCCATCAAGCTGGCGTCTGCGGGCTGCATCTGGACGCTCCCCTGCTGCACTATACTGAACACGGTCAACGCTCGCTCAATTTCGCGAATCGCGCCGATAAAAAGGCGATTATGGACGATGTTTTTTTACGTAACGGAGGTCAACAAACCATCATGGCATGTTGTGGTGGCGCTGGAAAACCGGCGCAAATGAATCCGGGGCAGCAGCAGCCGGGCGATGTGCTGGCGCAAACGCTGTGGGCCGGAATGCGGTCTGAAGTCGGCTTGGCGACAGGCCGCGTGTATGTCGGCGGCAACGGCAGCAAACTATATGTCAGCCCGGACGATGTGGCACAAGCGCCGCATCTGTTCATGACGACGCAAGACCTGCGCCAGCTTGCACCGGAACGCGAAACCGTGCTGAAGGATGCGGGGCTGGTATGAACCTGCTGGATTGGCTGTACTTTGCTGCCGCCGCTTGGTATATCAGCTATTCACTGACCCATACGCACGGGCCGTTCGGCATCTTTGAATGGATCCGTGAACAGTTACCGCTGGGCGGCCTGACCAACTGCATTATCTGCCTGATGGTGTGGGCGGCATTGATACTCAGTCTCATTGGGCGCAATGTGGTCACGGACGCGCTGGCGATTGCAGGCGTAGCGCTGTGGCTGCACGGCTTCACCGGTTGGCGGTTGAACCTATGAGCCAAGTTATTTTTTGTGCCACTGATTTTTATCTCAAGGGCGGCTACCGGTCTTACACCGACTTTTTCAAGCTGGTCGAACTGGCCGGTTATCCGCTGATTCCGCTGTCGCAGCTTGACCCGCAGAGTGACAACATCTATATCGTGACGCCGCTCAATGACGAATGGCTGGCCGGTTGGCAGCAGCCGCGAGCGCGAATCATCCACTGGGAACTGGAATGGCGCACGGACTGGCGGGCAGAAGTGAATGAGCCGCCGGGTGTGGCGGATGTCTGGGCGTCTGATCCGTGGTATGCCACACAAATCGGTGCCCGGTATGTGCCGGTGGGCGGCGACGAACGGCTGAACGAAGTCGGCGTGTCCATCGCCAAACAGTATGACGTGTCGCTGTTGAGCTACCAGACACACCGGCGGCAGCTGGTGACGGCACAGCTTGTCCAGCAGGGATTGACGCTGGCACCGATTGGCAACCTGTGGGGACGCTACCGGTCAGCAGTGCTCGTCGAAAGCCGTGCGATGGTACATGTGCACCAGCATGACCAGATGCCGACGATTGCACCGCTGCGCTGGTGTCTGGCGGCGGCGCACCGGCTGCCGATGATTACCGAAACGGTGCAGGAACGCGGCATCTTCAGCTATTCGTATATGGTGCAGGCCAACTATGACTTCCTCGCCGAGTTCACCAAACACATGCTGCAAGATAAGCACCGGTTGAATGACTACGCTGAAGCGCTGCATGAACTGCTGTGCCGCCATTACACATTTAAGAAGGTGGTCGATGCCAACGTCTAAGCCGATACCGTTCCGCGACATGCGCCCGGCGCTGAAGACCGCGCAGATGGAAACACAAATGCTGCTGGGGCTGCCGAACGTGGAGTGGCCGAACAGTGACTACGCCGTGTTTATGGCACTGGCGCAGATCAGCGAGCGGATTACGAACCCATCCCGCAAGCAAATGGTGGCCCATCTCGGCGCGTGGCTTCGGTTTTACAAGCGGCTGCTGCAATCCCTGCCTGAAGACCATGCGGTGCGCGTCAAGGTGCAGCCGGAATTCGATAAGCTGGCCGAGCCATATAAAACCTTTTTGGAGACAGAATCATCATGAAAAAGTTCGAATTGTTTTCTGAAGCGGTGATGCTCATTATTTTCGCTTTCTTGGTCATCCTGTTGATGGTGGTTGCACTCGGACTGCAAAAAGCCCACGCGCAGGACGCACCGGTGGCGACGTTCTTCACGACCGGCTGCACCGAGCGGATGGGTGACATTCATTACCGCATCCACTTTGGTTATTTCTCGGATGGTGCGGAAGCATTCACGGTGCAGCTTACCAATCCTAACGGCGGAACGGCATTTATCAACACACCTGAACACTTCACCACGCAGCCGGGGGTGCATGACGACTGGTATCTGGACGCCCATGCTGAAGATTCTGGCTCCAGCTTCACCGTCACCTTCACCGGCCCAACGGTTAGCATCCTGACGCTGAACACGT
>OFRE01000160.1_pt1 | contig 20149 bp, 20 predicted proteins | sample 1543061 | NCBI WGS metagenome assembly OFRE01 (sample SAMN07774218, study PRJEB24372) | wastewater metagenome | isolation source: Exp Tend NO 50WW | collected 2016-02
TGACAAACTCAGCCGTGGTCAATACGCTTGACTGGATCACGCGCAACTTTGGGCAGGCTGAACTGGAAGTCACCCGGTCACTGGCCGATGGCGAGGATGAGCCGATAGAAGATCATCCGATGGTTGCCTTGCTCAACCGGCCTAATCCGTATTATGGCGGTTACACGCTCTGGGCCGGGGTGCTGCTGAGTTATTTCCTTGACGGCAATGCCTACATCTTGAAGGCGAGAAACGCTCGCGGGTTTGGCGTCCCAACCGAACTTTGGTATGAGCCGCACTGGTCGATCAAGCCGGCTTGGCCGGATGATGGCAGTCAGTTTATCTCCCACTATGAACGGCGCATCAACGGCACAATTGAGAAGATCCCGACAGAGAACGTGATTCATTTCCGCAAAGGGCTTAACCCAACTAATCCCAGATATGGCTTATCGCCGCTCAGGGCCGCGCTGCTGCAAGTTTTCACCGACACAGAGGTCAGCATGTGGGTTGCTTCACTTTGCCGGAATATGGCCATCCCCGGCGTGATTGTATCGCCGCAGGAGTCTATCGGGATGACGGCTGAGAAGGCCGAGCAGATCAAGCAAACATGGAAGCGCAAGTTTGGCGGGGATAACCGGGGCGAGCCGCTTATTCTTGACTTTCAGGCTACAGTTGAGGTTCTAGGGTTTGACCCTAAACAAATGGATTTCGCGGCGATCAACCATTTGGCAGAGACCCGCATTGCAGGCGCGTTTGGCATTCCGGCAATAGTGGCGGGGCTTGGCGCAGGACTGGAAAGCAGCACTTACAACAACCTCGACCAGTTAAAGAAATCTGCTTTCGAAGAATGCCTTGTGCCAACGTGGGAATCATTTGAGGATGAACTGGACAGCCAGCTCCTACCGGACTTTGAGCGAGATGCTCAGGCGCGAGGGATTGAGACAGAATTTGACACAAGTGAGGTCAAAGCCTTGCGCGAGAATCAGGACGCAGTTGAGAAACGTGCATTAGCCGCATATTCAGCCGGCGCGATTACTCTCAATGAAGCGCGGCGGGAATTGTCCCTCAGCCCTGATCCTGATGGCGATTTCTATCTGCTCCCAACTAATGCCCGTCCAATTGTGGCATCCGTGGCAATGGCGCGAGCAGAGCAAGAGATTACTGACCCTGTTCCATCTACTTCATTACCTCCAACCAATGACTCTGAAGGGGAGCAGCCCAAAAGACTACTCCCCGCTTTTTCACTCAAGAGCGTGGACTGGCAGGGGATGACACTCAGGCGCGAACCGACACCGCTTGAGGCTGGCTGCATTAAGGCGATTGACGAGGCAATGAAGGCCGGTTCCGCTTCGATGATGGGTCAGTTGATGGCCCTCAGAGGCAAGTACATCGACCAGATCATCGAAGAACTGGACGACCTTGACCCTGAAATGTACTACGCCGCAACCGTGACGCCTACCGATCAGGAGCGCGGGGCGATCATTGCGATTCTGGCGGCAATCTTCCTACGGGGAGCGCAACTAATCAGGCAGGAACTACGCAACCAGGGGGCAACGGTTGAGGGCGCAGCAACCAAGCCGGATGTTGAATCACTTATCCCGATTGCAGCCGGGATCATCAGCCGGGTAGCCAATGATGTGCAGGCAAGGGCAACCGGCGCGGCTATCTCAGCGCAACTTCTGGGCAATGCCGTGGCTGAGGCGATCAGAAGCAGCTTTACGGACGGCTCAACCGCTTACATTAGCAGGGCGGCCAATGAATCAACGAATTGGGCAATAGCAGCCGGCAGGGACGCGGAAATCTCCACACTCGCCCAGCGGATTGACTTTCTGGTCTATTCGGCTGTGCTGGACGCTAACACCTGCCAGCCGTGCGGTGAGTCTGACGGGATGACCGGGCAAGTGGGTGATCTGCCGCCCGTACCGAACCCGGCCTGTGAAGGCGGGGCCAGTTGCCGGTGTGTGCATATTCCAGTTGTAGGGAATCTGGACTGAAAAAATTATTATTTGAGGTTTGCCAATATGAGCAACGTGGAAACGGACAGACGACAAACAGGGATCGAACACAAAACCCTACCATTTGAACTTAAGGCGGCGGCGGCTGGTTCAGCCGACTATGCCGGGGAGTTTGAGGGGTATGCGGCAGGCATCCTGAACATCGACTCAGCAGGGGATATGATTCTCCCCGGCGCGTTCTCAGCCGATCTGCCCCGGTTTTTAGCTGAAGGGGTTATCTGCTGGCAGCATGACTGGATGACGCCTATCGGTGTCCCACTCGATGCGCGGGAAGATTCTTACGGCCTCTGGTCGAAATGCCGGATCAGTAAAACGCAGCAGGGGCAGGACGCGATGACGTTGATCCGTGATGGCGTGGTCAAGAAGCTTTCCATTGGCTACCGGGTTGAGGACTATGACTATGTTGACCGGGCTGGCCTCAATGCCTACCTGATGGGGTCTGGTTGCAGCACTCAGAAGTGCGGCGAAGTACTTAAAGCCTACGATGAAATGGAACTGGACGGCCTCTACCTGCTCAAGAAATTGAAATTATACGAATACTCGCCGGTTACAGTGCCGGCCAATAATAACGCAATCATAACGGGTGCGAAGTCGCTTACTGGCTTAACATTCGTGGATCACTCCAAAGCGGTGCTTGACGCCGTGGCAGGACTCAAAGAACGGATCACGGAGATTACCACGATCCGACACGCATCAGGGCGCAAAGGCAACCCGGCACACTGCGAGATGTGCGGCCAGATGGCCGACGATCTTGAGGCAATGTGCGGAGATCTTCGTCGGATGGCCTCAGAGATAGCTCCGGATGAGACGCCGGACGAATCGAAGGGCGATCAGGCAAGGGCCGTATACGCTCAATTTATTAAACTACAGGCCGCCGCTATCGGGGCCGCTTAGGAGAAAGCAAATGACAAAGTTACAGGAATTGATTTTGAAATCAAATCAGCTCCGCGAAGCCAACAAGACAGCCTTTGGGCAGTATCCGGACGTTGCCGGAATACCCACGGATGTGCTTGAGGCTATCAAATCACGGAATGATGAGATCACGACAAATGACGCAGAGGTCAAACGGTTGACCGATCTGGAAGAAATGAAAGGCAAAGCAGCTTCGTTCACTCACCAGGTTAGCACTGACACCAAGTCCGAAACCGCCAAGCCTAAAGTTGAGTTTGTTCGCTACGGCAAGGTCAAAAACTTCACAGGCGCGAATGCTGACGAGAAGGCTTACAGGTTCGGCAAGTGGTTCGCGGCCTCAGTGGTTGGCGACGAGAAGTCAAAGCAGTTCTGCCGGGACAACGGCATCGAGATCAAGGCCCAGAGTGAAGGAACGAACACTGCCGGCGGATACCTTGTGCCGGTTGAGTTTTCGAATGACATCATTGATCTTCGTGAGACTTACGGCGTGTTCAGACGCAACACCAAAGTCGTCCCGATGATGAGTGACACAAAGCTGGTTCCCCGCCGCACTGGTGGGCTGACGGTCTACTACCCCGGCGAGGGTGGGACGATCACAGCATCAGACAAGGCATGGGATCAGGTTTCACTGGTTGCCAAGAAGTATGCTTGCCTGACGCTGTATTCCAGCGAACTCAACGAAGATGCAATGATCAGCATCGGTGACGATCTGGCCGGTGAGATTGGTTATGCTTTTGCTCTCGCGGAAGATACCAACGCATTCAACGGTGACGGAACCAGCACCTACGCCGGAACGACCGGCATCAGGCAGAGGATCACTGACGTGTTCAGCACGACCGATGGCAAGGGCCAGATGATCGCAACGGGCAACGCCTACAGCGAGGTCGTTTTGTCGGACTTCCATGGCACGGTTGGCAAGCTCCCGCTTTATGCTCGCACAGGGGCCAAGTGGTTCTGCTCGTCACTCTTCCACGAGACGGTGATGGCGAAATTGCAGACTGCCGCAGGCGGCAACGCAGTGGTTGACATCGCGGCTGGCGGGGTTCCCCGGTTCCTTGGCTACCCGGTCGAATTGACTCAGGTGATGCCTGTGGCCGAAGCCAACAGCCAGGTTGTTTGCATATTCGGCAACCTCAGACTTGGTTCAATGCTCGGAGACCGCAGACAGCTTACGCTGGCCCTCAGTTCGGACTATAAGTTTGCTGAGGATCAGCTTGCCATTCGCGGGACGCAGCGCGTCGACATCAACATTCACAGCGTGGGTTCCAGTACTGCTGCTGGCCCCATCGTTGCACTGACCATGAAGGCCAGCTAATAAGGAGAGTGATCCAAAATGAATCCATTGCAAAAACAGAAAAGCACCGTACTGATCGCGCCCATCGCGTCAACCAACGGTGAGACGGTCACGGCTAACCTGGACTGCAAGGGCCACAAGGCTGTTGACATCATTGTCCAGATTGGCGCGTTCTCAGGCGGCACAAATGGCGTTTCTCCGCTCATCTGCAAGATCGGTGAGAGCGATGACACGGTTGTCACCAACTTTGCCGACATCACAGGCGGCTCGGCGGCTTCGCTTCTGGCTGCTGGCGGTTCGGTTCGGTTCAACGTCGATTTGACGAAGCGGAAACGCTATCTCAGGCTGACGTTCGGGCCTGCAACCGCATCGACCAACAGCAGCACCGTGGTCTCAGCCATTGCCCGATTCGATAACTCGGAGAACGCTCCGGCTTCGACTTCGGACATGGGCAACACCGCAGTCAAGATCGTCTAAGGACGAGTAACAACAGCGGAGGGCTAGGGGCGCAAGCCCTGAATGAGCTTTCCCTAGGGCTTGCCCTCCGCTAATTCTAGGGGTCATCTGAGGGGGATGATTATGGGCGAACACGCGACAGCAACGATCATTGACAAACGCGCTGAGTTCCTACAGGGGCAAGGCGGCAATATCACAAGCCAGTTTGGTGAAGATGGCTTTATCGCGGCGGCTTTGAAGCATATCGGGATAACAAACCGATGGTGTTTTGAAGTGGGCGCGGGTGATGGGAAGTATCTTTCGAACACCTGGAGCCTGCGTAAGGCAGACTGGAAAGCGGTACTGATCGAATCTGATCCTGAGCGGTACATTCGGGCGGTCAGCGAGTACACAAACCCGAACACGTATCTGATACACCAGGCCATCGGGCCGGATTCACTTGACAAGATTCTTGGGGGCTTAGACGCTCCCCTTGATCTGGACTTTGGCAGCATCGACATTGACGGGCAGGATTATTACTGCTGGCAGGGGATGATCAAATACAAGCCCCGGCTAATGCTGGTTGAGTTCTCGCCATACGGGAAAGATCCGCAGGATTTCATCCCTGAGTTGAACGGGCCGGGACAGGCCGGCATCAACGCGATCATCAATCTGGGTAGGGATAAGGGCTACATTCCATTGCTCGCTACGCCGGTCAACGTGCTGTTTGCAAGGGAGGATGTATGGCCACAAAGCTAAATTTAGGGAGTGGCCTACAGAAAGTGCCGGGGTTTATCAACATTGATAGAATCTTTGGCTCTGAGGCTTATCCGCTCACATCCTACGCGCACGAGTCTGTAGCAGAAGTTAGAGCCAGTCACATCCTGGAGCATTTTCCACGCGCTCAGGTTGCGGAAGTGATTAAGGAGTGGGTCAGAGTGATTGCACCTGATGGCTGGTTGAGTATCGCAGTACCGGACTTTGACTGGATCGTTGCTCACTGCAAGCGGAATGACCTACCCATTGAAGGTTACCTGATGGGCGGCCAGACTGACGAGAGCGATTATCACAAGGCGATCTTTGACGAAATGAAGCTGACCAGGCTGATGACCGATGCTGGTCTGGTGGATGTGCAAAGGTGGAAGTCCGACATCGGGGATGCTGCCAGCTTGCCGGTCAGTCTCAACCTGAAGGGCCGCAAGCCTGCAAGGAATGAGCAAGAGGCAAGCCAGTCAAGCAACCTTGAGGTTAAGGCCAAAACTGTTGCTATCGGTTCGGTTCCCCGGCTTGGATGGCAGGCCCATTTTGGTTGCCTGTTCAAAGCCCTGAACACTGATGAATATTCAATCCCATTTTGGAAGTTCGGGGGCGCATTCTGGGAGCAGGGGATGACAAAGGGGTTCGCCAAAGCCCTTGAAGAAGGCGTGGAGTGGATTATCGCAGTGGATTACGACACCATTATCATGCCGGAAGATGTGCGGGAGCTGCTCACACTGGCTGCACTACACCCAGAGGCCGACGCAATAGTTCCGTGGCAGTCACGCAGGGGCGGCGATGGCCGGTATCTGTTCACGATTGCGGATGCTGCAGGCAATGCCAGATTGACAGCCCCGGCTGAAGAGTTCGATGTTGACCTTACGCCGATCACGACCGGGCATTTTGGGGTGACCCTGATCAAGACTGAGATATTAAAGCGAATGCCAAAGCCGTGGTTTATGTCGCAGCCAAACTTAGAGACCGGCGAGTGGGATAATACGCGCATAGATGCTGACATCTGGTTCTGGCGGCAGATGCACAAGGTTGGAGGCAAGATTTACATCGCAAATAATGTCAGAGTGGGGCATCTGGAAGAGGAAATCACTTGGGTTGACCGGGAGTTCAATGTGTTCAGGCAGACGATGACCGAGTTCAACGAGAACGGGAAACCGGAGGCGTGTAAATGAAAATAAGATTCTTGAAAGCGTGGGGCTTGTCGAACCCCGGCGATATCATCGACCCGCCTCAGATTGATGTGGCTTTGCTGCTGATTGCGCGGGGTATTGCTACCCCCTACGACGACCCAGACAGTGACGGAAAAGCCGAGGGCGGGCCACGTGGCGAAAAGAAAGCATATTCCAGACCGCCGCAGCGCAGACCAGTGTTTAAGAGGAAGTAATGGCTGATAACTATTGCACAATTCAACAGGCGCGAGATTACCTGTACCAGTCTCAGGACGATGACGAGGATTTGATCAACGTCATCATCCCGCGAGCGAGCAGGCTGATCGACAGCTACGCCGGGGTATCAGATGGCTATTTCAGCAAGGGCAGCCCGTCACAAACTGCGTCCGCTCGCACATTCTGGGGCGAGGGAACGGACTATCTCAGGGTTGATCCATACCTAAGCGCGACTACCCCGACACTGACAATGCCGACAGGGTTTAGCGTTCTGGGCTGGATTGAGGCCAATCCGTACCAGCGGAACAGAATGAGCATAGGCTCAGGTGAGTTTTTTCTGGTTCGAACCTATGGCGATGACGGCAACAGATACGCAGCCCTAAACGAGAGGCGGGACTATTTCTTCGCAGAGTTCAGCAATCAGGTTGACTATCTGGGATGGCCGGCAGGCATCAAGGTCACGGTTACAGCCAAATGGGGCTGGAATGCCATACCTGCAGACATCACGGAAGCCTGCCTTGAGACCGTGGCCTCAATTTGGCGCAGTAAAGACCAGGCTTTCGCACGAGCCGTAGCAATTGACGGCGCAGTTGTCATCAATGATCCGATGCCGCCGAGGGCCAGAATGGTTCTCGATGGCTACAAACTAGGGAGAGGAACATTCGCATGATTAAGAATTTTATCAGAGACGAACAAGGACAGGACATAGTTGAGTACTCGCTTTTGCTGGTACTCATTGGCGCGGCCAGTCTGTTCATACTGACCGCGATGGGAACGAGTATCAGTCAGATATTCCAGAAGATCAATGAGCGGTTGGCATCGGCTAACGCTTCGATCAGTGGCGGGGCGCAATAGTGAATATCTCGCTTGAAATTGACGGGCAGGCTAAGTTCAATTGGGCGGTTGACTCGCTTTCGAAGTCGATCACGGATTGGCGCGGCGCCTGGCCGGAAGTCGAGCAGATATTCTTCAGGGCGCAGCTTGAGCAGTTCAACAGTGAGGGTTCAAGGGGCGGGTCACGCTGGACGCCATTGTCTGACAATTACCGGAACTGGAAGCAGAAGAAATACCCAGGCCGGCCCATTCTGGTGCTTACTGGCCGGCTGAAACGATCTTTGACAGCAAACGGGGCCGGTGGATCTGATCAGGTACGCGATCAGCAGCCGATGAGTCTGACGCTAGGTTCGGTTGTCCCATACGCGATCTATCACCAGCGCGGGACTAAGCGAATGGCGCAGCGTCCTCCAATGCAACTGCTACAGCGTGATATGGGCCGGATCACAAGCCGGATGTATCGGTTTGCAGAACGTGGGGCGAGGGATGCCGGGTTCAAGACTCAAAGCCGATCCTTCTCCACGCCGGGGGCTGAATAATGGCGTACTCGACTACCCGGTTCTCTGCTCAATTTGCTTACAGGCTGATCGACAGCCTGCAAACATTCCTTGAGGCATCAACCGCAACCGCACTGGCCGAGATTGATAGCAGCCTGACGGACTTCAAAGACTACCGGACGCCGACACCGATTATCTTAAACTTCCCGGCCCTATTTATCAGCACTGGCGGCGTGGTAATGGAGCAGTCAGACGATGACAGCCACATCAAAAGCCAGACAGAGTTCTACATTGACATCGCGGTTGATGGTAAGGACGCCTACACATTACAGCGAACGATTCTCAAGTATGTGCTGGCGATTGACAGGATCTTGCGAACAATGACCGTGGCTGACCTGATCACGGCAACCAGCAGTACGGTGTCAGAGCCGATATGGGAAGTCACCGAGCATCAGTTCGGGTTACTGCGCGAGCAGGATACCATCTACCGGATTGATGCCAGAATTATTCTAGTTGTTCAAATGTTGGAGCGATAACATGACCGATTATATCAGCAAAGCAGCATCAATGAATCTCCCCTCATTGCCGTGGACGTGGGAAGCTCTGGGTGAAGAAAAGTATTGCGAGTTAGCAGTTGAACTCGGCTTTTTCAACCCGAAAGCAGAGCGTCCCGATTACAGACCATCCCTTGATCCGACTCCGTTCTTGAGCCTGATCAACAAACCGAAAACGAAAGCAAAAGCGAAATCAGAGGAGTAAACAATGGCGGGAACAGCGAAAACTTACACCAGCAGTCAGATCATACTGGGGCCAGCCGATGTCTGGTTGTCGGTGGCAGTGCCATCGGCGGCGGCGAGAATGACCCTGCATACGGACGGCACACCGGACAGCATAGCCAACCCCAGCGCAGTGCATCTGGGAATGACCGCAGCCGGAACGACTTTTGAATACAAGCCGGAAATTCAGGACTTCGGTTCTGATGAACTGACCGCGCCTCACCTGAGCCGCATCATCAGTGAATCGGCCACGCTCAAGGGCGAATTTTTGCAGGTGTTCAACTGGGCATTGCTCGCAAAGATGACCGTGGGCGGCACAAAGAACGTCAACACCGACACCTCCACCGGCTACGAGGAATTGACCATCGGGGGCATCTCCGCGATCACCCCGTATTCGGTTGCGCTGATCGGGCAGGACATCTCCGGAACCAGTCAGTACTGGGTGTTGCAGCTTTACGCAACTTACAACAAGGCCGGGTTCAATTTCACGGTTACGCGCAAGGATCAATCCAAGGCCGCATTCGAATTTATGGGCCTGGCTATCACATCCCGCGCATCAGGTGACCAGATCGCAAACTTCTGGCATCAGGGAGCAGCTAACAGCTAATTATGAAGGCTTCTGATTATCGCAAAGCAAAAGCAAAGGGAGAGTTGACCGGTACGGTTACTCTCCCTTCTGGGGCTGAGTTTGTTATGCGGCGTCCTCCGCTCGATCTATGGATTGCAGCGGGGAAAGTTCCTCAAAGTTTCCTTCGGGCAATGCTTGAAGCTCAGGCCGCGGGGCCGGGGGCCGATGCAGTATTGACACCGGATGAAACGATTGACGGGCTGGCGTTCATCACTGAAGCCCTCATTTATTCCTGTGTTGAACCAAAAGTGGCACTCAACCCAACAGACGATGCCGTGTTGAGCCTTATGGAACTGGACTCAGATGATTTCCAATTCTTGACAGGCTGGATACAGCAGGGCTGTCCCGGCGTCCCGGTCAGAACGAAGGGGGGTGAGGTTGAAGTTGAAAGCCTCGCTCGGTTTCGTCAAAAACGACCTGGAGGCGGCGGGGCTTTTAGCTCTGGGGCTGACGGCGCAGAAATTCGGGAGCAGGCCGAGCAGCTTAATCGGATTGTTGGATGATGCGGTAGCGTTGGACTTTGATAATGCTGCCGCGATGCGGTTGCAGCAATGGGAAGATGAGCGCACGGCGGCGATGTTTGGCGGCGGGGATAACCAGCCGGCAGAAGTGAGATTTGAGGCGTAATGGCATTAGACCGTGAACAGGTTGGACTATTATTCAAGCTCAAGGCCGACACCAGCGACGCCACGCAATCCCTGACGCAATTTAAAGGCACTCTCAATAATTCCATTGCCACGATGCGAAGCGGCATTGATGATGCGTCCCGCTCGATCCTGAGCAACACTGGCAGCATGGGATCATCCATTGCTGACCTGTCTGCCAGCCTTACCGGATGGGCGGCGACTGCTGGCGTGGCTTTCGCGGCGGTAGCAGCCGGGATGGTCAAGCTCTCATTGGCCACCGCTGATTACGCCGGCCAGATAAAAGACCTCTCCGATAAAACCAACCTTACAACCGACACGCTGCAATCGCTCAGGCTTGCGGCAACCCTGTCCGGCCAATCGTTTGAATCAATATCGCAGACTGCGGTTATCTTTCAGCGCAGAATGGAGGAAGCTCGCACCAAAGGCGGTGAACTGGCCGAGACGTTCAAGGCTCTGGGCGTGAACCTTTCAGGGCCGGTCGACGACGCATTCCGTAATACTCTCGAAAAGCTCTCAGGGTTTAAGGACAGCGCAGAGAAAACAGCATTGACCGTTGATTTATTCGGGCGGTCTGGGGCTGACCTGTTGCCGGTGATCAAGCAACTGGACGGGCAATTCTCCAACCTCGAAAACAGGGCAAGGGAGCTTGGGATAGTTCTCAGTAAAGATGCCATTGAGAAGGCCGATGCGTTTGGTGATCAGGTTGACATCCTTAAGTTGCAGATTGGCGGGGTAGCCAATGAGATCGGATCGGTACTTATACCCTCACTCTCAGGCATGATAACCAGCTTGGGCGACGCAATCACTTACACCAAGCGAGCCGCAGACGAGACTCACACGTACGAGCAACGATTAAAGGACGCAGCAGTAGCCGCACGGTTAATGCTGTCTTATACCCCGTTGCGAGCCGCCGCTAATTTGCTATTACCAGAACCACCAGCACCGGGTGAGGCCGGTGCTCCGCCGACTGAGTTCATGTCGTATTTCGAACATGAGTACGGAAAGTACAAGCCGACAAAGACAGGTGGAGGCGGGGGCCGGACGCCAAGAGAGCAGGCTGTCAGGCTACCCATCCAAGACTTTGACCGGATGACTGCTCAGTACTTCGAGCGGCTCACCAAACTGGAAGAGGATAGTTTAAAGAAATTAGATCAGGCGCGGGAGCGATCAGCAGCAACGCAGGAAGCCATACTCAAGGAAATTGAACAGCGCGAGATTGACAGCATCAAGGCTCAGGTTGATCAGCGCGTAATCAGCGAAGAAGAAGGCGCGGCGAGAGTCGCAGCCGTGCGGGTTGCCGCATTTGCCCGAACTGAGGACGCGCTAAAGGCCCAGCTTGACCAGCAGACAACCGAACTGGCAGCGGCACAGGCTGAGGCTACGGCGAATCAATACAACCTCACCCTAGGGCCGGTACTGGCAGCGAAAGCGGCACAGCTTGACGCTGAACGGACGCTGACGGTTCAGAAGCTAACCCAACTCCAAGAGGAACGGGCAAGTATCGAACTGGAGGGCAACCGCAGAATTGATGAGGCCAGAGAACAGGACACACAGAACCTTTACCGTCAGATCGAGCAGAAGCGGCGAGCTTATCAGGCAATGCTATTGCTATTTGCCGGTAAGCTGGTGGAGCAGGGATTCAGCCAGCAGACATCTGAGGCGATTGTAGAGCAACAGCGCACATTAGGCAGACAGTTGACCTTGTGGGAACAGATCAGGCTTGAAGCTACGCTGACGGCAAACCATTTGCAGCAGACCATCCCGGCAATAGGCGCGACGTTCATTGATATGAAGAACGCCGTGGCTGATTCGCTTGGCGCGATTATCGCTTCATTCGTGGCGGGTAAATCATCGCTCAGGCAGGCAGCGGCAGAGTTATTCAAGGCGGCATTGGCTCCACTTAAAGAATATCTGATGAAGAAAGCCAGAGCGCACTTTGCTATGGGCTTCGCTGAAATAGCAATGATGAACTACGGAGGGGCTGCTAAACACTTCTTTGCAGGCGCCGCACTATCAGCAGCAGCCGGATTGATTGACGTAGGGGCGGCGGCCATAGCAGGCGGGGGCGGTGCAAGTCAGGGAAACATCGGGCCGTCAGGCGGTCAGGATACAAGGAATCAGGGCAACCGCATCATCGAGCAGGGAGGGCCGCTGAGAGGCTCACAGCAGCCGCAGATCATCATTATCAGGGCTGAGACCGAACCGGGCGTAGTTGTCCGTAAGATTGTGGATGACTACCGCAGCAATGGCGCATCCCGGCAAGTGCTGCGGCGCGATATGTTAGGAGAGGGCTAATGGCAACCATCGTAGATTATCCGGATGGCGTAGCAACGGCGGGGCCATTGATTACCCGTCTAATGGATCAGCCTGTAGAGTTTGAAGCCACGCAATATCTGTACGAGGACGGCGGGATCGACGTGAACGTCCAACCGTGCGGGGTTCAGCGATGGCTGGTTGAATACGAGGGGATAAGCGTGTCAGATGTGACAACCCTGATCACGCATTTCAATCTGGCTAAAGGCCGGGTGAATGACTTTGAGTTCTATCACAGGCGCAATGTGGCAACCTACGCCGGGGTTAAATATGTGGAGTTGAGGATAAACCGCAGGCCGCGCAGTTGGGTTGCAAATGTATCGGTCACGCTTGAGAGGTTGGCATAATGGCAACCGTGAACATAACCTGGCAGAATTTGACAAAGGCCACCGTTGACGGCAACGGGGATTTAGTTAATGACAATTCGGGCCTTGACGAATGCTACACAAACGCAGCCGGGACAGGTGACAGTGGAGGCCGGTCAGTTGAATCTATCGCATCAGCAAGAGACTGGGAGTTGAGAGCAACATTTGGGCCTGACCCGTCTGGCCGGTCATTTGTTGGGATGCACACCAGTTTTGACTTGGACTTTTCGAACTGGCTTTATACCTTGCACGTTTCAACCGAGAACAACACGAGCGGCACACCTCATCCACCTGATTCAATCTTTGTCTACGAGGGGCCAGTTCCAAACAAGACTTACAGGGACGGCATCTGGAACGAAGGCGATCAGCTCAGGATTATCTGCAAGGGTGGAGTGGTTAGATATTACGTGAACTGCGTTTATTTGTACACTTCGCCAACCGCGCCAAGCTATCCGCTGTATGCCGTGGGTTCGATGGCCTGCCACGATAGCAAGATCATGGATGCCGCATTCATTACCGGGCCGGGGGTTGGTACTGGCGGCGGCGGGATGACTCAAGGGGCCGAATCTGGTGAGGCTTGCGCGTCACCCTGGACTGTCCCGACTATTGCGGTGCTGCCGCAAGCTCCAACCGCAGGCGCACCGAGGGCTGTTTACTTTGACGAAATTGAGCCAGACTGGGGCGAGTTCGGGCAGAAATTTGGGGATGCTTCCAGCCGGCACAATACAATTCAGACGGCAAGGATCAGGCGGTTTGTCGTTGAATGGGATGGCTTAACTGAAGCTCAGGCACAAGCCCTTGACGCTCATTATGAATCTACGGGCGGGTGGATGGCCTTCACGATGACGCACCCGCGCACAGGTGAGACGATTACAGGTTGCCGTTACGAGGGCTATACTAGGTCAAATCATTTGCGGGTCTGGTCGCAGGCCAGAAGCGCAAAGATTGTGAAGTATCCAAACTAGGGAATCTTTATGACTTTTATAAAAACAAAATTAGGGAAAAGGCAAAAACTTACAGATTCGCTTTCAGACGAGCACCTTGTTCAATTTGTTGAAAAAGTAAAATGCGGCGAATTTGAAGAAGTGTCTATTACTGAGACGTTCAATGTGCGAGTAAAGGATCGCTTTACTTTTTCCAAGTTCGCAGTGGTCGTTCAATGCGAGACAGACGTGAATGACACCATTCTCCGTCATCGGGGATGGGGTTTTGTCTACTGGAAGATGGTCGAGTACCGAGACGGTTACCTGTGCGAGCATGTCGGAGAAAGGATTCCATATCTATTCAACAATGGAAACGCCGTTGAATTAGATGCAATGGATTACGCAAAGTCGAGCGTTACGCTTCGCTCTAGTGATGAATGGGAACAAGTCGTCTACTGGTGGAAAACTCCCATAGCGGATGCTGATTAATGCAGAATTGCTCATCCAACTTGTACACCCTCTTAACCTCAGCGCAGCGCGATCTGGTGGGGGTTGACCTGTTTGAGTTCTATGCTCCGACAGAGACAGAGCTATTTCCGGAAAATGCGGTTCACAGATACGCTGCCACGGAAGTGCTTTGGTATGGCTGGAAATATGACAGGCAGGCGATCAGCAGAGGGGATGTCAGCAGGTACATTGACGGGCGGTTTAATAATGTAAATATTACGCTGTCAAATGTTGATCGGACTGTTTCAACGTGGCTGGGTTCGACTGAGATTGAAGGCTACCGGGTAGTGATCAGGATGGTCAGCCGGTCAGTAGATGACGACTCGGTTGTCCTGTTTGTTGGCCGATGCGAAAAACCCTTTGACGTTGATAATACAACGGTCAGCATTTCAGCAAAGCAGGACTTAGGTAGTATCGAAAACGACCTCCCCTGGCAGCAGTTCTCCAGTAAATGTCCGCTCAAGTTCAAAGGGACTGAATGTCTGGCCGGCCAACTTCTGGCGGCAAAGGATGCGGCGTATCAGGCGGCGTCAACCTGTAACAAGTCCTATCAGCAGTGCAACAGCTACGCGAACGCGAAGGCGTTTCAAGGGTTCCGGTTCAACTCGGTATCCGATAACTTCAAGGTATCCGCTCGCAGGGGCGGGGCCGGGGGTGCATTGCTAGGGCTGGTGGGACTGGGCAACAAGCGAGTCACCAAGCAGTGGACAAGTCAGGACGATGCGCCATATGGCCGGTCTGTTCCGCTTGGCTTGGGCCGGACTCAGATAGACCTGACGAGCGTATTATCAGCAGACACAGGCCAATATCTTTACGGTCACTGGATCATCGGAGAGGGTGAACTGGCGAAGATCGTCACATACCGGAATGTTACCTCCGGCTGGGCTGACACGTTCCAGTTCCAGGGTTCGCACACAGGCAAATATGGCTTCGAAGCGGATCAGGAATCAGACAGCAATTTTCTAGGATATCAATATTATTCTCACCGGGGATATGTCGAAGTCACGATTAAGGGCGACAACCCCGACACTGGCGATCCGGTTCCGACTCTGGTGTCATTGGTTCTCTGGCCGAAGGTGGGGGTATTTGATGACACCTGCTTTACTGGTACGGAATGGTCAGATAACCCGGTTGAGCATCTTCGCTATCTGCTCACCGAGGAACGGGGGCTGAATTATGCCTCTGGTTGGATTGACAACACGGTAGCAGCGGACACAGCCGCCTACTGCAATGACCCGATGATTGACACTTCTGGCGGTGAAGATGTCTACGTGTCGACCAATGCAGGCACAGCCGGGACAGATTTCAAGCGGTATCGGTCAACCGGGCTTTACGACACCTACTATTTTCTATGGAAATTAGGATTGACGGCGACCTATCCGGCAGAGCGAGAGGCGACATACAACACTTACTCATCGACTGCCGCGCCGGCCACTGTTGCACCCTCGACCTACTACCGCAAGCGATATACGGCCAACTGGCATTTGAAAGAACCGATTAAGACGGTTGATTTTATCTTCAAGCATCTGCTCCCCTGCTTTCGTGGCTACCTGATCACCGGGGCCGATGGCAAGCTCCAGATCAGGTCTGAGCGGCCAACCCTGACCAGCTATCTACGGTCTACCGCCTCAGCAGGCGCAACCAGTCTGGCTATCGAAGATGCCTATGCGTGGAAGCAACTCAATATCCCGGTATTCTATGCCCTGATTGGCGTGGGTCAGTCCACAAGCGAGCATCGCAAGGTCACGGGCATCGCCTACAGTACCGCAGGCAATTCAATTACCCTGACGACCGGCACGACTGGCGGCGGGATAACATCATCAGCATCGGGCGCGACACTGGCAAATGGCACAACCAGCATCCAGTCTGAGGGCTATGTCATATTCGGCGGGACTCCGGCCTCTGGAAATGTCGCCACAATTACCCTTGACGGAGTTGCAATCGCTTACACGCTCAACTCTAACGACACTACCGGAACAGTGGCGGGCATCCTGACGCAAAGAATCAACGCGAATCTGACCCTTAACCGATATATTCAGGCTTCGTGGTCTCCAAACCTGCCGACAAAGGTGCTGATCCGGTCAAAACTGGGTACTCTCACCCTGGCATCGGGCCTGACGGCGACTCATACCACTGCCGAACTTGTCGCTCACGTTCATCTGCCGTTCTCTGACGTGTTGAGCGGATCGCTTACACGTGGGAATATCCTCAAGGACTCGTTTAAGTGGCCTTTAGGCGGCAAGCAGTCCAGCCACAATCAATTCGTGATGACCTACACGGATGCGCCACAGGATTTCCAGCCGACAGAGTTGAGGGAGAACGATTACGATCATCAGGACAAGATAAACAAGATCAACAAAATGGAAATCAGCGGGGCTTGCGTGGACAATTACCATCAGGCTGACAGGCTGGTTCAAGCGATGCGGTATAAATACCGCGAAGGGGATTACTTTTGCGAGTGGTCAACGGCTGGACAGGCTCTGCTATTGGAAGAGGGCGACGTCGTTTGTGTCAACCATTCCAATATGCCGGGGCAGAGAAATTTACTGCTCAGGGTTGAGGAAGTCCGGATAAGCTCAGATCACCGGGTACAGATCACTGGGCGGCTGTACGCTGACGCGCAGTTCCCGACATCGGCAACGGAGCGCACCGTTATCCTGACCTCTGGCGTGGGCTGGGCATCGTCTACACCGGGCCAGCCTTATAATCTGGTTATCACCAGCGCAACCTCCGGAGTGATCAGCACAACATTTAACTTCGAACCCGGCATCGGGACGCAGACGGCAAAGATCGAGGTATGGCGAGCGGGTGAGGCCGATTACACGGATACTGGCTTGCGGGTTCCAAGCAGCACAACCTACACCGGGATATTTGAACTAACCGGCATCCCGACATCTGGCCTGACGCAGATCAGGATCACGCCAATTAACAGCGCGGGAGTGGAAGGCACACCAGCAACGGCAACGTGGAATCCCGCGCCGGATATTTTAGAGACTCAAGTTTTTGATTGGTCAAACGATATAATTCAGGGTCAGGGAATAGACTGGCTCCAGGCTGAGGTATTCAGATAATGGCAACCTATACAAAAGTAAAACTGTCCGGCTCGACGGATGGCAAAATGATAAAAGTCGCGGCAACGGCCACGCTTGGCACGACAATTCACGCAGCGCACGCGACTTCATTAGATGAGGTCTGGCTGTACGCTGTGAACAGCGACACAAGCGCGAGGAAGCTCACCATTGAGTTTGGCGGGGCAACCTCGCCCGATTGCCTGATCGAGCAAACAATCCAACCTGAGAGCGGTCTGGTGCTGGTTGTGCCGGGGATGCTTTTAACCAATTCGCTGGTGATTACCGCATTCTGCGCGAGCGCGAACGTGGTAATGATCGGCGGGTTCGTCAACAGGATTTCATAATGAGCAGAAATTCATTGCTGGTTCCAACTCCCGGCACAGTTACGCCGGGGCAATACGGGGATGATTCGAACACCCCAAAGATTACCGTTGATCAGTTTGGCCGGGTCACGGCCATTGAAACAATCGGTACATCGGGCGCAGGCGGGGCAGGGACAACATCCGGCGCGTACTCAGGCAGGGCGGCGGCTGGGTCTGCTGGCGCGTTATTCCTTCCGACTGATGGCTACACCCTGCAACGCGACACAGGCGCAGCGTGGGTTCACTTCGGGCCGCTGTACTACCTGAATCAGTCTAAGGTTGTGTCAGACTTCGCGTGGATCAATCAAGGCACGGCAACGGCAACCGATAGCAAGGGCAGCATCATCATGAACGTGGCCGGGTCTGTGGGATCTTCGATCAGGCTACTCAAGCGGACAGCCCCGGCTACCCCCTGGGTGCTGACCGTGGCCGGGATACTGACTGGTATTGGGGATAATTCAATCAGGATGGGCGTCTGCTACCGGCAAAGTTCGGACGGTAAACTGGTCTACATCGGGGCCGGGTACGCTGCCAGCGCGTTCAAAATGGAAAGCTACAAGTTTACCAACCCCACGACTTACGCCGGGGCCACATATTTCTCTTACAATTACTCGCCCTTTGGTGGATTGATATGGCTTAGGATTGCCGACAATGGGACAAACCGGATCACCAGCACATCGGCAGACGGGCAAAACTGGCTGGCATTGCATACGGTTGGCCGGACGGACTTTCTGACGGCTGACGAGTTCGGGATTGCGATTGACTGCAACAATGCGGGGTTGGGTACGACCGGGAATTTCATGCACTATGTTGAATCGTAAAAAATTATTTCACTCAAGGGTTTATTCTAGCTGCAAGGCTGTTATGAGCCTCCTTTAATTAGTTGATGATACTAGGGGAGTGCGATCACTCCCCACTTTTTAAGGAATAATATTATGGCAGTTGGCACAACGGCATTTCCCACATCACTTGATACAGTAGTTGAATTGGTTGAGGTCAAAAACAATGCCAGCTCCACCCTCTCCGGCAACGTCCTGATCGGGGATGTCACCATCGGCGTGACCGATATTGCGGAATTTCCGACAACGGGCTACGGCACACTGACCGATGATCTGACTACACCAACCAAGACCGAGATTATTTCTTGGACAGGCATCAGTGGATCAAATTTGACAGGCTGCACCAGGGGAACGCAAGGAACGAGCGCGGCGGCATTCAGTTCGGGCAACTTTATTGAGGTCAGGCCGACAGCAGGACATCACGAAGCCCTACGCGGGGCGGTGATTGCAATTGAGACGAAGATTGGATCAGGCTCCGCGATTGCGGTCAACAAACTTGCAGCCTTGACAGCATCGCGTCTGATGGTCACTGATGCGTCCGGCTTTAGCTCTGTTTTGTCCGTTACCGCCGCCGAAGCCGGATACCTCAGCGGCGTCACCAGCGCCATTCAGTCGCAGTTAAATGCTAAACAGTCCGCATTCGGCGATCAATCCGCGAATCAGGTCTACGCCGGGCCAGTCTCAGGCGCAGCGGCAGCCCCCGCATTCCGTGCGCTTGTGGTCGCAGATATCCCCGACCTGACCGGCATTTATTCGGTATTTGGCCACACGCACAGCTATCAGCCACTTGATGCCACGCTGACCGCCTTGGCCGCGCACAACACGAACGGCTTACTGACCCAGACCGGCGCCGATACATTTACAGGCCGGACAATCACCGGGACGAGCGCAAAAATTGACGTGAGTAATGGTGACGGCGTAAGTGGCAATCCCACGCTGACCATTTCGGCCACTTACGCAGGCCAGTCCAGTATTACCACACTCGGCACGGTGACAACCGGGGGATTAGGAACAGGCGCGGTGCTTGGCGGGGTCACTATGACCCTGGGATCTGACGCTGACGGGGATATTTATTACAGGTCAAGCAATGTACTGACCCGGCTGGCAAAGGGAACGGCACTCCAACAGCTCAGGATGAACGCAGGCGCAACCGCTCCCGAATGGGCAGCGGCAGCAGGCGGAGGCTTAACCATCGGCACAACCGCGATCACGTCTGGCACGGCGGGGCGCATCCTGTATGAGACGAGCGGCAACGTGGTCGGGGAGACAGCCGGGTTTACTTTTCAGCCTGCGGCCAGTCCAAATCTGACAATCACGGCACAAGCGGCAAGCTACGTCGGGTTGCGTATCAATTCAGCGGCGACGCCATCCGTTGATATATTCCAGACAACAGTCAACGGCGTGGCGGGGACAGGGTTTGTTGTTACGAGCGCAGGATCACCAAGCTCAACCGGCGGGGCCACGACAAGTGAACGTTTCGGTGCGGGAAGCACTATTACTTCTACAACTAATGGTTATGTATTCGGGACAGATAGCACAATAAACACGTCAAACAACTCAATTGCTATTGGGAAAACTTTAACGGTTAGATCGGAA
>OFRE01000162.1_pt1 | contig 20004 bp, 24 predicted proteins | sample 1543061 | NCBI WGS metagenome assembly OFRE01 (sample SAMN07774218, study PRJEB24372) | wastewater metagenome | isolation source: Exp Tend NO 50WW | collected 2016-02
TCGCCTTGGGGCAAGACCCCAATGACGCTGTGCGCCATCTCAATGAGCCGGTCCCGTGTAATCGTCGCGTCGTAGGTGGTGCCAACGGCCATGCTTACCTCGTCAGTTCGTAAATCTCGTTATGCAAATCCACTCCGACCTGCTCGGCGCAGAACGGCGTGAAGAGGATGTCGCCCGCGTGAACGGCGGGATTCTTGGCTCTGAGGATCGCCGCATCGGTGCTATCGACAATCCCGACCATGCAGCCGCGCCCGTCAGGCCCCGCGTTGAGCGCGGGCTTGGTCCCGCACCCGGCGCAACTGATGGAGAGCATCATTAGCAGCCACATAGTCCCGCCGTGCCATCGCTTTGTCATATTCCGCCTTCCAATGGTCCGCCGTCTCCCGAACGACGTTCTCGCTCTTCGTGCGCCCGCCGGTCGCCCAGTCAAAGACCTTCTTTGAGAGTTCCGCAATCCCGGCAATCGCTTCCGACCACATGGCTAGGGCTTCCTTGCCAGCGACTTGAGCCCGTTCATCATCGCCTGGAAGATGCTATTCGCCTGGATCGACGGGATCGAGGCCAGCGATTCACTGATCAGCAAAAGCCCTGCCACCACCCCCGCAAACACCGGCGTCTGCACAAATTCCACGATTGCAGAAAGAATCTCCATTGCATCCTCCTTAGTGGTCAGTGTTCCAGGCCGACTTGCGCTTTTTCAACAGCGAATCCGGCATGGTCAGGTTGAGTTTTTTCCGTTCCTCATCGGTCAACGACTGCACGTACACCATTTCTTCGACGCCTTGCTGAATCGTCCGATGCTCATCATGTGCGGCCTGAATATCCGTCCACAGCATCGCCCCAGTGATCGCCAAGGACGCGGCCAACAGAACAATATAAATCGCCTGTGCCCCTTGCAGCTTGGCCTTAAAGTCTCCGATGCCGCCCTCAATGACATCATCCGCCACAGGACCCTCCTATCGCTTCGGTTTCTTCGCGCACGTCAACCAATGTTCACGAGCCGTTTTCTGATTCACCATCTTTCCACAGTAGGGGCACTTGCCAATTCGTGTTGGGTAGATGTCAACGGAGAAAGAATGTGCCTGTCCGACGCCTGCGCTCATCTTAACCTCAAGTACTTCACTGAAGTATCTAGAATGCGTCTTGGTAAACAACCATCTTCGCCAATAATCGTCCTATAGCATTGGCCCTGTTTCATGCGTCCTCTGACTTGTCCGGATCTTTCGGATCGAACTCACAATGAATGTGGTCATCTTCCAACACCACGTCGAACTGCGCCCCGAGCGCCTCTTTGAGCGCCAGATAGATCGGATGCACTTGCGGCCCGCGCAGGTTATTGGTCCTGAAATCCAGCGCCTTGCCTTTGTAGTGCAGACTGTTCGGCCCGTGCTTCCCGTCTGACGCGGACGTAATCACACAGACCGTGCCCACCTTTTCACGGTAGACATCCAGCGCAATGACATACGCGAGGACCATTTGAGGAGCCAGCCCGCGAAGATCCACCCCAGATTTAATCATGCTAGTTCCTCGGTGTTCGTGGCAGATACGTGGCGCTTCGTGGCCGCGTCAATCCGACGGTCGTCGTGGTCGCCTCGACGATATTGCTGTAATTCACGCTCAGGTTGGTCCCGTCTGAGCACTTCCCTCGAAACCGATAGATCGTGCCAGGCGTGAGGGTCACGATCAAGGTCTGCCCAGCCACGCCGATATTGAGTGCCGAGAAGTCGCTACAGGCCGCTCCGGTGCATTGTTCCAGCACGGCCACGGGTGCCCCCTTGTCGTCCGTGCAAACGTCCCAGGACAAGAGCACGCTATTTTGATAAGAGCCCAGCATGCGAAGGTTCGCCATGTCGCTTGGGACCACAGTATCAATGAGGTTGCCCGTCGTCACGGTGACGGTATTGCTGAAGGCCGCAGCGGGATTCAGCGAGAGATCTATGGCCAGCACTTTCAGGTAATAGGTGCCACCTGGCGACAGGTTCTCCACGATGGTAGGGGCGCCACTATATTGCAGCACGCGGGCATAGGTGCTGTCGTCCTGGCTGAGCCAGACTTCATAAGTCGGGGCCCCACCCGCATCGGTCGAGAGATCGTGCGTGAGGCGGATCTGTGTGGCGCTGATGGCCGATCCGGCCAGGTTCGTCACCGTGGTCGGGGCAGTCGTATCGGCGGTTGAAGCCGCCACCGTCACCGGCACAGCTAAGGTCGCACTCACATTCGGCGTTGGCGCGGTATCCTGGCAGGCCACGTAGAACGTCGTGGTGCCGGTCGTCAGCCCGCTCACGGCGTACGAAGCTTGCAGTCCTGAGAATGTCATCGTGTTCGGGAGTGATGCATAGGCCGCGTTACTGGTCCCTTCACGGCATTCGGCCAGCTCTGACACGGTTACACTGATCGTCGCGTCCGTCGTCCCGTTCGGCAGATCGCTCAACGGGAAGGCAATCGTCAAGGTTGGAGCTGTGGTATCGGATGCGGGGACGAACTCGGTGACGCTATCGCACTGTTGTTCAGCGGAAGTCGGTGCGCCTTGCGCGTCGAGCGCCAACATGCACACAAACCCCCCGTTGTCCACCACCCAGCCCCCGGCTCGGGTATAGACCCCTCCAGGGAACGAGGCCATCGTCAGATCCGCAGTCGTGTTCCCGGTATAGACGCGAATGCCTGACGGCACACAGGCCGTATCCCAGGTGACGGTCGCTCCCGTCGAAGTCGCGACCACCGAAGACACTGATTGCGTACAGGGCGGCACTACTGGCACCGGGTTAATCGTCACCACGGACTGCGCGTAGAAGGTCGAACTGTCCGGCGTCCAACCCATCGCGGTAGACGCAGCGGGTGTGATCGGGCCTTCGGTCGAGACACTCATTTGATCAGTCGAGCCGCCCGTCACGCTGCCATTGGTGCGAATGACCTGACCGGCAGAGACGGCGTTATTGACCACATCGTTGCCTGAATAGGTTGAGTCAATCACCCAGGCATCATCAACCAGCGGGGTGACAGAGGTACTGATCGCGGAAGCGCCGCTGTTGGCCGTTCCCCCGTTCACTGGCCCAATCGGGGTAGATGGGTCCACCCCACTCAAAGGTAGGCACCAGGCCGTCGCAATGTTGCTGATCGTCCCGGTCCAGGTGGCGACAGCGTTGGCTGTGGTCACAGTCGGAGCCAGGAGATACCAGACCGACGTACCGGCAAACTCTGCACCGCCGAGATCGCCTGTAATATCTTCACGGGCCTTCGTCATCGCCGATCCGTTGTAGGTCATGCCGCTGACTACCAGGTTCCCCGCCGTCGTACTGCGTGCACCCGTGCCACACACGAGGAGCCGGTCGTTGCCGGCCGGAACGGTGACGGAGACTGTCCGCGTACTGACACCTGATCCGGTCGCTGAGACCGCCGTAGTGCCAGCGGTAATACCACTGGCCGATTCTGCAATGAACTCATACAGGTTCAGGTTGTCCAGCTCTAAGCTGGTCAAGGCTTCTCCCGCCGTATTGAGATAGAGGTAGGGTTTGCCCGTGCTGTAGGTCGTATCGACCGTGGTGAGGATCGGGGTACTCGTCACCGACCCCATGCCGAGCGAGATCGTGGAGCCGTTGGCTGAACACCAGAGCGTATCGCCTGCCGTGAGGGCTTGCGAGGTACCAGCGACCAACGTCACCACCGCATCATTATCCTTGCGGACAATCGAGACCGTATCGGGGTTGAAGTTGAACCGGCAATCATAGCCGCTGTAATCGGTGCCGGTCTGCATCCGCACGCCGACGCGCACATACAACGGGTTGCTGCCGGTGGCGGTAGGCACCTCGACCGAGAGGAGATGATTCTGTGGGACGGTGATCCCGCTGCCGTTGTAGACTGCCACCGATTGTGCGCCGGTCGCATTGGCGCGGAGTCGCCCGCTCACAATCACGGGGGTATCGTTCGTCTCGATGCCGCCTGTCATGTATCCGGCTAAGGCACTCCCGAAGTCGTAATTCTGTAGGAGTGACGGCACCGTCGTCGTCGAGTTGTTCAACGCGGCAGGAATGCCAACGTAGACTGACAGTTCCTTCGCCGTGAATTGGGAAATCATCGTGGCTGAGGAGAGGTCAAAGCTCTTGTTCGTGTGAAACACCCACTCTGCCCCGCCAGCGGCAAAGAAGGCAACCGGCGCGGTGATCCATTGTGCGGCGGTCGTCGCATCACACTCGGCTGAGTAACCGTCATCTCGGCACGGCTCATCGAAGTGCAAGGGGGTGGAAGCCCGGCTAATACTCGTCAGATGTTGACGATATTCAGTCGCCCGCGCGCCTGTGACACTGAACCAGTTGGCTGAACGGTAATCATGTACGGCCAAGCCCGTCTCCTGTCCGGCCGTGAGCTTCGACGTAATGTTAGCTTTCATCTCTGTCGTGAGGGTCGCGCCGGTCCCTTGCGGCGCAATCCAGGTCGTATTAATCAGATCCGAGGTGCCTGACGCATAGATCAAGCAGGTCGCACAGGCCGTTCGTGCCGCTTGGGTATAGGTCGCCAGTTCAGCCAGTTCGTCCGCCCAGGTGATCGCCGAGACGTTGTATTCTTGCACCACGTCGAACTTGATGAGCGGGCGCGTCTCAAACGCATTCACAATGTTCGTGACACAGGTGCGCCTGGCGGCATCGGTCGTCATGAGGGTGGAGCTGTTTTCGCTCAGGATCACCATCGAGACCGTCATGTTCAAGGACTCGGTATAGTCCATGAAGGCGTTGGCCGTAGCCAGGCGTCCCGCGTTCAGCGCGCCACTGGCTTCACAAATAGACTGCGTCCCGTCGAGATGGTCACGCCAGTTGGCGAACACGCGGACGTTGTTGTAGCCCAGCGCCGACATGGCGTTGAGGTCGCTCACATGGTAGTCGAGGAAGTCGAAGTAGGAAAACCCGAGTAGCTTCACCTGCGTCCCGTTCAGCACGTACAGCCCCGAGCTATTCACGGTGAGCGTCTTGCCGCTCGTGGGGGTCGAGGCAATCGTCACATAGACCGGTGCGGTAAAGCCGGATTGGTTGCCGGTCTGGTCAAAGGCGTTGACCGCAAAGCCGTAGACCGTCCCGCCGGTCAGGCCGGTGATGGTGGACGAGGTGGCATTGGCAGTAGCGGTCGTCGCAACAGTGTTCGGGGTGCAGCCAGATCCGGTGCATCGGCGGATGGTGTAACCTGCCAAATCAGAGGCACTGACAAAGCTCCAGTTGACCACAGCGGTCCCTGGCGCAGTGCTGGAAGCGGTTGGCGTCCCGGATGGAGGTGGAGGAGGCGTGGTGTCTGGCGGCGGCGGAGGGGGCGGCGTGCCAGAGCAGCCCTGGCGGGTATCCGTCACGCTCACATTGTCGTACCACATATCCCCGAGGCCATCTTGGCGATAATATCGAGTTCGGAACCAGGCGAGATCGCTGGGGGCTTGACTGGTCCCGTCTGTCCATCGACGCCCGGTGTGTTGGGCGCGGAGTGTGGTGGGGCCTCCGTTGGTCATGTCGGTGGTGTATTGGCGGTATTCGCCATTGGCCTGACCTGCCGTATTCAGCTTGTACTGTACCTCGTAGCAGGTCCAGATATTGTCCGGCTCCGACCAGGGCGCGACATTATGAAACAGATTTTGCGTACCATAGGCCCCTTCGGGGGCATCGGCAATTCCTTGAGCCGACATCGCCAGTTGCCGACTCCCGTAGAAATAGTGAAACACCCAGCCGCGTACAACCCCTGTGCTCGGTGAGCGCATGAAGGTATAGAGCCCCTTGGTGGCCGTCCCGATTAAGCCCCCCGGGACTGGCGGCGTCGCATTGGCCCCGCCAGCGGTTTTGAACCCTGTATCGAATCGGTGATACCAGGTGATCCAGATCTCGCGCTGGCTTTGGTTTGGGTAGTCGAAGTCACAGAACCCACCACCACGCCCCGGCGTGTCGTACTGCGTCCCGTTAAAATTATTCTTCATCGAGAACGATCCTGCATACTTCTGCGAGGCGTCCTGATCTTGCGGCTGTCCATCGTTCCAGGAGATCCCCACGTCATAGCTACACGCCGCATACTTGGCTCGCAGCGATGCAATCGAGCCCTCGAAATCCTCGCTCAACAACGTGAGCGCCTGCGCGGGCAGCACCATTAATAACCACAAAATCAGAATCAGCATCGTCGGTCCTTTCTATTGCCGTGCAGCACGGGGGCCTGCAGGATCGCCGCTCGATGATTGATAGGCTCCGATGTCAGGGGGAAGCCAACACGGCCTTCCTCGTGCGTCACCACACAGGACACCCCAAAACAGGCCAGCCCCTCGTAACGGAGAGGACGCGCCCGTTCGCCCATCGGTCAGTGACCCTATCTCTGGATCAGTCGCGCTATTCCCCGAACAGGTATCGCCAGAGCAGGCCGACTGAAACGCGGCGACGGTGGTGGCCCCAGTAGCCTTGTAGTAGACGGTCGAAGTCTGCCCCGTGCTGTAGATGTAGTTATTCTTGAAGGTCTGGTTCCCCACGGAAGCCGCGTTGCCGATGTACAGGGCAATGTTTTCTGCACCGGACACCTGTGGGCCGCCACACCCATACAGCAGGTTGTTCGTGACGGTGTAGCCCGACTTGGTATTAGCCCCTGCGCGGAACGAGATGCAGGGGCCGTAGGGGTTATTCAGGAAGGTGTTGTTGTAGATGAAATTATCCTGCGAGACCGACCCCGTGTAGCCTTCCATGTCCAGCGATTGCACGGCGGTCGTATCGACGGTGCCGAGGCGTTGGTTGCGGAAGAGGTTCCCGAAGACATAGTTCGCATCGCCGTTAAACTGACTCCGAATCGGTTGCCCATTGCAGTCGTTGCGGTAGACGTAGTTATTCGAGGCCCGCCCGGTCGCCGCGCCATCCAGGGCAAAGCAGCGTCCGTACTCCACCGTCGTGTATTCCAGGGTGTTGTCGTAAAAGTGGCTATTCACAACCGTCCCAGTCCCGAGCGTGGCCGCAATATTCAGGAGGGCGTGGCCCCAATTGCGGATCGTGTTACTGTGGACGCTGACATTCGACACGCCGTACACAACGGACACGCCCTCCCCTTTGCTCGGCTTCCATTGCCAGTCATAGCCAATGAAGTGCGCGGGCGCGATGACATCGATCGTACAGTCGTGGAGTCGAATGTTCGTCGCCGCATTGCCGGTGCCTGCACTCGAAACGTCGGTAATAATGATTCCACGAATGCCATAAGCTCCGATCTGACACGCTGAGTCGTCCTCTTCCGTGCCGTAGATATGGATATTGTCTCCACCTAGGAGATAGAACGAGGCGAGGTTGCCCCCCTTCAAATCAGGGTTAATGATCTCGAAAAAATCGTTCGCGTCGGCATTCATGCAGATCGGGACATAGGCGCAGGTGGCGGCCCCTGCCACAAGAGACTCCATGAGTGAAAAGGTTGTCGAAGGGTTGGCGGTCGCATAGAGATAGATGCGGGAGTTGCCGCTGTCATACCAGAACTGGGCGATGGGGGCGTTGGCCGTCCCTTCACGGGTCCCGAGGTCCCCCTTGGCATTCCCAGGGAAAATCTCCACGCTATCCAGCCAGATCCGCTTGGGATCTTTCCAGGTATAGGAGGACACGGAGAGGTACCAGAGGTTCCCGCTTTCGTTCGTCCAGTTGCCCGCAGTTTGCGCTTCCGTCATGGCCGTGATCAGCCGGATTGAGCCGGTGTCAGATGGGCAACGGAAGTCGATGGTGATAGGTGAGAGATTCGCCCCAGCGGCACTTGATCCGACGTTGAGCGTCGAGGTATGCGTCCCGCAGACATAGAGCGTATCGCCGTTATCCACGCCATCGGTCGCGGTCCAGAGCACATTGGCCCCACTGATAAACGCCCCGGTCGCCCCGGCGCTGGCCGCACAGCCATAGGCGAGGCCGTCCCCGTTATTCGCACAGGCCCCTGTGGGGCGCACGTACCACGTATCGACGGCGGCAGTCCCGACCGCCGCGTCAGCCCAGGACGGCAGGAGCATGATGAGCAGCAACGCCCAGATCATCGGTAACTCACCGTGCAGGTCACATCGGCGGTCGTGGTAAAGCCTAGATAGATCCCCGTCGTCATCACCACATCGAGGGGGAAGACCACCGGCTGCGCGTAGGCAGCGGCTTGGACAGCCCAGGACATCACCACGGTCCCCGACTCAGCGGTATTGTCGTAGAGAATAATCGTGCCTGCGGTAGCGGCGGCATCGGTGCCGATGCAGACGAGGTTATGGACATAGCCCGCGCTGGCTTTCACTTGGACATCAGCGGTCTTGTTGCCGGAATAGCTGAACTGCCCCTCAACCCTGAGCACGTTATTCGTTTGGTCTTCGCCAGAGATGAGCGTGCCGAGGTTCATATCTGCCGCGTCGCCGGTCCCGCCGAGATCCGTCAGCGTCCCGTTGCTCTGCCGCAGCTGAATCGTGCCAGCGAACGCCGGCAGGGCCAGGAAGACGGTCAGTACCGCGATGATCATGCTCAGAGATCGTTGCTTCATAGCGTCCTCCGTCCTACTTGTCTTTGGCCTTATCCGGCGTTTTGTCAGGCGCGTCCGCTTTCTTCTCCGGCGTTTTGGCCGGCGCGTCCACTTTCTTCTCCGGCGCTTTCACGGGCGTCGATGCGTCGACTGCCTCCATCCATTTGTCACTGAAGTCTTCCGGCTTCTCGATTTCAAACTCCGTCCCTTCCCGTCGGCGCTGCAACCCGTAATAGCCTGTCCGCCCTGATTTCACTCGTACGCGCATCGTGCATCCTCCTGCTATGAAGGGTGAGCCGAAGCCCACCCTTCAGGTTTCTATCTAGGTAATGACCGTCACCAGCGTCGAGCCGGTGCCGCCGCCGATCGTCGCCGTGTAGTTGTTCACGATTTCCGCATGTGAGGTGGTGCCGAATCCGTCGACCAGCAACGTCACCAGCACACCCTTCCGACAATCCCGGAACACCGCACCCGCAATCACCGTCGTCCCTGATCCGGTAAAGCACGCCGTCATGGCGGTTCCACCGCAGGTCGCCAGCTCGTTCTCGGCCACGATCCCGTCAATATCGATGAGATTGACCGCCGAGGCCCAGGTGCCCGCATCCACATGGTAGTGGTTGTTTCGCAGCATCCCGTTGAGGTTCGCGCCGGTCAGTTCGAGGACTGGCCCTTGCGCGCCGTCCGACCACGCGACATTGCCCTCAAAGAGCAGGTTGTCGATCGCCGCCGAGCCTGTGAACCCTTCGGTCGCAATGTTCACCGCCGGGGTCGCCAGATCGAAGTAACAATCCTTGACGGTCAACCCGTCAGCGGCCCCCGTGAAGTCGGCAAACGACTTCGCCGTGACCGGCACACAGGACAGCCCGATAAACTTCATATTCGCGCCGGTGATGTTGAACGCTTCATCGCCCGCCGGTGCCGTGATGATGCTCGCCGGCTTCCGGACCTTGAGCCCCATCCAGGCTTCCGCCCCATAGACCGAGACGTTATCCTTGCTCGCGTCAATCGACGCCGCCGGCACATGAGACCCCGGCCACATCACAATGGCATCGCCGCGGCCGCTCACGAGCTTGCTGTAGGCTTCGTCGATCGTGGTGTAGACGTTCTTCCGCACCGCCTTCGCATAGCTGATATGCGCGGCGCCGACGCCCGCAACCACATGAAACGTGTCCCCGGTGATCCGCGCGGCCAGCCCGGCGAATTTGTCCCGCGCCAGTTGCTCGCGGATGTATCGGTAGCGATCCATTTCTCCCATGATGTGTGCTCCTTCTCTCGGTGCAGGGTCGAGGTCGGCGTCCGCCCTTCTCGCTCCGAGTTCGCCCGGTTAGGTGCCGACACTCAGGGAGCGGGGTGTCCCCCGCCCCCTGTCGGTTCACTACGAGATCGTGTAGCCGTTCGGGAACGTCGGCAACGACTCGCACATCCGCAACGGCTGCAAGAAGGCGCTGACGGTAAGGGTCGGCGTGGTGCCGGCCAGGGTGTACCGCACCCCGAGATACCGTTCGCTTTCGCTCAACACCGTCGGCGGAATCGGGATATAGAACTTGAATCCCGCCACCAAGAGGTCGGCGTTCTGGTACGGCGAGTCAGGCGTGCCGGACTCGAACTTGCGCCGCCCGATGAGCTGCACCCCGGCGTTCTGTGCCGCTGCCGAGGCGTACTCCACGTCGAAGGTGTAATCTTCGTCGCCCGTCCCTTGATCGGCGGCGACTTCCACGCAGAAGACCACGGCCATCGGCTCGCCGGTCCCGATGGATCGGTCGCTACCCAGATCAAGGACATTGGTCCCCACGGCCCCCGTGGACGAAAGCTCCTGTGAGCTGGAAAACTGATTTTGTGCATCGAGAATCATGATCGTTCCTCCGTCGTCAAAAGAATTAGCTGATCGTGGCTTCGGCTTCCGTCAGGGCATCGCACTTGCGAATCGGAATCCCACGGAATGACGGCACCATCTTCCCGTCCACGCTGTCGTAGGTGATCCCGCCGCCCGCGATCACGTCGCCCCGGCGCTGGATGTCGAGCATCTGAAACACCGAGCGATTCATGTAGAACACGGGCTTGCCCATGCCGAACACGTTGTCGCCGGGGATGCGATGAATGGCCTTGATCATCAATTCGACCAGGCCGGCCGCGGAGCTGTTCGCCACGAGGTCGGAGATGTCGATGTTGCAAATCCGGACCACGTACCGCCAGTCGCGGAGCGCAATCCCGCACTTCCATTGCCAGTGATCGCGGTAGGCGCGCATGCGCGTCCCGGATCCAATGCCGCCGGTGCTCTCGATCGTGCAGAGCCCCAGGTTTTCATGGGTCAAGCCCGCCTGGCTGCCCTTGGGGTAAATGCCGTGAATGGTCTGCGGACCCCACACCACCAGCCAAATGCTGGAGTTGTCCGAGCCCGAGCCGCTTCCGCTCAGCACGTTCTCGCCGTTCGTGGCGCCGGAAATCGTGCTGTACCGTGCCGCGAGGCCAGTAAACTCTTCCGGGTCCGTCCCGCTGTTCCCGTAGAACAACGTCGACGCCATTTCCTGATTCATCGCCTCAATGAACGCCGTCGCTTCCGACAAGCGGAACGCGGAGACATTCCCGTTCAGCTCGGCGAGATCCTTGTCCACTTCGGACCAGGCTTCGAGCATCCCGCAGCCCTCATCCAACTGCGCCGTGGTGCTCTTGCTGGTAGCGACTCCGCCGTTCAGCAAACGCCAGGCCACGGTCGGCAATCCTGTGCGGACGGTGGTTCGGTGTCCGGTCGGCAGGTTCCCTTCCAACCACTGCATGTCGGTCAGGACCGCGTTGTTCTGTGACAGCAACTCCGCAATCTTTTCGACTTTCCCGCCAGGGCTGAGCCGCTTGGCGTGATCCAACAAACTCAGAACGGTGGCATTCAACGTAGACATGACTAGTTTCCTTTCTCGCCGCTGCCCTCGCCGTAGAACATCGACTCAATCGATTTCTCCCGCGCGCGCCCACCCGAGCCGCGCGATTCCGAAACCGTCGGAGCCGGTGCCCCGGTCACAGGGGCCGCCGCTTGTGTTTTGAATTTCTCTAAGATTTTCGGTTCGAGTTCGGCGCGGATCTTCTCGACCCACTGGGCCGGATCGTCGCCGTACTGCTTCGCAAAGTTTCGCCGGGCAATCGCCCGCATCGCCGCGATCGGCGGTTGAGGAGAGTTGACCACTTCCAGGTAGGTCCAGGACTTCCCCTTGGCCTGCTCCATCTCCTCTTTCACCAACTGCTTGAACGTCGAGCCGTCGCCGTAGACTTCTTTCTCCAGCACGTCTTTCCCGTACAAGCCCACCGCGACTTCACGAGAGGCCGCTTCCCGCCCCTTGAACTCCGCGCGCGCGACCGCCTCCTCCGGCGTCTCCTTCGGCGGATCCTGGTACGTCCCGTCGAGCTTGGCCTTGAGCACGCGGTTCTCGTCCGCGATCACCGAAAATTCGCGCTTGAGATCCGCGACTTCCTGGCCGAGTCGTCGGGCTGCGGCCATATGCCCGCCCTCGTCTTTCGCTTTCGTCTCCGGTCCCTTCGGAGACTCGTCTTGTTTGGCCGTCTCGGTGGAGGCCGCAGACGCGTCAGGCGTGGCGGCAGGTCCAGGCTCCGGGGCTGGCGCTGGGGGTGTCTCGATCGTCGTCTCTGGTGTCGCCGTCGGCTCGTCGTAGAACACCGCGGCAAAATCCGTCGGAGGTGCTGTCTGTTCAGGGGTCGCTACCGTGCTCATGCCATCGCTCCTTCGTCTGCTGGGGCCGCCTCGCCCATCGGCGGCGCTTGCCCCATGATTTTCTTGACTTCCAATCGGCCTTCGACCGCCGCCTGTAGGGCCGACAAGTCGAGCCGGCCGCGTTCAATCGTCGCGCGTGTCCCTTCCACGGTCAGGGTCTTCGCCAGTTCTGCCTTGATCTTCTGGACAAACGCCGGGTCATCACCCTTCTGCATCAACGCTTGTGCGAGTTCGGGGCTCTGCATCGCCGTCATCGCCACATACGCCTGCATCTCCGGCGTCAGGTCTGCCCAGGCCATCGTCAGATTGATTTTCGGGACCGCCGGCGCCGGCTGGCTCGCCCCGTCGACCATCTGCATCAACACGTCCTTGTCGCGGAACTCCGTCATCTGGATCCCGAGCTTCACCATCCCCGGTCCCAGTGCCGCGAGTTGCGGCAGGACGGTCAACAGCATCTCGGCCTGTTGTTCGCGCAGCACCGCGTAGTCCTTCATTTCCGTAATCACAATGTCGTAGGTGCGTTCCTTGAGGGCTTGCAGGTGCCCCTTGGTCAGCTGGACCGTGCGGACCACCTTCGGGTCATCGGTAATCTGGAAGGCCATCTCCTCCGTCACGTACTGCTTCATGTACGCAAACGAGAGCCGCGCCTTCATAAACCGCGTCCGCCGCAGGTTGTTCTGGACCGGCGTAATAATCAGGCTGCCCATCATTTGCTTGCGGGCGATGCCCGTTCCGGAGCGCACTTCGCTCGGCATCCCCATCGATTCGTTGCCCTGGCCCGACACCCGCCGAATCGCGTCCTTGTCTTCCTGGAGGAGCTGTAGCTGGGCCATGCCCATGTCGAGATTGGTCTGAAACTGCACGCGCCCCCCGGAGAGCGCGCCGTCCCGGACCATCACCAGGCCGTCCGGCTTCGCGTTCTCCTCCTGCACGTCGCTGTCGTCGTCCAAGGCACCGCGTTCCGCGATAATCTTGTTGTTGGTCATCAGCGCGAGCGATTTGCTTTCGCGCTTGTTGATCGATTCGTTGATCGGCACCAGGCGAGACGAGAGCGGCAACGGCGCGCCGTTCTTCCGCAGGCCCGAGTAAAACGGCATGTAGGGGAAGAGGTTCGTGTGATGCGGCGAGACGTCGTGATGCAGGAGCAGATTCCCGAGGAATAGCCCGCAGTACATCCGGTCTTGGAACGTCGGTTGCGCGTAGACGCGCCCGCCCAGTTCCTTCACCACGTCTTTTGCTGTCTTGGAATCCAGCGGCACCGGGATCGCTAGCACACCCGAGTCACTGAAGACGTGATAGAGCCGGACTTTCCGCTTGTACCAGACTTCAAACGGCCGCACCCGCTTCCGGTTGTGCATCACCGTGTACGAGAGCGAATAGATGCTGCCTTGGAGGGCTTCGTTCTGCAGGGAGGGCGCGACCTGGCTTGTGACCTGAAACGTATGCCCGGTCGGCCCCGCCAGGACGGCACTGAGTTCGTCTTCCTTGTCAGGAACGAGCGCAATGACATCCTCCAGGTCCATCCAGGACCCTTCGCAGATATACTTCGCGTCCTCGTTCGGGTCGTAGCGCGTGCTATACGGATCTTTGAAGACGTGATACGGGTTCAGGTGCTTCGTACACTCGTACTCCTGCCCCAATTCGTTCCGCTTGATATACGATTTGAGCCAGCCGACCCCGCCGATCAGCCCGTCCCACGCGAGGTCTTGTTCCTCGAACTCGAACTGGTTTTGCTGGTCGTTCCACCGCTGGTAGTCTTGTGCGAGCGCGCCAACCGGATCATCCGCCGGCGTATTCCGCCCCAAGAACGTCGCCACTTGGCGCGTTTGGATAAACTGCCCGGCAATGCGTTCCATGATCGGCGCGATTTCATTGCGCTTCGTGGGCGGCTGCCCGCGTTCAGCGAACGCCTGCAATTCCTCTTCGGTGTAAAACTCGTTTTCGATGTATTGGTAATTGAGGGAGGACTCGGCTTCGTACATCGTCCGCGTCGGGTGCGTGGCTGCATCCAACACAAACCGCTGCATCCGGAGCAAATTCTCGTCATCGTCGCCACGTCGCATCGTGGTCAACAGAAAATCGAGGTCTTGGCTGCCGGTGTCTACGGAGGAGGTTGTCGAAAAGGTCGCCACGCGCGGGTGATCTCCCGACAACGTGGCTCCCAAGGAGGGAGGGGGGTTGTACTATGTCTGTACTATACCGTGCGCATCAATAAGTCAAGCTCATCGAGCAGTTGCGTGAGCTGGAGATAGCTGCCCTTGACCTTGCGGTGGAGGTCCCGCAAGGCCTGGACCTGTGCCTCATTTAGCACTTTTTCTTGCCGCCGCTTTTCTTCGCTTTTGCCATGAACCTCACCCCCTTCCATCAGCGCACCTTCCAGCTCAACGGCTGCGTGCGCGCCCGCCGGGCTCGTTTCGCCACGGCGCCTTCTGGCATCCGTGAACACAGATGTTTGTACAGCCACCAGGCCATTGCCAGCGCGTCGGCCTTATCCGGGGAACTCGAAAGCGGCGCCACGCCCGGAATCCCTGAGCTGTTCCCCTTCCCTTGGATCTTGATTTTGCCGTCGACCTCGCCCCACTTGATCGACGTCAGCTGTCCAATCAGCTCATCATCGTTCAGAATCACGATCTCCCGCGTCTCGACAAACGCTTCCCGCAGCTCCCACCACATTTGATCGCGCAGCCGATGAAACCGCCGCTCATCCAGCGCCTTCTGGCTCACGTCCAGCATGTGCACATGCCGGAGCCGCTGCACGTCCGTCAGATGAAAGTACACCCCGCGGCCAATCCCGATCGTATCGACGCCGATCTGAAACTGCACATCCATCGGCAGATTCATCAACTCCGTCCGGACCTGTCCCGCCACCACATCGCCCAGCTGCACCGTATTCTTCCCAGGGAACTCCTTCAGCCCCGTCATCACCGGCCCCTGGAGCGTCAGCACAATCGATTTATCCCCTGCCCCCTCGCCGGCGACATCCACCGCCACGCACAGCGGATCATGCGGCAGCGCCGTCACCGCCCGCTCCGTCGCCGCCATCGCATCGTCGTACCCGATCAGCGTCTCCGTCGACTGGTTCGGCGGCAGCCCGCGCACGCGCACCCGGTAGAAGTTCGAATCGGTCCCGTACTTCCGCGCCAGCTGGATTTGCGCGTCCTCGTTGAACCAGGCAAACCGTCCCGGATTCGCCAGCTTCTCTTTTCGCAACTCCTCGCCGTCCCAATGCAGGCACACCCACATCTCTCGGTTCTTCCGGTGCGTCTCCATCGCAAACCCGTCCCGCTTGGTCGGGTTGAAAATAATAATCGCCATCGACAGCGGATCCGTCATGCCGCCTTCAATCGGCTCCATCACCGCGTCCTGCACGCCGCTCGCCTCGTCAATCTGATACATCACCCCGAGCGCATGGATCCCCGCCAGCACCACCTTCAGCTCATCGGGATTCGCGTGCGGCTGCACCGTCCGCGGCTCAATCCGCGACGACTCGCCCCGCTTGCCGTCCTCCTTCAAGAAAATGCGGTTGCTCTGCTTCTCGAACAGCTCCCCCAAGATCGGGTTGCGCTGCATCCACGCGCCGAACTCCGGCCACAACGACGAATGCAACTGCGGCCCCGCCGGCGCCGTACACATCACCTTCGGCCGCACCGCCTGCAGCGCGAACAGATAATGCAGCCCACACAGTGAGATCGTGGCCCCCTTGCCCACACCCTGTCCCGCCATAATCGAGATGCCCAGCTTCTTCGCGTACCGCTGCTCCTCCTCGGTCAACGGGAGGTTCTTGTACCGCTTGAGCTTCGCGCCTAACAGCTTCCCGTACTCGATCCAGAACTGCTCTTGCCCAGACCACGGATCAAAGTGCGCGCCCCCAAACGTCCGCGCCCAGTAGATCGGCTCCTCGATCCACCGCACCGCTTCCGCGTGCTGCCGCTGTTCCAGGGTCTTCGCCATCTGATTACGCAGACGCCGGCGGCGTGTTCACGTCGGGGATCGTCCCGCCCACATTCACCCCGCCTATGAACGCCTCGGTCTTCTTCGCTTGTGCCGCCTTGTGCGCTTCGAGCTGCGCGTGCCATTGCTCCAATCGCGCGCGGCCGGCGTCGAGAAAGTGCTGCGCAAATTCCAGGTTCCCCACCGCCCCCATCACTTCCACGTTGCCGTCGGCCTTGAGGATGATCGTCAGCGTCTTCAAAATGTCCTCAGGCGGATACGGCAGCTGCAGCACCGCCGGCACCGAGCGCCCGAACCCCGGCCCCTTGATCAGCTTGCTACTCATGGCTTGCAGCTCCCCGCGCACACCGGTTCATCGATCATGTCCACATGCAGGACCGTCTTGTAGCTGGTGTAGCCGTCCTTCGTGACGCCGCGTTCGCGCGTGAGGGAGGCGTCGACACAGCCGGAGAGGGTGAGGAGACACAGCGCAAAGAACGTCGGCTTCGCAATCGATCGCGTGAGTGCCATGAGCCCGGTTTGCAGGTCGGTTGCGCCGATGCTCACCCATCGCTTGTCGGTCTCTGGCATTGCACGCAGCTTCTCAACCAATTCTCCAAGCGCCTCACCGTGCCCCTTCACAAGATTCATCACGGCAATTTCATGCTCGCTCAGTTCACGATAACCCTTGATCTCTCTGTGTTGATTGTCCATCGCGGACCTCCTTTTTGTTGGGAAGAAAATTTTTCCTCGGGTGGCTACACCTTAATCGACACACTCTGCTTGGTGCCGCAACTCACACAGAACACGCCCACCGGCCGCAGTTCGTACTGCCAGCACCCGCACAGACATTTCCAGATCAGCTGATCGTCGGCCTTCGCCTTGAAGGGGTCGGTCTGCTTCCGCTCCCACCGTGCGAGCCGCGCCGCTTCCAATGAGACGACCTTCCCCATCACGTTATCCCTAGTTTATAACCCTTAGAGAGTCGCTTTTTGGACTACATATGAGTCGCGTGGGACCTGATCACATCAACGATCGCCGATTTTCCCCCTGCCGGCCTCTTTTTGAGAAATTCCCGGCTCTGAAATCATTGGCGCCCCGTTTCGGTGGACCAATAGTTGCGCTCCCCAGTTAGGAGCCAAACTTTGGGGCCTCGATTGGCGTAGGTTCTGGTACTTTGTGCGCCGAATCGAGAGCCGACCCCATCATTTTGCCTATCAGAGAGACATTCGACGTGCTTTGACCCCTCTCTAATCGCTCTTTATCGAAATAAACACCCTTGACCACGGACAAGTCTCTAGCGATACCTGCTTTAATCCGTGGTTCGAGTGCGTCGAGGACGCCGTTCTCTATGTCCTGTCCGATGCTATCAAGGACCGAATCCACCACTGCCGACGCCTTGCTCCCAGTGAACGCAAAGATATCGGCCCGATGCTTCTTGTATCGCTCAGTGTCAGCCTGTTGGATCGAATACCGTTCGAGGAATCGAGTCACGTTCGACGGCGCCACGCCGTGAATGGCCGCGATCTCTTTGTGTGTCAGGCCGGCAGCGGCATGAGCCGCAATCTTTCCAGGATCAATCTTGCGATTAGGGGAGTCGTAATGCTTCTTCATCCCCGGACGCCCGCGACCCGTGCCCGGCATAATGGCCTTACTCATGCCCTACAGGTATAGTATCCGCATCCGACCTGTCAACCACACTTCCAGCCTCTATATATGGCAATGTAATCAAGACCTCTCTCTCTCTACTCCGGGCTAACCTAAAGAACGATCCCCCTTGTATGTGGATGACACGAAATCAGACGTTATCCACTCTAACCTGTTGATTCATAAGCCTTGGATAAGTACCCATTTTCACGTTATCCACCTGGATCACATCGCAATCGCTAGGTCTAGCGTGCTGTTTCTGTTCAGGTATGACGGTGTGGATAATGGATAACGTGTTTGTAATCTCAAAACGCGACCTCATTACTTCCCCTATATATAGCGTTGAAAGTCAGATCGGGACTTATCCACAGACAGGTGTTTTCGTCCCATCCAGTTATCCACCCCGACGAAAAATCACGAACTCACCAAGAGAATCAACTACTTAGCGTGCGCGAGTGTGGATAATCAGTGGCCGAGCCACGTTATCCGCGAGCCCCGCCCGTATCCACCCGCACCCGCGACCATTCCGCCACAGTGAGGCACATTTGCGCCCCACGTCCAGGCTGTCAAAGTATCATACTAGTACTATACTATCACCGAATCCCCTAGAATGGCCCATATATGAGGCCTATCGTACCCGTACTATACCGGCACACCGCTTGCACTACACCTCAGGCATGAGCCGCAACGATCACAACCGGGAGGAGAATATGAGCGCATACGGAGAGCTTGACCCGAACGACCGACGACCCACGCAGCCCGAACCCACCCGCCTCTGGCCCTGGGTGCTGGCCTTGCTGATTGTGACCTTGTGCCTCTGGGCCTATTTGGAGCCGATCCCCTATCACACGCATCTAGAGCCGTCTGGCCCTGGTCCCTCGACCTATGGGCCGTCGCCGACACGAGACGACGCACCGGTTGAGCCGGGCTTGATCGGTCCACCCTACCCAACCGAGAGACCTCCGCAGACACCGCGCCAACGCTGGTGTGATGAATACACCATCCCCGCGTGCGTCTGGCCAAAGGAGCAACCATGAAACCGATATTCGTTATTCTCGGCTTTCTGTTCTTCGTCGCCTGGCTAGGCCTCATCGACTATACCGACAGTCTCCCTGAGCCTGGATCAGATGATGCCGTGGGCTGCATCGATGACTGTCTGAGTCCGGCTGAGGAACCTGCACCACAATCGATAACCTGGGAGGCGTAACCATGTGTTGCTGTGACAAACCCAACATCAACGGAGAACTCGGCTACAAGTGGCAACCGAACCATGCGCCGAGCATCCGGCCAGTGAGTGCCCCCGCCGTCTCAGAGTGCGACAGCATTCTATATGACGAGCCAGGACGTTGCGGAGGAACGGACGCGCATTGCCACCACTACCGAGTGGTTAAAAGCATGTCCTCGGTTTGGCTGTTTGTGCGACATGGGGCAGGCGATGAACGAGTGCGATTGTCTCGACAGGATAATTTACTCCCGATCCTCAGCACGCTCGACACCCATGCCCGGTATTGGCTCCTCCACACACTCTATTACGCCTACCGCGGCGGGAGAGACAAAGGGAGCCAGGACGAGGGAGCCTACTGGAAGCAAGCCGCCTACGAGAAGCGGATCAAACTGAGAAAGAGACATGGGCAAACGAGGATCGAAGTGCTGCCTCGTCTCACCCAAGAGACAGCCTGAGCCCTGCACATCACCCACTAAGAAAGGACTAGCCGCTATGACCCCCACGATCCGCCCCAATGTCCGACGCCTCACGAGCCCAGGCGGCGCCCAGCACACCGCCCGACCCATCTACCGCGTCACGCTCCAATCGCCCAGCCTGAGCCCAGCCCGGCCCGCTGTGTGGGCTCGCCGCGCGACCACCGCCGCCGTGCTGATCCTCGTGATCCTGGCCGGCATCGCATGGGCCTATACCCTCATCCACATCACCCGCTAAGAAAGGAGCCTGAACTATGACCGCCACCGACTACGCTGCCCTGTACACCACAGAAGACGTATCCGCTGCCGTATCGGCCCGCCCCGACGTGGCGCCCTATGCCCGCCTCGTGGGGAACTGGGTCTGGTGCGAGTTCCCGGAGAAGCCGAGCGACGACACCCGGCAATGGCTCAAGCAGACCGGGTTCCGCTGGAACAGCGCCCGGAACGCCTGGCAGCACAGTTGTGGACACTTTACCCGGCGCAATCGCCGGATCGACCCGCGCCAGGTGTACGGACAACTGCCGCTCACCGGCGACTATTGCACCCGCGACGAG
>OFRE01000163.1_pt1 | contig 19996 bp, 29 predicted proteins | sample 1543061 | NCBI WGS metagenome assembly OFRE01 (sample SAMN07774218, study PRJEB24372) | wastewater metagenome | isolation source: Exp Tend NO 50WW | collected 2016-02
GTGCTCGCCTCGGGCGCCGAGGGCATGGACAAGCTGGCGGCGGCATGAGCATCCGCGTCGACAGCTCGAGCCTGATCAGCGGCGCCGTCGTCTGCGGCCACCGCGGCCTGGGCGTGCTCGGCTCCGCCGTGCCGTCGACCGGCGACCAGGGGCCCGGCTACGTCTACCCGAGCCTCTCGCTGCCCGCGGACGCGAGCAAGGAAGTGCGCGGCCTGATCGTCACGCCGCCGTCGACGGGCATCTTCACCGCGTTCGAGGACTCGAGCTTCACGCTGACGGGCGCGCCGAACGGCGGCTACGGCTTCGTCTTCCGGCTCTTCGTCGACGGCGTCGATCAGGGCACCGCGAACGCGACCGTCAACATCGGCCCCGTCGACCTGGCCGGCAATGCCGCGGTGCAGGCGAGCGTGGCCGCGGCGCTGCAGGTGCTCAAGAACCTTGCCGGCAGCGCAACGGCCAACGCAGCGGTGAGCGCGGGGCTCTCGCTGGGCGTCAGCCTGGTCGGCGCCTCGCTGGGCCAGGCCTCGGCCACAGCGCAGATGGCGCACGGCGTGCCGCTCGCCGCCAGCGCGGCCGCGGTGAGCAGCGCGACGGGCGCGCTGTCCTCGAGCAGCGGCCTGCAGGGCGCGGCGGTGGCGGTGGCAGGCGCGACCGGCCAGCTGGCGTTGAGCATCGCACTGCAGGGCGCAGCGCTGGCCAGCGCGACGGCGACGGGCACCTTCAACACCGCGGTTAACCTCGGCGGCGCCGCGGCCGCTGCTGCCGGCGCGAGCGGCACGCTGTTCATCACGGTGCCGCTCAACGCCCAGGCGCAGGCGATCGCCGCCGCCGGCGGCGGCCTGGTGCTCACGGTGCTGCTGGGCGGCCAGGCGCAGAACCAGGCATCGGCCGGCGCGGCGTTTGCGGAGCAGGTGCTGCTCACCGGCGCGGCCGGCGGGCAGACCACAGTGGCCGGTAACCTCCAAGTCCAAGCGGCCGAGCTCTCGGCTTTCTACCGCTACGACGTCCCGGCGAGTTCTCTCAGGTACGACATCCCTAGCATCACGGCAGGCATCACCATCTGAGATTGGCAGGGAGCATTGATGACGACCGGAGCGGCGTGGAACTTGGACGATCCGAGCAAGCCATGGACGCCATGGGATCCGGACGCGAACGTCATCATCCCCATCGGGGTCGCTGATTGGCTCACCGACCTCGGCACGTCCTACGGATCGCACCAGGTCATCACCGCTGCTCCGCTCGAGTGCGCTGACGCCGGCAGCTACGCCTCCGGGACGATCGGCGTCCGCATGAAACTGGTCGCGACGCCGACGTACACGGCGGGCAAGAAGTACCCATTCACGCTGCGTCTGATCGGTTCCGACACCGTCACCAAGGACGATCGCACGCTCTGGCTGAAGGTCAAGGACCGCTGACCGAGCCTCCCTAGCATGCCTTTGCATGAGCGCATCGGCATCCTGGAGCTACACGAGCAAGGCCACCCACTGGCCTCTGCTCGGCCGTGACGACTGGACCGGCGTGCAATCGTTCGGCGCGCCCGTGGCGTTCTCCTGCGACTACAGCGCGGAGTCGGTGCGCATGACCGACGACCGCGGCGTCGAGTTCACGACCCGGCAGATCCTGCACACCGAGCGGTCGACGATCAAGCAGGGCGACATGGTGCTGATTGGGGTCTCCGCTGTCGTCAGCCCGATCGCGGCGGGGGCCTTCGAGGTCCGCGCGGTCACCCGCTACGCCGACACCTTCGACAAGCTCGCGGACGATTACCGCGTGGCGACCTGAGGCGAACAATGGCCGGCGCGCGCATCGTCAACAACCTGCCGCAGTTCACGGACCGCGTGCAGCGCCGTGCCGCGCGCGGCATGACGCAGGCGCTGATCCTCGGCGCGTCCGAGGCGAGCGTCCTCACGCCGATCGCCACCGGAACGCTGCTGAACTCTCAGTTCCGCGACGTGCGTGCAAGCGGGTCCGGAGTGGTCGGCACGGTCGGCTACACCGCCGACTACGCGCTGCCCGTGCACGACCCGAGCAACCCGCAGAACTTCCGCCGGCCGAGCGCCGAGAAAGAATTCTTGAAGAAGGGCTTCGAGCGCGCCGAGCCGCAGATCCGCGCCGTGCTCAAGGGAGCGATCAAGGTATGAGCACCGCCGCGGCCGATGCCGTGCGCGCGTTCATCGCGCCGCTGCTGCCCGCCTGGCGCGTCCAGTTCGGTCGGTGGACCGATGGCACCAAGACAGATCGGTACGCGGTGCTGCGGTCCGTCGGCGGCCTGCCTGCGGCGCTGGTGCGCGAACCTCTGTTCACGCTGACGCTCATCGGCGCTCTCAACGACGACGCATCCGCCGTCGGGGGCGCCAGCGACACGCTGATCGAGGCGATGCGCGCCAGCAGCGGATCCATCGTTCTCATGCAGCCGGCCGAGCCGGTCTTCTCCACAACCGACGACGGCCGACCGTCGTGCGAGTTCGCCATCTCGGCAATCACCAACTGAAAGGGGCTACCCCATGACTGCATTCGTCGGACGCGATGTCTCGCTGGAATTCGCGATCGCCAAGGAAGACGCCTCCGTCGGCTCGCTGTCGTTCTCGTTCCTCGGGATGATGCGCCAGAAGTCGATGAAGACCAGCTGGGACCAGGTCGACACCACCGCGGACGACTCCCCGGCCTTCACGAAGACGAGCCTGGTCACGTTCAAGGCCGTCGAGTTCTCCGGCGACGGCGTCTCGTACACCGATGCGGTGCACAACCAGCAGACGCTGAAGGCGCACGTCATCAACCCCGGCTCGGCGACGGACAACCAGCCGAAGGTCTGGTTCCGCATGACCGGCCCGGATGGCACCTACGTCGGCCCGTTCATCGTTACCGAGTGGAGCGACGAGCGCGCCTATGCGGACGCCGCGACGTGGAGCCTGTCGTCGTCCAGCAATGGCGCCGTGACCTTCACGCCGGCCTGATCTGCCCAACACCCCACCTGAGGACACACCACCATGGCAGCCATCACCGCAATCGACGCCACCCAGAAGGGATCTTTCACTTCGCTCGTCAGCACGCTATCGGCGGACGACACCATCACCATCGACGCCGGCAAGAAGCAGCTGCTGGTGCTGCGCAACACCACCGGCGGCTCGCTGACCTGCACCATCGACGGAGACGGCGGCTCGACGGTGCAGGTCGACGGCATCGGCTCGGTCTCGGTCGCGGCAGGCCTGGCGATCGTCGTGCCGGCCGGCGAAAGCCGCGCGGTCGTCCTCTCGACCGTGCGGCACTACTGCCAGGGCGTCGTGCACCTGCTCGGCGCGGCGACGCTCACGGCGCAGCTCTTCAATCTCTGAGGCCTCGTGCTCGTCGAATGCGGCTTCGTGCGAGCGCAGGCCAGCGACGGTGCGGAATGGACCTTCCGCCCTTCGCTTGGCCGCATTGGCGCGCTCGGTAGCCCGCAGGAGATCGTCGCGCTGTACGCCGGCCTGCATGGGCCGGACGCCGCGAAGAATGCGGCCTATGTGCTGGCTTGTCTGTGCGATCAGGATGATCCGACGCCGCTGATCGGGTGGGTCGACGAGCAGGGCGCGCACGATGGCCAGATGCCGGCCGGCGAGCAGGTCATCATCGCCCAGCACCTGATGCGTCACGGCATCGTCGGCAAGGCGCAGCCGGACAAGGGCGACGGCAAGTACAGCGACCGCTTCGAAGCCGCCGAGTACATCGCCGCGGCGCGCGTGCACCTCGGCCTGAGCAGTGCGGATGCCGAGGCCCTGTCCATGACCGAGTTTCAGGCCATGTTCGAGATGAAGTTCCCGGACGCCGGCAAGCCCAAGCGTGACGTGCCGACCCGCGAGGAATACGACGCGCAACTGGCGGCGCTCGCGGCGATCCGGCAGGCGAAGGGGGCGGGCCGTGGCTGAACGCGTCGGCGGGATCTTCTACGACGTCGAGTTCAACACGTCGAAGATGATCGACGGGCAGCGGCAGGTGAGCCGCGAGCTCGGCGGCATGGCGACGAAGCTGACGGCAGCTGCAGCGGCAGTTGCCGTCCTGGCCGCGTCCCTGGCTGCGCTGAAGACCGCCAAGATCGCCGACGAGTTCCGCATGCTCGGCGCGCGTGTCGAGGTGGCGGCCGGCAGCATCGAATCCGCCAGCGCGGCGATGGACGAACTGATCGCGATCAGCCGGCGCACGCAGACCAGCCTGGCCGGCAACATCGATGTCTTCACCCGCCTGAACCAATCGATCCTGCAGATGGGCGGCACGCAGGCCGACACGCTGCAGGTGACAGAACTGCTCGCCAAGGCGATCAAGGTGTCAGGCGCCAGCGCGGTCGAGGCGAAGGCGGCCATGCTGCAGTTCGGCCAGTCGCTCGGCTCAGGCAAGCTCGCCGGCGACGAACTGCGCTCACTGCTCGAGAACGCCCCCTATCTGATGCGCCAGTTGGCCGATGGCATCGGCGTGCCGGTCGGTGCACTGAAGCAGCTCGGGGAAGAAGGCAAGCTGACCGCCGATGTCGTCGTCAACGCGCTGACCAAGGCCGCGGCCAAGATCGACGCCGACTTCCGCAAGTTCCCGCAGACGATCGAGGCCGCGATGGTCGTCGCGCAGGATTCCGCTGCGCTGGCCGCGCTGAAGCTCGATGAGCTGAGCGGCACCAGCGCCGCGCTGACGGGCATCGTCAAGGGCACGGGCCAGGTGCTCGAAAAGCTGGCCGAGCAGTTCGGCGCGGCGAACACCGAGGCCGGCAACCTCGGGCGCAACGATGCGGTCGGCACCTGGGCCGAGCGGACGACGAAGCTGCTTTCCTACGTGCTCGACGCTGCCGACGGCGTGAAGCGCGCGGTCCAGTTGATCGGCATCGGAATCGGAGGCCTGGCCGCGAAGGGCGAAGCCCTCTTGACCTTCAACCTCGCGAAGGCGCGCGCGCGGTTCGCCGAGATCAACGCCGCGGCCAAGGCGGATGTCGACGCGTTGCTGAACACGCCGCTGGCCGGCGCGCAGATCCGCGAGCGACTGGACCAGGGCGCCGGCGGCGGCCGCGGCTTCGTCAACCCGACCGGGCCGGCCAGCGTGCTCACCGCTCCCGCAGGGGCCGGCGGCAAGGGCAGCGGCAAGGGCAGCGGCAAGGAGAAGAAGCCACCGCGCGACTTCTTCAACGAGGATCAGGACCAGCTCGAAGAGCGCTTGCGCCTCGCGTATGACCGCATCGCCGATTCGGAGATCGAGGCAGCCGACAAGGCGCGCAAGAAGGTCGAGGAAGAGCAGAAGAAGGGCCGCGGCTTCGCCGGTGGCCTGCTGCTGCAGGGCAACGAGATCGCCCAACTGCAGGCCGAGCTCGAAGCGAAGTCCGCGCTGCTTCTTCAGTTCGCGGCGCAGGACCAAGCGAACGCGGATTTGTACGCAGCGGCGAGGGTCAACCTCGAACAGCAGACAGCCGAGAAGATCCGGCAGATCATCGAGGAGCAGCACGACAGGGAGGTGGCGATACAGGTCGCGACGCTGCAGAACTACGGTTCGCTGTTCGGGAATCTCGCTGACCTGACAAAGACCTTCGCCGGCAAGCAGAACGACGCCTACAGGGTGCTGTTCGCTGCATCGAAGGCTTTCGCGATCGCTGAGTCCATCATCAAGATTCAGCAGGGGCTTGCGAACGCCGCATCGCTGCCATTCCCTGGCAACATTGCTGCGATGGCCGGGGTCGTTGCTGCGACCTCGAGCATCGTATCGACCATCGCCGGCACGCAGTACGGTGGTGGGCGCCAGTACGGCGGCCCGACCAGCGCCGGCAGCCTGTACCGCGTCAACGAGACCGGCCGGCCCGAAATGTTCACCGCTGCCAACGGCTCGCAGTACATGCTCCCGACGCAGAGCGGCCGCGTCACGGCAGCCGACCAGGTCGGTGGCGGCGCGCGAATCAACATCGTGATCCACAACACCGGCACGCCGCAGCAGGTGCAGTCGCAGTCCTTCGACCAGCAGACCAACACGCTGCGCCTCGTCACCGCCGACCTGGTCGACCAGATCAGCAACAACAGCGGCCCGGTCTGGTCCGCGCTGCGCAGTTCCACCAACGTGCAGGGCCGCATCGCATGACCGCCGCCTACCCGCTGTCCTTGCGCACCATCCTGCGCGCCTCCAAGAGCCGCACGCAGCCGCCTGCCTTCCGCATGGCCGAGCCGCGGCGCGGTTACGCCTACGCGCAGGCCAGCGGGACCGACACGCCGGTCTTCTGGGACGTTGGGTTCTGCTTCACCCAGGCCGAGGCGCTGATCTTCCAACTGTGGGTAACGCAGATCATCGCGCGCGGGGTCGACGAGTTCACCATGCCGATCCGCACGGAGTTCGGCCTGCAGACCTACACCTGCCGCTTCCTGCCGGATGGACTGCTGCCGGTGGGCGAGACCGGGGAGACGTTCCACTACAGCGCGAAGATCATGGCGCGCGCGCAGATCATCCCGGCGGGCTACGCCGCGGCCGCGGAGCTGATCGTGTCGCTCCCGGACTGGACGAGCTGGGCGTCGCTGCTCGACCAGGCGATGACGGCCGAGATGCCGACCTGAGGCGGCGGCGATGGACAAGGCCACCTTCTGGGCGACGAAGAGTCCGCTGCCAGAGTTCCACGCGGTGGTATTCGAACACCCCGCATTCTCCAGCCCGTTCCGTCTTGTCGCAAACCAGTTCGCGCCGGTGACGCTCGGCGGCTTCGAGCACACGCCGGCGCCGATGACCATCAAGCCGCCGGACCAGAAAAGCGACGCGCAGCCGCGCCTGACGCTGGCCTTCCCGCGGCAGATCGTCGGCCGGCAGTTCAAGCAGCAGCTCGCGCTGATCGTGGCGTCAGGCTCGCGCGCGCCGATCCGGGTGACCTACTCGGTATACCTCGGCACGACCGACGTGCCGCAAGTCACGTGGTCACTCTACGTCGCGGACGCCGCCGGCGTGCAGTTCGGTGCCGAGGCGGTGCAGGTGACGGCCACGGACGACAACCCGATGCGCCGCGCGGCGGGCCTGATCTACGACCCGGCCACCTTCACCGGCCTGGAGCTGATCTGATGACGCCGGACGAGTTCGTCAGGCGCGCCGTTGGCCTTCCCTGGGTGCGCTGGCGAAGCGACTGGTTCGCGACCGACTGCTTCGGCCTCATCGTCCTGTGGTTCCGCGAAGTGCTTCACGTGGAACTCGGCCAAGTGCCGCAGACCGATATCGCCGAAGGCTTCGCGCACGCGTCCGGGTGGATCGAGTGCGAGGCAGAGCCGTTCGCAACAGCCTGGATGGCTTGGCGCGACGGCGCGCCGCGGCACTGCGGAATCCTTCTGCCGGGCGGCCGGGTGCTGCACTCCGAAGGCTCAGATGACCACCCGGGCAATGTGCGCGTATCGCGGCTCTCGGCCATCGCCAAGATCCACGGAGACCTGAAGTTCTACCGGTACGAGGCGCAGACGTGCTCACCATCCTGAACGACCCGGCCGGCATCACCGGCCGCCGCCGCATCGCCTTCGACTACAGCCTGACGCTGCAGCAAAACATCGAGCGACACCTCTCCGGTGGTGGCGACTGCGATCTGCGCATCAACGGCTCGCTGGTCGACCCGCTCCAAGATCCGCGGCTCGACATGCCGCCAGGGCGCGATGACCTGGTCATCATCACCGTGCGTCCGCGAGGCCTGGAGGTGCTTTCCTATGCCGCCTATGCCGCCTACGCTGTCGCTGCGGTGGCCGTGTATGCGTACGCGCGCAGTCTCCAGCCGCCGAACTTCGATGGGGCATCCGGCAAGGACAGCCCCAACAACAAGCTGACCGGCCAGAGCAACGTCGCGCGCGCCTATCAGGCCGTGCCTGATGTCTTCGGCTACCGGCGCGTTTGGCCAGACCTCATCCAGCCGTCGACGGTCGAGTACATCGACCAGGTGAAGTACGTCACCGAGTGGCTTTGCGTGAGCCGCGGGCTCGGGATGATCTCCGACGTCCAGTACGCGGAGACGCCGATCGGCGACATCGACGGATCGAGCTACGAGGTATTCGAGCCGGTCCCCGTCGACGCCTATCCTGAGTTAGGCTCGACCACGCTGAACGATGTCTACGAGTCGTTCTCGAGCGATGAGGTCAACGGGCAGGAGCTTCCCTATGCGGTGGCCTTCGCCCAACTCGTCAAGACTGGTGCGGCATACGAAGCGCTCAACGGGGCGACGACCTTCACGGTCACATTGACCGACGGGCCCGACCTGGCGCAGCTGAAGAGTCTTGCGCCGAGCGGGACAGCGCAGGTGGCGTTCTCATTCGGAGCCGGGCCGACGTCGTTCAACGAGACGTGCACGGTTCTGAGCTATTCCGGGTCGGGGAGCATCACCTTCACCTTCAGCAGCAGCGCATGGGGCTCTGCTGAATCCGGCACGGCGACCATAACCATCACGCCGGTCGGCTCCGTCTACGAATCGGCCGGGCCGTTCACGCTACCCGTCGAGGCCGGGCAGATCTGGTGGTCGACGGTCTTCCTGCGCGGGCTGAAGGGCACGATCACTGTACGCGCCGAGTGGTGGAAGGTCGACGGCGCCGGCGCGGAGGTCGCAGGCAGCCGGCAGTTTCAGGACGACGTCTATGCCGCGGACACCTTTGACCAGCGCTTCTACACGAAGAAGGCCACGCCTGCAGCCGGACCAGGACGCTACCGCGTGCAGTTCACCAGACGCACGGTCAAGGTCGACGAGAACGGAGCCGACGTGGCCAAGCTCGAGGAGGTCTATGCCGTTCGGCACTTCCCGACCAAGACACTGCCCGGCGTGACGGGGCTGCGCGTGACGACGAAGGCTACGCTCTCCGCGACGGGGTTCAGCGATCGGAAGTTCAACCTCAGATGGTCGCGACTCGTGCGCGAGATCGACTCAGACGACCTGAGCGTGTCGCGCAACTTCGCGCGGATCATGGCCCACATCTGGACCGTGGCTGGGAACGATGTCGAAGACCTCGATGTCGCCGCGCTGGCCGAGGTCAACGACGAGCACGGCGAAGACTCGCCGATGCTGCGATTCGACGGCAGCCTTGACGACGCCGACATGAGCCTCGGGGAGCGCATGCAGCTGGTCGCGAACACGGCCCGGTGCATGGTCTGGCGCGACGGCACGAAGTGGACTGTGACGCGCGATCAGGCCAGGCCTTACCCGGAGTTGCAGCTCGACTATCGCAACCTCGCCGCCTCGGGCGAGTCGGGGATTTCCTTCGGCGCGCATCTGCCGGCTTCGTTCGATGGCGTCGAACTCGAGTACGTCGACGAGATCAGCCAGGCGAAGAAGTCCTATGAGCGCTGGAGCATCGCCAGCGGCGCGCCGGTGCCGGGCACCAGCAGCAACCCGAAGAAGGTGAAGATGCCCGGCTGCGCTACGCAGGCGCAGGCCGAGAATCGCGCGCTGCTGGAGGCTCGCCGGCTGATCTATCAGCGGACCAGCGTCAGCGACACAGCGCTGGCCGATGCGTCGCAACTCGGGATCGGCGCGCTCGTGCGCTGGATCGACCCGAACGACTTCGCCGGCGATGACGGGTTGCAGGCCGGCGAGGTCATGAGCGTCGCCGGCAACCTGATCACCACAAGCGAGCCTGTCGACTGGAAGGGCGCGACCAGTGGCCGGATCCTATTCACCGGCGCCGATGGTCGGCACCTTGGGTCGCCGGTGCTCTGCTACCCGTCTGGAGACGCGGTGCAGCTGGCCAGCGTGCCAGCCGGGCTCTACGTCGCCGACCCCGCAAGGCAGTGCGGCAGCCGCTACGCGTTCGGCGTCGGCCTGACCGATGCGGAGATGCAATCGGCCGGCCTCTACACCGCATCCGAGGTCCGTCCCTCCGCCGACGGGACCGTGTCCCTGTCCCTAGCATCGTACGACGAGAGAATCTACGAAGGCGACGCATGACGACCCCGACCGCGAACCCGGTGCCAAGCGCAGCCGCCGCCGACCTGCTGTTCAACGCGGAGAAGCTCGACGAGGCGCTGAACTCGGGGGCTCTGACCTACCTCGATCGCTTCAGCGTCTCGCGCAAGACGCTGGCCGGTGCGGTGGCCGCCATCTCTGCGATCAACACGCGCGGCGCGTGGGTCACAGCGACGGCCTATGCGGCGAAGGATGTCGTCTCGAACTCGGGCACCTGGTATATCGCGGTCGACAACCATACGTCCGGGGCGACGTTCGCTGGCGATCTCTCCGCGCACTGGCGCGTGTTTCAGGGCATCACCACCGCCGACGCAGCGGACAGCAGCGATGTCGCGAAGGGCGATGCGCTGATCGTAGGCAAGCGATCGGAGACCGGCTCCACCGCGCACACGCTGCACGTCGGAACGCAAGAGCGGTACTACAACCTGGTGCTCGACGCTGGCGCTACCGGTGACGGTACGGCCGACGATTCCGCGAAGCTCGCCGTCGCCGCTGCATCAGGCGCCAAGATCATCGACGGCGGTGGTCGCACCTACCGAGTCGTCACGAAGTTCACCATCGCCACCGCCGGCCAGCAGTGGCAGAACATGACGCTCAAGTTCGACGGAGCGAACACGACCCGCATCTGCGACGTGACGGCGGCGGACGTGAGCATGGTCGGACTGATCGCGGATGGCAACAACAAGCAGCCGCGCTCGCACTTGATCTACGTCGACGCGAACGCTGCACGCTTCAAGTTCCTCTACAGCGTCTCCAAGAACATCCTGGGCACTGCCTACGGTTCGAACGTCCTGAATCAGACCTATGGATTGGGCATCAATCCGTATGGCGTCACCGACTTTCTGATCCTCGGATCCCAGTTTCGCAACCTCAGGAAGTACAACGATGGCTCGCTGATCGCGGCAGCGATCGGGCTCGGGTTCGTTGGTGGCATTGCCTTCATGACCGAGGACTTCGCCGACCCTTCCGCGGCACAGCCGACGCCGACCCGCGGCGAGATCATCGGCTGCACCTTCGACACCATCCAGACGATCCTGGCCGGCGGGTTGACGGACAACCAGGTCGCGGACTTCGACGACGCCGACGCGATCCGCACCTACGCCGGCACGGGCGCGAAGAAGCTGGACGTTCGCGTCAGTTCGTGCAAGTTCATCAACGTCTCGAAGCGCGCGCTCAAGTTCCGCGCCTCGGGTGGCGTCGCGTCGGACTGCGAGGTCTATGCAGCCGGCAACGCCTACGGCATGTCGACGGTTGTCGACCTGGTGCACAACTGCACGGTCGAGAACTTCAAGGTCGTCACGACGGCCGCGCTCCCTGCTCTCAAGGTCGCGACCATCAGCATCGGCGGCGACGCGGTCAACGATGGCACCATCGTCCGCGACATCTGGGCCAGCCACTGCAAGGAGTTCGTTGAACTGATCGGCGTCGCGGCAAACGACCTGAAGAAATTCACCATCGACGGCATCGAGTGCCCGTCGTGCTCGGTGGCCGGAGTGCTCTCAGTCGGTGGCGGTCTCGCGACGACACAGGCCGATCTCGTCCTGAAGCGCGTCCGCATCACCGGAAGCGGCAACAACTGCCAGGGCATGCTGCTGAGCCTCGGCGCGGACAACAGCAGCGGCTGGACCGTCGACGATGTCGTCTTCGTGAATGCCGACTACAAGGTCGAGGGCGCCGGCTGGCTGCTCAACGACATCACCTGCAAGATCACGTCCACCTCGTTCGCCGGGTCTTCGTCGACGCGCGCCGTCGCAGAGATCGGCAGCGGCAAGGGCCTGGGCGGGGTCAACAAGGCCTCGGATCTGCTGTTCGACCTGCGCGGCATCAACACCTCGTACACCAGCGCCTCGCGTCCGTACCTGATCCTGATGTCCTCGGACGCGATGAAGGGCGCAGGGATCGACATCGTCGTGCCGGAAGGCCTGAGCGTCACCTATCCGCACCTGGAGGCGCTGGGGGACGATTCCGAACTGCGCGAGGTGAACTACACCGGGCCGGGTTACCTGCGCATGGGGCACCTGATCGCCTCCTCGCGATGGAAAGTCCGCGGCGCGACGCGTCACGGCAACGGCGCGTCCTCGCAATCGTTCTGGTCGCTCGCCGCGGCGGCGCAGTACTACGAATTCGACGACATCACCGACTGGCGCCCGACGACCGCGACGACGATCGTCAGCGCGACGGCGACCAACGGCATCGCGAACAACGTCAAGACGCGCTCGAGCCACGCGACCCCGGCCGTCGTTGGCGTCGCGAAGATCACCAACGTGAACACCTTCTGAGGACCGCGCCATGCTGCAGCTGATCGACTTCTTCCTGTCCCGGCCGTCGGTGCGGCAGCGCCTGCTCGAGCTCGGGTGGACCCCGCCGCGGACTGACCCGAAGGGCGGCGGACCAGGCAACCCACCGACGCCAGTGTGACGTGAAGCCCGCGCCCGCTGCCATGCTGCTACTGCTGGCTGGCCTGCTGTGGAACAACGCCTGGAAGTGGGCGCCGCCGCAGCACGGCGGGCGCGTCTTCGTCGCGTCGTGCGGGGCCTTCGTCGCGCTGCTGCTGTTCGGCCTGGCCGTCGTCACGTGCTCGCACGCGATGCGGCTCGTCTGCGTGCTGCTGATCGGCTTCGCGCTGCAGGTGTTCGGCTGCAACCTGTGGTTCATCGTGGCGCCGTGGGAAGTGCGCCCCGGCGACGAACTGTGCAGCAGTCGGCTCGGTTTCCCGCTCGGACTGGTCGGCCTGTGGTCGACGATCCTGGTCGTCCAGTACCTCTACGTGCGAGACAAGAAGCATGGCGCCCACCGGTGACATCGCAATCGATCCGGTGGCCGTGGTCATCGCGCTTGCCACGACGCTGCTCGGGCCTCAGGTGGCGGCCTACGTCGGCCCCTACATCGTGATCGCCGGGGCCGGCCTCACCGGCGCGGCATTCGCGCTGGGGCGCCGGGACCCGCGGGCCAAGCTGGGGCCGTTCCTGTTCCTCTCCGTGATGGTCGGCCTGTCGATGCTGCTGACCGTCGCGGCGACCGAGCTGGCTGTGAAGCTGTGGCCGACGCTCGAAAGCCGCTGGATGCTGGCGCCGGTGGCGCTGATCATCGGCTACGTGGGCGACGACTGGCCGGCGGTACTGACCTGGGCAATTCGGCGGCTCGCGCGCTTGATCGAGAAGCGCACCGAAGGGGGCCAGTGATGGACCTGCCGCACTACCTCCACGCGGTGTTGGCCATCTCGGCCATGTTGTCGATCGTCTGCAGGCTCAAGACGATGAGCAAGCAGACTCGCGCCCGGGTGCGCTGGCAGCATGCGCTGCTGTTCGCTGGGCTGCTGTGGTCGGTGATCCTGCCGACCGAATACGCCGTGCTGCCGGTGCTTGCCGGCGTGGTGGCCTTCCTGCTTCTCTCGGCGGACAGGTGGCGCCATGGCCCGCCGGACGGAACGACGAAGCCGGCGCCTCTGGACGATGCCGACCTGCGCCACGTCGCAGGCGGAAGGAGAGAGTCATGAAGGTAGTGTTTCGCGCCTACGCCTGGGCCGTCGAGTTCGGCAATGACTGCCGCGCGCTGATCCTCGAGGAACCGCGAGCCTTGCAGTACGCGGCCAGCAGCCACGGGATCATCAAGCCGCTCTATGAGCGTGTCGAGATCCCCGAGGAGCCGACCGATGAAGTACATCCGGTTCCCGCAGGCTGACACTCGCTGCGACCCGTTCTACAGGCAGTGCACGCTGTCGGATCAGTGCGCGCGGCATCTCGCGGTCGGCCACCCGCGCGGCGACTTCTCGAACCAGTTCGGCCTGTACGCTGGGCTGGCCCCGTTCTGCCCGCAGTACATGAGCGTCGGGCAGGCGGCGAAGATAGCGGACACGAAGCCGGTGAAGCCATGGCCCGTGGTGCGATGATGCCACCGCGCGTGATCTAGGATCACGCAGGAGCCACGATCGTGGCCCGCGGCATAGGGCGGTAGCCAAGTGGGGAAGAAATCGCCCGAAACGGCGCGTTTGACGCACTCCATGCGTCCGGCGCGCAGTTCCAAGCCCGGCAAGCCGACCAGCGCGCCGTGCGCGCTCTGGGTTGCAAATCCGTTCAGCCCGGTTCGACTCCGGGCCGCGCCTCCACCTATGACAGCGGGCAGATCCTGACGGCTCGAGCCGGTGGGTGAGTGGGGAAGTTCTCGGACATCACGCCCGCTTCCCGATCCGCGCGATCGCGGCCTCGATGACCTCGGTCGCGTGATGCGCGTAGCGCTTGGTTGAGGCTGACGACTTGTGCCTGAGCACGGCGCCGACGGTGTGCAGTGGCACGCCCTGGCGCACCAGTTCGGTCGCTGTGCTGTGCCGCTCGTCGTGGAAGTGGACGTGGTCCAGACTGACGGCCGCGCGCGCCTTGCTGAACCAATACCCCACCTGAAACCGCGTCGGGCGCTCGAAGGTCGCGCAGCAGCGGATCTTCGGGTGGATCGGCACTCGCACCGGGTCGCCGTTCTTGGAGTCTGGCAGGATGAAGAAGTCCCCTTCGACCGTGGCCGCGATGATCTCGCCCTGTCGCATGCCGCTGTAGAACGCGATCCGAATCATCGCGCGCACGCCTCGGTGGTCGCAGGCCTTCGCCAGCATCAGCATCTGCGGTCGGTCGATCCAGACGTCGCGCTCGTTGCTGACGGCTGGATAGGCCACCGCGGCGCCAGGGTCGTGCTGGGCCATGCCGTGGTGCTTCCATCCCCACCGGCAGGCGCTGACGAGGTAGCGCATGCGGTTCTTGATGGTGGCTGGCGCCAAGTTGGCGCGGTGGTCCTTCAGGTACTTGGCGCAGGCCTGAGGCAGCGACTCGATCGACTGGCCCTCGTAGTAGTCGATCATCAGCGCCAACTCGTGAGCGATGCCGGCGCCGGACTTCAGGGCGGGGATTCGCTCGTCGAGGTAACAAGCGACAGCCTGGTCGATGGTGAATCGGGGGCGTTCGAGGCCTGTCGCGATGGCGTAGAGCTCGGCGCTTCGCTTGCGGTCGTACGCGTCCGCCTGGGCTCGATTCCAAGCCGCCGGAAGGACTTCTCGAGCGCGGACGCGACGCCCTTCGATCCTGCGACTGAACTCGAACTGAAAGCGTCGCGGCCTGACCGGACGGAGAAGCAGCGCGCAAAGCACGCCCAGCTTGTCCAGGAGATGCGACACGTAGCCTCCGAGATGCAGGCACTTGCCGCCCGCGTTCAAGAGCTTGAGTCGGAGAACCAAGCCCTGAAACAGTCTGGCTTCGGCACTGGTGGCGCCGACGACCAAGACCAAGATCCCGATGAAGACGGATCTCCGGCCAGGGGGTTTGGCCTTTCTCCAGATGATCTGGAGGGCCTGCCTCCCGAGGTAATGGCCGAGCTGAACATCACGGCCGCCGACAAGTTCGAGAGCTTCATCGTCAGCAAGATCCGCCAGGCGGGCGGGGTGCTGTCTCTCGACAAGCTCATCATCGCCTGCTATCGGGAGCGCGGTGAGGTCCACAAGCGCAACCTGCTGAACGCCAAACTGTACCGAATGACTCGGAAGCGGCTGCTTTGGAGCGTTCCGAAGAAGAAGGCGCTCTACACGGTCGATCCAGACATCGGTTCGGGCGCCAAGGCGCTGGAAGCGTGAAAGCACGCCGTCACCGGGGAGCGCTGCCATGAGGCCCTGATGCTGCGGACGGGATGTCATCGCCATCGGCTCCCGCCCCCAATGGAAAAGGCCCTCGACCAGTCCTGACTTCGCGGGACGAACTGGGCAAGGGCCGGAGTGGCGCAGCTAACGCTATGTGGGGCGCGCAAGGTGCCGTCTAGGGCCTCCTAAGCCGCCGACGCGGGGATCGTCTCCCCGGCGCTCCACCATCTTTTTTGTGTTTCGGGACTCTACCTCATGCGGAGGGCTCAACGGCCAAGAGCGAGGCGCCGCAGCAACAGGAAGACGCTACGAACCGAGATGGCCGGCACAGTTACCTTGGTGACCATCTCGCCATCGAAGTGGGCAGCGTGCAGCTTGCGCAAGCGAGCCTTCGCATCATCAGCGCTCGCCGCCTTTATCTCAAGGACCCATGACGCTCCGGCATGCTCATAGTTGAACAGGTAGGTCTTGAACGAGTCTGAAAGTTTGATCATGACGTTCTACATCTTTCGTGACACCAACAACCAGTGGCGCTGGCACCTCACCGCGGCAAACAACCGCATCATCGCGACCAGCGGCGAGGCGTACTACAACAAGCAGGACTGCCTCTGGTCCGTCGGCTTGGTGATGGATACGAACCGCCAGACGCCGGTCTACGAGCGCTAAGCTCGCCTAGGCCAACTCTCGCCGCCGCGGCGCAAGCCACGGCGGCGTTTTGCTGCCCGCTAAACTTTAGACTTGTGGCGCCACGCGCGTTACTTGCCGTGCGGGGATAGATGCCAGCGGGATGTCGTAGAAGACACGTTAGGGCACTTCTTCAAAACAGCGCGTCCTGCACCGCGCGCTCTGGCACACAGTGCGGGCTGCACCACAGGGTTTCGCTGGCGCTGTTCTCCACGGCCTCGTCGGTGGATGCGTAGCCCTTGCGCGCCTCCCACGTCCGCAGGCCCCAGCCATGCGCCAGCAGCTCGTCGTGTTCGCCTGCGTGGCCGCACAGCACGATCCGCAGGCGCTTGTTCGTTCCGTTCTTCAGGCACCAGGCGCGCACCTCGTCGGCCAGCTTCCCGCCCACGCCGCCGGCTGCGTAGTCCATTGCACCCTTGGTGTAAGGCGGGTCGAGGAAAACACCTGTCAGGCCGTGCCGCACGGTCACGCTGTCGGTCAGCACGCGCTGCCAATCGCCCACCGCCACGCGCACGCCGCGCGTGCGGTCCATCAGAGCAGCGAACCACTCATAGATGTACTCGCTGCGGCCCTGGCCCGCGTCGCCCAGGTGCGGCAGTTGCCGGTTCACGCCCTGGCCCGCGTCGCCCAGGTGCGGCAGTTTCCGGTTCACGCCCCGGCCCGCGTTGCCCAGGTGCGGCAGTTTCCGGCCGTCCACCAGTTTCTCGCCGTCATGTACCCAAGGCCCCGTGCCGCTGCACCAGCCAGAGCCGATCCAATTGCACAGGCCCCAGCACCACCACCCAGCCACCTTGGCGTCGTAATACTCGGGGTCGGCGTGCAGGCGCTCAAGCAGGCCGCTCGCGTGCCGCACCAGCCACGAGTGCCGCGCAAACAGGTCGGCCTCGTTCGTCGGCCAGTCCGTGTGCTTCGCAACCTCGGCGGCGTCCAACGAAACCGCGCGCCAGAAGTTCGCCACGAACCCGTCCGCGTCGTTGATCGTTTCCACCTTGCCCACGTTGGGGCGTCCGAGCAGCATCGCCGCAGAGCCTGCAAACGGCTCCACGTAGTTCTCGGGATCGCCCAGCGCGTCCCACACGGTTTCGCATGCCAGCGACTTCCCGCCAAAGTAGGGGAACGGTGCCGCCAGGGTGCCTGCTACCGACTTCATTTGTCCTCCACCAAGAAGTGCCCTAACACGTCATTCCAGGCGACGGCCTACGGCCGCGCCTGAATTCCAGCGTTAGGCCCCAAGACCAGCCTTGCGGCGCGCGTCGCTGCCTGGAGTTCCTGCACTTCATCGGATAGCCAGTCGTCTCCAAAGTGATTCACGCCCAAAGTGTCGGCAGCATCCGCCAGCCTCTGGAGAGCGAACTGCAAGCGTTCGATCACGTTCCCGCCGTTCAGGGCCGCGCGCAGCAGCGCAACCTCGGCTTCCGCCTTGATGGCTTTGCGCAAGTAGTCGGCCGAGCGCGACCCGTTCTGTTCCAAGGCCGACTGCATGCGCGCCAGGCTAATCGCCGTCAGGTCCGCTTGTTCTTCAAGCGCAACGCGCTGGCACTCAAGCTCGGCAGTGCGCTTGCTTTCAATAGCGGCGCCAGCCTGCGCGCCAGCCGCAAACGCTCGTGCAATGTCGTCAAGCGTCCAGTCTCCGTCCTGGCCTGCGGTCAGCGCATCGGCAAGGCCCCAATCCTGGCCGCGCGCATACCAATCCGGGCTCGCCTCACTGGCGGCAAGCGCCCGCGCCTGTTCCATCGGCATCCGGCAGCCTTCGTGCAGTTCGGCCGCACGCGCCTCTATCTTTGACATGTTCATGCACCATTCCTTGGTCAGTTCCGCTTTCATCGTCAGCCTTTCAGGTGTTGTTGCACGCACTTCATGCAGTAGAGGCGCAGCCAAGGCGCCAGTAGCAGTCCGCAGGTTCTGCACGCTTCGGACACAGGCCTAACCGGTCGGTCAACCGGACAATGCCCGGCGTTCGGCAGTGGTGCGTCTTCAGGCATGGTCACGCCGGTCATTGCCGGTTACCTCCAACGTTAGGCGTGTTCCTCACATCAGCCCCGCCTGCCACGGCTCCATCGGCGTCGGCTCATGCGGGTAGCGCTCGGCCCGGCCGTTCCACATCGACCGCGCGCGCGCCAGCGCAGCATCCACGCCGCCGACCTCGCTGTAGATCGACGGGCCATCAGCGCCGCAGTGCTCGCAGTGGATGTGCGCGACGATCCCCGCATCGAACAGGTCCCACAGCTCAATGAGCTTCGCGCCTTCTGTCAGGCAAAACGGGCATGGCTTCAGCGGTTTCATGGTGTCGGCTCCGTCAGTTCAACCGCAGCGGCCATCACAAGCATCATGTCCATGCCGATCAGCTCGCGCTTCTTGCAAACCTCGATGGCCACGGACAGCGCGTCCTTCTTGTCGCGCTCGGCCGTCATCTTGAGAATCTTCCCCAACTCGGCCATGTGCTGCTTGTACTTGTCGCCCAGCAGCCGCCGCGCACGGTCGCGCATGTCGTAAAGCTGGGCCGTCATCGTCACTTGCTTTTCAGTGGCGTGCATAGGTTTCCTCGTTTCTCCACCGGCCGCCTAACAGGCAGTTCGAGCGGACCGTTCCGGCCGCTCAACTGCGGCGTTAGACCCCATGCGGCCCCATCGTGAAGTCGATGAACTCGCGTGCCTGGTCCAGCGTCAGCGTGATTGAAGGCGCAGGCCGCAGGCTGCGAATCTTCACCAGCCGTTCGATGTATGGCTTCGCGGCCAAGTCGTAGCTGCGGCGCAAGTCGGCCAGTCGCTCGTACAGGTAGCGTTCCTCAGCGTCTTCACGCTCCGGCACCCTGGGGCCTAACCCCTCGGTCAACTCGGACCCGCGGTCGGCGGCGCTCGATGCTTGGTTGGTGTTCATCGTTGCTCCAGTGGCCCACGCGCGGGCCGGTTACCTTGAACGTTAGAACTCACCTTCCGCCACCTGGAAGCAAGGCACGCCAGAAGCGCGCCACATCTTCACCATCCGGTCGCGGTCCTCAAACACGGCCACAAGCCGCGCCTTGTCGCTCACCAGCATGTCGTCAAGCCAGCGCTTCTTCAGCACGTCGTCTGGCGTGTAGTCGCCGGCCTGGCGCATGGTCAACATCGGGCCGTCCAACTCCCAAGACATGAAGGTCGTTTTGTCGGCCAACCACTTGACCGTCTGCGCTCGCACCTCGTCGCTGCGCCCACTAAAAATCCAGATGTCGGCGCCCGCCTCGCGCAGCCGTTCCATCGTGTCAATCACCGCGTCGTTCGGCGCGTCGTCCACGCACGCGGCGTAGAACGCCTTCCAGTCTTGCTCGCCACGCGGGCGCTCCACGTACTTGCGGCGGTGCTCAATCAGCGCCAGCGTGCCGTCAAGGTCGAAGATGTACAGAGGTTTCATCGGTTCTCCACCAGTGAGTTCTAACTAGTCGCTCAAGGCGACCTGCGGCCCTACGTCGGCGCCTTAGCTCCGACGTTAGGCCTCTTCCAGCCAGATTGCCGGGCCGTCCTTCGACCCGCCATCGGAGCGGATGTGAACGGGCAGCATCCGACCGGCTTCCACCCACACAGTTTTCGCCCAGGCTCATGCCGGTCAGTTCGCGCGGCTCGCGGGCGTGGTAGTGCAGGATGACCTCGAGCGCGCTCGAAGGCTTGTCTGCATCCTGGCGCGCGGCAGCGTAGGTGCGCCGGGATCGCGTTGGCCGGCTGTAGGTCGCCCAATATCACGTTGCCGCACAGCGAATCGCCGCGAGCATCGGCTGCATGGAACTTCGACGGACCGCCACCTTCCTGCTTACAGCCTGCCAGGAA
>OFRE01000164.1_pt1 | contig 19940 bp, 37 predicted proteins | sample 1543061 | NCBI WGS metagenome assembly OFRE01 (sample SAMN07774218, study PRJEB24372) | wastewater metagenome | isolation source: Exp Tend NO 50WW | collected 2016-02
TCGCAGGCGCACAACGCACTTACTCGGCTCGGCCTCTGCTGCCCCGTCGCGTATGATTCCGTTCATTTGTCGCTCCTTGTGAAAGAAAGCAGCGCTTCGGCGTGGGCGATGGCAGCGGCTTCGGTTAGGTGGATGACGATGATGTCGCCGTCGCCGCCTCCGTGGCCCCAGTGCCAAAGCTTCATCTCTTCTGCTGTACCCTCACTCCCCACGTAACCCCAACAGTGATCACAACTAATAAACCCTCCATGTTCGTCATAAATCTCTGTCACAATCCCATATACCTCACCGTTGATGATAGCGTTGTACTGCTCCAGGAATTGCTGAGCATAGAGCACGGCCTGGGCGCGCCGGTCCTTGCCCTCCCTCTCATCGGCATCAAGTTGGGAGCGCAGGCAGTCGTCGGGCACCCAGACACCGGCGCCTCGTGCAGTATCGAATCGACATTGCGTACCTTTGCCAGAGATCGACCAGTGCTGCTCGCCATGTTCGTAACAGTCCAGCAGAACGCCGTCTTTATCCGTCCGAAGGTCTGGGTCAAACTCGCCATATTGATCGAGCCCAAGAGCCGCCAGGGCCTGCCCACGGGTCTTGTCGTGCCGGTGCAGACTGAGCAGCTTTCCCATGCCGTCGCCGATCAGGTCTTCGACGGGCAGGTGGTCATCCTGTACAGCGTAGACGATTACCAGTCTGTCGCCAGACTTGGCGGCCAGGGGTTCTGGGTGACCGACAGGTTGAAACGTCAGAGGGACGGTGACGTTGTTGATCTCTGCGGTGTACGTGGTGTGCTTGGTGATTTTCATTTGGTGATCTCTCCGTGGCAAATAAACAAATTCGGTACATCTGCATCTGGCAGAACCTCTATGCTTGTGAATTTCCTTTCGTATGTATCAAGTTCTTCAGCGTGAGTGCTCGGTGAGAACGGAAAGTGAAACACAATCAGCGTATTTGTGTCTGTGTTTACTGACTCTACATAAGGAATATGCTGCCCTCATGCATAACTTGAGCTGTGTTGTATGTGTTGGAAGAGTTGTATATGGTCATAGTTTAGTGGTGATCCTGTTGTTAGCGTGATCGTCCCTTAGCTGTGCTACTCTGAGGTCCAAGGCTTTGCGGATTCTTGGGTTTGTTGTTGGGAATTGCTCGATGATAAGGGCTTTGGCTAGTTGCCAGGCTTTGTGGGCTTCGAGAGGTGTGTCGTAGGTGCCCAACTTGACGTTTTGGTTCTCCCTTGTCACTTGCGCACCAAATCTTTTACGATTCATGTACACACCCCAAGGCAGCTTACCTCTCAATGTAGTGCGTATAAGCAACTTGTTTAGCTCTTGAGGGATAAACACACAAGTATCAGGTCCATACACTCTATTACCCGGCACTAAAATATCTTTATCTAAATCGTAACCTTTTATGTAATTCTCTCTAAACCACTTCTCAAAGAACGTAAAGGATAGCCATTCTTTCACTACTGAGCAATCTATATAAGTCGGCCTGCTCCCATGGAAAAACGTAGAATAACAACGCTTAATCATATGGTGCCAATACCTGTAAGACGGTATTATTTTTCCGTAGTGAGATATTGGAGAGTGAAAATCGCACACTGCAACGCCGTAAATGAGCTTACGGTTAAAGTGTGTATACGGTACTTTTTGCTCAGAGATGAGCGGAGATGCAGCAGCCTCTGCTACAATTGAGTTAGCCATGGTTCAACCTACATTTGACGATTGGTTAGCGGAGGAGCAAGTCTGACAACTCGCAACTCCGTGCTCGGCAGGGTGTCGAGCAAAACCATTATAGCAGCTTTCGAGGTAGTGTGAACTAAAATTGAAAGAATATACTCATAAGGTTTACCTTATGAGTTACCTGCCGAGCAACATCTCCCTAAGCCCCTTTTTCGTGTACTCTATCTGTGCTACTAGAGAGTCGTTCTTGAGTAAGTTCGCAAGCAAACTCTCTTGAACTGTCCCCTTAGCTACTGCGAAGCGTATCACTGGTTTATGCAACTGGCCGATACGATCCACGCGACCTACACATTGGCGTGTAAGAAGGCTTGTTGTATCTAGTTCCATAAACAAAGCCTCGTGGCACACTTCCTGACAATTGAGTCCTGCTCCACAACTCTGTGGCTGACCGATTAAAATTCTAGTTTGACTGTCCTCCATGAATAATTTTACAGCCTCTGCAGCGTTACTATCTCCATACGCTGCAACAGTCTTTATGCCGAGCGAATTACAGTAGTCCAACAACAGCTTAGATGTCATACGGTATTTGCACCACACCAGAAGCTTACTGTTGGCCACATTAGCACACTGTGTTTGCTCAATCACTAAGTCTAGCAAATCCAGCCCTGCGCTCCGCTTAGAAGCGTCACCTGCGAAATACCCGAAGTTCATAATCACCTGCTGCATAGCGTGATAGAGCTTCGAGACTGAAGTACAATCTATCTTCTCGCCAGAATCAAACACCAGCAACTGCTCATCTAACAACTTTTCGTAGAGCCTCATGTGCTCTACATCCAACGTGTAAGAGCTGTCCGGGAACAGTGGTTTTAGATCGTAGTTATGTAACTCTTCTTTCGTCCTCGAAATATTGCGTAGGTTAAAGTTAGAGGTCATTAAACCTAGTTCTTGCCAACCTGTCACTTGTTTGAAGAAGTTACGACTAGCGACATGAATAGTTTCAAACTGACCCAAACTTCGATACACGTCAGGGGTGAGAAGTTTTACATATGCGTAACAGTCCATTGGGCTGGAAACTGGTGTACCCGTCAGGCATTGCACATGCCCTCTGTGACTCAGTAGTTGAACCTCTTTGAAGAGCTTAGAGCCACTAGACTTGAGGGCATGGGCCTCATCGCATATGACCTCCACGTCCTCTTTGAACTTCTCTATAACCCAAGAGAAGTCCATTCTCAAGATGGAATGAGACATCACATACCATTGGTAGTCATTCTCACGTAACTTCTTGCGCTCTGCAGGAGTTCCCTTGTAGATGCACACACTGCTGCTAACTTGCTTTAGCCACTTAGCCCACTGTAGAATCAAGATGGGCGGAACTACCACAAGTTTATGTTTATGACCTCTCATCAAGGCCACAGCTGTGCTTACACAAGTTTTTCCGCCTCCCACAGAGTAAGAATTTAATGCGGAACCCCACCCCACAAAAGTCTCAACGTCCTTGACCTGAACCTCAGTCAGCTGAAAGCCTGCTTTCTCCGCAAATTTATAGTCTGCATCAAAGTCAGCGTACCGGATATAGCTCACTTCCGCGCTCCTTCGTACAGCCACTGGTTAAAAGGATTATCCCGATCCAACTCTTCTTCTGTGTATCCGGCAGGCACTAGCGGCTCGAACTGACATTCAGCCTCATAGCAGAACGGCCCTTCGTCGTTAGGATCTCCACTGTTAGTGCAGTGGTGTTTGCATTTTGTGTTGTTACATTCAATTGTCATCAATATTCTCCATTCAATACACGATCAAACAATACCACAGCGCGACACCGTGCATACAGTCTTGTATGCTGCGCCCTGTAACCTTCAGAATACCACACATACCAACCCTCTGACAGATAGAGGGCGGTAAATAGCCGCTCTAGGTGTGTCATTTCTTTGCCTGTTCAATCATCGTTTTCTCCTTGTGACACACGCAAGCCGAAGTAGGCTTTGTTCCTCTAGGGAACTTTGGCAAGGGGTGCCAGTGGCTCCACCCTTGCCCAGGCCAGTACGGACGCAGGTAAGCTATACCCTGTTTTTCGTCTATAACCAGAACTTTAACACCTGTAGGAGTTGTAGCAGAGACAGGTATCCACTCGCTGGAGCTGGATACCAACGCCTGTCCTGTTGAATCAGGGCTGTGTGTCATACCTTATCTAGGAACATCCTGGTCTCTATTCGAATGTGAGTCTTGTTCAACTTGTACCACTCCTTAAACTCCTCTCTGGTGCGGGACGTAATTGCCCAATCCAAATACTCATTGCCTGCGCGACAGTCTAGCTGCCGATTGAGCTGACTCCAGCTCATGATGGCCGTCTTGTGATCATTGAACGTTATCAGTGGATGGATAGCCCACGTTATGTTAAACGCCGCAGGATTCTCATGGGACAGCAAGCCTATCCCTGCTGGCTTTCCGTTAGCGCCAGTAACAGTGTATGTTGATGGGTGTCTCGGACTCCACCAGTATCGACTGAGTTGAGTTATCATTTCTTTAACATCGTACATAACTCTCCTTTGTTAACCCGCCCGTTTCAAACTCTGTGCATACTCGAACACTTCCGAATCGTAATCCTCCATATCTGTGTCAATAACCACCACATTCATATCGTGAGTGGTATGCACTGCTGTGACTACACCGGCCTCGACAATGATGTAGACTTCTGGCGTGTCAATACCACTCATTCTCTACCTCCTCTAACAACAAACTCTCAATCTCACTCCGTTCGCTATCACTCATTCTCCACCTCCTCTAGCAACAAACCCTCAATTTCACTCCGTTCGCTATCACTCATCTTCCTTTCTAGCCATGGCGCTGGCCTACCGTTACGGTCCAGCACATCAAACTCGACTTCAGAATACCCGTAGCAATCGAGGTCAGAGTCGCAATTCGGCCCTAATGGCTTCTGTACGAAACACCTAGTCATTTGGACCTGACACGGGATTCCTTGTATTCTGTAATGCATAATACCCCCTTCTCTACTGACCGTACACCAGCCTCAAATCCAGCGGCATATGCCCGGTTAAGCCCTTCAATAACCTCAAGCGCCTCTGCCTCATTGTCGTAGTGGACCGTGTAAGACCCTGCCCCGTAAGGCACCCTGACACCGTAAGTTTTCTGTGCTGTACACAGAGTTGCATAAGTCATCGTCAACCCTCCATATTTTCCACATCTTGTGCATGCATTGCCAGGGCATACATGTCATCGACCACTGTCTCAATCGGCATTACAGCATACTCTGGCCAAGGTTTGGGCGAGAAGGTAGACGTTGGTTTTAACAACTCCATGCAGTCGTAACCGCAGCTCGCTGCTGATAACTCATCGAACAGCTTTGTTGCTGCTTCTACATCCAGATCGTTCTGGAAGTATTGGCCGAATGCGAAGAGCTTCCACTTTTGCTTCAACATTACGTAACTCCTTACGACTGCGATTTACTGACAGGGTGAATATGATTCCACCTATACGGATGCACCCAGTCGGCACTGCCGTCCGGCAGCTGAATCCTCATTGCATACCTTTCAACTTCAATAACTTCGCAGGGCTCGTCTGACTTTGCCCAAACATTAAAACTCTCAGGCATGCATCTGTCACCTACTTTGAAACCTTTATCTACTGTCGTACACATAGTCTACCTTTCAAAGAGCTCCACAAGCCTTCATAAACAACTCTTTATTGAAGTTGGCGTTCTGCGCAGCAAGCGCTGCGGCAAAGGCCTCAGCGACCGCTTGCCGATTCTCTAGTTGCGCAATAACAGCTGCGATTAATACGTAATCTTTACGGTGCACGCTTAACTCCATTCTTAGGTTGCAATTTAAATCTCAGCAGAGCTGTCTGTAACAACTCCATGTCACGAGACAACTCCATCCGTTGTGGTGGCTTTACATAATGCAGGCCGATTTTAACTTTACCAGTATTATACACTGTTGGCATAACTTTCCTTTCAATATTATCTGTCATCCCAGCACCTGCACTTTGGGTTAGCATCTCCACAGTGCGGGCAGAACTTACTAAAGACTATCATACGCTGCTCTTGTGTGAGCTTCAGCAACTCATTAACAGCGTCTGTATGTTGTGTTATGGCCCTTCGCCAAGGGCCGAATGGTGCTGATCGACAGAGCAGCACACCGTCTATTATACGCTCTTCATAGAACATTAGTCTAATACCTGAAACGTGAATGTAGCAACTGCGCCACCCAACCTGTTGGCATCATTAACCCAACGGAATTCCTCTTCGTCTGTAACATCAAGGCAAGGGCCTAAGTCCTTACAGAAGTCCTCTATCTCCCTGGCCTCCTCGTCAGTGCAGCCTGAGTAGTCGTCGTTGATGAGGGCGCTTGCCCAGTGCGCTGGTAAGGTGTAGGATTCTGTTTTCACTTGTAAGTCTCCTTCGCTATCTCCTCGATCACTGCGTCACAAGCTATCATCTGTCCCGAGGTACAACGACCCCAAACAGTCAACCCGCAGACCTCCGCTATCGACTCCCCCTTCTCAGCCAACTTACGAGAGAGCCAATCGCTCACCACCCAGTATTCCAGCGCTTCAGTGTACTCGTAGTCGAGACCATGGTTACTGCAGATAGCTTCGTAATCTGTAGTAATCTTCCAAACAGCTTCTCGAATTGCTGGCATGACAGATTCGATTGCCGCCTCGCGCGCTTCGTCTTCGTCGTCAAAGGGGTTCGTACAGCCTGTATACAGGTAGTAAGTTGTGCTGTCATCCTCTGTCTCTTCAGTAACTTCCTTAACTTCTGGCACACATTCTGACAGAATGTCTTCCCAATAACCATTGTCGTCGGCTATGCTCTCCAGGTCTGCTGCGTCTGCATCGTTAAAGATAAAGTCCCTTGCAGCACTCTCATAGTCCGGTTTTTGACAGAGTGCTGTCAGATCGTCTATGTCAATGTCAAAAGCGTCTGCGAAAAGCTTGTAGTCGAGTTCGCTAGAGACTTTCAGTAAGCCTTCAATGAGAGAAGAGACGCAGCAGATTATGTTGTTGTCTGCGAGTTTGCTGGCGAGTTCTTGTGTGTCGTGCATATAAGCTCCTGTAAAGTAATTAAATCAATTCTGCGGGTAACTCAACCTCCTCCAATATGCTCTGTAACCTCCGAGCAAGGATTCCTCGCTACAGAACCAGCACTCTCTTCTCCGTCGTAGGAAACTGGGAAATACACTCTATCTTGCGTCCACACAGTGAACGGTTTGCCTTCCGGGATGCCGTAGCCGTCATAGAATTCTACATCCCACCCTCCTTCTGGTGGGGCCTGACCGATAACGTCGGCCCATGTTTCGCCGTGTCTTTTCATTGCTGCTGTTACAGCTTGTCGCCAAGTGATAATCATAAGTGTGTATATCCGTCTGACTCAATTGCTAAAAACATACCACAGTAGGCCCAACAATGGCATTGTTCATGAAAAATGTATGCTGCACTGTGCGTCGAAAGACTCGGTAGGGAGGTGGGAATTCCAAGCGTAGGTAGATACGTTTCAGCGCCAAGCGCTGGGCTTTGGTGATTAGCATGAGGTGTCCTTTCAAATGGTGAGGTTTACAGTTGTTTGACACTGACGTATTGCGGTTGGTGCTCTGCTGTTTCATCTAACCAAGTGACAAAATAACAGATGCACGCATTGGGTACGTTATAGCGTACAGTATCGCCTGCATCCCAGGCTTTGCGCGCTGGATAACCGGTCTCTTTGGTTACTTTTCGGATGGCTCCGAGTGGAGTCCGGGCTTTGACTAGGAAGCGATGGACCCAGGAATAGTTGGCTTCGCCGCCAAAAACGTCAGTCATCTCAACATAATACATAGAGTTCCTTTAAAGAAAAGCCTGCGTGAGAGCAGGCTTGGTGGTTATAACTTTTCGGTTATACGGTTATGAAGCAGATCATCTCTGAGTTGGGCTACTCTCAGGTCGAGAGCAGCTCGGATGCGAGGGTCAGATGTTGGGAAGTCAGCAATTATCTGTAGTTTAGCGCGCTGCCATGCTTGGTGTGCAAGGAGTGCAGTAGGAAATGAACCTAGATGACGGTTACACCCATTTTCACTTACAGATGCGTGGTATTTACCTCTGGTGAAAGTCACTCCTAATGGACAAATTCCTCTGCAGGAACCTTTGGTCAACAGCAAATTATTTAACATGGGCGATATGAATACACACGTATCAGGCCCATACAGCTTATTCCCAGGTATAAGTATATCTTTGTCAAGATGCGCACAACCAAAATGGTTCTTTATGTAGTATCTCTCGAAATTAGAAAAAGAGAGCCACTCTTCGGCTACTGAGCACCCTATGTATGTAGGAAATCTAGCGTGATAGATTGCAGAATAACTACGCTCCAATATCCCATGCCAAGTTGAGTAAGACTTAAATAGCTTCCCACTTTCCGAGACTTTACCGGGAAAATCGTTACTACCTACCCCGTATATCAGGCGCTTATTGCCGTGCGCAGACACGTCTGCTATAATGCTGTCAGCCATTGATTCATTCCTCGCTTGATGAATTGGTCAGCAGGTTAGGCGATCTTGAACACCGCTTACCCTGCGCCCGACAAGGGTTGCCGGACGAACTGATTATACATCAGCGAGGTTAAAGTACCGGAAATAAAAAAGCCCAGCAATGCTGGGCTTTTCGTTGAGAGAAATCGCTTACTCAGCAACTGCCTCGGCAGGAGCTTCTGCAACGGCCTCAACCTTGTCAGCGATACGCCAAACGGCGACTGCATCGCGTCCATCTTCGGTCTTCCAGCTGCGCACGGCGAACTGCAGTACGTTATCACCAGTACGTGCTCGGTACGCACCTATGGCTGACTGAAGCTTGCTCTTCGCCTTTTTCAAATCCACTACATCAGCAAGCTGAAAAGCCTCACCGACTTGAAGCTCTGCCAAGTTGTAGACGGATTCCTTGCCTGCGCCGGGTGTGCGTGTCAATTTCGGAATTGGCATGGAGATTTTTACGAGAGTGGTCATTTTGATTTCCTTGGGTTGTGTTGAAGGCTCAATTATAACGCTAATTTTCTTCGATAGGCGACTCCTCTGTATAAATTAACAAAATTCTTTCAACTTTTCCGTCCTTCATACGGAATCCAACAGCATTCTTGCCTGTAAACGACCGCTCGACCAGCTCAAAGCCATCGACAATGCTGCCGAGAGGCAAATCTTTGAGCGGTTGTAGCACAAATTTGAACTTCATGATGCACACCTTTCGAATGTTTCGATGTAATCCACACTTTTCGTTCGATCAAGCCAGCCAGCTAACTGGCCTTCAGTCATTGACGTGTCGATCAGTACCTGGCTGATGCTCATATCCTCACGATAGCAGCCCCCATCAACCACATATTCAGTGGTCTTGAGCTGTTTCAGCCGACGAATGAGCGCTTTAACTCCCTTTGTGGGAGCGTCTATGCCGAGTTTGTTCATAGAACTGCTGTGAGGCGCAGACTGTCCTCTCCTTTCGTGGTGTGCTTCTCTACAAGAGAAGACGGAACACCAGCCTCCTTACATACACCGATCCAATTGGTGGTCTTTCTTCCGGCGACAGAGGTAACTTGCAGCGTTACAGATGTGCCTTCATACCTTCCAGCGCCTTTGGCTTTGATCTGGGCAGCCAATTCCTCCTGCTTTGGCTCCAGCGCCTTAATCTGCCGGGTGATGTCAGCATACTCATCTACCAGGGATTTGATGGATTTCATACTACCTCCGTCGTTAATGTGAATGTGCCCTTTGAAGCTTCAAACATACTCATGCCGGCGTCAATCTTTCGCTGTACAGTAGTTGAGCTCTTGGCTCCTAGAGGCATTGTTGTGGCCTGTATAGCCAGATTAAGGGAATCGAATACAACTTTGTCAGATATTCTGACAACTTTGCAGGTATCCTTTCTTGTGTTCTGCCGAACGGCGGTGTTTAGCAATGTAACTTTCAACACCTCCACCTCCACCTGTCCCTCAATAAAAGTTACAGTTTTGACTGTCGGTCTTAGTGGCAGCAGCCCGGCATGCCGCATGTAAGCGACCAAAGACTTGACGGCTGGAAACTCAGCCTTCGGAAAGTACAGTGTTCCACTCTTGCGCAAGTCCTCCAATATTCGCGCAGCATCAATGGTGACGGTGGTTTTCGTTGGTGTCTTATACAACTTCATACTCTTCTCTCCGGTTAGCTACTCTTACATGCCCAATGATAACGCCGCTATAGGAAAGCCTCCACTTCCGGCGTCTCGTGTGTTCGACGCTATTCTTAGCTGCCCCTGCGGCTAAAATCGTTCGTAAAGTGATCCCAAGGTGAGGGATCATTATGGTATCATCAATTACCTCTAGCATTTACCTCACTCCCCAAAAGATTTCGTCCAAAACTTCCCAAGGATCTGCACCGCTGTTCAGTTCACCGATATAATAATCAGCATCTGTAAATTTATCAATGCTCACTTTGACAGTGTGTTCCTTGTTGAGCAAATGGGATAACTCGTCGTGATAACCAGACTCCGATAACTCTAAAGCGTACCTCAAGTCAGCTGTCAGCGCTTTTGCGTCTTTAGAGTCAGTGGCTAATGATCTCAGTGGTGTGTCATCATACACATCCGAGGTTTTCATCCAATTAGTGTCCCAATACTTAGAACCTCTCCAGTCGTACGCAGGCTCCTCTACAATTGTGCTACGCACCACTGGCAGAGCCTCCCAATCAATGCGCACTATCTGTGCGGCTAGCATCTTCAGATGTCTAACGTTAAGCCGCTCTTTATCGGAGTGTTCTTTTTCGTAACCGCAAGAAATGTTTGTGCACTCGGAAATATGCTCCGTAAAGTTAGCAGTGTCCGTAAAGACGCCTGTAGGGTCTGTAGCGTAGAGCAACTCATCCGTTGACAGAGCTTCTGCCAACGCTTCTCCAAACTCATCGCTACAGCAACGACTGCCTTGATGGGTGATAACGCTACTCACACCTTTCCTGTCGAACGCAATAGCTCGGTCGAACTGCTCAAGCAACTCCTCATGCTCTGAGGCTATATAACGCGACCCATCTCCACCCCGCTCTTCACATCTGCAGAAAATATAGTACCCCGGCACCTTGTTACGCATCAAATGCAGCAGTAAAGCGATGCCTGCCCCGTCGTCCGCACCTAAAGTGGAATTAGGTGCGCTGCACCACCAGTCTCCATCATACACTATAGGATTAGCGCCCTCGCCAGTAGCTACGGTATCCGTGTGAGCAACAAATAATGTTCTTGAATGGCCCTCGCGCCGGTCGAAGTGCAGGTTGCCAGCGCCGTCGATCATGGTCGGGCCAAGGCGCTTAGCGAGGGAGGCTACGTAGGTAGCCTCTGTTAAAGAGCCGTGACTGCGCTTGAGAGAACATGCCTCCCTCAAATCTTTCAATAATGCTTTCATACAAACTCCAATTCAATCTGGTCCTTATGCATCTCTTCCAATTGTGCTGCAGTGAACAGCTTGCCTTCGACTTCATAAGACAGTATGATGCTGTGATGGAAGTCTCCATACACATCTTTCCACGACTTTTCCACCAGACAATGGCTGCCTTCTGCAGTCTCAACTATCCGATCATCGTCTGGAGCATAACGACAATCATCAACCATCACATACTCCTCATCAGGGGTATGGTATGCACCATCCACATCCTGCCAGCAGTCTTCCTTTAGGTAATACTCTCCCTCAATCTCTACCAACCGGCTATCCCCTGGCAGATAATACTCGCCACCTATCTCTACAGCGTTGTCGATGCTTGTGTAGTAACCGTCCTCTAGCTGCACAAAGTCAGGATAGAGATTCTCCCGATCCCACGATTCGCCGTCAACCTCAACCACGGCACTGTCTGGTACATACCAGCGAGTGATGCGCTGATTTACATAAGCCTTAACCCAAGTATAATCACTTAGACAACTTTGGCATATGCAGCTGTCGTAGTCATCCCGCACGCTGCCGTAGTCGTCTCCATCATAAAGGTTTGTGCCGCAGTCGGTGCACTCAGCTATAAGCTCTGACTCGTCCTCTACTACGTCGCCTGTCCCATCGGTGTTATCGGCTTTATACTCGCCATCATCCTCAACGATTTCACAGTGGCCGTTGTATACCGTCACATGCTTACTGTCTCCGTCAATGTACGGCAGCAACGGACCCTCATCTGTGTCAATGCGTGCAATGCGTGTCCCATCGTCCCACTTTGACTGCTGGCATATGCCTCGCTCTTGGAGCCACGCCTCTAAGGCAGTATCGGCTAGAGAGTAGCCTACCGGGTCTTTGTTCTGATAATAAGACCGAACGAAGACGTTCCTGTAGACAAGCGCCCTCCCTACAATTTGGTGAGACCCGTCTACAGGTGATGCCCCTTTATGTATGGCTAATGACCATCCTGGGTAAGAGTAAACGTAGTAGGGATGTAACTCCCAATCAGGCTCCTCCTCTGTAGGGTCACGTAGCCACGCTAGCATGACAGGGTATTGGCCTGAACTCTTCCACTCATGGCTGCACACCGTGGAAGAAGATTTCATGCAGGAAGACGGGCCAGTCTCTACTGCATGAATGATCTCCTTAATGTCTGTGAGAATAGTGAACTCATCACTCTGCTTAGACAGAGCGAAAATTTCATGGTCTTTCATTTCCGGGTAATGGCGTCTGACATATTTGGTGACGCTGGTAATAGTTTGACGGCGATGCCCATTGACGAGAAAATCTTCTCCGTCTTTCGGAGAACGACTGTATGCGAGGCGTGTGGAATCTGTCTCCGCAATGTGCGGGTGCTCCAACAGAACTTGCTCTGTTGGTTTAATGTGTTGAAACACTGGATGGAGCGCGTAGTGCGCTCTCAAGGCTAAGAGATATGCTGGTGTTTCCATTTATGCAGCCTCCAGCATGTTGGCCCGTGCCAGGTCGGCTTGTAGTGTGATGGTAACAGTGTAGGTCGTGCTTTCCAGCTCATACCCTTCAGGGGTGGAGTCATTTTCTGCTTCGAGAGCGTCTACTAAAGCGGTGATGAGATTGTTCATAGCATTCTTTCAAGATTTCGCCGGACATAAGGTTGCGCCTGTCCGGCGAGTGGCGCTTAGGTAACAGTACTAAGTGTCAGGACTATAAATCCAGACAATGGCGGTAATGAAGGCAAGCATGCCAACGTCTACTAAGTCAATGAAGTCGAACGGACTCATATTCACTCCAGCGCTGCAAGCTTGGCCTTCAACTCCTCCTCGCTCAGACTAGCAAGCGTTGCATTCTGCTTAGCCTCCAGCACGTCCAACAACTTAGCACGTTCTGTAAGCTTGCTAGCCCGAATACGAGCATCTTCCTCTGCCTTGAGCTTAGCCGCAATGATGTGCTTAACGACCTCAAGCATGATAGTAAGCTTCTCCTTGGCCGGGTTAGTCTTGGTGTTGACAAAAGACTCCTCCGTGACAGACTTCAACGCCGCATTAACGGTTTTGGCTACGTCATCTAGATCAAACTGATTCTTGGACTGCAGAGGCATGTCCCACAGTGCTTCTGTGGTCACTTCTCCCTTGATCGTAAGGAAACGGAACTTCTGGATTGTGGCTTGTTCAAAAATATTCATAATAACTCCTTTGATAAATAACACCTACTAACACAATAACTGACAAACACCCTTTCTTAAAATTGAATTTTGTACTGCCGACGCTTACCGCTGCTAGTCACAGCGACGGTAACTGAATCTCTCTTAGTGCTGCTAAAGCCAACACCACTCAACTGATCATAAGCAGGCGGACACATCGTCTTCGCACCAAGCACCTCGAACACCTTCCGATGCTCCTCCAGTTTGGAGGACAGGAACTCGTTGTAGATGCCGCGTGTAAAATCTGGATTCCTGCACCCTTCGAGAATAAAGAACCAATGCTTGTTACCCGTGGCGTTGTCATCCCAATAGTTTGGACTATGCATGACCGTCTGCACCCTAACGAACTTCTCAGTCTGCAGACCCCAGGCCTGTTGACTATTCAGCCCGCCTATCATTTGCGGCATAGCTGTATAGGATACAAGTTCGCCGTTCTTTACCATGAACTCCAGTACAGGTGTGTTGCCTTTCTGCACACCAGGGAACGACCAATTAAACACACCTCCACTATATGCCAATTGAATACTAAACCCAACATCTGCAGTCTCCCGCTGACGGTATTGGTTCACTCCGACAGTGTACTTGCCGTCTTGCAGAGACTTCCAAGACAGATTCTCTACTGGTTCTCTAGTAGTACCGCTGTTTGCATTCATATCCACGTCAAGAACACCTCGCTTATTGGCATAATAAATATGCTCCCTTGCAGGAGTATCCACCCACAGATCTAAATCGTCATGGTTGTACCAAGCTAGCGACACTCTCACCTTAGCGTTAATGTTGCCACCAGCATTTTTCACCTTCTCGGTAATTGAGTCAGTGATATTACCGCTATAGCTCCAGGCAAAGTCGTTAGACCACTTAAACAGATTGCCTGTGTCTTTGTGCTGTGGCGCAGTAATGCTGACGAGATGCGGCAGGTGGATTGACTTCAGGTAAACCTCCAGGCATGTGGCCTTGGGCAAAATATTCTGCATGAAGTCAGCAATAGAGATGTTTTGGGCCTTGTCGTCAATGTTCTGCACAGTTGAGTCCAACAGCAGTGCCTCTAGCCCTTTCATCTCTGCCTGGGCAGAGGCATCTGCCCACAGTACATTACGGATCGTGATGTCCTTGATATTCGCGAAGCGGCGCTCCACAGCATGCTCTAAATCGAGACTTTTAAGTGTCTGCATTGCAGCCTTAATCATGCTTGGCGTGATAAGCGCAGTGGTGCGCTTGTAGTTTGTGGGTGCCACCTTCTGCTCAAAGGATGCTACAGCGCGATCTAGTTCAACACCTTCCGACAAGTCTTGTACCAAGGTACCGATCACCGTATTACGGAACCTCGATACAGGCTGGGTAGCAGTCTGCCATAAGAAGGCATTGCGGTCTTCTTGGGGCATAGAAAGGTACGCTTCCTTCATAGTGCGGAATACATGCACTGCTTGCCGGTGTTCTGCACCACGATACAGGAGGTTGTCCTCAATCAACGCCAGTACTTGGTTAAGGGCCGAAGTCTTCAACTCCTCCAATCCACGCTGGAACACCTGTACAGTTGTGCGATAGTCGCCTTTCGCTTTGTCTGGTGTGGCTGACAGATGGCGATTGTTGACCTTCCCATAGAAGTGATTGAACCTGTGGACGGTGCCATCTTCCATCAACTTCTTGGAGGTCTCCGCGCCGTAAGCGGGCTCAGTAGGCCGGTAAAGGTCAGTGATTGGGTGGCTGATCACCAGCCGATGCATGGCGCTGGCGACTTCCTTGTAAGGCGTCTCCAGGCCTTTAATATCCCATATGGATGTGAGCTTGCCGTCTTGAATGGCGACCACGGTGCCCATGCCTTTGATGAACTGGCGGCAGCAGGTACAGGTGTGGGTGGTAGCTACCTTAAAAATAGGGTCGGTACCTAGGGGAAACGACTTGAGATATGTGTCCCAGAGCTCATCGCCTGTGACAGTGGTGTGCAGCTCTTGCTTGGCGAGTTCTGTAAGGCGTGCGTGGACTGCGGCGGCGAAGGGAGTGAAGTTGGACATGGTGAATTTCCTTTGAGAGATGCCGCGAGAAAGCGGCGGTTGATGAAAGTTGGCTACAGATCAGACTCGATGCGGCCCGAAACCCACATCAAGGCGACGAACAAACAGGTTTCGCTTGCCGCCGCAGGCAGAGGATCGATCAGATTGCCGAGTAGGGCGACAGCCGTGCGTGAGGGTGACTCACGAGCAGGTCGTGCTCGGCTACAGTGATAACTTGAAACTGCTGCTCCCTCAGAGGGAAGGTTATGGTGACGGTTTTCATGGTTAGGTTCCTTTGAAAAATACCGGATGTCGGCGGGTGGGTTAATCTTTGCGAGTTAAGTTGTCTATGCTCTTCCACAACTGTACGAAGGCAACGATGGTGAACAGTGTCGCTATCGCTGCGACAGTGAGTAGTATGGTGACTATCACGACGCTACTCTTCTGGAAATGAGTAAGGAGGCGGCAGCGGCATCCAGTGCGTTACCTGCTCGTTAGGGAAGTCATACGACCACTCGTAACCACTAAAACCACAGCCGTCCCACCAAATCACTCCATCTCGGAATGAGTTAGCATCTGCTTTTGCCGCTGTGACTGTGCTGCCTGCACAGATGAGGCAGTGCTGCCCGTGCTCGGGCTTCTTTTTGTTGATGTTTATCCATTTCATGGTGATTTTCCTTTGAAAAATGCCGGGTGTCGGCGGGTTTAATGTCAGTCAGAAGGACATTCGCAGAAGTCTTGTTGCTCTGCCAGGCAGTTACAGTCTTCGGGTGTGGCTCTGTACTCTATGTCTCCAACTACGTCCTCATCTTCAGGCGGTGTTGTGCGCCAGGTGTAGGGAGCATAGCCGGGGTCTTCTCGGTAGCGCCATTGTGTTGTTGTCATGGTGTGGTTCCTTTCGGGTTGGGTGTGCTGGTTAAGGGGTGGGGGTTAGAGGGTTAATCTTTCGAAGCTTGACGTTCTCTATAGGCTTGCATCAATCTATCCTTTCCAGGATAGTCTCCGAATAGCCGTACATGGTCTACATCTCTTTGCGAATACGCACCCAGGTACCGTTCAACTGCTTGCATAAACTCAAGCAAGGTTGATAAGTAAGTTACTTTATATTTAGTGTAGTCTGTGAAGCCGTGAGAGTGGCGAAGCATCTCATTCTCAGTCAAGTAGCAAGCTATAGGTGCGCCTTGCGGAGCGAAGCATAGCCGTGGCACACCGTCTATCACTGGAAAGCACAAAAAGTCCCTTTCGTTTAAGGCTTTGTCTAATTTCCACAAGAAGCGTACAAACATCATGGCAGAGTCTGTGAAATACGTCCAGTTACTGCACATAACTAGGTGCATGCCATCTCCGAACTCCAGTGCAAACTCTCCAAAACCACCTGATTCAGTCCCAGTGTACCAATCTATCTCGTTCATCCACTGTTCGTGAGAGTCGTTGAAATTGCCGACGTGAAACTTATTAAATCTAGCCGTGAAATGCTCCAAGGTCGAGCCGCAAAATCGCGGTGAGCGAAATTTTAACCTGAAAAAGCGAAAAAAGTCGATGCACGGCGAAATAAGTGTGTTAGACTTGCGGCTCTTTTCAGGAGGCGACCATGAACCAAAACACTTTTCCAGACCTTTCCGAGGTTAAAGCCACTACAGTTACAACAGAGCAGGCTAGTTACTACCTCGGACGAAAGCCCGCAACACTGAGGCTCTACGGACGCAGTGCAGAAGCACCTATAAAGCCAATCAGGTTTGGTGGGCGTTACCTCTGGCGTACAGCTGACATCAAGGCTATCGTTGGAGAAACTGCATGACCCTCGGTGCTTATACTCTCTTCACTAGCGTATCCCCGTTAGGCAAAAAATGGACACTCGTAGATGGACAGCTGACCAAACAGTCGTTAGCTAACATGTACGCAGGCAGCTACGACGTTAAAGGCTATACAAGTGCCGCTGATTTAATCACCCAGATGCAAGAAGTGTCAACGATGCAGGCTATTTCAGCCAGCCTGCCGGTTGACGGTACGCTTACAGGTGGGATGACTACCACGTTGAAGCCAAAAGCTGGCTGTTTAAGTCGCATCACAGAGAACTTTGCGTTCGCTAAGACTGGCGGTGGCATCTTGACACTGGACTATGACCCTCGTGGCACGACGTTAAGCCAAGAAGAGTTAGTAAAGACCATTAGAGAGCTTGGTGTAATACCGCCTGAGACTGCTTTAATTTGGTGGTGTAGCGGGTCTTCACACATATTTAATGAAGACGAAGAAATTCAGGGCCTTAAAGGTCAGCGCCTATACTTTTTGGTAGAGCACGCAGCTGATATACCGAGAGCAGGCAGGGTTATCGCTGACAGGTGTTGGCTTAATGATCTAGGCTACATTCTAATAGGCGATGACGGCAAGCGCCATTACAGAGGGTTGTTCGATACCGCGATGTTTGAGGCCGCACGCTTAGACTTTGCTGGAGGAGCAATTTGCGAAGCACCGTTAAGGCAGGACAGAGGCGCACCGCAGAATTTTGGCGGCGAAGGATTGCTTAACACATACACAGCGTTCCCTGAGCTGTCAGAAGCCGAAAAAATTCTTGTAGCTACAAAGAAGAAACAAGAGTACGACAAAGCCGAACCAGAGGCAGCAGCACAACACGAGCGCTATCTGAATAGGGAGAGCCAGAAAATGGCCGCTCGACTGATAAGCGAAGGGGCTTCTCCCAGAGAGGCCAACGAAAAAGCGCGAGCAATTCTTAAAAGCGCAAGTGAAGGTCAAGGGCTAACATCCTCATTCAAAATAACGATAGAGGGAGGTAAGAGCCTTACAGTGCGCGAATTGCTTGATAACAGGTTACAGTACCATGGTGTGCAGACGTTAGACCCAATAGAGCCTGACCACAGAGGCGGGGAATATTGTGGCATTTTGTACTTAAAACAGAATAATCCAACGTTATACAGCTTTGCACATGGTGGTACAACCTACAACTTGATCCGTCAAGTCGTTGATATTGAGGTAATTCGTAATAACATTGCCATTACAGGTGGTGCTATTGCTAAAGCTTTGCACAGTCACGGTGACATATTCAGAGCTGGCGGAGAAATCATCTGCGCTCAAGACGGAAAACTGCGGCCATTGAAGGATGACCTGGAGCTACTGATAAGTTGCCGCGCATCACTCTATACGTTAAACCAAGATGGCATACGCAAGTCTTTCAAATTAGATGCCGACATGAAGAAAGGCATAATGAGTTCGTTTGAGCGTGTACCAGACCTAGAGCCGCAGGAGATTAAGAGTATCGCTACCACAGGTTATGCCACACCAGACCGCAGGTTTGTGTTAGACCCAGGCTTTGACGCTCGTACAGGTGTGTATTGCACTATGCGACAACCCATGAAACTGCCAGAACGAGTTTCACGTGCAGACGTAGAAGCTGCACTAAAGACTATGTGGGCACCATTTGCGGCATATAGGTGGGCTAATGATGCTTCGCGTAGCGGATTACTCGCGGCTATCTTTACGGCTGTGCTTCGTCCGGCTATCAACACCGCCCCAGGCTTTTTTATTGACGCGAATGTACAGGCGTCAGGTAAAAGTAAATGTGCGGAGGCTCTATGTGCCATTCAAGCAGGCTCTAAAGTCGCTCCATATGGGTTTATTCGAGGCAATCAAGACACAGAATATTCAAAATACCTTGCATCAATACTGAGCACATCTAAACGAGCGATGATTCTTGATAACTGTACAGGAGAAATAGACTCTGAAATCTTGGCAGCGCTAATATTTTCATCATTGCATACTAGCCGCCGTTTAGGTACCAATACAGTAACAGAAAATACTGCGCGAATATTCTTTGTGGCTACAGGTAACAACGCATCGCTGTCTAACGATATGAACAGGCGCTTGATTTGCTGCCGTATCAACACAGGTAGCTTGAAGCCGCGTGAGCTTTCCTATGACTTCGAGCCAGAAGATATGGCCCTCGAAAACAGAGATGCAATCGTGCGGGCTGTGCTTACAGTGCTGCGTGCTTACTGGGACGACCCTGTGCCAGTGACATATAAGGGCGGATCTGATTGCCGTGAATGGCACGCCATGTGTCGTGCGCCAATACTTTGGCTAATACGTGAGGGTCTGGGCAAAGGGCTAGGAGATTTAGTAGACCCAGATTTGGCCTTTGGTGTCAATTCTTTAGGAGCAACAACAGAGAGTAGCGGGCTTACCCAACTTATCGAAGGGTTAAGCCGTGCTTACGGCTACGGCACGAAATTCTCTGCTGGACAGGTGTGTGATGCTTTGAAAGACGCGCAGGATACAGGGCACTGGACAGAGCCTCTGGCTCTCATACGTGATGGACTCATACTTTTGCACTACAAATACAAAAGAGACACCTCAATTCCTTCCGCCGTGGTTACAGGTGTGATGCTGCGAGACCTGCATGAAGTGCCGAACGAGAACTGCGACGAGGATACAGGTGTGAGTAAAGTGCGGCAGATTGTGCTGGCTGGCGCGGTCCACAAATCGAACAGGTTTAGGGTTGAACTCGTGGGCGCGGATCACCTCAAGGTGGTGTTGGGGGGACTGGACGGGGCAAAATCAGAGAGAAAGCAAGAGAAGAAATTCTCTTGAGTTTCAATTGGAAAAGCCCCGTGAACCCCCGTACACCCCCCATTTTTGCCTCTTTTTTAAGCAAAAAGGGGGGAGGGGGG
>OFRE01000166.1_pt1 | contig 19743 bp, 23 predicted proteins | sample 1543061 | NCBI WGS metagenome assembly OFRE01 (sample SAMN07774218, study PRJEB24372) | wastewater metagenome | isolation source: Exp Tend NO 50WW | collected 2016-02
TCCGGCACTGGTGCGTTCGGTCTGATTAACGCGACAGATTGGACCGTCTACGATTGGAGTTTGGCCACTCACGATACCTACGCGATTTTTACTGAGCAGGCGGTCAGCAGCCCGACATTTGGGACACTGCTTTACTCGGGTTTTTTTGATGGTGCTGCACATGGTCGTTCGGTGTTTAGTGTCGGGACCAAAGCGGCGTTTAGCTTTGTCCAGCCTCTCGGCGTCATCGAACAAAATGTCGCGGTGTCTGATATACACCCTCTTGTGACACGCATGGGCACGAGCACAGGGATGGTGACGATGGCAGGCAGTCTCAATTGCCAAACATTTGCTTATCTCCAGGCGGTTACTCCTACCTCTACCGTCGAGACAACGCTAGCCACGTATACGTTGCCAGCAGGGGCGTTATCGAGTAATACCAGCGGCGTACACATTCGTGCCTGGGGAACAACAGCTAACACAGCGACAGTCAAAACGATTCGACTTTATGTTGGTGGGGTGTTGGTCGAGTCAAACAACATCACAACGTCACCACAAAATGTAGATTGGGTGATTGATACATGGATTCATCGTCTCTCTGCGACTGATCAAAGTCTCATGACGCGGATGGATGTCGGAGCCGTGACCCAAGGTGTCAATGTCGCGTACTTAGCAGCGACACTCGCTAATTCGATTGTGATTAATCTTTCAGGACAAAATGGAACAGCCAATGCGAATGAAATTCAGCTTCGCGGTTTTTGTGTGGACGGTTTTCCTAACTAGTGCGGCTGTCGCACAATTTACACACTCCACCGTCCCCAGCACTAACAGCGCCTTCCAATCTGACCTCGCCACCTTTTTACGCAACGAAGACGCCCAACGCTACGCCGAACATTTCGTCGGTCACGTCGTCAGCGGCGGTATCCACTCGACGGGTGGCTCCCTAATCCATACCCCCAGCGCCTTGACCGCCTACCCCGGGGGCTACTACATCACCGAAACCGGGAGCGTGACCTATGTAAGCAATTCTACGTGCTATCTTATCGCGCACCGCCTTACCACCGGCAATCTAGGGACCTTTCAACGCCAGTCAGGTACCCACTACCTCACTGATTGTACGAGTCCATCGAAACCAGCTTTACCGTCAGACGCCCTCTGGCTGGCGACCGTGGTTACCAATGGAAGTAGTGTCACTGCCTACACCGATCTCCGCACCCGCGTCCCCTACGCAGGAAGTTACGCGCTAGCTGAAATCCCTAGTGCCGGCACTCGCGGTCGCCTCGCGCTCATCACCGATGTTAACTCCGGTACGCTCTATTGGGACACCGGCGCAGCCTGGCGCCAAATCACCCTCAACCCCATGACCTTCGCGGGCGACCTCATCGTCGGGGGTAGTTCAGGCGCGCCTACTCGATTAGCGCTCGGGACAGCGAACCAAATCCTCGGGGTCAACTCCGGTGCCACCGCCCACGAATACAAATCCCTCACCGCCGGCGCAGGCATCTCTGTCACCAGCTCCACCGGTACCATTACCCTGACCGCCACCGCCACGTCCCCTGCGGGCTCCATCCTCATGTGGCCTGGGGATGTCGCCCCATCGGGGTGGTTCATCTGCGACTCTACTGCCTACCGCGCCTCCACCTACCCAAGCCTCGCCGCGGTCCTCATTCCGAAAGCGAGCGTGTTTGGTCGCGGCACCGCCGTCGGCACCTTCACTGTCGACACTTCCACCGACATCATCACCAGTGCCTCTCACGGTTTAAGCGACGGCACCATTGTCCACGTCGCCTCCACCACGACGCTGCCGACTGGCCTTTCTGCCAATACTGTTTACTATGTCATTTCGTCGACGAGTTCCACTTTCAAACTCTCGCTCACTAGCGGCGGCTCAGCCATCGACATCTCCTCCACCGGCTCCGGCACCCACTCCGTTTACGACGAAATCCAAGTCCCTGATTTCCGTAGCCTCATGCCGATGGGCGCGGGCACCGGTTCGCTCACCTTCAACTTTGCCACCACCGCCATCAACACCGGTACCGAGGTGATCACCGTCCCCTCCAACACCTCCCTCTACACCGGTCAACCCATCGTCTATACCACCAGCGGCACCGTCGCAGGAGATCTCGTCGCCTCCACCACCTACTACGCGATCCGCCTGTCCGCCACCACGATCTCGATCGCCGACTCACTCGCGCTCGCGTTGGCCGGCACCGCCCACAATCTCACCGGCACCGGCAGCGGCACCCACACCTTCACCATCCCCCTGACAGCCCGCTCTGTCGGCGAGCGCGGCGGCAATGAAAACCACTCCCACATCGCCGCTGAAAACGCCCCCCACACTCATGGTGTCACGATTCCGACGGCTGGCGATCAGGCTGGCGCAGGTGCCATCATCCCGAACGATGTTGATGCCACCCCATCCCAATCCGTCGCGGTCACGTCCGCCTCCCAAGGTTCCGGCACCGCCTTCTCGCTCATCAACCCCTACCTCGCCATGCACTTCATCATCAAACAATGAGGTACGGATGGATCACGACGAACTGACCACCCTGATTAAATCCGCCGCCGCTCGCCGCTCGCTCCCTTGGGAACTCGTCTACGCCATCTGCCAAGTCGAAAGTAGTCTCACTCCTACCGCCACCCGCCATGAACCCCGCTACCGCTGGCTCGTCGGCGATAACGAAACCCTGTCCCCCACCGAGCGCCAAGGCCAAATGACCTCCTGGGGATTGATGCAAGTCATGGGCGCCGTCGCTCGCGAACTTGGCCACATCGGCCCGTTCGAGGACTTGTTACATCCCCCTACTGGACTCTTCTACGGGTGTTTACACCTACGCCGTTTTCGGGCAAAATACGATCTATGGCCTGATGTGATCGCCGCCTATAACGCAGGCAGCCCTCGTCGAGTCGCCGGGCAGATTGGCCCCTACGTCAACCAGTCCTACGTCGATAAGGTGCTCCGCGCATGGAACAATTTAGAGGTCGCTATCCCCCTAAAAAACACCGAGGTGTGATGATCAACGACGAAATCTCCGGCACGATTTTCGGCAAACCATTCAGCGTCAAAGGCCGCGATTTGTTGCCGTGGGTCCTCGTCGCGGTCCTCGTCGCCTCTTGCGGCTACCTCGTCGATTTCGCCATCACCAAATGGGGCACCCCGATCGATCTCAGCCAAACCATCGTCCGTACACAGAACCAATCCGCCGAACAACACGAAAAAATTCGCTCCTCGATGGAATCACGACTCGACGAACTCACCTACGTCCTCTCCATCACCCAGGAAGAACGCGCCCGCCTCCGTCTCGATATGCCCGATACCCTTCGCCAACGAGTCCACAAAGGAGAACACCCATGATGACCACCCTCGCTAAATTTCTCCCCGCGCTCGTGGCGTTCATTGTTGCGCTGATCAATTCTATCGCCCCTGAGATCAGCAAATTCGTGGCCGAACACCCCGACATCGCCGTCAACGGCTACGCCCTCTTGACCACCATCGCCAACGCGATCAACCCCGGCCGCGTCAAGTCGATCGAAGCGAACTCATGACATGGACATCACTGGCGCTATCAAATCCGTCGCTACCGTCGTCTCTCAATGGATGTCCCGTGTGTGGGGCACTCAAACCCGCGACCAATCCGCCGTCGAGCGCGACATCGCCAACGCCCGCGAGCAAAAGTCCCTCGCCTTCGAGTCACTTAAGGCTGCCCGTACCGACGATGAGATTCGCACTTCTCTCCGCACTGTTAATTATTGGGACCTTGAGCTTACCCGCCTGTACCGCGAGGCCGCTGCGAAATGGCCATGACGGGCGGGGGTGCATTCAAGGGGTCGTCTATCCGTGGGAAGTTGCCCATGTCCGTCGCTGGGCGCCCGATGCTGCCCCCTACGATATTCTTAAAAATTCCACCTGCGAGGCGGCTGCGGATGACGAGAAAGTTCTCGACACCTACCGCCGCACGCACAAGGCCAACTGATGCGTAAATCGATCCTCCACCCGCAACTCGAAGAATTAAAAGTGACCGACGAGCAGCGCCAGAAATTCGATTCGTGGTTGGCGGCTGAACTGATGGACGCCAAGGCTGCTCGCACCGCGTTGGAGGCGTTATGGCGAGAACTCGTGCGTCAGTATGATGCAGTCCCGCGCACCCCCTTCCGCAACACGCCCATTGAAAACGCGAGCAATGTGGAAATACCCTTAGGGGCTATTGCGGTCGACTCCATTTACGCTCAGATGATCGACCTCATTTACACCATCTCCCAGCCCATCACCATCCGCCACAAGCACAAAGATTTCGTTCAGCGAGCCAAAGCCATGCAGGCGTGGGTCGACTTACTGGTCCACGAAATCAACCTCCGCCCCGCGAGTGAGCATTCCATATTTGATACGGCGCAGTTGGGTACTGGTTTCTACTATGTCCCATTCGTTGAGTCCTTCGTTAAAAATAAAACTCACAAAGTCGTCCGTCGTGGGCCTGAAATCATCTCCATGCTCCCTGACGACGTGCTGATGTGGGGAGGGGTATTCAACGATGTGCAGGATTGTCGTGGACTGTCGCTCCGTTTCTACCTCACCCTCGACGACCTCCACACCGCCGCCAAGCACCGCAAATGGGACATCACCCACGCCAAACCTTGCGCCAACGGTGACTGGATCCGACAGCGCCGTGAGCGCCTATCCAGGGTGAGCGGCGACCTCCAACGCAACAACGACATCTACGAGGTCCACGACATCTACGTCCGCTACGACATCGACGAGGACGGGTACGACGAGGACCTACTCGTCAACTTCGACGCCACCGGCCAATGCTCACTCCGCGTGCGCTACTGCCCCTACGACGAGCGCCCTGTCTCCAAAATGTGCTATCAAATCCGCTCCCACATGCCCTACGGCATCGGGGTGATGGAAATGATCTCCCCCCTCCAGAACGTCACCACCGACCTCCACAACCACCAGGTCGACAACGTGGCGATGGCGAACATGCGGATGTACAAATCTCGCTACGGCGCCATCAAAGGCGGTACGATCAATATCTGGTCAGGTCGTAATTTGGAGATGGCCAACCCCGAAGATTTGATGGAGATGAAACTCAGCGACATCTACCCCTCCCTCGAACGCACCCAAGGCCAAGTGACCCAACTCGCTGAACGAAGGACCGGCGCCAATGAGCTTACCCAACCGAATCAAAACCAAACTTTCGGCAATCGCACGCCAGCCGCCACCGCAACATCGCTCCTCCAGCAGGCCAACCGCCGATTCACCCCCGCCTTCGATGCGGTACGTCTCGGCACGGCAGGCGCAGTCCGTCAAGCAATCCTGCGCGTGGCTGAACGAATCCGCGCCGGCGACCTTGATTACGAACAACACCTCCTCCGTACCCTTGGTGAAACCAACGCCACCCAAGTAATCGACTGCCTCAAGGATGAATTTTTCGATCACTCTATCGGTATCCACGTCACCGCCAGCTCCAACGCGATCAACAAAGACGCTGATCGCCAAAACGCGGTCACCCTCGCGAACCTCCTCGCTCCCTACTACGAAAAAATGCTCCAACTCGTCACCACCGTGTCGAACCCGATGGCGCCCCCCGAGGTCCGCTCGACCGCCCTCAAAATAGCAGCAGCCACCAGCGAACTCATCGACCGCATCATCCGCACCTTCGAACAGTTCAAGGATCCTGAAATCTTTGTGGTGGATCCATCTGACGAAATCGAGCAAGCCCAAGAATCCGCCGACGCCCAGAACATGATGCAGCTCGCGGTCATGAGCGGGATGATGGGCGGCGAGCCAGGGATGGGTGGTGGGATGCCGCCTCAAGGTGGTGGTGACCAATCTGCCCCATCGTCCCCCATGCCCGACGCCACCCAAGTCTAAGTTGGGTTGACTAGGGTATTGTACTCTCTGACTTTTTGAGGTAGATAGATAGTTATGCTGTGGTTAGAACACCTACGAAAAGACCCCGCCGCGTACCATGATTTCGTCGCCTTCCTGGGCGAACAGAAACGGATCGCCGAAGGGCAATTCCTCCACGCAAAAGATATGGAACAAGTCAACAAAATCAAAGGCCGAGTCGAGGGCATGATCGGCCTTGAACTAATCGCCACCCAACACGAACGCGAGGAAGCCGATGCTGCCGAACGAGCTACCCAACGAGAACGAGCCCACGCCGGAATCAGCGCCGTCCGCTGAACCTGCCGCCGCTCCAGCGATCCCGCAACCCCAACAAAACTTCGCCACCCGCGAGGACTTGATGGCCGTGGTCGATAGCGTCAAAGCGATCGCCTCCGCCGTCCAGCAAGGCGTCGCCACCCGCTCCCCACAAGCCCCCGCCATCCCCGAAATCAGCGACGACGAAATCATGCAATCCATCAATGAAGGTAAGCCCACCGCCGCGCTTCGTAAACTCGCTGATAATCTCAAAGCGTCCATCATCCAAGAGCACATCGCCCCTCTCAGCCGCGCCAACGCCGAAGCGATGGCCACCTTGGTGAAGGACGCCGCGAAGGTTGCTCCTGACATGCCGTACTTCAGTAAGTTAGAGAAAACGATCGACCAGCTCGTGGCCGCGGTCCCCGTTGAGCAACGCGCCAACCCCGCGACCTACCGCACCGCTTACGCCATCGCGGCCGGCCAAAACATGACCACGATCATCCAAGAAGAAGTCCAAAAAGCGATCCGCACCGCCGCCGCTGGTGATGGGGGACAACTTCCTTCTGGCAGCCCTCGACCAGCCGGTGCTGCGCCGGGGGTCCCCTCGGTCGCCGAGTTGTGTGGCCCCGAGGCCGAAGCCGCATTGAAGGCCCAGGGTTGGACTCCCGACCAGTACGCGCAAAAGATCCTCCACTCGCCGACGTGGGCAGACGCCGCCGCGAAGCTCACCAAATTTAATCAGGAGCACCCATCCAATGCCTGAACCAAAACCCGACTTCAAACCCATCTCCCGTAAAGCCGCCGACGCCACCGCCATTCCAGCCGGCCACGCACGCGACGAGCAAATCAAAGTCAACGCTGACGCTAACGCCGAGCGGCTGGAAAAAGCGGCCGAGACTGCGGGCGCCATCAACCCGGCTGCCTTCGCCCCCGACCGCGAAATCCTGGCCCACACTGACGGCCTCGAAGTGAGCGAGAAGCAACCCGGCTTTGTCTACGCCTGGAAACTGTTCGACAACCCGAAGTCGAATGTCGGCTACTGGGTTAATCAAGCCAAGGTCCAAGGTTGGCAGGTGGTCTGCGGCGACATGCCAGAAGCGAAAGAACACGAGATTGCCGGCGGCATGAGGAAGATCGGCGATTGTGTCCTCATGCGGATCCCCGTTGATCGCCACGCCGCCCTCGAACGCCGCGAACGCGACCTCGCCGCCGCCCGCGCTAGCTCAGTTCACTCGAACCTGCTGGAACTCGGTAAAACGCGAGGTGTGACTGTCAAAGTCATCGACGGCCAAAACACCGACCCGGCCCTACTCCAGGAAATGGACGCCCGCTCCCGCGGCTACATGGCCGCCGAACAAAAATACGACCGTGCTTTGCGTGACGGCTCACTGCGGTAAGTAGACAATAGGAGGACTCGCTCATGGCTGTAGGAACACTGAAATCGAACGCATTCGGCTTTCACGCGATCAACCCCGCGATGTCCATTCCGTTGATGGAAGGCTACGAAAAAGCCTCCCAGACCTTCAAAGACGGCGCAATCTTGAAGCGTGACTCTGGCCAGCTCGCCGTCGCCGGTGCCGACAACACTGCGGACATTATTGGTGTGGCCGCGGCACCTGCCTCTGGTGTAACTGACGCCAAACGGCAGTTTGTACTTGCCGCAGGAAACATTTTCGAGGCCACCCTTGAAGACGAAACCAATACCGACCATGCCCTGGTCAAGACCAACCTCTACACCGACTACGCCGCCCAGGTCGATTCGAGCGGCAATTACTACGTGGACGAAAACGACACAACCAACCCCTGTGTCATGATCGTTGGCGCCAACAAGTCTGACATCGATGCCGCCACGGTGCGCGCACGAGTCTTGTGTGTGTTCCTGGCCGACGCGCTCGCGCAGCAAACGTAGTCTTGACTATTCACCGTGCCTCGTTGTTCACGATCATAGGAGGATCGCCCCATGCCCCCAGTTACACGCGGATTTTCAAGCTCGCTCCTGGTCCCCGGCCTTCGCCAAATCTACGTTGAGACTGGCAAGGAGGTCCCCCTCGACTTCGAGCAAGTCGTCAACGTCAGTGACATGGAATGGAACCCGATCACCGACGGGCAGTACACCGGTCTTGGGACCATGCCGGAAAAGCCTGAAGGTTCGCAGTTCCGTACCGACCGCCCGATCGCCGGCGGCACCAAGGTCTACACCGCCGTCCCCTACGGATTCGCCTTCGAGGTGACGTGGGAAATGTGGCGGGATGAGCGATTCGGCCTCATGGAAGAGATGACCCGCGAACTGCGGCGCTCGTCCATGCAGCGGCTCAACGTCAGCGGGTGGGCGGCGATCAACAACGCCTTCTCCACCAGCTACGCCGGGTTTGAGGCCAGCAAGTCGCTGTGCAGCACGAGCCACGTGGGATTAGATGGTGTCACCCGCACCAACCGCCCGAGCGTGGACATCGGCCTCAGCGTCACGGCCATCCAAGGCGCCACGACCCGTTTCATGAACATGACCAACGAGCGCAACCTGCCGCTCATGCTCTCGCCGGATGTGCTGGTGCTGAACCCCGCCCAGCGATTCACCGCCCGCGAGATCCTGGGGAGCTCAGGCGCTCCGTACAAAGCCGACAACGAGATCAACTCGTTGGTGCAGGAGGACTTGCGCTACATCATCTCCCGCTACAAAACCTCCACGACCTCGTGGCTGATGCTTGCGAAGAAGGGCCAGCACGACCTCAACTTCTTCTACCGCGATCGCCCGATGTACGATTCCTGGGACGACCCGACGACGAAGAACGCGGTGTTCGCGGTCTACCAGCGCCACACCGACAGCGAGTACGGATCCTGGAAAGGCACCGACGGGAGTACCGGCTAGGCCAGACACTACTCACCACATTCTTTGATTCGAGGAGGAGAGTCCTATGTCTGGTTCACAATCCCCATGGCGGTATCGATCCCTTGGTGGAGACTCGGGGAAAATTTGGCACCACCCATTTAATGGATTGCCGATTCCGGTGGTCGATCAAATCATCACCGAGGACACCCCTCACCTTGGGACAGGCGGCCTCGTCTCGTACTTCAACCACTTCCACGAGTGGACCGGCCCCGTCGCAGAAGGCACCGCCGGCGGGTGGACACTGACCGGCACGACCGGCACCGCCACCATCGTCCACAGCGACACCAAAGTCGGCGCAATCGTGCTGACCACCGACAACACCGGATCTGCCACGTTTGCGCTCCAGCGTGGCAACGGCACGACCGGCATGAACATGGCCTACACGGTCGGCAAGCGGATGTGGTTTTTTATTCGCTTCAAGCTCCTCACCGTCGCCAGCATGGAACTGTTCATGGGGTTAGGCACCGCCGACACCTCCCCGTCCACGACTGGCACGTTCCCCAGCGACGGCATCTTTTTCGAAAAAGCCGCCGCGGCCACGGTGCTGGATTTCCACGCCCGCAAGGACGGCACGAGCACCGAAAAAACCGGCGTCAGCGGCACACTCGTCGACGACACCTACACGATCATCGGGTTCAATATCGACGAACTCGGCAATATCATGGCCTATCAAAACGGCGCAGCGATTGCGACCAGCGCGATTGCGGCCGGCACCGCCAACATCCCCGCCGCCACCGATGTCATGCAACTGAACCTCGCATTTATCGGTCAGGCTATGACGATGACGGTGGATTGGGTCCTGTGTGCGCAGGAGTTGTAATGGACTACGAAATTTTCGCCATGCAAGACAAGGTTGCTGTGAAGCTCACTCCCCCCGAGGAGCGGATCGGCAACATTCTCCTCCCCGACACCGCGAAAGGCGACAATCACATCGGCACGATTGTGTCGGTGGGGATCGCCACCACTGGGGTCCTGCTCCAAGTTGGTGATCTCGTCGTCGTCCCTCGCTACGCCGGCTCCCCCGTCAAAATCGACGGTGAGGAGTTGCTGTTCATGAAGTCGACCGACGTGTTGGCCAAGCTGTTGCCGATCCCGCGTGGCGTCGAGGCGGCCCATGCCGGTCACGATTGAAACCGTCGCACGCCAACTGATCGCCAGTGTCGACAGCGATGCCGGGTATCTGTTGGCGTCGCAATGGATTGTCAAACGCTACGAGCAACTCGCGATCAAAGCCAAGCTTCGCCACTTACGACAAGTCGGGCTCGTCTCTACCCCTGCCACGATCACAACCGGTACCGTCACCCTCACTCGCGGCTCCAAAGTCGTGTCGTGTGATGCGACGGCACTCGCAGCCTGGACCACCTCCCTCGTCGGCTACCATCTCCGCGCCCGCGTCAACTGGTACGAGATCGTTGAGCACAACCTGACGACTGGTGCCTTGCTGCTCGCTGGCGCCTACGAAGAAGATTCCGTAGTGGATGGTACGTACCATATCGTCCAACGCTGGGTCCCACTCGCCACCGACGTCGGCTACCTCGGCGACACGTTCATCAACCAGCGCCGCCGCCATCCGCTCAGCCTGCGTGACCTCGGCGAACTGGATCGGTCTGCCCCATCGAGGTCCGCCATCGCTGGATCCGCCACAGTGGTTGTGGAGGCTCCCCAACTGCCAGATGGTAGAAAGCGAGTGGAATTCTACCCCTACTCCACCACCAGCGAGTCCTACGCCTATGTCTATTGGCGATCGGTGGGGCAGCTCACCTACAGCGACTTTCTGCCGCCAAGTGTCCCAGCCTATATCCTGATCGAGGGCGCCCTCATCGACCTGTTCCGCTACAAAATGTCCCAGGCCATGAACGCCAACAACGGCGAGTCAGCGGCCTTCTGGCGCAACGAAATGCGCACCCAGGAGACCAAATGGAAAGATCACTTGGTGGAAGCGATCGGCGCGGACCGGGGCGAGGACGACACCAGCTTTATGCTCAAACACCTCGGCGAGGCGCTTGGTCCCACCGACATCACGACCGCCCGCGACCATATCCTCGCCCAGTGGAATTGGCCGAGCAGCTAACCATCCCGCAACTTGAAAGGTGGTCTCGTGCCCGATGTCGCCAAAACCCTCACTGACCAAGTGCTCCGCCGCGTGCGTGATGTGCATGGCCTGGCGCACTCACGAGCACTCGTCCGCACGCTGCTCTCCCACTCCCAGCGTCTCCTCAACAGCTTGCTTGGGATCGTCACCACCTCCACCACTTTCGTTACCTACGCCCACCAGCAGTTCTACCAAATATCCGGCCTGCTGACGAGCGCCGACGCAATCACCAAAGTGATGGCGGTGCGGGAAGGCTCCCGCGACCTCACCCACCTCACTAACATCCGTCAGCTCAACCACCTCGATACGCGATGGGTACGTGCGATCGGGCCGAGGTTTGATGCCTGGACTCAGTTAGGTCGAGATATGGTGATCATCTACCCCGCCAAGACCCTCAACTCGACTGTGACGATCGTGGGCGCCAAACTCACCACCGAACTGACCGGCGAGGACACCGCGCTGGAACTCCCTGATGAGTACCACGATCACATTATCTCGCTGACTGAGATCATGCTCCTCGCCAAACAACGCGACCTGACCCAAGCCGTCCGTCAACTCCAGCGCCTCTCACACGCACTCAAAACCGACACGATCCCACTGAAACTCCATGTGGGTGACAACCCCGCGATGGTCAATGCCGGCACCGTCGCACCACAGAAGCAATGAAAGGATACGCACCTATGAAAGCAATCATGCTTATACTCACTGCCGCTTTATTTGCTGCTTGCGCTCCGATGGTTAACGTCGACAAAATCGGCAACGAGTACGCCCAGCACGCCTACTCCCGCAATTTCTGGTGGCCGAACTACGATCGCACCACCTTCTGCTGGAAGCTTGACGCCAACGGGTACTGCCCTAAAGAGGACACCCGCATCGAAACCCATACCGCGATTGCCCAGGAAGCTGCCGGTCAGTACGCCGCAAAATCCGCCGTGGCGAGTATGCCGATGGCGCTTGGATTGGGTTTGGGACTGGCGCACTCCGGCTCTCGCATGACGCAATCGGTGGGTGGGTTGACCATCAACGAAACCTTCAGCACGAAATACATCGGCAAATAACCCTGGAGGTGCCCCACGCCCCTCGCCATCATCGCGTGGTATGGTCTCCTACTCACCAACGGCGAATGGCGCCTGGTGGGACCCTACGCCGAACGCGCGGAGTGTGTGAGTGTGATCGAATGGCTCGACACCCAAGGCTACGAAACCGAAACCTGCACGATGATGTCCACCGACCCCGACGCGGTGCTGGTGCAGGTAGGGGAAATTCCGTATGAGTAAAGCCGCCGTCCTGTCCATGGTCCAAACCTTTGCCCTCGGTGACGCCGACCCCCTCACCGCGGAACAATACTACGACCACATCATCGACGACACCGGGCGCGCGCCGTGGTTTGTGACCGCGAGCCTCGTCACAATGGTAGCAGGTACATCTACTTATGCCCTCGCCGACGACCAACTCAAAATCCTCGGCATGTTCTACGACGACCGCTGGCTCGATCGCATGGATCACCGCGCGCTGGAATCGCTCAACCCCGCCTGGCGTGACGAGCAGGGACTCCCAGTGGCCTACTCGGTAGAGGATGAAGCCACCAAAACTTTCCGCCTCTACCCCACCCCCAACCGCGCCTCGGGGAACTTTATTTTTATGTTCGGCTCACCGCTGGGGTTGGACTATCCACCATATGCGGTCCTTCTGTTGCACACCCAACTCACCCCACATGTACTGGAATTCATGGAACTGCCGGTGATGTGGGAGGTCCTGTCGCGGGAGTTTGGCCACGAATCCAACCACCGCGATGATGACCTGGCGGACTTTGCACAACAATTCGCGGATGTACTGTGGGGGATGATTAGCTGATGGCTGAAGGTGTAGTGCGTTCAGGTTCAAAAGGTCAAGTTGCTGGTGCTACCTCGAAAACCGCTCCGCCTCAATCAGACTTGTGGGCACAAGCTCAACAACAATACCCCATCCTGTCAACTTTAGGGTTGCAATTCAAAATGAACCCCCAATCTAATCAAAAGTTCCTTGAATTTTGGCCTGAGCGCGAACCTGGCACCCCAGACGCTCCTCGACCGCAAGACTTTCCAATGGGGACTGCTGGACTTGAAGTGTATGACCCTAATACGCGACCGATCGATATTCTCGGCGATGTCACAAGTCACCACTTGATGAATATCGATCCAGTCATTAAAAACTACTATTCCTCGTTCGAGAAGTCACTCACTCCTCAACAACAAGCGCGCCTCACACAACAATACCTATACGAAAAACAAAACCAAGGCGAGACTCGCCCATATCCTACCTGGTATCAAATGTCTGGACTTCCAGCGTACTTTCGTGGGTATGTCTTTAATCAATGGGATCGTCCAGAAGAACTCTATACGCAACCCCAAATGCAACAATTCGATCAAATGATGAACTATCTCAAACAACCACCAAAAAAGGCGATTAAGTAATGGCCTCCCGACTCGCCTGGCGCGCTCCAAAGGAATACTCCTCCAGCGCCTTCGACACCCTGATACTCGCCATCAACCAACGCCTTGACGAACTCTCCGTCTCCGCTCGTGCGGCCGACCCGACATCAAGCACCACCCTCCCTGTCATCGCTGATGTTGTCAATAATCTTGTAATCGGTCGCGGACACTATTTCGAGTTGACCAGCACGACCGCCAACGCCGGCCTCACTGGTCTCACCGGAGGCGAACCAGGGCGCATCATCATTCTCAAAAACGTCTCAGGGTCACTCAATTCCTTGCCCCTTATCCACAACTCCTCCGCCAGCACCCTCGGCAATCGGTTCCTCAATCGAGCTGGTACGAATGTGACCGTGCCTATTGGTGGCGCAAGGGTTTTGCTCTATAGTGGAGAACTACAAGGCTGGGTGCCGATTGCGGAGGTACCGTAATGGAGATTACATTAATCCAAACACAAGCTCTCATTGACGAACTGATTAATCGATTCGACCATATTGTCATCAGTGGCATTATTGATGGCGGTGATCACTACAAAGAAGTATGGCGGCACAAAGGTAATTCTCGTACCTGCCAAGGACTCGCCACTGGTCTTACATTTCAGATTCAAAAATATCGCGATGATCGCGTCGATATTGAACAGTTAGATGAGGGCGAATTGTAATGCGCGCTGAGTGGCACGATTTCAGCAAAGGGCTCTGGTCCGTGGGCGGCAAAGAGCACACCATGACCGGCTACATCCGCCGTGCCAAGGGACTCCACGCGATCCGCACCCCGCACCTCCGCTCACGCGACGGCAGCACCAAACTCTACGACCTCACCGCCCACTCGCTGTTTCGATTTGATGATGTGCAAATTCAAGCCGCAGGGGGGTCGCTGTATCGCGCGGGCGCGGTGGTCACCAGCTCCCTCAATGGCAACCGACTCCGTTTCGTGTCCATGCCCGCCCAACCCGGCCTCAACGATTACCTCTTTATTACCGGTGGTGGGCTTGCCCTCAAACTCGACGATGGCGGCAGTGTCACCACTTGGGGGATCACCAACCCCGGCGGCCCGCCCTCGCTCGCCGAAACCTCCGCGGGCACTGGCGCACTCGCCAACGGGGTCTATAAGTATAAAGTCGTATTCAGGAATGGGTCGACCGGCTCGCGCTCCAACGCCCAAGACCTCGACGCCCCCATCACGATCGCGAGCGGCCCCAGCAGCGTCTCCCTCACCAACATCCCTGTCTCTAGCGATGGCCAGGTGACCGAGCGCGAAATTTACCGCACCACCGTTGGCGGCGCGCTCTATTTCCTCGCCATCACGATCAGCGACAACTCCACCACCTCCACCACCGATAACGTGGCCGACGCTGACCTACTCAGCTTCCAACTCCAAACCGACAACGACCGCCCTTACGATTCCTGCGCCGAAGCCTGGTTTCATGACTCTGTGATGTGGATGACCCGCGACACCCAACCAGGCACCGCCGGCCGCGCATACTATTCGCCCATCGGGAGGCCAGAAAGCCTGCTGGGGTTTGTGGAAGTCTCGAACACAGATGACCCTTGCCAGGTGGGGTTCTCGTTCGCCGAGTCCAACTGGGTCATGACCCAAAAAAACATCTACCGCATCACTGGCGACGCCGAACCCTTCATCCCCCGCAAGGTCCACCAATGTCCCGGCACAATCTACCCCTACACCGTGGTCGTCACACCGTTTGGGGTGGTCTACCAATCCTTCGACGGGATCCGTTTGTTTGACGGCAACACCTCCACCCTCATCGGCTTCGAGGCAATCGGCCCCATCTTCCGTGGGCAGACGATCGAGAACCTCGGCCCATTTGTAGGGACGACGGCTACCTACGCGAAAGAGGAGTACATCATCAGCGATGGCACCACCACCCTCGCAATAAACCTTCGACTCGGGACCTGGCGAGACCTTGGGATCGGCTGCTCCGCCCTCTACACTGAGCAGGACACCCCCAACGTGATTGCGAGTTTCAATTTTGGGGTCTATGCACTGGAGGATTACAGCACCGTATTGGATGGCACTGACGCCATTGACCTCGAATGGGAACTGGGCGCCAAGATCAGCGATATTTCCCAACGTACTATCATCCAGCGTGTGTACATTGACATCGACACCGGAGGGCAACTACTTACGCCCACTATCGTAATCGATAATACTACCATAGAACTACCTACATTCTTGACCAACTCCCGCGAACTTGTGGAGTATTCTATCAATCGCACCTGTCGACTGGTAGGATTACGCCTGACTGGGCAGGTGGAGGATGTCGTCAACCTCTATGCGGTAGAGCTGGACCTCGCGATGGGGGTCTCAAACTCGACCAACCAACAAGCATCTCAAGGGCGGGGCTAACTATGTCGACTATCTACCCATATGTACCTGATTCCGACCACGACATCGCGATCGCTGACTGGTGGGGGCAGCTCAAAACCTCTGGCGACCTCACCAAATTGTTCGCGGCCGATGAGCAATCCATGAGCCGGTTTATGCGAGATATGCGGCGGCCGACTGACTTGGTGTTCCAGCTTGACGCTGGAGGTAGAATTTGTCGTGCCGCCTGGTTTCAACCATTTACCATCGGCGCCCTCGCCTCGATTTGGCTCCGCGAGGACTCCCGCCACTCTGCCTCGGCCCTCAAATTCGTGTATGAGGTGCTGGATCACGCCACCCGCACTTGGCCCGTCCTCGTAGGTATAACTAAGCAGGCAGAACTACTCGACGCCCACCGGAAATTAGGCTACACTATCACTGACCCTATCCCGGCGGCCTGGGACGGTGAACCAGCCTGGTTCCTCACCCTCACCCGCGCCGGTTTTGAGGAGGCACGATATGGGCGGCAACAAAGCACAACAACCCGGCATCTCGAAGGAGCAGGAGAACCGCTCCAAGAGCCTATTCGACACCTGGAACCCGCTCCAACAGAGCTTGGCGGGCCAGGGGAACCAACTCGTCCAGACTGGCGGGATCTCACAAATGATCCCGATGCTCACCACGCTGCTGAACAGTGCGAGGTCGGGCTTCAGCAAGTCGATGACCTCCCTCAACGACTCCCTCGGCCGAAGCCGACTCGCCGGCACGCCATTCGGCCAGCGCCTAAAGTCTGATCAGACCATGGCGGGCGAGCAGCAGGTCGCCTCCACCATTCCCAATTTCTACCAGTGGTTTTTGCCGCAAGTCATGAACGCCATGACCGGCAACACTGCGACCGGCATGCAGGGAATGAGCGCAGTGACCGGCGCCGAAACCTCCCGCGTCAATGCCAATGCCGCCAACCAGACCCAGCTCCAAAACACCATGATGAACAACGGCACCCAGATGATGATGAAGATGATGCCCACCACGTCGTATAGCTACACAGGGACCGTCTAATGGACATCAAACCCTTCCTCGCCGGCATGCCACTCGGCCCCATCTCGGGGGTGGCCTCAATTCTCATGGGCGCGGAGATGTCCCAACGCCGACGCCAGGAGGAGCAGGCTGCGAAGGAACTAGAAGAGCAGCGCAAAATCGAGATGAAGGAAGTCGAGGGCTATGCCTCAAAGGGCAACCACGCGATGCTCCAGCAAGCCTACGACAGCGGGATGTACACCGCTCTCCCCCAGGACTACCGCGACCGGTCCCTGTTTCGCGCCGGCACCTACTCCAACCAACAAATCGCCCTCGACGCCGACACCGCCTCTAAAGCTGGGTTCCAACCCTACATGGGCACACCTCAGCAAATGCAGCAAGCGATGACGATGACTGGCCAGCCTGGTGCTCCTCAAGGCATGACCCCTCAACCGCCTCCGATGATAGCTCAACAAGCCCAAGCCGCCCTGCCGCCTGGGGCGCCTGGACAAGTCTCGTCTGCAATGGAGATGGCTCCTCCTCAAATTGGTGCCGCCCCCTGGACCTACCCCGGCACCGAAACCCAAGGCGGCGCGGCCCCGGTCGCGTCCCCCGCGCTCAACGACGGCGGCCAGCGCATGACCCCGCTCGATCGCCAATTTACCACCATGCGCGATCCTAACGCGCCTCCGCAATACGACTACCAAGGCCGTGTGGTACCGCCGCAACCCCAAGCCGACCTCATCCCACAACCCATCCGCGACGAACCGATCGTGATGGGCCAGCGCAAGCAATTCGGCCCCGGCACGCAACCCATCGGGCTCAAATTCCCGGTTGGTGTGCGCCCCGGCAAAGCGAGTGTCGAAGGTCCACTCGGCACCGTCCCAGGAAAAGGCGAAGAACTCCAAAACTCGACCGCCATCTCTCAAACCATGGTCGACCAAGCAAAAGGCATGGGCATGTCCCCCGATCAACTCGATGCCGAGTACGCCAAACAGATCGCTAAATCAGGCGGCAACTACCCCGCGTTCGACGAGACCATCCGCAAGACCTACAAGCAGGAGTATTTTCAGAAGTTGGCCCAGGACAAAACCCGCGCGCTCGTCGCAGCCGGCCTCCCCGAACCACAAGCTCAACAGCAAGGGGCACGCCTCGCCGCCGACGCGATGGGGGGTTACTACCCCGAAGGCGCTGGCCAGCTCGTCAACTACACCCCCGAGGAACGCCACCGCAACGTGATTGGACAAGCGACGAAGCAAGTGATGATCCAAGCCCGCGCCGCGATGGATGCTTCGCGCCCTGGTGAGCCTGCCACGATCCAACCAGGGTTATTTCGTAAGTATGTCGAGGAGGCGTTTGGCACCGACGGCACCCCCCAGGAAAAAGAGGCCGCCCTCAACGATGTTACTAACATGGCAATGACGACCTTCCGCGACAAGATCGGCAAGCTCCCCGGCATGACTCAAGCCCAAGCGATGATCATGTCCATGCAGGCGGCGGCTGGGCTCGCCGGCTACACCCCTAAAGAATGGCAGCCGATGATCATGGCCAACGCCCAAGCATTCGGGATCACCGACCCCGACATTGCCCAAATGGTGGCTACCGGCGAAATCGACCTCCTCCAACCAGGCAGCCTCCAGGCCGGCATCACCAAAAAGAACGCCCTCGCGTATGAAGGTAAAATCCGCGAAAAAGGCATGGAGCGCCAGTTTGCCGTCACCCAGACTCCCGAAGGTGTGGCCGCCACTCAGCAAGCCCTCACCGCTCAACCTTCTGCCCCGCCCGCTGCCAGCCCTGGCGCCGCTCCCGTTGGGGCTGGCAGTCCCGCCGCGCCGCAACAAACTCCTGGCGAGATCGATCGTGCGATCAAAACCCAGCAGGTGGCGGCCGAAACAGAGGCGAAGGAAAAAGTCCAAAAACAGTATCGACTCGCACCCGAGAAGGAAATTCAGGACGTGCGGGCGTTGGATGATATGTACACGAAGGGGACACGGTTGCTCCAAATCGGGGAAGGCACCACCGACAAACCTGGCCTGATCGATCGCTACGGCAATTACCCCGGCACCTTCTTCGACTGGATGCAGTCAATCAAATCCGCCACCGGCAGCATGGACCCCGATCTAAAAGAGTACGTCAACACCCTGAGCGGGTTGTTCAACATCGAGAAAAAGGAATTCACCGGTACCGCCACCAGCCTCAATGAACGTAAGGACTTGGTGGCCTGGATCCCTGACAAATCTACCAATGTCCGTGATGCACTCCAGTCAGTGAGCCAACTAGTCAAGGCGGTGTCGAGCGACCTCAAACGCAACACTGAACACATCGCCAGCAACTACCCTGGCACCGACCTGTCTAGCCTCAAATACAACCAGATCCAGCAGCGACGATTGGCTCGCCAGCAGCAACAGGGCACCCAACCTCCGCTCGCGACGGCCCCTCCACCTCCGCCAACGCCTGCGCCGCAAGCTGCCCCCACACCGACTCCGCAACAGCCTGCATCCTTGCCGCCTATCAGCGAGCAGGCGGAGAAAACCAAAGCCACCCACTCATCTGAAGCCCTCCCCAAGTTCGGCCCCGGCTCCACGAAAGCCGCCGCTGCGCTCATCCCACCCGAGGTCCAGCAATCCATGACCCAGCAGGACAAAGTGAACCTCGCCAACGCCATGCACCAGTACTCCCGCGGCCAGCTCGACGACCGCCAACTTGAACTCGCTGTCGCCAAGGTGCTGATGCGCGCGAGTGGCAGCTCCAAAAAACTCGAAGGCCAAGCTCTCAACAAAGCCGTCACCGCCTGGACTGAGGTGCTCCGCCGAGGTGCCAAATCGAA
>OFRE01000167.1_pt1 | contig 19708 bp, 21 predicted proteins | sample 1543061 | NCBI WGS metagenome assembly OFRE01 (sample SAMN07774218, study PRJEB24372) | wastewater metagenome | isolation source: Exp Tend NO 50WW | collected 2016-02
TCCCAGACTTGAACTGGGGACACAAGGCTCTTCAGGCCTCTGCTCTACCAACTGAGCTAAAGAGCCGTAATTTATACGGTATAGGTATGGTAACTGAAAGGTGCGTGCGCTAATTCGCAGAGGTTCTGCTCTACAAATATCTTCTTCCGCTACTTCGTAGCGAGGAGCTAAAGAGCCGTAGGGGTTCTACGTTCATCCGTTATTTTTTGCCGCGGATAGATAACGGCCTGCCTCTGCTCTACGATCGTTCTCTCCTGCTACTACGTAGTAAGGAGCTAAAGAGCGTCAAAGTAACTAAGATATTGTAACGAAACAGGGGCGAAGTAGCAACTCTTACGCAAGGGAGTGAAATAAATCACAGACGATATAGACTAAGTGAAATAACATAAATGATATGCAAGATGAACAAACACTCCGTCAATCAGCCCAGCATGCGAGGGATCGCGCCGCTGCGGCGCGTCAGCAACTCGAGAAGGACACGCAACGTGCCCAAATTGATATCGAATCTGACATTAATCAAGCGCAAGCAGTAGCCGACACAGATCCAAATGCCCAACGAGACTGGCTCACCGCTGCAGAGACAAAGCGCTCTGAGTTGGCTCGTGAACAGGAGAAAACTCAACAGATCATTGATGCCGCCGAGCGGGAAGCCGAAGATTTCGACCGTCAAGCTGACGCAGCGCTCGAGCGGGATGAACAAGACGAAAAGCGTCGAAAGACAATCCTTGCTGCCGACATCGCCACGCGACTTGCCAATGATAATTCTTGATTTTGTCACATAGCCTCTGGTCTACTGCCACGCCCCCCTTGCAAAAATCACATCTGTTATCTATAATTTCTTGAGTCTAACGACGATGAGCTGTGATATGCAACGAGTAGAGTAAAGTACTACTTGATACGCGGGTTTAGCTCAGTTGTTAGAGCGCTTCCTTGCCAAGGAAGAGGCCAGGAGTTAGAGTCTCCTAACCCGCACCATAGAAGACTTTTCAGTTTCTGGAGAGTCTTTTTTGGTTCTTGCTAATCTGTAAAGGGGGCTAATTTGTGTGGTGTAAACATTTTTATTCTCATCGATACGAAAACCGCTCGGAAAAATGATCTGTTTACACTTTTGTCTGTTTTCTTGAGATAGATCGAGAAACTCGTCTCCTATATTATTTAGGAACTGGAAGGCGAACCTAAGAAAGTCATCTTTGAGGCTGTCTGCGCCCGTGAGAGTTCTTTCGAGTTCATCTTCCAGTGCTGTTATATCCTGCTTTTTATTTGCTATCGAGGCAAGGATATCGTCCTTGATTCCAGCGTTACTTGGATCGGTTATGGCTTCGATAGCGTATGCAATGCTCTCGCGCAACTTGCTGACACTATGCTTAATACGTATTGCGTCTTGCTCGGCTTGCCCCTCTTTTTGCTTCCAAACTGCGCTCAAAGCCTCTATAAGGTCGTCGAGTGCCTCATTGCCTACATGATAGTCTTTAAAGAGCCGAGAGATCTTGAGATGAAGTTCATCTCTCGGTATGCTTTGTTTGCATTCTCGGCAACGGTATTTTTCGTAAACTTTGGCTTTATTCTTCCCATTATTTATATCTACACCCACAAGCCTTCCGTATCTCAAATGTTCGCATGTCACATGGGTTACTAAATTGTTCAGTGGGTATTTCGGATTTCCATTTTTGCGGGGACCGGCTTGATTTTTCTTTTTGCCCTCCATAATCTTGATCAGTTCATAGTGCTGATCTTTTGTGATAAGTCGCTTGTGAAGGCCGTGCTCATTGCGAACCTTTACTTGTTTATTTATCTCGACAACTCCGGCATAAAAAGGATCAGTAAGTATCTTGCGGAACTTATCCATCTTATAAACCGCACGGTCTTTTACAAAAACAGTTTTGTTTAACTCTATTAGACCCTGTGATGGCGTAACTTGCCTGGTTGCTATGCGGATCATAATATCTTTTAGAATCGGTCCGCGGATGGGATCTATCTCTTGGATAGCTTTCTCTCGCCCTTTCATATATCCGGGCTTTGGCGGAAAGGGGAAGCGTCCCTCTTCTAGTGCTTTAGTTTGTCCATTAATAGATTTACGTTGTCTCTCATCATTACTTCCGGCAGCGCGGAAACCTTCCATATAACGCATTAAGCCTGCGTATATATCATCCTTGTTAAGCTCTGGCTTATCTGCGTACCAGATCTTTACACCAACTTCGTTTATGAACTTTACCTGGAAGTAAACTTGTTCATCGGGGCTACGCATAAATCGATCAACTTCTTGAACGATTAAGTATTTGACTCTTGGGTGCTTGTGACAATATTCCATCATCTCTCTCAGATCTTTTCGATCGTAATTCACACCCTTTTTGCTGGAAACATGCCCGGACCATATTCCGTCTTCCGGGATGGTTACCTCAAGTTCGTCGGCCGCTCTTAAGACATTGTCTCGTTGATGACTAAGGCTATTACTTTCAAGTTGTTCTAAAGAAGACACTCGACAGAGTGCGATTGCAAGATTTTGTCTGGGCATAGACGCTCCTTACTGACAGAAGCAGGGACTCTGGGACAAGACTTGCAGATCTAAGCCAACAGAAGTCCCCGCTACTAACAATAAAATTAATCGTCTTTAATTTGATCTGCATTGTTTTGTCCATTTTCGGTATTTTTAGTATCACTTTGGCTCTCTTTGAAAATATCGTAGAGAAGATACGCAAGTTCAAGAGCATCAGCTTTTTGTTTTAATTTGATATTTTCCGAGGCCATATGACCATCGTATTAGAGTAAATCCTTGCGGTAAAATCGAATTTATAGTCTCGCTCCGCTTATTTATCGAACCTAACTACAGATATGGGAACGTCGATATTCGCTCGGCATGAAGATGATTAGATTATTCTACAACAAACCATCATTCGGTCATGCTGTTTAGTTTTTGTCTTGATTGTGAAGATAGCTCTTAGTATTTAATATCGATTTGTATATAAACGGTAATACGATGAAATAGCACATCCACAGTAACAAAGTCGTTACTATAAGTGCTATTACGGTTTGAATGCGAGCGGTAGCACGCTCAACTTCGAAAGCGTATGCTGTTTGAAGCGGTGCCTGCGCGTCCATACCGTATGATGTGGCTATGACTAATAATAGTATCGCTATAGAAATAGCTAAATACGTAACTTTTAAGCGCCTCCAACGAAAACTCTTTTCTAGCTCAGCGAACATAGCTTTAATTGGACCTACGCGAGCTCCAGGCCTTCTTTTATGAAACTTTAGGACGTTAAAAAAGGCTATTAAAATAACCATTATAAATACTATAAATAGTATCGAGCCAACTGTTCGATACTCCGCCAGACCGCTCGTAACTTGTGGCGCATATGATGAGTCCATAGAACCTCCCTTCATTTCGTCGCTGCCAACTAAAAAGGACAGCCACGCTGGACTGTCTAGGCCCCAAGCAAGCAATTAAGCCTACTTTTTTGTACGTAGCTGCCCTTGAAATGGCTTAATACGTACAAACATGGGGTTTGTACTAAATAACTTACTTGGTGCCTAGACTTTTTTAGTATATATCAACAGAGAGGATTAGCGTATTATTCGCTCGGTATGAAATGATTTTGTATATAGGGGGACGGGGGTTAGTCAGGTCAGGTCGGGACCCCGGCTGATGAAACCGAGGGGTGCATGGGGGCTGAGTTTTTGAGATCTTTCAATTTGCAGTCTAGTTGAAAAATATCAACACTGACATCCTGGGACTAACCTACATCTTCCACATCGTTGTTGTCACTAGGATAGCAATACATATAGCGCATTTTTTCGTTCACAGGCAATCGTTCAAACACATCAGTTATTATGGGGTTGCAAGCGACTTCTTTATTCACCTCGTGGAATACGGAGAGAAAGAGCTCGTTGAGCGTTATAATGACAACAGAAGAAAGTGAGAAGAACAGATCGTGAACGACGAAGAAGCGTCAAATACTGAAACAGCCGAGGCTCAGATTTACCTAAAGCGTGTACGCATAGATAATTTCCGCACTCTAAATAACTTTTCGATTGATTTTAGAAACGGTATAAACGTGATCGTCGGACCGAATAATGTCGGTAAAAGTGCAGTTATTGATGCGATAAGAGCCACTCTTGATCTCGGTAAGTATCATAAGTCTGCCTATGTTAAGAGATGGGATTTCTACGATGAGACTAAAGAAGTTGCCGTAGACTTATACTTCGATATCCCAGAAGATACGGATGGCTTCCATGAATTGCTAGCACTTGAAGAAGGAGAGCGCGAACTTCAACTTCATGCACGGTTCAAGCTTGTCGGTCTCCCAGACAATCCTAGAGTAATGCCGCATTACTGGGGAGGTGCTCACACTGCTCACAAACTAGATGAAAACGCATTGGGTGGACTCCATGCCACCTATCTCGGCGCATTACGCGACGCAAATTCCGAGCTACGACCCAGTACACTCGGGCCGCTCGCTGAACTGCTCCGCAAATTGTGCAGTACTGATTTTGAGAGAAAGGAGATTGAGAAGGTATTTGCCGAGGCGCATACTAAGCGAGAGGTAGAGAGTCTAGTTAAAACCGCAAAGGGCTCCATAGATAGCCATCTTAGCCCTATTGTTTTAGAAGCAGATAAGTTCAATGTTCTTTTGGATCCTATTTCACCTGATTTTGATAAGCTTGTAGGCAATTTTGAGATGCGTCTTGAGAATACAACGCGCACAATGGAGGTATTCCAGAACGGTATGGGGTATAACAACATATTATATATATCGACCGTTCTCGGGCATATACAGCAATCCCAAAGACTCAACGATGACGAGTATTTTGCCCTTCTTATCGAAGAGCCTGAGGCTCATCTTCATCCTCAGCTCGAGGACAGCCTGTTTAATTATATGTGTAGCCTGGGTATGGGCTCTGGAGCTCAAATTATAACCACGACCCATTCGCCAATAATTGCGAGCCAATGCGATTTAGACAGCGTTAATATAATGTCGACAAGCCCATTTACAACGGCAGTGTCTATTGGCTCTTTGGGACTAAGCGATGAAACTAAGATGAAGCTCGCTCGCTTTCTTGATGTTACCAAGTCGCAAATGCTTTTTGCAAAGGCTATATTGCTTGTCGAAGGTATCTCTGAAGCATTACTTATGCCGTTTATGGCAAATTGTTACTATAGCACCGACCACGCGCTTACGAAGAAAGGTGTTGAGGTTGTTAATATTAACGGATTATCATTCGCAACCTTCGCCACTCTTTTCAACCAAGAGAACTGCCTACCTATCCGGACAGCTATTCTTTCCGATAAAGACGATTTTGAGGATGAAGAGGGTGTATATCACGAGATGTCCGCTACGGCGCAAAGCATTGCTTCAGTAGAAGGTGGATATCTTAAATCATGTATCTCACATGATACGACCTTTGAGATTGACCTCTGGAATGCAGGAAATAACGAAATCATGAAGAAGGTTTATGAAGATCTGCATCCGCGTACTACTATCGATAGCGGCGAGAAACTCGTAGAAAAGCTTACAAGCAACCAGGATAAAGCGCTTTTCGCTCAAGAACTTGCTTATCGACTCGAAAAGGATGACATTAAATTGACGCCACCCGAATATATCATCGATGCGTTTAATTGGATTGCTCCTGAAGCCGAGGACGAAGAACTGATTGGCGTCGAGGATGGAAGTGAAGCCCACGAAGTTACAGTCTGACATTATCTATGGAGCTAAAGGACACTTCCTTGTCAGGGCATGCCCGGGGAGCGGCAAGACATTCACTATTGCTTCGCGTATTCTTCATGACTTGAAGACGTGGCCATTTCAGAAAAGAGGAATTGCCGCCCTCTCATTCACTAATGCTGCGAAGGAGGAGCTGGAGTCGCAGCTTCTTGTGTTGGACAATATGAAACCAGTGAGATACCCTCATCTAATATCAACAATAGATAGTTTTATAAATACACATATTTTCTTACCGTTTGCAAAGCTTGTCATTGAATTCGAGGGTGATGCGGAGATGATTGGTGAGCCGTTTGGGGAATTTCTCCCACCCAACTACTACCAGCGAATTTCGGTATTTGTAAGATACTCGATTGGTACCGGTCCTACAATTGATCACTACAGAGGCTTGAGGGCTAATCTCAGACCAAATGTTCTGAAGGCCAAAGCCACCCTAATTTCTAAAGGCCTATTTACGCAGGCTGATGCAAATTACTACGCATTGGAGATCTTAAAAAAATATCCAAAGATTGCCCGAAGCATAGCGTATCGTTTCCCTACTATATTGGTGGATGAAGCTCAAGACTCTACCGATATACAGTGGGAAATATTAAAGCAACTCGCTAATCAACCGCATGTAGTGAACTTTGGAATAATTGGAGATCCAGATCAGGCGATATATGAATGGAATGGTGCTAAACCAGGGATCTTTGTTGCGCACGAGGAGGAACTGAAAAAAGTACCTACGCAAGTCTACTACCTTACAGAGTCTAGGCGTAGTAGCGATACGATATGTACCTTCTATAAGCCGTTATCGACACTTCAGAATGTACCTGTTTCGATACACCCTGATCTAAAAACTCATACAGATGTACCGGAAATATGGTCCTATGATGAAACAGATATACAGGGGCTAATCAATCAGATAAATGAGTTTAGGGAGCAAGATCTTACCGACGATATATCATTTGTGCTTTGCCGGGAACGCAGTCTCATACAAAAGATGAGTATTGTAAATGGCGACCTAACATATGATCTATATCCATGGGGAGAAAGTTCACACAAAGCATCCTACGCATTATTGAAAGCAAGATATCTTTATGACAAACACTATTATCGTGATGCTCATAAGGAGGCTGAAATTGCATTGCACATGCTTCATGGTACTCGCATAAGGGATCAGACTTTTGAAAATAGAAACGAATGGAAGGAGTGGCACGGTCAAGTTGATGAACTAATAAGAGCCTTACCCTCTACGGATGGTTCGACCCTTGGAGAGTGGTCTACTCTTGCAAATCAGAGTATGAAGGAGCTGGGTCTAGAAATAGAATTCAAACCAAGGCAGAGGAGTTCAAAAGCCGACTACCCCTCATTGCTGATTACTGTATTCTTTCCCGATAGCGAAGCAGAGACCTTAGGTGTGCAGACGGTACATGCAGTAAAAGGACAAACCGCAGATCGTGTCATGTTAATACTACCAAGCGCGAAGGCAAAAAAATTGGTCAAATACTATAAGGGAGAGAAAGCGTTAGACGAAGAGGCGCGCATTCAATATGTAGCTATAACACGCGCACGCCGTAAGGTGGTCATATGTGTTCCCCATGATACATACGACTCGGTCAACGAGACGCTTCTAGGTCCGCAAGGTGCCTAGCTGCATCAGTTTCATCAAACTTATGTTATAATAAGCTTACAATTTAACTATCCGACAGGAGTAAACATGGGAAAAAGACAAGCAGACAGGCTAAAAGACGTTGTCACAGAACTTATCAATGCAGTATCAGGAAAAGACTATAGTGGCGATATCGCGGAAGATTATCCTCGCGAATGGACCAAGATCCTGCGAATTACAGGCCTCCACCCTGATAACAATAAGCCTTCAGACGCAGAACTATTCAAAGACAATACTTTCACTCCTTTGCTGAATGTCACAGAATTATCAGATGCCGTGATCAACTCATTTGTAATAGTTGAGTCGGCGATAGATAAAGAGCTGATCCCGTTGAAAGTAACGTCGTTTGATAACGACAAACAGATCGTTACGGGCATATTACCAGACAGTGGATATAGCATGGGGTTTAGCTATCGATCAATTCGTGGACGTAAGAGCTAATTCTTCTGTACGTGTAAGTCTCTAGCAGCACTTAGTAAGGTCTTGCATTCAAATATTCTTGGTATGGGACGGCGAGAATATCTTTCCAGCGTTCAATCTCATCCCTTATTTCGTTGAAACTTTTTTGGATCTGCTGCACCAATATGGAAATCCTAGCTAGTCTAGGATTTTTATATTGGTTTTGAGCTTATGACTCTAACTCCTGGCCGACCCGAAAACTATAGCCAGGAGTTTTGACGCTTGTGCGCAGCCGAATGGCTGAGCCAAGGGTCTAGAGTCTCCTAATCCGCACCAACCATAAGCACTATGTAAGGAGACCCGAGGGTCTCTTTTTGATACTTGAGGATATGAGACTATTATATGTTTATAGACGAAGGAGTATCATGCGAAAAATTATAGTTCAAGAATTTGTAACAATTGATGGAGTTATGCAAGCACCTGGCGGTCCGGAGGAAGACCCGACAGCTGAATTCGAATTCGGAGGCTGGCAAGCTCCATTTATGGGCGACGATGCAGCGGAACTGATAACTGGTCCAGCACTCGAGGCTGATGTTGAATTTTTGCTAGGGGGATACACATTCGAGCTGTGGTCCGAGTATTGGCCCAAGCATGGTGAAATTTGGCCATTCATAAATGACAATATGAAGTATGTTTTGTCGTCTACCAAGACCGAAACAACCTGGCAAAATACCACGTTCCTGCGTAGCATTGAAGACATTACGAAGTTGAAGAACGCAGATGGTCCTGACCTCCACGTGTGGGGTAGCAGTAAGTTGGTGCAATTACTTCTTGCACACGATCTTGTAGACGACCTCTGTCTCATGACCTATCCAATTATTCTTGGTCAAGGGAAAAAACTTTTTAGTGATGGTGCAGTACCCAGAACATTCCATCTCATCGAAAGTCATATAGGTAATAAAGGCGTAGTTGTGGCTCGTTACGCACGTGCGGGAGCAATTGAAACAGGTAATGTCGGCGAATAATATCAGTAAATCACTTTGTCTTCAGGTAAGTTCCTAGCTGTGATAGTTGGAACATCTAGCAACTGACCATTCATTAGGGCGTCAAAAAGTTTAAGTAAATTCTGTAGCTCCGCACCAATGAAAATGCCTCGGTTTATCCGAGGTCTTTTCATTGGTATGTGATTAAGTTCTAACTCCTGGCCTCGGCAAGAGAACAACAGCCAGGAGCAACTACCTGTAAGAATTAACACCTCTCAGGGGTGAACCTTATATTCATAATACCGGCTGCAAGGTATATACGCTTCGTATGGGATGCTGGTGCTCGAAACGAAATCGGACCAACAATGATCAGCATCAAAAACATAGTACCAATCAGGTTTGAGATATGTAGGGTTAACCAAGGCGCATGTAGGTAGTCCGTTATGCCAAACATGTACAACACGCCGATCACTATGGCTAGCTCCAAGAACACATAATAAGTTTTATTTTGATCTGTATATTGATTCATACGTATCAAAGCGTTTGCTATAGTCATCGTAGATAAAAGTATATATCACTCGGAAGCCGACACTTATGTTAAAAGCGTATAGTATATTCTAGATTTCGTGTACTGTGAGCTTTTGCGGTACATTATACTTATTATCAAAATTCGTATAAATTACTTCTTGCCAGGGTCTGACCCTTAAATTGTGTCCATTTTTCTTTATAGTAGGTATATACTAGTCAGGCGTTATAATAAAATACGTTATAATATGACCATTAACTCAAGAGGAGATAGATATGGCAACAGGATACTGCGTTAAGTGTAAGGAAAAAGGCGTTGAATTGTCAGCACCAGAGATAGTTCAAACTAAAAAAGGTGGGTTCATGGCCAAAGGGAAGCACGAGAAATGCGGAACTACTGTCTGTGCAATGATGTCCAAGGAAACGGCTGAAAAAGCAGTAGAAGAAGGCGCGAAAAAAGCTTACTAAATGATGTCGCAGAGGTAACGGTTCAACTTCGTTGCTTGAAACGCACCATTGAAAATACCTCGGTTGATCCGGGGTATTTTTTGTTTGCTAAAATAGAGATGAAACCAATTCTTATCAAGGGGAATAATCTCGATGGCAACTATCAATCCTTATATCAACTTCAACGGAAACGCCGAAGAAGCCTTTAATTTTTACAAATCTGTATTTGGCGGAGAGTTCGCTAGCGTCGTACGCTTCAAAGATTTAGAAAGCCCTGAGTTCCCAGTACCAGAAGACGAGGCACATAAAATCATGCGTATTGTTTTGCCAATCGGCGGAAATACGTTGATAGCCAATGACGTACCTAAAAGCATGGGGCCGGTCAATGAAAACGAAAACCGGTCGAAAATATCGGTCGACGCAGAAAGTCGCGTGGAAGCTGACAAGATATTCGCTGGACTGACCGTAGGCGGAACCCTCGAAATGCCTATGACTGACAGCCCATGGGGGACGTATTTTGGGATGTTTAGAGACAAGTACGGCATCGAGTGGACGGTAGAATGCGACTCAGGCAGAGATATGCAAGGGGAATAAATTTATTAACAAAACGCCCTTGTTTTGGAGATGTTGGGCACATCTGCGTAAGATCATTTAGTTGCAAAAAACAGGAAAAAGTGATATATTATCACTGTCAGATCGTCTGGCAAAAACTAGGAAGGAAGTCGCATGAAGACTTCTCGTAGAACCCTTGCAGCCACTGCAATCGCGCTTGCAAGCATCTTCGCCGGCGCAACCGGCTCGTCCGCCCAGGCTGCACCGATGGCCGTGCCGGTCGTTCCGATGTCAGCGCCCGTTTACAAAGCAAAGCCGGGCAAGAACATCTCGGTGAAGCTGACCAACAAGAAGTACTGCTCGCTCAGTGGCACTACCGTCAGCGTCAAGGTGAAGACCACCGTGGCCAAGGGAACCACGCTCTGTGCCGGCCGCATGACGGCCCACAACTACATCGGCACTGATTGGGGGTGGGTTTACGCAGACTTCACCATGAAGAAGGGCGGCAAGAGGAGCATCGACTACCACCTCCGGTTGTCGCCGAAGGTTGTCGTCGGCGGTGCCACCCATTACACCATCTACGTCGACCCGTGGGCGATCGGCTACATGGTCGGAGAAGAACTGGTGGACTCCGACATCGCCAGCAGAGGTTGGTTCAACAATGTGAAGAACACCAAGCTGAACTTGTTCACTAACTTTGCGGAGGTGGTGTGCGACAATGGCAGCGGTAGCTGCCGTAGGGAAGGATTCTACATCCGGCGCCTCCCGGTTTCCGTCAAGTTCGTCTGACGATACGACGTCTGGCGGCGGGGTCACCCCGCTGCCAGACTGACCACTTTTTCTTGTATAACTCCTGCATTTGTCATACATGCGAGGATGATGTCCGAAGGCTACTAAGTCTTATTATTTTCAAGCTTATGTTCGGTTTTTCTTCGTTAGGCCTTTTTCCAAAACCTACCCCCTCAGCTAAACTATTCCTAAAAGGCATCTCAAACAAACATTATGGTTGCGCACGAAAACAACAGAAACGCTTCAAGATATGCCGCTGGGTGGAGATGCTGTGTGGGACAGACGCTTCGCCTTGCCTAGACGAAAACCCCCGCCAAGAGTGACGTCACCTATGAAGTGATCTTGGTAGATGCTTCCGAGTCGCCTGTTCAGTGCCCAAAAAGAAAAGACGCGGTTGATACAATACAGTAACGTGCGCGTCTTATTCTGGGTTCAATAGTAGCAAAATACTCATAGAATGTCAATGATTTTTTGTGTCTTGGTAATGATTTTGAGCCGCTTGATATTGTGCGCCCCTGTTCGTATATAATACTTGGTTCTCGCGATTGCTCGCGGATTGTGCATTTTGCTTCTCGCTAAATCTATCACGATATTTTCTGATTGTTTGCGTGCAGTACGCAAATTGTTTTCTATCGTTTTCTTGGCATCGCCCTTTGGGCTTTTGATTTCCCATTTTGTGCCATTTATGTCTATATCTGGCGTCTTTTTAGTTTTGGGGCGCAAAAAAGTAACATCGGTTTTGAAGTGGTACGCTAAAATAAGTGCAGCAGATAGCTCGTGGTCTTTCGGCAAGTCGGCAAGGTCGGTTTTAATGATTACTTCGTATTTTCGTTTCATTATTGCTCTTATTTTATCATTTTATACCTGAGCACAGGTTGTGAGTGCGGTGTGGCGACTCTGTCACCCGATCGAAGTCCCCGCCCGACTACTTTCGTAGTAGCCCACACCATCTTGCAAAATATATGACCCCCGTTGATGCGTAGCGGGAGGGTGCCCAGGACGCAATTGGTTGACGGTCATATTCAACAGCCGACCTGATATACTGAAACTATGCAAAAAATAGCCACACGAGTATTTATTTACGCCTCAATAGCTTTTGGTGTCTTAGGGATTTTGATGATTTTGACGAGTTCAGAAGATGATACAAATATCTCTGAATTGAATAGACTACTGACGAAGCTTCTGATGATCACCGTCTTTGTCATACTGCCGTCATTTGCGCTGAGCGTTGCGAGTAAGTATCTCAACGGCAAGTCGTAGTGAATGCACTACGTATCGAGTAGTGCTTTAATGCCGCTGGTGAACGCTTTCCCGACTATACCGTTTAGTGCCGATGTGAATTTATCTGGTTCGGAAACAAGTGCTTTTTCTAGCTCATCGATAGACAACATTACAAAGCCATCTCCATCGCCTTCTTCTACTTTGAGATCGGTAAAATTCCCCTCGAATTTGTAAGCAAATAGTCCTCGCATCGCATTGGTGATGTAATCTCTCTGAGTATGATCAACTCTGATAACGCCTAGACTTTTCAGATCACTTGCTTCAATTTGCACGCCAGTTTCTTCCAAGGTTTCTCGAATAGCAGCAGCAAGATAATCTTGTCCGCTGCCGACGTGGCCGCTGACGGTGGTTGTCAATTTTCCGGGATTGTTTTTCTTGGTGAGACTTCTTTTTTGGAGAATGATCTCTCTGTTTGCGGTATAAAAACATACGTACACGAGCCGAAAGATCAGGCCAGTACGATGTACCTCGTCGCGCTCAGCTTGGCCGATTACCTCATCACGGTCATTGATGATATCTAACATCTCACTCATGTGGTGAGTATATCAGACTTAGCCCTCTGTTATGATATAGCTATGAAACAAGCAGCAATTACGCCCAATGCACCAGATGCGCCATTTCTCTCACAAGCCATAATCAGTAACGGCACGGTCTACGTCTCCGGACAAATACACGCCACTGCAGACGGATCTATCGTTGAGGGGACGGTAAAAGAAAAAATGCACCAAATAATGCAAAACATCGTCGAGATATTGCGAGCTGCAAATGCGACTATCAACGATGTCGTGAAAGTAGTGGTATACGTGACCGATATGGCGCAGATGCTTGAACTCAATGAAACATATACTAGCTATTTCACCGAGCCGTTTCCCGTTCGTGAGGCGGTGTGCGTCCAGGCTCTGCCTCTCGGCGCAACGATTGAAATAAGTGTGGTGGCCGTACGCAATGATTAGTTACAAAGTAGTGGTAACGGTACCAGAAAACGAAGCTGATAGACTTCGTGAAGTAATTGGTAATGCCGGAGGCGGCAAAGCTGGCAACTATACACATTGCAGTTTTTCGGTAAAAGGTACGGGGCGTTTTTTGCCTGTGGACGGCGCTCATCCGGCAATAGGGCAAGTCGGTCAGCCTGAAGAAGTTGTTGAAGAACGAATTGAAGTTACCTGTGATAGCGAGAATGTCAAAGCAGTCGTTGCTGCAATTCGTGAAGCGCATTCATACGAAGAACCTGCTATCGATGTTTACGAGCTGAAAGATTTATAGACTATGAAGACAAGATCAGGTAAGCAGCTTTTCTCAGCTCCATAGCAAAAGGCCACGCAGTTGTGCGGTGGCCTTTTGAAGATTTATGCAGTCTAAACGCTACGGTGCGAAGACGACGTCGACCCAGTAGTTATTGTTGTTGAATGATTGGTCAGGGAAGCCGCCACCGTATTTGAACACGCCGCCGCCAGCGAGAGCGGTCAGGGAGCTGTTCGTGAAAGCTGCGCTGAGGTTGCCGGTCGTGTAGCTATAGTGTCCTGCGGTCGAGCGATATGACGCAACGTAGGTGGTGCCGCTCGTGATAGCGATCGGCGTCGGGAAGGTGGCCGTTTGCCAGCCGCTGGCGGTCTCGCTTGTTGTCGTGGCCGTGCCGAGACTCGTGCCTGTCGCGCTCCATAGAGTGACGGTGCGTGACGTGACAGTGTCGTTTGGTGATTTGTAGAACGTGATCTTCGTGATCGCGCCCGCTTGGCTGCTCTGGAATCTCAGGCCAAGCTCTAGGTCACTGTCTATCGCAGCGTTCACGGTCTGCGTGGCTGGTGCCCAGAGCGAGAGGACGTTTTCGCCTGTCGTGAAATTGCTGGCGTAGGTACTAGTGAGCGCAACGCCGTTTGCGTCTTTGACGCCCGTCGAAATGCTGACTGTGTAGGTGGTTGTCGCGCCGAGGGCAGCTGTCGGATCAATGGTGATCTTGTTGGTAGCGGGGATATACGTCACGGTCGCGGCGACTGGCGTGGTTCCGTCGAGCAGGCTGACATTGCTAGTATTGACTGTCGATGGGTCAAGCGGTTCGCTGAAGGTCACGTCAACGCTACTGGCGACATTGACGCCAGTTGCATCTGCTGCGGGAGTGGCGCTCGTTACTGTCGGCGCGGTCGTGTCCTGGCCGTAGGCGACGCTATAGGTGCCCGAAGTTGCCGTAAAGACTGCGTAGGCGACGCCTTTCATGGTTTCGGTCGTGAAGCTCAGTGGCGAGCCGTCTTTGGTGATAGTCAGTACGGTGCCGTTTTTGCTACTCAGTGGCAACAAGACTCGTCCCATCTGGCGCAGCTTGGCGTCGATAGTCGACGTAAAGGTAAAGATGTTGCCGCTCCAACTCGAGTCAGAGAAGTATGAGTCGTTGCGCCCATCGTTCCAGTCGAGCAGTTGCTGTGCAGAGACCAGTGGGACACCACGAGTTTTTGCAGACTGAACCAGTTGGCGATCGAACGAGTCACTGTAGTCATAGTGGGTGCCAAGCACGCCATAATATCCCTCGACGCCATTTGCCCGGTCGAGCATCGTGTCGATATTTTGCGGGAAGCTCTGGCCGCTCTCGTTGACGAGGTGTGACGGCACCTGGTAGGTGTCGACGAGCGATCCGTCGGTGTCGGCAAAGCGCATGCTCATGCCGCTGCCGGTCATGAATCCAGGACGGTTTGCTACCCAGCTCCCTGGCCAGTAATAGTAGTTCAGGTCGATTCGCAGACCCTTTTGGGCTTCGAGTTTGGCGGCGCTCACGTAGTCACTCCACGCAATACAGTGGATGCGATTGGCGTGCTGGGCTGGCAGGCTGGTGTATTTTGCCTGAAAAGCCGTGAGGTCAGTGTTGGTCGCGTCGGCGAGTGAGATCGGTGTCCAGTTGTTACAGCCAGTGCTCATGTGGACACCGAAATCAAAGCCTTGGTTGTAGTAGGCGAGTGCTTGGGCGTTGCTCAGCTGCGTGTCGGTGTAGATCAGCGACGTCGAGCGGATACATTCCCAGTCAGCAACCGAACAGCCAGGTGCGCTCTGCGCGAGCTGGTAGTCGAGTGCGCCGATGGTGTTGGTGCCGCTCGCATGGTCGTCGGCGGCTAACACGACAACCGCTTTTTTGTTGTACGGGAAATATGACAGCTTCGGTAGTGGTTTGCGGTCTTTGTTGACCTCAGTGATGATGTTGGCCAGCAAACGCTGCTGCTCGTCGGCCTGTGGGATGGCGACTTTGTTGAGATCGACGTAGTCAGGCTGTACGTCACCGGTCTTGTTGCCGTAAAACAAATCGTTCGGGCGGATCACACCGTTGCCGTCGCGATCGTCGCCTGACCACGAGGGATTTCCCTGATGCGTATAGATAACAGAACGCGCCAGATCGTAGGTAAAGGCAACTGCTTGGCCGCCATTCGACCCAACTGATCGGATCGTCACAGCGGGGTTGGTCGTCGCAGTTGACGAGTTGCTATACAGTGTTGCCACCGTGCTGGTGCCGGCGTTGGCTGTGTAAGTATCGGCTGCTCCATGGTATTGGATCGTCTGATCGGTGATGCCTAAGCCAGGCGTACTCGCTGTGTTAACTTTCAGGTAGGCGTCGGCGAGGGTATTGGTCTGATCAGTCAGACCCAGGAGGCCCGCCAGTTTCTTGTCCGGATGCATCGCGATCAAATTGCCGCCGGCATTGACCCAATTCGTTAGCACCGTAACCTGACCAGTCGTCAGTGTCATGTCGCCGAGGATGACGACATCGTAACTGGCGAGCAGCGTGCTGTTCACGCCGCCGAGCTCAACTGTCTTGAATGAATTGATACCTTCCGCGCGCAGGATCTCACTGTAGTAGCCGCTCAATGGCTGGCCTGTCTTCGCGATGATCAATACCGGACCATCGTGACCTTGTGTCAGCGGGTCGACTGAGCCTCCGGCCGCGGTCGGGGTGCTAAATGACCACACATAGTTGCTGGCAAGTGAGTTACCTGCCTGGTCTTTTGCGGCCGTCGTGATGGTGGCGGTGTAGGCGGTGTTTTGCTCGAGCTCGCTGGTAGGAGTGAGCGTCACTTTGTTTTGAGCCGTGTCATAGGAGACTACTGCAGCAACAGTTGTGCCGGCAGAGTCTTTCAGTGTGACGGAGCTAGTATTGATCGTGCTGGCCGTCATCGCTTCGCTAAATGTGGCCGTGACGGTGGCTGTTGTCAGGACATTTGTTGCACCACTCGCAGGCGTGACAGTCGTCACGGTTGGTGCTGTTGTGTCTGCAGCTGGCGTGCTCGTCACGACGTCGACCCAATAATTTGTTGACCCGTAGGTGCTGTTTGGAAACGCCGAGGTTGCGCCATAGCGATAGACGCCGTTGCCGCCATCGGTACCGTTTTGGAGTGCGGTGAGATTGACATTGGTGCGAGCGGTTGAAAAGTAATTGCTGTCTGCCGCGTAGCGACCATTTGGTGCGAAATACGAGACGATATAGGTCGTATTTGCGGTCAGATTGACTGCGGTCGGGAAGGTCGCGGTTTGCCAGCCGGTCGCTGTCTCGCCGGTGAAGGTGACAGTGGCCAGACGCGTACCGGTGCTATTCCAGAGTGAGCCGCTATGGGTGCCGGTATTGCCGGTGCCTTTGTAGAATTTCACGCCAGTTACCGTCGTGGGAACTGACGAGCGGAATTTGACGCCAAGCTCCACGGCGGCATTGTCATTTTCACTTGTGACTGTCGGCGTCATCGTGTTCGGCCAAATGCTGGTCGCTGTGGCGGGAGCTTGGTTGGTCACTGTGACACTGACGCTCGCGCTGGTGGTTGTATTGCCAGAGCTGTCGGTTGCGACGGCCGTGAGAGTATGCGCACCGTTCGTGACCGTGGTCGTGTCCCAGCTGACGCTATATGGGCTGGTCGTGTCGGCCGTCCCAATGTTCGTGCCGTCGACTTTGAACTGTACGCTGCTGACCGCGACATTGTCGCTGGCCGTTGCCGAAACAGTCGTCGAGCTAGAGAGTGAAGCGCCGCCCGTGGGTGCGCTGATACTGACAGATGGAGCGGTGCTATCGGTCGTGCCAGTGATAACGTCGACCCAATAGTTGCTAGAATTGTATGAACTATTTGGGAATGCCGACGTCGCTCCATAGCGATAGACACCGTTGCCGCCATCGGTACCGTTTTGAAGCGCCGTCAAGCTGCCGTTTGTAGCCGCGCTGTTCGCAAAATAGCCTTCGTCGACCGAATAATGCCCGTTGGGAGCGAAATAAGACACAACGTAGGTCGTGTTGGCGGCAATGGCGACGGGCGAAGCAAACGTAGCCGTCTGCCATCCGGTCGCCGTCTCGCCGGTGAAGGTAACAGTGGCGAGGCGTGTGCCAGTACTGTTCCAAAGCGAGCCAGTGTGCGTGCCGGTATTGCCGCTACCTTTGTAAAATTTCACACCCGTGATAGTCGTCGCAACTGACGAGCGGAACTTGGTTCCGACTTCGATCGCGGTATTGTCAGAGTCACTCGCGACTGCTGGCGTGACGCTATTTGCCCAGATACTTAGGGCGTGCGCTTGCTGGCTCCATATGCCAACAATAATCGCCGTGAGCAATGCGATAATCGCAACTATCGGCAATAGGCGCGCCCTAAAAAATGCTTTTGTTATTCTCACTATATCCCCCTGCTTACTTATTACTCTTATTGTACCTTATACACGCTGAGAACCTAATTCCAAATCTCACTGCTATAGCCTATAAAACTTGATAAGATGTATGTATGGCAGAGATCAAAACCAAGGTCACGGACGCAAGCGTCGAAGATTTCATAAGTAGCGTCGAGAATGAGCGCCGCCGCCAGGATGGCTTCACGCTTCTCGACATGTATAAGCGTGTCACCGGACTCGAGCCCAAGATGTGGGGGCCGAGCATGATCGGCTTTGGTATGTACCACTACAAATCCGAGCGCAGTTCGCAAGAAGGCGACTGGCCGCTGGCCGCCTTTTCACCGCGCAAGCAAAACCTGACGCTCTACGTCTATCCTCGGAAATTCCCGGAGCTGCTGAAAGATCTGGGCAAGCATACTACCAGTGTCGGCTGTCTCTATATCAACAAGCTCGATGATGTCGACACCAAAGTATTAGAGAAGTTGATTGCGACCAGTTACCAGCGTTCAAAAGAAGAACTTACTTCGTAAAAGCTTTGCCATCGTGGCTAATATTGCACCAGCAAATGTGCTATAGATCTTCATGCCCACTGCTACGCAGCTAGGTCAAATGGAATATCAATCTTTGCCGAGAGTCATCAAGTGTAACGCCAAGCCATTATAATGAGGCACATGATCCAGAAGAAGTTTGTCTACGACCATCACAACAAACAGATAGAGTACAGTGTTTGGTTTACGGACAACAGCGAAGCTCTTGATACGGTTGTCTTTCTTGGAACGGTGCAAATAGGTAAACTACCCGAATGGGTCGCCGAGGCGTGTCCGCCAAGAACCGCAATCGTACAAGGTGCTCCACATTGGCACGCAAAAGACGACGGAAGCGATATACCAGAATATATGGCTGGCTTTACAGAGAGCGTACTCAAGAACATCAGGGCACATTATACGTTCAATTCGCTTCATGTTATCGCGGATTCTCAAGCTGTGCCAGGTGTGATGCAACTGTTCGCTCTTGATAGATATCGTTCATATCTAAACAATGCTGTCTTGCTGCAGCCTCTTGGGCTTACCACGAATGTTTTTGAAGGTGAAGATGATGTGCGCATAGAGTTATTCCGGAAAAGAATTATCAAAAATGCCTATCACCAGCTCACATCACTCTTCCTAGACAGTCGTTTGCGTTACAATCATCACCTGCTAAGCAAAACGGTAAGTTTTCGTGATCCAAAGGCGAGAGCGCAATACAGTGCCGGCCTGATGCACAACGCATTGCCAGATCTAAAACGGTTACTTTTACAGGGTAATAACATAACAATTATCTGTGGTGCAAATGACAAGATATTTCCAGCAAGTGAGGTACAGGCAAATCTGAAAGCGGAAAACATAACGGTACCTGTTTTAGAAGTAAAGGATGTGCCGCATTCTCCACTTGCGACCAAGCAAGGGATTAAACTCCTTAACTCTGCCTTTTCGGTACTTGGCTTGTAGAGATGCATGCCCGAACAATGTAGTCATATCCTTAATTTAAAAGAGACCACGAGACTCCTTTTTGCTATCATTTGTAAATGAGTAGTATCCAAGAAGAGTTAACTAAAAGACATCCGAATTGCGGCAACACCAAAATAATTGCTATTGATGGTCATGGTGGATCGGGCAAATCTACGCTTGCCGAGATGCTCGCAAAGCAATTGAACGCAGAAATTATCCGTATTGACGATTTTTCTGGCTGGGAAAATCCGGATAACTGGGGGC